>OLSM01001840.1_pt1 | contig 14816 bp, 11 predicted proteins | sample 1672721 | NCBI WGS metagenome assembly OLSM01 (sample SAMEA3136717, study PRJEB25190) | human gut metagenome | reverse complement strand
GCGGCGGCTGCTTTTTATAGATTTCACAGCATCAGTGCAAAGATGCCGCCCTGTACGCTGCGGGCGATAAAGGCCACATAGCGTCCGGTTTTGGTGTCGTACCAATCGGAGAAGGGGACGCGGGATGTGGTTTCCCGCAGTTCCTTCGCAATGGGCGCGATCAATACGGTGCGAACGGCCGCGTCGTCCGCCATGCGGGCCGTCCAGCAGATCCAGTCCGACTTGGTATAATCGGCGCGGGAATCCAGCGGCAGACCGTAGGTGTTGATGCGGGGCAGGTAGCTGGCAGTCTCCGCCGCGTAAAAACTCTCCGGCATTAGGCCGAGACCCAGCACCTTATCCCACAGCAGGTTGTATTTCATGCTCCAGCCCTGGCCGTCCAGCGTCAGAGGCGTATTGCCCTTGTCGCCGATTTTCTCCAGCAGATGCTCCGCCATGGTCTTAGCCTGTTTCGCATAGGACTCCTCGCCGGTCAGGCGGGCATAGCAGGCCACGCCGATGATGGCCTTGGCGGCCAGGTTCACGTTGTGGGCCAGATGCCCGGCAAAGTCATCGGTGCAAAGCTGTTCGTCGGGGTCCTCCCCGTATTTTACAAGGTACTGCACCCAGGTGTCCAGCAGGGAGCGATACTGCTTGGCCAGCGCGGGGTCTGCGCCAAAGGCGCGGCCTGCCTCCAGCATGATGAGCATATTGCCGCATTCTTCCACCGGCATCTGATAGCGGACGTCCCACACATCGGTCCCGGCGGGATAGAGGTAGTAGGGCGGATAGCACTCCCCCTGACCGACGTGCCTGCGGGCGGCATAGACCTGGCCGGTGGCCAGAGGATAGCGGCCCACATCGTGGGGGGCAAAATCCTCAGTCCACACCGGCATAGAGGCAAATTCCAACACGGGCCGGCACAGAGCGTTGACTAGCTCCGGGCAATACTTCAGAAAAATCGGGATGGAAGGATAGCTCACATCCACGGTGCCGATGCAGCCGTTGGAGTCGTTCTCCTTGGAGAGGAAGGCCATTTCTCCCCGGGGCGTGGCGATGAGCTTGTGGGCGGCGAAGGTCTGCCGCCAGGCCGCGGCGCACAGGTAGGCATAGTCCGCGCCGCCGGCCTGCTCCGCCTCCCCGGCCAGCTCCTGGTCCAGGGCCTGGCAACGGGCGGTGATGGCCTCAAAGCCCTCCCAGGCCGCGCGGATGGCGTCGGTAATCTGCGCCCCATGGCGGCGGTACCAGGGCTTGCACAGGTCGCCGAAATAATTGATGGAAGCGATGTCGTCATAGGCGACCACCGCCCGCAGGCCGGTCTCCTCCTTCACCGCGCCCGCCCAGGTCAGGGCCAGGCCGTCCCCCAGGGCGGAGACTTCCCCGTCCCCCATTAGGTACAGGTAGCCCCAATCCATGGTCACATGGTCCCCGGAGTGGCTCAGGGGACGCTGCACGGTCTGGCCGCACCAGGCCGCGCCATGGCCCAGGAACGCAAAGCTGTCGGAGGTCATGGCCGGGCGGATGTTGCCATCGTAGCACAGCTTATCGGAGAGATGGAACCGCAGGGCCACCTGATGCTCCCCGCCGTCCACGCTGGCCAGGGAAAAGCTCACCAGGGTCACGGGCATGCTGAGCAGATCGGGGTCCTGGGGCAGGGCGGGGGTGCGGAACACCGTCTCCAGGCGCACGCCCCCGGCCTGGTGTACAAAGCGGGTGGCCGTGGCGGTCACCTGCTGGGCGGTGAGCTCCGCCTCCGCCTCAGGGCCTGCGCCCAGGAAGCGGAAGGCCGCGCCGTCCACGGTGAGGCTGCCCCGCAGGGGCTTTTCCGGGCCGCTCCAGTGACAGCTGTCGGTCTGGGTGGGGGTATCCGCGGGCATCCATATGGAAAAATAAGGGTCGGAGGCCACCAGCGGCAGGGCTGGAAGCCGGTCAAGCATAGCCATGGATTTTTCCTCCTTTTATTCTGTCACAAGAATTCGGCAGGACGCGACAACGCTCCTGCCGAATGGATGAATTTTCTGCAATTAGCCCTTGAGACCCTGGGTGCTGATGCCCTCCACCAGCTGCTTCTGGAAGAAGAAGAAGATAATCAGGATCGGCACCAGGGAGAGCACCGACATGGCGAAGGTTGCGCCGAAGTCCGTGCCCGCGCTGTCGGAGAACAGCTTCAGGGCATAGGCCGAGGTATACATGGCCGGAGAATTCAGGTACAGCAGGGAGCCCATGAAGTCGCCCCAGGAATTGATGAAGGTGAGGATACCCACGGTCACCAGGGCAGGCACGATCATGGGCACCAGGATGTAGGTGAAGATGCCGTACCAGCTGCATCCGTCAATGCGGGCGGCCTCGTCCATGTCCCGGGGAATGCCGCGGATGAACTGCATCACCAGGAAGATGTCAAAGGCGCTGCCGAAGAACGCCGGAACCGTCAGCGGCAGGAAGGTGCCCACCCAGCCCAGCTGGTTAAAGAGCACAAAGCGGGGAATCATCATCACCTGGCCGGGCAGCATCATGGTGACGATCATGCACACGAACCAGAAGTTCCGCCCGGGGAAGTGCAGCCGCGCCAGGCCGAAGGCCACCAGCGCCGAGGACAGCGCCGCCCCGATGGTGGACAGCCCCGCCACAATGAGGGAATTGCGGAAGTACACTCCAAAGCTCAGCCCCGCGAAGCCCCGCCAGCCGTTCACGTAGTTCTCCGTGGTGAAGGTCTGGGGAATCAGGCTGCCCACGGTGGTGAAGATTTCGTTATTGGGCTTGAAGGAAGAAGAAAGCATCCAGAACAGTGGATAGAGCATGGCCAGGCTGGCGGCCGCCACCAGCACGTGGTACACCACGGTCATGGTGATCTTGCGGCGCTTGATGCTGTGATAGCGCGTTGTGGTGGTAATCATAGCTTACTTCCCCTCCGATTCATAGTAGACCCACGCGGTGGAGGAGCGGAAAATCAGCGCGGTAAAGGCGGCGATCACCAGGAGCATGAACCAGGCCATGGCGCTGCCGTAGCCCATCTCGTAATAGGTGAAGGCCCGGTTGTACAGGTGCACGCCATAGTACAGGGTGGTGTTCAAGGGTTTGCCCTGGGTAATCAGGTAGCTGGAGTTGAAGGCCTGGAACGCGCCGATGGTCTGGTTGATGAGGTTAAAGAAGAAAATGGGGGTAATCATGGGCAGCACGATCTTGAAGAAGCGCTTCACCGGGCCCGCGCCGTCCACAATGGCCGCCTCGTGGTAGCTTTCGGGGACGTTTTTCAGCGCCGCCAGGAAGATGAGCATGGAGCTGCCGAACTGCCACACGCCCAGGGCGATCAGCACCCCCAGGGCCGTATCCGGGTTGGAGAGCCACTTCACAGGCGCCATACCGAAGAGCGCGGTGATGTGGTTGATGGCCCCGTCGTAGGAGAACAGCTGCTTCCAGGTCAGGGCCACGGCCACGCTGCCGCCCATGAGGGAGGGGATGTAGAAGGCGGCCCGGTACAGGGGAATCGCCTTGGTCTTGCGGGAGAGGATCAGCGCCACGCCCAGGGACACCAGCAGCTTGATCGGCACCTGGATCAGGGCAAACTTGAAGGTGACCCAGAAGGATTTCCAGAAGTACTTGTCCTCAAAGAACATCCGCTTGAAGTTGTCCAGGCCAATCCACTTGGGCGGCGTAAGAATATCATATTCCGTAAACGCCAGGTACAGGGAGGTGAAAAAGGGAATGACCGTGAAGACGATCAGCCCGATGATGAAGGGCAGGATGAACACATATCCCGCCACCTTCTCCTGCCCCAGCGTCCTGCTGAGCTTGCGCATGCGACTCCACTCCTTTGAAAAAAAGGGAGGCCGCCGCCGGGCGGCCTCCACAGGCTGAACCGATAGGAATTTACTCCGCGGTCTGGGCGGCCTTCTTCAGGATGGCGTTGGCTTCATCCATGAATTCCTGCGCCCAGGCGGTCAGATCGTCCACCTGGCCATACTGCACGGCCTCGAAATATTCACCCATGAGGGCTTCCACCTCGCCGCTGGCGGAGGCATCCGGGGGCATGATGGGCGTGGTCTTGCCCTCCTGGCCCAGGTACTCCAGGTAAGCGGCTACCTTCTGGCTGGTTTCGTCCAGGTTGGGGGTGATGTAGGCCAGCATTTCGCTGGAGATGGGCATGGCGCGGTCGATACCCACGATGTCAAAGCAATCCTTGTCGTTGGTGAAGAAGTCGATGAACAGGGCGGCGGCATCCTTCACCGCGGAATTTTCATTGATGGACCAGTACATGGAAGCCTTGAAATAGGCGGGGGACATCTGGGCATCCTCGGGCACGGGCCAGCAGGCAAGCTCCAGCTCGCAGTCGGAACCCTCCTGATAGGCGGCCAGCTCATTGGTCCAGTGCCAGCTGGCCCAGCTGTCGCTGACCATGGCGTCAAAGGCGGTGGTGGCGGAGGTTTCGCCCACATCCAGGCACCAGCCCGCGGCTACCGCGTCCAGACGATCCTGCCAGGTGCGCACCAGGTACTTGGGATCATCAAAGCCCAGGCCGTCGTTGGTCTCGTTGAACAGCTGCAGGCCGTAGGAGCGCAGCAGGTTGCGCAGGGCATCCTTGCCCACCAGGGTATCCTGGGTGCGGCCGGTCTTTTCATACACGGTGGCGGCGATTTCGTAGAATTCATCAATGGTGGGCTCCATGGGCATCTCCACGCCGGCCTCGTCCAGCACGTCCTTGCGGTAGAAGGTGGCCAGGGCGTTGGTGCCGGTGGACAGGGCGTACACGGTGCCATTCACCGCGCCGCTGTCTATTACGCTCTGAGCCACATTGCTCACATCGATGGCCCCGGACTCGAAGAAGGGGGTCAGGTCGGCCAGCACGCCGCTCTGGGCATACTGGTTCAGATACTGATAGTCCATCTGGATGACGTCGGGCATCAGTCCGCCGGCAACCTGGGTGGCCAGCTTGCTCCAGTAGCCGTCCCAGGAGGTGAACTCGGCCTCCACGGTGATGTAGGGGTACTTTTCCTCAAACTTTTCGATGGCGGCCATGGTCAGGTCGTGACGGGTCTGGGAACCCCACCAGGTCACCCGCAGGGTAACGGGCTCCTGCTCCGCGCCGGCGGTGGCCAGGGGCGCCATGGCCACGCACAGCAGCATGGCGGCCAGCAGAATGGACAACATACGTTTCATTGTGGGAACACCTCCGATTTGTTTGGTTGTCTTCATTATAGCGTTTTTCATGAAAATCAAAATGCAAATATCAGACCCTCTTGGTCACTTATCCGTTATTTCGGAAAATTATATACCAGATTAAACAAAGCGCGCATCAAGCGGGAATCGCCTGTGCGCACCCTGGGTCATGATCTTTCATTTTCCAAACGGCTGCGGTACTCCGTGGGCGTTAACCCCGTATACTTGCGGAAAAGCTGGCTGAAATAATGCGGATTATTGCCCAGGCCCACCTGCTCGGCCACCTCGTAGCTGTGCAGCTCGGCGTCGGTGGTCATGAGCAGCTTGGCCCGTTCCATGCGGGTTTCCAGCAGGTAGGCGCTGAACTTCTTGCCCATGACCCGGCTGAACTCCCGGCCGATGTAGTCGGCGTTCATGTAGATGACGTGGTCCGCCAGGAATTGCAGGGTCAGGGATTCCTCCTGATAGTGCCCGTCCACATAGGCGGTCATCTGCTGGATGAAGCCCCGGCCCCCGGCGCTTTCCCCCCGGAGGCGGGTCAGGCTGCGCACCAGCAGCTGCTCCAGCTTGTCCTGCTCCCGCACCGCGTCCACAATCACCCCCAGGCCCCACTCGGGCTGCACGCTGCCCAGGCTGGAGGTGACCAGGTTAATCAGCGCGCCCTGGAGCAGGCCGGGGTCCTCGGCGGACTTGGCCAGGGCATGCACCTGCTTTTGCAGCTGCTCGCCGGTGACGGCATGCTGCTGGATCTCCTGCAAGCGGCAGGTAAGGCGCTCAATGCGCTCCTGGCGCTCCCCGTACAGGTGCAGCACATGCTGCCGCTGCCGGTCCACCGCCCGGCAGGCGCGCTCCAGGGCGGAGGTAAGCTCCTCCTGGGAACAGGGCTTGAGCAGGTATTCCATCACCCCGGTTTTGATGGCCTGCTGGGCATACTGAAAGGTATCGTACCCGGAGAGGATGATAGCCTGCAGCTGCGGGTGCAGGGCCATGGCCCGCTCCACCAGTTCCAGGCCGTCCATGCCCGGCATGCGCACATCCGCCAGGAGGATGTCCGGCATGTCGTCGGTCATGCTGTCCAGGGCGGCCAGGGCATTGGAGCAGGAGGCCGTGAGCGTCAGCCCCAGGCCCTCCCAGTCGATCATGCGCGCCAGCCCTTCGCGGATGATCTGCTCGTCGTCCACCAGCAACAGCTTATACATGGTTACTCCTTCCTCCCGGTCCCTCCGGCCGCGTGTCGGGCAGATGAATGATGATTCGGGTATGGTGGGGTTGGCTCTGGATGCGCAGGCCGTAGCGGTCGGAGAAGGCGTACTGCACCCGGCGGTGAATATTGCGCAGGCCGATGCCCATGCCCTCGGGCTTGATCTCCCCGCTCTCCAGCTTGGCCAGCATATCCTCGTCCATGCCGGGGCCGTTATCCTCCACGTACAGGTCCACGGCGCCGTCCTCCGCCCTGCCCCCAATGCGTATGACGCAGGTTTCCAGCATTTCCTCCGCGGCGTGGTGCACGGCGTTTTCCACCAGGGGCTGGATGGTCATGGCGGGGATACGGCAGCACAGCAGGCTTTCCTCCAGGTCATATTCCACCCGCAGCCGGTCCCCGTAGCGCAAAAGCTGGATGCGCAGGTATTCCTTGGTAATTTGCAGGTCCTCCTCCACGCTGACCACGTCCCGCTTGTCGTTCAAGGAGGCGCGGAGCATCTTCCCCAGGGCGTCCGTCATAGCGGCGATGCGCTCGTCCTGGGCGTTTTTCGCCAGGCAGTAGATGGACTCCAGGGTATTGTACAGGAAATGCGGGCGCACCTGGGCCCGGAGCTGCTGCATCTGCTTTTCCTGCAAAAGGCGCTGCTGCTCGTAGTTATCCCGGGTCATGCGGTCATAGTCCCGGGTCATTTTGTCAAAGTGCCGGTGCAATTGGCCGATCTCATCCCGGCGGGTGAGGTAAGGGCCGTTGTCCTCGGGAACCGGCTTGCCGGTCAAGGCGAAGGTATCGAACTTCTCCACCAGGATTTTCAGGTGCCGCACCACCGAGGAAATCAGCAGCACGCCCAGGAGCAGGGCCAGCACCATGGCCCCCAGGAGCACGCCCATGGTCAGCCGCACGGAGCTGCTGATGGTCTGCTCAATGGCTTCATAGTCCTGCAGCGCCACATACCGCCAGCCGTTGGGCGCGGTGTAGCGGACGCAGAGCACGTCCCGGCCATCCAGGTTCATGGCCGCGTAGCCATCCTCCCCGGGGGACAGCTGGCGGATGCCCTCGTCGCTGGCATACAGGCAGGTATCCCCGCTGTAAATGGCGCAGGTAAGGGGCGTACCCCGGCGGTCCATGCTGGTAAGGTGCTTGTTTACCAGCCCCTTCAGGTCCATTTGAATCAGCAGCGTGGCCAGGGGGCGCAGGGTGAGCCATTCGACCTCCCGTATCTCCCGCACCAGATAGAGCCGGGCAGGGTCCCCGTCCTCCACCTGCCATACGGGGCGGCCTGTTTCCTCCGCGGCCTGCGCCACCTGCGCCGGGGTAATCTCCCCCATGGTGTAGGTGGTCCCCAGGGCCTGCCCCAGGGAAATGCCATTGGCCGTTTTGATCCGCAGGGCCAGCACGCTGTCGGACCATACGCTGAAGTAGCTGATCCGCTCTCCCACGTTAGTCCGTGCTTCCATCCAGGAGGAGGTGGTGATGGGCTTATCCAGCATATCCCGCAGGCTCTCCTGAAGGACGTTATCCGCCAGCATACGGAAGGAGAGGGCCTCGATGTTCTCCAGTTCCCCCTGGATTCTGTCCGCAAACAGGGTGATCAGCTGGGTGCTGCTGTTGTACAGCTGCTGGTCATAGGCCGCGTAGGGAATGCGCATGGTGGCCAGCGTAATGGCAAACACCAGCAGCATGGCCGCCATCAGGATCAGCACAAATTTTGTCCGCAGCCGTCGGTTGGCCATCCACCGGCGCAGCCTCATGGCGCTCCCTCCTCCGGGATGGGAACGCATGGCGCGCCGCTCCCACCCATTGCTCCATTGTTATGTGTCCAAATAAAAAAGATTCTTTGCTTACAATACTGTTTGCGCACAGGAAGTCAAGGGAAAAATCCTGGAAGAATATACATATTTTCGTGTTTTTCCCTATGCGTGGCAAAAAATGGGGGAGCCTTCCCCCGAGGCTTGCGCCCCGGACGGGGAGGCTCCCCCAAATACACGGAACCGAAGGCTTTACTCCCGTTCCGCTCCGGCATTTTCCTTTTCCTCGCCCTCCTGGCCGGCATCCTCCGCAGGGGCGAGCTTGCTCACCAGGGCTTCCTCCACCCGATGATCCGTCAGCCGCTCCACGCGAATGTGCAGCCCGGCGGCGTCCACCTCGGGATGGGTACCGTCCTGGGGAATGGTGGTGAACTGGTCGAAGATCAACCCGCCCAGGGTATCGTATTCCTCCTCGGTGGGCAGCTCGATTTCAATGGCCTTGGAAAGCTCTTCCAGGCTCACCGCGCCGTTGACCCGCCACAGGTTGTCATCCACCTTGACGATGTCCGCCACGGCCTGCGGGTCGGTCTCGTCATAAATATTGCCGACGATCTCCTCCAGCAGGTCCTCCATGGTGACGATGCCGCTCATGCCGCCGTATTCGTCCACCACGATGGCCATGTGCATTTTCTTTTGCTGCATGTCCCGGAAGAGCACGTCCGCCTGGACGGTCTCGGGCACAAAGTACGCCTCCCGCAGCAGCTCGCGCACGGGGCGGGGCTGGGGCGCGTGGTTATTGAGCAGGTAATCCCGGGTATTCAGGATGCCCACAATGTCGTCCATGTCCCTGTCATAGACGGGGAAGCGGCTCAATCCCGTGTCCAGGATGGTAGCGATAATGGTTTCTTTGCTGTCGTTGACATTGAGGCTGGTTACGTCCGTGCGGTGGGTCATCACATCTTCGGCGGTGCGGTTGTTGAACTCGAAGATGTTCTCGATCATTTCCTTTTCATTTTCCTCAATGGCGCCGCTCTCGCCGCCCATGTCCACCATGGCGCGGATCTCCTCTTCGGTGACTTCCTCGGGCTCGGCGTTGGGGTTCATGCCCAGCAGGCGCAGCACGCCGTTGGTGCTCTTGCTCAGCAGCCATACCACCGGGCGGAAGAAAGCCGCCAGGGCCAGGATGAACTTGCAGCTCATCCGCGCCACGCGCTCGGGCTGCTGCATGGCGATGCGCTTGGGCACCAGCTCGCCCAGCACCAGGGTGAAGTACGAAAGTATCAGCGTAATGACAATGACGCACAGGGTATTGAGCAGCTGCGGATCCACGGTGACGCCCGCGGCCAGAATGGCCCCGGCCAGCACGCTGGCAAAGTTTTCCGCGGCAAAGGCGCTGCCCAGGAAGCCCGCCAGGGTAATGCCCACTTGTATGGTGGAGAGGAAGCGGTTGGGGTTTTCCGCCAGCTTCATCAGCAGCTTGGCTACCCGGTCGCCCTCCTCCGCCTGACGGCGTATCTTTACGTCATTCAGGGAAAGCACGGCGATTTCCGTGGAAGCGAAGTAGGCATTGATGGCAATGAGAATCACTTGCAACAGTAGCGGGCCGCCTATGGGGTCGGATGACAAAGAAATCCCTCCTTAATTTGTAAAACAATCCAATGTGAAGTATAGCACAACTTTCCGTTTTTTTGAAGTATTTTTTTTCGCCGTGCCGCCATGGGCAGAAAACGAAATTTTTTTCTTGTTTTTCCCAGCCAGGGCCTTGACAAGGCCGGTTAGATATATTAAACTATCCAGCGGTTGGATGTTAACGGCGTCTAACCTATATTTTCCCCCATAGGTTAGTCTTATCTAATTCATAAAGGAGGCTGCGCATGATGCCCTTGGGAATGGCTCAGGTGGGCGAAACGAACATCATCCGCAAGATTACCGGCCGGGATGAGGTTCGCCAGCACCTGGCAGAGATCGGCTTTGTGGTGGGCGAAGAGGTTCGCGTGGTAAGCGAGCTGGGCGGAAACCTGATTCTTTCGGTGAAGGACAGCCGCGTGGCCCTGGACAAATCCATGGCCATGCGCATCCTGGTATAACGCTTGAGGCCGGGGCCGCGGAAAAAACCCGGCACGCAGAAAGGAAGGATGGTCACATGAAAACCCTGCGGGATGTGAAGGTGGGCGAGCACGCGGTGATCCAGCGGCTCCACGGCGAAGGGGCGCTGAAGCGCCGCATCATGGACATGGGGCTGACCAAGGGCACGGAGGTGTATGTGCGCAAGGTGGCGCCCCTGGGCGACCCCGTGGAGCTGACGGTGCGAGGGTACGAGCTATCGGTACGCAAGGGAGACGCGGAGAACATCGAAGTGCGGTAAGCCCCACGGGGCGCCGCTTTTCATGGCTCCATCGGTTAGCGTTATCTAACATACGGACGGGAGGAACAGCGCATGGCAATCAAAATCGCCCTGGCAGGCAACCCGAACTGTGGCAAAACCACCATGTTCAACGACCTGACGGGGAGCAATCAGCACGTGGGCAACTGGCCCGGGGTCACCGTGGAGAAAAAGGAAGGCCGTCTCAAGGGCATGAACGACGTCATCATCCAGGACCTGCCGGGCATTTACAGCCTCTCCCCCTACACCCTGGAGGAAGTGGTGGCCCGGGGCTACCTGGTCAACGAGAAGCCCGACGCCATCCTGAACATTGTGGACGCCACCAACATTGAGCGGAACCTGTACCTGACCACCCAGCTGGCGGAGCTGGGCATCCCCATGGTACTGGCGCTGAACATGATTGACGTCACCCGGAAAAACGGGGACGTAATCAACCTGAAAAAGCTGGGCGAGGCCCTGCAGTGCCAGGTGGTGGAGACCTCCGCCCTGCGCAGCGAGGGCAGCCAGCAGGCCGCCCGTCAGGCCGCGGAGCTGGCCCGCAAGGGCGGTCATCGGCAGCCGCTCCACGTATTTGAGGGCAGCGTGGAGCACGCCCTGGCCCATATTGAGGACCTGATCGTCCACAACGACGGGGAGCAGCCGGTGCATCACCACCACGCGGACGGGACCGTCCACCAGGGGGGCATCGTGCCCGCGCACCTGACCCGCTGGTACGCCATCAAGCTCTTTGAGCGGGACGAGAAGGTCACCGCGGAGCTGAACCTCCCCGAGGGCATCCGCAAGCAGATTGAGCAGGCCATCCAGGAATGCGAGCAGGAGATGGACGACGACGCGGAGTCCATCATCACCAACCAGCGCTACGCCTACATCAGCAAGCTGGTCTCCACCTGCGTGCGCAAGGGCAAGCCCAAGGGCAGCCTGACCACCTCGGACAAGATCGACCGGGTGGTGACCAACCGCTGGCTGGCCCTGCCCATCTTTGTGGCGGTGATGGCCGTGGTGTACTACATTGCCGTATCCAGCATCGGCACCATCGTCACCGACTTTACCAATGACGTATTCGTGGCGGAGTGGATACAGGAGCCCGTGCGGGGGTGGCTTACGGGCATCGGCACCGCGGGCTGGCTCACGGGGCTGATCTGTGACGGTATCATCGCCGGCGTGGGCGCGGTGATCGGCTTTGTGCCCCAGATGCTGGTGCTGTTCTTCCTGCTGGCCATTCTGGAGGACGTGGGCTACATGGCCCGCATCGCCTTCATCATGGACCGCATCTTCCGCAAGTTCGGCCTGTCGGGCAAGAGCTTCATCCCCATGCTCATCGGCACGGGCTGCGGCGTGCCCGGGGTCATGGCCTCCCGTACCATCGAGAACGACCGTGACCGCAAAATGACCATTATGACCACCACCTTCATTCCCTGCTCGGCCAAGATTCCCATCATCGGCCTGATTGCCGGGGCGCTGTTCCACAACGCGGGCTGGGTGGCCACCTCCGCGTACTTCATCGGCGTGGCGGCCATTGTCATCAGCGGCATTCTGCTGAAGAAAACCCGCATGTTCGCCGGGGACCCCGCGCCCTTTGTCATGGAGCTGCCCGCCTATCATGCCCCTTCCGCCCGGAACGTGCTGCACAGCATGGGCGAGCGGGGCTGGAGCTTCATCCGCCGGGCAGGCACGGTGATCCTGCTCTCCGCCATTGTGATCTGGTTCACCCAGACCTACGGCTGGGAGGCCAAACCCGTGGAGGCACCGGAGGGTGCCGAAGTGGTCGCCGCCCAGGAAGCGCCCCTGGTCTTTGGGGAAGTGGAGAACACGGACCACAGCATTCTGGGCCGGGTAGGCTCGGTGGTGGCGCCGGTGTTTGAGCCCCTGGGCTTTGGGGACTGGAAGCCCACGGTGGCCACGGTGCTGGGCCTGGTGGCCAAGGAAGAGGTAGTCAACGTGTTCGGCATCGTGTACCAGACCGACACAGACGACCGGGACACCGCCACCCTGCTGGAGGAAGGCTCCGGGGATGACATCGAAGCGGGCCTGTCCCCCATCGCCGCCGGGTTCAACGAGACCAGCAACGGCCACGGCGCGCTGGCGGCCTTTGCCTTCATGATCTTCAACCTCCTGTGCGCGCCCTGCTTCGCGGCCATTGGGGCCATCAAGCGGGAGATGAACAACGCCCGGTGGACCTGGTTCGCCATCGGCTACCAGTGCGTATTCGCCTACGCGGTGGCGCTGATCGTCTACCAGCTGGGGCTGCTGTTTGCCGGGGCGGGCTTCGGCCTGGGCACGGCGGTGGCGCTGCTGCTGCTGGGGGCGCTGGTCTATCTGCTGGTGCGCAAGAACCCCTACGACGAAAATCATCTCACCCAACGGATCAAGGTGGGCGCGTAATCGCCCCGCCCGGAAAGGAGCATGGCTATGGCAACCTGGATCATCGGCGGCATACTTGTGATGGTGGTGGGCGCCATTGTATGGAAAATGATGAAAGACAAGCGCGAGGGCAAGGGGGCCTGCGCCTGCGGCGGAGACTGCGGCCACTGCAAGGGCTGCCACTGAGTCCGTCAAATCCCTACCTCCCGGAGGAATCCTCGAACAATCCTTCCCTGAGGGGATAAGCACAAAACGCGGGCGCGTCGCTTTACTGCGGCGCGCTCGTCCTGTTGCTGACAAAGGATTGGATCGTATCTGTTTGCAGGCGCAGAGGGTTTCGCGCCTGCGGGCGCGACCAAAGGGCTTTCCGGTCGCCCTTTGGAAACCTTCGGCCCTTTGCGGCAAATGGGAATCTGCACAAGATGTACCTGCCTTGCGGAAGGCAAAGACGTTCCTTCCCTGCAACGCAAAAAAGCGCGGCTTTCCTCTCGCCGCGCTTTCTTGCATGGTATTCAATGATTTTTTAGAACAACCCAGTAATCTTCCCCTGGGCGTCCACATCAATGCCCTCCGCAGCGGGAACCCTGGGCAGCCCGGGCATGGCAATAATATCCCCCGCAAAGGCCACCATGAATCCCGCGCCCGCGGACAGCCGCACCGCGCGGATGTTCAGGGTGAAACCCTTGGGCGCTCCCAGCAGCTTGGGATTGTCCGAGAAGGAATACTGCGTCTTGGCAATGCATACCGGATACCCGCCGCAGCCCTCCTCCGTGAGGCTTTGCAGCTGCTTGAGTACCCCGGGGCCGAAGGTTACCCGCTCCGCGCCGTAAATGCGCCGGGCCACCGTCTCGATCTTCTCCTTCAGGGGCATGTCGTCCGGATAGGTGTAGGAAGGCTCCGCCTTGGGCTGGGCGTCCACGGTGTCGGCCACCAGCTGCGCCAACTCCGTCACACCCCGGCCACCCTTGGCCCAGCCGTCGCACAGCTCGCAGGGAGCGTTCACCTCCCGGCAGGCCTCCCGGATGCGGTCCATCTCCGCGGGGGTGTCCGCGCTGAAACGGTTGATGGCCACAATCACCGGGCGCTTCCATACGTGCTGGATGTGGTCAATGTGCGCCAGCAGGTTGGCCATGCCCTTGTCCAGGTAGTCCAGGCCCTCCTGGTTCAGCTGCTCCTTGGGGCAGCCGCCGTGATGCTTCAGGGCGCGAACGGTGGCCACCAGCACAATGGCATCGGGCCACAGGCCGCTTTGACGGCACTTGATGTCCAGGAACTTCTCCGCACCCAGGTCGCCGCCGAAGCCCGCCTCGGTAATCACGTAATCCGCCAGCTTCATGGCCGTGCGGGTGGCAATGACGCTGTTGCACCCATGGGCAATGTTGGCAAAGGGCCCGCCGTGCATCAGGCAGGGGGTGCCGTCAATGGTCTGCACCAGGTTGGGCTGCAGGGCGTCCCGGAGCAGGGCGGTCATGGCGCCGTCGGCTTTCAGGTCCGCGGCGGTCACCGCCCTGTTGGCAAAGGTGCGGGCCACCACCAGGCGGCCCAGGCGCGCCTTCAGGTCGGCCAGGTCCCGGGCCAGGCACAGTACCGCCATGACCTCGCTGGCCGCGGTGATGTCAAAGCCATCCTCCCGGGGCATGCCGTTGCCCTTGCCGCCCAGGCCGGAAACGATCTGCCGCAGCTGGCGGTCGTTCACGTCCATGCACCGCCGCCAGGTTACCCGGCGGGGGTCAATGCCCAGGGCGTTGCCCTGCTGGATGTGGTTGTCCACCATGGCCGCCAGCAGGTTATTGGCGCTGGTGATGGCGTGCAGGTCCCCGGTGAAGTGCAGGTTGATCTGCTCCATGGGCAGCACCTGGGCATAGCCGCCGCCGGTGGCGCCGCCCTTCATGCCGAACACCGGCCCCAGGGACGGCTCCCGCAGGGCCAGCATGGACTTCTTGCCCAGGACGGTGAGGCCGTCGGCCAGGCCCACGCTGACGGTGATCTT
>OLSM01001839.1_pt1 | contig 14823 bp, 9 predicted proteins | sample 1672721 | NCBI WGS metagenome assembly OLSM01 (sample SAMEA3136717, study PRJEB25190) | human gut metagenome | reverse complement strand
AGATACACTTTTGCGCGTAGCAGCGCACGATTTTGAGCATGTTATCCTTCGATGCATCAACCGTTCCACTATGCACCAAGGCTGCCCGCTCGGACAGCGCCTTCATCATTTCCTGCTGTTCTTCCGAGGGTTTCACCGCCACCGTTTCATAATGCACTTCCGGTGTAGGCAGATGCAGCTGGTCCGCCGTCTTAATGTCGGCTACCTCCTTGAACATGTTCATCAGTTCCGGCAGGTTAAAGAACTTTGCAAAACGTGTCCGCGCCCGATACCCTGTTCCTTCTGGGGCAAGCTCAATCGCCGTTACCGTTTCCCCGAAGGTTGAAGCCCATGCGTCGAAGTGCAGCAGGTTATGCTGGCGCAGGGTGTCATACTGCAAATAGCGCTGCATGGTATACATTTCCGTCATGGAATTGGAGACAGGGGTACCTGTTGCGAAGATAATACCGCGCCCACCCGTCAACTCATCCATATAGCGGCACTTCATAAACATGTCCGAAGACTTCTGCGCTTCCGTTGTGGAAATGCCCGCCACATTGCGCATTTTGGTATACAGAAACAAATTCTTGTACGCTTGCACTTCATCCACAAACAGCCGATCAATGCCTAGCTCTTCGAAGGTAACGACGTCATCCTTCCGTTCGTTCGCTTGCAGTTTTTCCAGTTTGCTTTCCAGCTGCTTCCGTGTCCGTTCCAACTGCTTAATGGAGAACCGTCCGCCATCGTTCCTTGTCAATTCTTCAATGCCCTGCGCGATTTCATCGATCTGTTCTTGCAGCAAACGTTCCTGCCGCTCCTGCGATACAGGGATTTTCTCAAACTGACTGTGACCAATGATGACCGCATCATAGTCGCCCGTGGCAATCCGTGCGCAAAACTTCTTCCGATTGCTTTTCTCAAAGTCGCGCTTCGTTGTAACAAGAATGTTTGCCGCCGGATACAGCCGCAGGAACTCGCTGCCCCATTGCTCTGTCAGATGATTCGGTACCACGAACATGGCCTTCTGGCACAGCCCTAACCGCTTGGATTCCATGCAGGCCGCAACCATCTCGAAGGTTTTGCCTGCGCCCACCTGATGGGCCAGCAGCGTATTCCCACCGTACAAAATGTGCGCCACCGCGTTCCGCTGATGCTCCCGCAGGGTAATCTCCGGGTTCATCCCGCCGAAACGGATATGCTGTCCGTCATATTCTCTGGGCCGTGTGCTGTTGAACAGTTCATTGTACTGTGCCACCAGCGTTTCCCGACGCATGGGGTCATGCCAAACCCATTCCTGAAAAGCATCCTTGATGGCCTGCTGTTTCTGCTGGGCCAGCGTGGTTTCCTTTTGATTCAGCACCCGCCGTTCTGTACCATCCGCATCCAGCACCGTATCATAAATGCGCATATCACGCAGATTTAAGGTATTCTCTAGAATGTGATAAGCGTTAGCTCTTGTCGTGCCGAAGGTCATATAGGCCCGCACATTCTGGGAAGAGATGACGCTCTTGCCAGAAATACGCCACTCCGAGGTATACGGCGAATATTGCACATTGATCTGTCTCCGCAGATAAAGGGCAGGCTGCAACAGCTCAAACATAAATTGCTGGATGTACATCTTGTCCAGCCATGTAGCGCCCAGACGCAAATCAATCTCCGAAGCCTCCAAGTCCTTGGGCTGTGCGGCTTCCAGCGCCGTGACGTTCGGTTGAAACAGTCCATTTTCAGCCGCGGCCTCTCTTGCGTCTTTTAATTTCTGCCGCACGTTGCCGGAAAGATAATCGTCTGCCGTCACATAGCGCAAAGGTTCCGTTCCCGGCACAGGAAAGATCACGCCCGTTAAATCTTGAATCAGATCCTCCTGCGTTTTTCCGGTCAGGTGCGCCATGTAAGGCAAATCCACGTCCGCCCGCTCGCCAATGGAAAGGGCCAGCGCTTCCACCGCCGTGTCCACATGCTCCACGGTACGTTGCTGGCGAATGGTACGCTTTGTAAAAATGTCCGCCTTGCGTTCCAATGTGCCCTGTTCATTAACGATTTCCAGCGAACAGAGAAGATAGTAGGAAGAATCCGTAGCAAAAGCCTGCGCATTGGGACGCGCATTCAGCAGCCCGTATTTTTCTGTGAAGCTATCGTATAATTCATTCAGTTTGACTTGCTGTGCCTGAATCTCGGCATCGGAAGCATCCGCAAGCTGCAACCGAATCAGCTCCTGCACACAGTCCCGTAAGCTAATGAGCCCACGCACCCGGTCACGCGCTGTTGGGGATAAATCAGGCCGGGTCATGATGGAGTTCTCCCGGTAATATACCTGTCCGTCCACCAGCGTAAAGGAATAGTTCTTCACCTCCGGGTCGGCTGGAATAACCGTTTCGCTGGCGTTCTGCTCTGGTTCCAGCGCTTCCGTTTCAAGATAGGTTCCGCGAATATGCTGCATGGCAATGGATAGTTGCGTAGAAAGTTCTGCCCCGGGCAGCGGGTTACAGGTTGTTTCCCGCTCGTTGCCGTACATGCTGCTGTCCCACGCCATGGTGCCCAGCACCTGTTCTGGATGCTCTGCAAAATAGCTGTTCAGCGGAATGCCATCCGCAGTTTGCCCCAGATGCACCCAGTCCGGCACAAGGTCTATCAGCCGCTCCCGCTTCTGCAAAAACAGAATGTCGGCAGTCACCTCAGTCCCCGCATTGGCCTTGAAAGCGTTATTGGGCAGGCGAACCGCACCCAACAGTTCTGCTCGCTGTGCGATATACCGCCGCACCGCAGGATTGGCCTTGTCCATGGTGCCTTTCGAAGTAATGAATGCAATGACGCCGCCCGGGCGCACCTGATCCAGTGCCTTGGCAAAGAAATAGTCATGAATCAAAAAGTGCTGGCTATCGTAGGCTTTATCCGCTACGGAGTAATTTCCGAAAGGTACGTTGCCAACCGCCACATCAAAGAAATCCCGCCGATCCGTCTGTTCAAAGCCTTTGATGTCAATATGCGCATTGGGGTACAGCTGCCGCGCAATGCGCCCCGTAATGCTGTCCAACTCTACGCCGTACAGCCGACTTCCCTGCATACTTTCAGGCAGCATACCAAAGAAGTTGCCGATGCCGCAGGCTGGTTCCAGTACGTTCCCGTTTCGAAAGCCCATTTGCTCTAAAGCGCTGTACATTGCTTGAATCACCACAGGACTGGTATAGTGCGCATTGAGGGTAGAAGCTCGCGCCGCCGCATATTCCTCCGAGGTCAGCAAACTGCGCAACTGCACATATTCCTGCGCCCAGTCAGCATTTTCGCGGTCAAAGGCTTGCGGGATGCCGCCCCAGCCCACATAATTCGCAAGGATTTCCTGTTCTTCCGGGGTAGCCTGCCTTTCCTCAGCTTCGATTTGTTTGAGCAGCTGAATTGCCGCTACGTTATACGCAAACTTGGTCTTGGGGCTTCCTACGCCCAGAGCTTCGTTGGTAATATGGTAGTTTTCCGCAGGGAATTGAGGCTGTTCGGGCTGTTGCAGCTCAGGTTCCTGCGCAACGACAGCAGACTCATTGACGGGCTGCTCTGGCGCGGAGATCGGCTCCATTGCTTCTGTAGACTGCACTTGCACAGTCTCCTCCGCCACAGGTTGTTCCGGCTTCGGTGCTTCTGCATACCGTCCCCGCTCCATGAGCGTTGCAATTCTACTAGCAACTTTTTCCCAGCTTAACCACACATCCTCGCAACCGCCTTTTTTCAGCACCATTCCCTTGCTGTCATGAGATTCATCGCTTTGCCAATTTCCCAGCATCGCAGGCGCATGGCCACCCGTACCGTATTCATCTTTCAGGAACGTTGCCCGCTCTTTATTGCTGCTATGAACTGCGAAAAAATCCCGAATGCGTTCCGCACCACCTGCCACCATAGAGCCGCTTTCCAACAAGTTATTGATCTCATCTTCCGTGATGAAATGCTCTATTTCGGGCAAAGCAGTCAGGTCAGCAGGATACTCCCGCAATGGCAAGGCCAGCGTTTCCAACTGCTGCTGCAAGCGATCCAGCTCATGATACCGAAAACGTAGAAGCTCAGGTTTCTCCCGCAGCGCTTCTCGGAAAGCAAGATAGTTTGCCGTAACGCCCTGCACATAGTCCACATCCGCGAACGCCTGTGCCAGCCGCGCGGTTTTCCCCGGGTAGCCGCCCTCCTGCAAGGGCGCTAACAATGGAAAATACTGTGCTGCATCCTGCATGTCTCCGTACAAATACCATAAGGACTGCGCGACCTGCGCACGTTCCCATCCCGGCGCTTCCGCAAGCTCCACGTTGGTGGCGTATTGACCAGCCTCTAGCAGCTGCTGAATGCGTATCGCCGCATCTGCCCACGCAATATGCTGGGCCGTGTTAGCAAAACGCGCTGCATGGCCTGCCGCCAGCCGAACGCCCGCTGCATCAAACCATGCGCTCAAATCATGGTTTCCCAGCCGCAGGCCCAGTCCGCCCGCATAAATCTCAGGCAGCTGCGCTGCGACTTCCCGCGCATTTTTCCCGTGCAGAAACAATACTGCCGTTGCCACGCGCATTTGCGGTGTGACATTGCATAGCACCGCGTCCACGTCCATCTGTGCATAAGAAAAAGCGAAGGGCGCTGCTGGAACGCTCTCCGCTATGATTCTCTGTGCTTCTTCCGTAGGGAATAGGCTTAGTTGTACACCAGTTCCGTCAGGATCAGTTCCTCGGCCTGGGCCTTCAGGTTGTTCATCAGGCCCACCCACGCCAGCTGGTCTGTTGCTTTCAGCTGTTCCGTTGCGCCCGCTTCCGTCGCCAGCGCCCGCATCAGGCTGTTCAGCTGCTCGTTCGCCGTCTTGTCGATCTCCCGCAGGTGCGCCGTCAGCTCGCCGTTCAGCAGCATGGTCTGGAACAGAATCGGCTTGTGCTGTTCCAGATAGCGCTGGCGCATCCGTCCGTACTTGCCCAGCATCTCCATCGGTTTCTCCGCCGTCAGGTTCGGAATGAGATAATCCCCGTTCTGCGTGTAAGTCAGTTCCATGCTCCTCCGTCCTTTCCGTGCGCTGGCGCACTGTGTCTCGAATCGTTCGTTCAATCTGCCGAAGCACCTGCTCGCTGCCCGTGCTGACCGCAATGCCAAGGGCTTCCATGGCTTTCGGCTGCCCCGCAAGCGGTGCCAAGCCCGTAAATGCCGGGACTTCCGGCTGCAAGCCGCACCGGGAAGCCAGCATGTAGGAGATGCTTTCCGCAGCCAGCCCCCGCAGGGCATCTTCATCATAGCCTGTTACGGAGGCATCTGCAAGGATGTCGGCAAGTTCCGACGCATGTTCCGCAAAATAATTTTCCGTGACCTGCTGAGCGGCTTGATGAAGCTGCTCCACCATGGGAGTCTCCGCGCTTTCGCCATATGCATCAGCCAGCGCCGCCGCTACCGCAGGAGTATTTTCCGCATCCAGCGACCAAAGGAACGGCTCCCGGGCATCACGCCCGCGCCCGGTGTCCGCTACATCAAACACATACCGAAGCTGCACCCCGTGCGCTGTAGGACTGAGCAAGGCAATTCCTTTGCTGCCTCGCCGCACATAACGGTGCATGGTGTTGTTCCAAAGATCGTAGCCCGCGCAGGCCGTCGCATCGGGCCGCTGGGCGTAAATGAGCAGCTGCTCATGGTACGGATATTTGTAGAGCCGTGCCGCCGTGGTCAGAAAGCGCGCCCACTCCTGCGGACTACTTGCAATCTGACGTGTCATAGCTTCTGCCAGTTGCTGATAATAAATCATTTTCCCGGGCATGGTAGCCCTCCTTCCTAAAAGCCCTCTTTGCTTGTTGAGCTAGTCTTACAGAAATTCCGGGTCGAGGTTAAGAAGCAGCTTATCAAACTGCTTATTCGTCATTTGCCGGAGCTTATCCATAACCGCGATGGTCATGGCACACAGCTCCTGATCTTCATCTGTCAGCTGCGCTTTCATTTGGCGCAGGGTAGCAAGCAATTCGCGCCGGGAATCTCCCGGCGTACAGTAAATGAGCATCAGGTTCTTTTCCTGTACCGTGAAATCTGGCATTGTCGTTCCTCCTGCTACAATATAATTGCCTCGGGAATGTGGCAGCCAGCTACGAGCCGAGACATCTCATTGCCTAAGCTGTTAGAATAGGAAGGTAATGGTCTGACCCGTTCCTCCGAGGGCTTCGTGCCCGTAATTTAGTCAGTCAGCCATTCTCCTATTCGCAGCGTTCGATTTGTGCAGGTAGAGCCGTGTGTTCGTGTCACCAAACAGATAGAATCGGCAATGGGTAAAGATGGCTTAAGTCCATTGCAAATTCTTTTTAGGAGTGACAGACATGAACGCAGCAGGTATTGACGTTTCCAGTAGAAAGAGTACCGTGGCCGTGCTTCGGCCTTTTGGCGAGGTTGTGAAACTGCCCTTTGATGTGCGCCACAGTGCCGAGGATCTGACGGCGCTGGCAGCGCAGCTCAAGTCCATCGATGGTGAAACAAGAGTAGTCATGGAGCACACCGGGCGCTACTACGAGAGCGTCGCCAAGGTTCTCCACGAAGCCGGGCTCTACGTCTCGGCGGTCAACCCGCTGCTCATCAAGGAGTACGGCAACAATTCACTTCGCAAAGTCAAGACCGATAAGGCGGATGCGATGAAGATCGCCAAATACGCGCTTGACAACTGGACCGAATTGCGGGACTATACTCCTATGGACACGATTCGATATGATTTGAAAACGCTGAACCGTCAGTTCCAGTTGGCCTCCAAGCAGAAAATCGCAACCGCAAATAACCTCATCGCTCTTCGGCAGCGTCCCATAAGGAAGTAAAAAGAATTTTGGTAGGAACCGGCGTGTCAGGTCACGCCGGTTCCGATTCGTTTAGGGACTCCCTTCCAATCTTCAAAGGGATGCGGATTTGCCCCACATAGGTGAAATACAGGTCAATTTGCACCTGCTTCCTTCCGTTCTCCCTTACCGGACTGTGTACCACGATCCTGCTAACAAGCTCATTGAGGATGGCGGCGTCGAGTTCCGGAATATCCAGGTACTTGTCCACCAGCTTCAGAAACTCGTTTACATTGGAAACCTGCCCGGCCTGTGTTTCAATTTCCCGTTCCAGTACAGAGGCAAGCTGCTCAATCTCTGCCTGCTCCTTCTCATATTGGCGGGATAATTTTAGGTACCGGCTGTCAGACAGCTTGCCCAGCACATTGTCCTCATAGATATGCTGGATAATCCGGTCCAAGTCCTCCATCCGTTTTTTCGCCCCGGAGAGGGCTTTCTGTTTTTCTGCCAGTTCGGCCTTGCGGCTTTCCTCGTCCTGCGCCAGCATTTCCAGCTTGAAATCCTTCCGGAACATACGGACATAACTCAATGTCTGCCGTATGGTTTCCAGCACGATCCGGTAAAGCACCTGTTCCCGGATATAATGGATTTTGCAGGAGCCGGTGTTGCTCTTGTAATTGGAGCAGACGAAATGATTCTGGCTGTCGTCCTTGTAGCTCTTGCAGGTGCAGAAGTACAGCTTGGCCCCGCAGTCGGCGCAGTAGAGAAGGCCGGAGAACATGCTGGTCCTTCCTGTTTTTGTCGGCCTGCGTTTGTTCTTCCGCAGCTCCTGTACCCGTTCCCACTGTCCCTTCTCGATGATAGCGGGCTGGGTATCCTCGAATATTTTCTGATTCTCAACCGGGTTTTCCATGCGCTTTTTGAATTTTAGGGACTTGGTATAAGTCTTGAAGTTTACAGTACAGCCCGTGTACTCCCGCCGCTCCAAAATTCTAAGCACGGCGTTGGTATTCCAACGGTATAGGTTCTCCGGCATGGCCCAGTCTTTCTGCCTGGCGTGATAGGCGGTAACGGTCAGCACCCTGTCGGCTGTGAGGATTTTTGCGATCTGCATGGGGCCTTTCCCGGCAATGCAGAGGTTGAAGATGCGCTGCACCACCTTTGCCGCTTCTTCGTCCACAATCCATTTCTTTTTATCCTGCGGATCTTTTATGTACCCATAGGGCGGATTGCTGGCGAGATGTTCCCCGGCTTCACCCCGCATCTTTACCACTGCCCGGATTTTCTTGCTGGTATCCTTGGCGTAGTAGTCGTTGAATACATTTTTGAACACCGCAAAATCATTTTCCCCTTTGGCGCTGTCCACATCGTCGTTGATGGCGATAAAGCGGACGTCATAAACAGGGAAGATGAAATCCTGAAGCCGCCCCATGTAGGAATACTCCCTGCCCAGCCGGGACAGGTCTTTGACAATCACAGCGGATACGCTGTAATCCTCCACATATCGCATCATCTCCTGGAACCCCGGCCTTTGAAAGCTGGTTCCCGAGAAGCCATCGTCTACAAAAAACCGGGTGTTCCGAAATCCATGGTCGGCGGCGTATTTGCTCAGCAGGGCTTTCTGGTTGGTAATAGAATTGCTTTCCCCGTCCAGAGCATCGTCCTGGCTCAAGCGGCAGTATAAAGCGGTGATTTTTTCTGGCTGCTGGTTCATTTACTTCTCCTTTCTGTTCAGGCAGCCAAGTAAACGGTTGCCCTTATTATAACGCTCCGGTTTCGATTTTTCAGCTATGTCTCTGATTCTTTTTCCCGTAAATCTTTTTCCATCAGTCGTTTCAGTTTCTTCACGATCCCTTCCGAGCCTTTTTCCGCAAAGTGGGGAATGACCGTGTAGACGGTATTCCCCTCAAAGAAGGGATAGCTGCTGCCGCCAAGGTCAAAGTAAAATGCCCCGTCCTTGAAATGCTGCTCCATCCGTTCTCCCACAGCGGGGTCAAAGTCTTTCAGCAGCTCATACAGCTTTTGTTCATCGGTCATTGGCGTTCCTCCTTTTGTCAACAGGTAAATTCAATGTGATAATAGCCGGTCTGCCAAGGCCCTGTTTCCGACGGAAAATCAGGCCGCAGGATTCCAGTTCGTGAAACGCTCGTGTTGTCACTTGCCTGCTTCGGTGGAGTTTTGCTTTGGCGTCCTCAACGGTGAAGTACAGGCGGATCGTCCCATCCGATTCTATGTAGCCTTTCTTCCTGGAAATCCCCGCCCGGTCCAAAAGCAGGGCGTACAGCACCTTGGCGTCATTGGATAAGTCCATGGAGATAAGAAACCGTGGGAAAATGATATAAGACGAAATTTCCGTATCTGTCTTGTATGGAATCATAAATCCTCCTTCCTATCCATCCATCGCTGTGATAGATAGATTGATATTGACTATTTTGTATTTAACTCTTTCTTATTAACTACCGTCTAAATCCGGGCTGTCAGAGAGGCGGGAAAGCCACGGACTGAAATACAGGATATGGGCGCTCCAGAGCGTCAGTTTTGCCATGTTTTGAAAAGCCAATCCTGGATATTCCCGTTTAGGCGGACAAAATATAGCGGGAACCTATATGTACTCAACCTGCCGCCTGTTCGGGAAAATCCCGTTTAGGTCAAAATCCCAATACGGACAATTAGAAGTCCGTTTGGGATAGGTATAAGTGATTTATCCCTCTATCCCGTTGACCGGCACTTGCAAAGCCCACAAAATCAAGTCTTTTTCGTCTCTAATTGTCCGCAGGCAGCCCGCTTTATCCGGTCACTGGCTGTTTTCTGACCGCGATGAACGACGGCGGCACAGGCCTTACAGTATTTCGCCCGGTTGGAACCGGGAAGGAAGAATTGTCCGCAGGCAGTACACCGCTTTTGCTCCTTTTGATGAAGCAAAGCAGCCGCCAAAGGCTCATTCAAAGGCAGGACAGCGGCGCAAAACCATCTGCACAGCAGAGAGTGGGAAATACTTTGCACGCACACTCGTCCTTGCAAGCTCCATATCACTCGCTTTCCTATAAATAGCAAAGCTCATTTATTTCGCTGCTTGTCCTCTCCCCACAAAGTCTAATGACTTTGTGGGGTCCCTGTACAACCCATTGTCAAGGGCAAGGCAGTTCCCGCTCTCATAGTTGCAGCACTGATGGACCAGCTTTCTAGCTCTGCGGTATTGGGAGTAGGTCATCACGGGGATTTTCTCTTTGATTTCTATCACCTCCTTTTGGACGGTCAAAACACACCCTTCTATTTATCCGTACATTTTGACAGCAAAATGACACCCCCTTTTGAAAATAAATTTGAGATAGCTCAAAATCCCTCTCATATATCCGTATATTTTCGAGGGAATTATTGCGTGGACAAACACAAAAATACCCTTCTAATAGTCATTTCATTTTGAGGGGATTTTTACGGGGGGTTCAGCAGAAAAATTTAAAAATACCTCTCTATTAGTCGTGACATTTTTAAGGGTGTTTTTATAGGTGTTTTCGCAAAAAAAAATACCACCATGGCCGTTTCAAGCCATGATGGCATTCCTCAGATTTCAAATTTATAGCCGACGCGGCAGATAATAAAACTGGAAGAAATAAAGACTTTACGCCAGCTTCCAATTCTGGCTCTCCGTCTGTAGCTTCACCATTCGGGCATATAAGCCGTTTTGCTTCAACAATGTTTCCGGTGCGCCTTCTTCGGCCACAGTTCCTTCAGAAAGCACCACGATTTTGTCTGCTCCGGCTACGGTGCGCATCCGGTGGGCAATCACCAGCACCGTCTTATCTGCGATCAGGCGGGAAAGGGCGGTTTGAATCAGGGTTTCATTCTCTACATCCAGCGAAGCGGTAGCCTCATCCAAAAGAATGATCGGCGCGTTTTTCAGAAAGGCCCGCGCGATGGAAATCCGCTGCCGTTCACCGCCGGAAAGCTCGCAGCCGTTTTCCCCGATGTTGGTATGCCAGCCATCCGGCAGCTTTTCGGCAAATTCGTCCACATTGGCAAGTTTTGCAGCGGCTAAAACCTGTTCATCGGTTGCGTCCTTATTCCCAATTCGTATATTCTCCAAAATGGTATTGTCGAACAGGGTAACGTCCTGAAATACAATGGAGAACAGGGAAAGCAGCGTCTCCGGGTCAATTTTGGAAATATCCATGCCTCCCACGGTGATCTTTCCCCGGCTCACATCCCAAAATCTTGCTGCCAACCGGGAAACCGTTGTTTTGCCGCCACCAGAAGGCCCTACCAAGGCTGTGACTTCACCCTGCTTTGCGGTAAAGGAAACATCCTTCAATACGGTTTCTCCTGTGTTGTAGGCAAAGCCTACATGGTCGAAGGTAATGTCATAGCCTTTGTTGGAAAGTCTGTTTTCTCCCTGCTGAATCGGATGATCGAGGATTTCATTCATGCGGGCGATATTAGTGCGGGTGCTGATAACCGCCGCCAGATTTTGCAACGCCCCTTGCAGCGGATCGTAGAGCCGTGAAACAACCAGCAGGAACAGGAAGAAAGTCAGGACATCGAGGCTGCCGCCTATCAGAAGAATAGAGCCTACCAACGCAACGGTGGCAATTCCCAGCTTTAATATGAGTGAAGCCGATACCACAAAGGCCGCCAACCCAAACTCATTGAGAATGGAACGATGTTCCACGGCGCGGATTTTCTTTTCCAAGCCTTTCAGGTATTCTGCTTCGGCGTTGTTGGCTTTTAAGTCGCGCACAGTTTCAATGCACTCTTGAATCCCGTCGGCGCAGGCCATCTTTACATCCATCGCTTTCTGATTGAGCCGTTCCTGCACCTTTGCGGAGAAGCCTACAATAGCAAAGGCAACCGGCAACACCCACAGCGCCGCTAATGCCATGCGCCAGTCGAACACCAAAAGGCTAATGGAAATTAAGACAGTGGAGATGATTGATCCTGCCAGTTCCGGTATAAAGTGAGAAAAACTCTGCTCCAAAAAGGTGCAGTCGGCCATGATGGTGCTGGTGAGATCCGCCAAATCCTTTTTTCCAAAGAAGGACAAGGGAATTTTCCGCAGTCGTTCAGCCAGCGTAATCCTCCGCACACCGCTTTCTGTATAAGTGGCAAAGTAGGTAGCGTTGTATTGAAAGTAAGTGGTAAGCAAGATCAAGCCAATGCACACCACGCAGCCCACGATGTAAAAAGCAATTTTTTCGCCGGGAACACCGCCATTCATCAAATCGCCTACTAAAAAATACAAGAGGCCCACCGGGAACATAAAGGAAAGATTTTGAAGAACGCAGGCCAGACAGCCTTTCACCAAATCTTTCGCCCCCTGCTCGGAAAGGGCATATCGCTTTTGAAGCCTTTTAATCACTTTATTGTACCTCCTTTGCAACTTTCCATTGAACAGAAGTTTGATAGTCCTGCCACATGTGGCTGAAAACGCCGCCTTTTTCCAGCAGCTCCCGGCTCTTGCCGCTCTCTGTGATCTGCCCGTCCTCAATGACATAGATTTGGTCTACGCCAGCTACGGTAGAGAGACGATGGGCGATCATAATCACCGTTTTCCCCTGTGACAGCTTGGAAAAGGCTGCCTGTACGCGAGATTCATTATCCGGGTCGGCAAAGGCGGTGGCCTCGTCTAAAATTACGACAGGCGCATTTTTCAACATCACGCGGGCGATGGCAATCCGCTGTTGTTCGCCACCGGAAAGGTACACACCTTTTGTCCCTATCACGGTGTCTGCGCCTTGGGGCAGCTTTTCCAGAATATCGTCACACTGGGCATTGTGGAGGGCAGCCATGATTTCTCCGCGGGTAGCATCCGGTTTGCCCATACGCACATTTTCCAAAATCGAGGCTTTGATTAGGCGGCTATTCTGGAATACAAAAGAAACTGTATTCATTAGTTCCTCTTTGGCGATGTGCTTCACATCCACGCTACCAATTTTCACCTGCCCGCCTTGCGGGTCAAAAAACCGGCAGATCAGATTGGCAAGCGTGGTCTTGCCACCGCCAGAAGGTCCCACAAAAGCTACTGTCTGCCCTGCGGGAATTGAAAGGGAAATATCCTTGATGACCTCGTTTTTTCCATCATAACTGAAATGAACATGGTTAAGCTGTACCGAAGCGTCCTCTGGGTGTTCCGGCTGTTTTGGTTCTGCAAGCGGCTTAAGATTCAATACGCTGTCGATTCTCTGCAAGGCATCGTCTACAATCATGGCGTTTTCGCTCTGGAACATGATGCGGGTGAGGGTAACGGAGATAATGGGCGTAATGATGATATAGAACATGAGATCCAGCAGGAAATCCTTGGTAACGCCGCCTTGGGTAAAAATCAGCGCACCGGCAATCAGCGCGGCAAAGACGCCGTTGATGGCTGCCGTATAGAACATCATGGGTGCTCGAAGCTGCTTGGTATAGGCAATCACCCACACCTTATACCTATCAATGGAATCCTTGAATTTTTTGAAGGAGAATATGGTCTGCCCGAAGGTTTTTACAACGGGAATCCCCCGTACATACTCTACCGCTTCATTGGACATATCATCGAGAGCGTTTTGGTATTCTTTCATTTTTTCCTGCATTTTCTTTCCGGTCATCGTCATCATAATCAGAAAGCCCAGCACTACCGGCACAAGGCTCAAAAGTCCCAGCCGCCAGTCGAACACCAGTAGCAGAACCAAAAGGCCGCATGGCGTCGCAATGGCATTGGCACGGTCGGGAAGCTGATGCGCCAGATAGGTTTCGGTGGCGGCGCTGGATTCATTGACGATCTTGCGCAGCCTGCCGCTGCCGAATTGCTCTGCAAACCCCAGCGGCAGCTTTACAATATGCTCCATCGTTTGTAGGCGCAGGTTGGTGGCAATGCGGAACGCCCCTTTGTGGGAACACATCAGAGCGCCTATGTAGACCAACACTGCGATCACTGCGAACAGCACCGCCATCCAGCCGTTACGGGTCAGGTTTTGCGCATGGCTGAAATCCGGCGCAACTGCCAACACTTCCTGCATGACCTTCCAGATATAGTAGAAAGGCACTAACGCTATGAGGGCGCTGATGGCCGAAAGCACCCAGGAAGCGTAAGTCAGGTACTTGTGGTTGCCTGCAATCTGTAGCAGGCGTGACAGATTGGATTGTTTTTTCAAAGAAGATTCCTCCTTTTCTTTATTTCATCTATGATAAAGAGAACACAAGCGCGTCCTTCTTATATCCGTATAAGTTAGTTATCGCTAACCTATGAGCAAAAATTACAGGGCATTACTGCCCCATAATTTTCATCCATCCGGCTGTATAGAAAGCCCGCATTTCCTTCACATAATTTTCTGCGTTTTGAAGCGGCATCTCGTGAATCACCAATTCAAAAAAGGTGTGGAACATGCCGGTAATCAGGATATGCTCCAGCGCGGGGTCAATCTGGGGAGAAGGCCGCCCAAGCTCCTGCAAGACTTCTTGATAGGCATGGGTTGCCGCTGCCTCAATTTCCACCATTTCATCAATAAGGCCGGAAAATTTTGTCCCTTCCGAGCAGCAGAGGATGAGCTTACATTCCTCAAGATGTTCATAAGCGTAGTGGAGCATATCAAACATGCAAGCGCCGGAAATGTCTCCCATAACCTCCGGCTGCTGCTCGTGGGGGAGATCGGCAAATTCCTTCTGCGCTTTTTGAAAACAGCCAAGCAGGTACGCATAATGCTCGCCTACCAAAGCCTCGAACAATTCTTCTTTGCTTTTGTAATAGCCATAAAAGGCTCCGGTAGTCATTCCCACGGATTTCACAATATTCCGCAAGGAAGCGTCTTTGTACCCTTTTTCTAAAAACTCTGCTTTTGCGGCCTGGTGGATACGTTCTAAGGTTGTCAGATTGCCGTCTATTTTCTTCGCCTCCTTATAACGCTGTTATATATCACTGTTATATTTTATCTCGAGAGGCGGGTTCTGTCAAGAGGGAAATTACCCATAGAAGCATTTCAGAGACATTAGAGATAAAACAAGGTGAGGCAGCGTTTATACACTTCCTCACCTTTCTATTTTTCTTCAAATTTATAGCCGATGCCATAGACGCTTTTTATGTAGTTAGGCAGATCGGGAGCAACCTTTAATTTCCTCCGCAAATTGC
>OLSM01001837.1_pt1 | contig 14831 bp, 20 predicted proteins | sample 1672721 | NCBI WGS metagenome assembly OLSM01 (sample SAMEA3136717, study PRJEB25190) | human gut metagenome | reverse complement strand
ATTTTCTTTTCAAACATCTGAACGTCTGAAATATTCTCCGGATGCATTTCATCCAGCTCCTGTTGAAGATAGCCAATCTGCTTTTTGAACTTAATGCTCACAGCCGTTCACCTCCCAAGGAAATTCCTGCTTGAAATCGTCGCCCATGATCTCACGGAGCGATTCTTTCATAAAGACCGGGGTTCCGGCCTTCTTCGCCGCGCTGACGATCTCGTCAATCCACGACTTCTGAGGAACAACCTTGTTCTTGCGGTTTCCTGTCTCGGCACCGACGATAATCCAGTTGGTCTTGCTCGCCGGGTCAACGCCTTCGTCGGTCAAATCCTCAAACGGAGCAAGAATCGGCTCGATGCTGACAAAGGTGTTTACCTCGTCGCACCAGAAGAACTCCATCTCCGAGATGGTTGCGGTACTGCCGAACCAGAAATTCGGCTGATTCTCCGGGATGATGCCATTGGCGATCAGGTGCATATACCGCGCCGGGTTCTTGGTCAAAAACAGGTAGCGGTGCTGCGGAGCGGCAAGGCAAGCGTTGATAACTGCCTCAATCCATTCGTCCGGCACCCACTTCCCGAAGAGATCGGCCATCGAACAAACAAAGATCGTGCGCGGCTCAGACCACTTCTGCGGCTGGTCCAGCTTGTAACGGTGGAAAGTCGGGTCGAAATAATAGGGATAAGGCGCGGATCGCTTCTCAATCTCGCTCGGTGGTGCAGGATAAACGGGGACGTTTAATGCCGGTTCGTCCAGAATGTGCAACCCACCGTTACTATGGCAAGCAAAGTCGCCCATGAGCAGTTTTTTGAGTTCTTCCGAATCGTCCCTGTTCGCCCTCCACGATGTATCAGGTGGCAGATCAAGCCGGATACTGCCGCCAAATCGGTTTGCAATTCTCCGTGCATAGCAATACTCGCAGCCATGCAAACAGCCGGTAACGGGGTTCCAACTGGAATCACACCAGTCTATTTTTGTCTTGTACCCCATGATGAGCCTCCTTCTTTTGCTTGAGAATTTTATCGAGGCCGCGCATCGCTCCGTCTATGTTGCCGGAAAGAATCTGGCCTCGCAGGGTCTTGAGCTGCTGCCGGGAGAGCTTTGACCGACGCTCTCCCAGCCGTGAAAGCGCGTTCCGCGTTGCCTGCTGTTCCATCGCGCTCACCAGTCCGTGAAATGGTAGTACGCCTTGCCGAGAGCTTCGCAAAGGGCAAAGGCCGGGAAAAGAACGACCATGATGGGCAGCAGGATGAAGTATGCCGTAAACCTCATGGAGAACCGGGCCAGCGCCCAGAGGAAGTAGTGGTTATGCATCAGCGTATCTCCTTTATCGGGTATTTCTTGATGATCTCAACGGCCTCCATGCCGAAGTGATCGCGGATGGCTTTGGCTTTATAGGCTGCGGAACTGTATTTGCAAGGGCCTGTGAAGTGGCCGTTTCTCTCGCAGGTCTGGTCGTTCGACCAGCGTTTGCAGGTTTCGCAATCCTGAAGTCGGTCGCGGAATATGCTGCCGGTCTTGAGATCGTTCTGCTCCGTTGTGGCGGCCATGATGAATGTGAGCTTTGCCCGTCGCGCGAGTTCCTGTAGCTCTTTGCTTTCGGGGTAATGCAGTTCGGAAAGGATCTTCACCAGCATAGCGAAGTCGTATATGGCCTCCGTCTCATACTGCCGCTTGTACCCGACGCTGCCCATTTGGATTATCCTCCGATGCCCAACTGCCAGATTTCAACCTCGACGCGGGGCTGCTCTGCATAGCGCTTGATGACTCTGCCATCCACGATCTGGGTGTCGTCGCAAAAGGCGATCTTGTTCAGCGCGTCGCATACGATCTTGCCGACGTTATCCCAATCAGGCTTTTTTGTGGGCCGGATGATATCACCAAGCATCAGGACGCGCTTTTTCTTGCTGGTACTTTTCGGGATGGGCTTGTAGGCCGTTACAAGCATCCCGAGTGCCGCGTCTCGGCTAAACATGAAGCCATCGCACTGAGCTTGGTATTCCATCTTCACGAACGCCTCGTAGTTAGCTGTTTTCTTTGGGGTAACGGCCCTGACATAAGGGCCACGTGTATCAAACTTGGGGCGGCCTTTTCCGTTTGGCTCTCCAAGGATGATAAATTTCACTTTTCTTGGCTCATTCATGGTTCTTGCTTCTCCCTGTCTATCGCATAGTAGTGCATTGTTCTCTTGTCAAAGAGAACGCAGACCTTTCCCGTGGTTCCCTGCCGTTGCTTTGCTATTCCAAGGCAAAGGTAGGTGAATCCCTTCTCGACGAAATTCTTGAAGTAGGGCTTGTCTCGTGGATCAACGTAATCGTCCTCCTCATCGTAGGGATTATGGAGGAATATGACGCCGTCTGCGTCCTGCTCAATGCTTCCGCTATCCTTGAGGTCTTCAAGCGTAGGCATTTTCGCTCGTGCGCCTCCGGCGTAGCGTTTTACCTGCGCCAGAGCGATGACCGGGATATTGAAATCGACCGCAATATCCTTGAGGGCTTTGCTGATGTATCCGACGCGGAGTCGGTCTTCCTTGAACTTCTGGGCCGTTGACATGAGCTGCAAATAGTCCACGATCAGTATGTCGATCTCGCCACGGTTGGCCTTGCGCTGCACCTCTGCCCGCAGGTCTTCGACCGTGCGGACGGTGAACAGGAAGTCGACTGGGAGCCGTGCTGCTTCTCCGACACCCTCTGCCAGCGTGACCCAATCCTCATCCGTGATGTCGGCTTTTCTGATCTTCATGCCGTCCATGTAGGTTTCGTAGGAGAGGATTCGCTGGCCGAACTGGATGTCGGTCATTTCGCGCGAGCAAATACCCACCTTGAATCCCTTTTCTGCTGCTGCGAGAGCCACGTTCATTCCAAAAACTGATTTCCCAACCGCGGGACGTGCGCCTATGACCGTGAGTTCTCCACCAAAGAAGCCCCCGATAACAGCGTCTACGTTCTTGATACCGGTGGTGATGCTGACGGACTCTCCCTTGACGCGCTGCTCAAGGTGTTCGTAAGTTGCAAGCATCACGTCGGCAATCGTAACCCAGCTATGCTTGCCTACGTTGATATCTCCGGCTTCCGTGCGCAGATTGTCCATGATCGCATTGATGTCCTGTGCTGGATCGCTGAGCTGCTGCTGCACCTGCGCCATCATGGCGAGGGCTTTTCTCCGGGTGGAAAGAGACTTGACGACGGTGAGATAGCTGTCCACGTTCCAAGCAAATGCGAGTGTTCGGGTGCATTCGATAGCGTCGGAGGTGTAACGGTTCGCCTCTCCGGGGTCGATCTTCTCGAACATCTGATCTATCGTGATGAGGTCGACATCGAGCTGTTCCGCTCTGGCCTGCTTGATGGCCCGGAAGATAATGCGGTGGTTGTCGTAGTAGAAATCATCCTCGACCAGCTCATTGAACTGGCCGACGCAATCCTTGAAATTCGTGACAAAGCAGCCGAGCAAGCTCTTTTCTGCTTCGTCGCTGGCGAAGCTCGTAGCGGCTGCCTTTTGCAGCTCGAACGATACGTATTCGCTGTTTTCAGCCATAGGACTGGTTCCTCCTCATCAGTAAAAGTCGCCGGAGATCGCGGGCGGCCCTTTGGGTTCTGTGTCCTGACCGTTGCGACGCTGCTTGTCCGCTTTCAAACGACGCTCCAAATCTTTGGTATAGGCTTCTGCCTTTTCTACGGTGTCGATCTTCTGCTCGACCCATTTATTCAAAACTGCTTGCAGGTACTTCCAAGGGTTGTTTGCGCTGGCCGTGTTGGTGACCTCTATGGCCTTGCATACTACATCGGCTCCGAGGTCTTCGTAGAAGCTGACGAGAATATCGCCGGATGTCCCATAGGGAACGAGACCGATGTTCTTTTCGTAGCACTCCACGACCTTGCACCACTCCGGGTCAATGCCGGATATGTCGAAGGGATTGGCGGGCTGCTCCGGGGTCGGAGGCACTTCCGGCTCGATGGGTTCTTCCTGCTGTTCTTTCTGTTCCTTGAGGCGCTGCCGGTGACGGCGCTGCTTTTCTGCGTTGCGCTTCCGCTCTTTGGCGCGGTAGTCAATCAGGCGGCCAATGTAATCGTCCCAATCATGGACGACGTGGCTGCCGTCCTCATCCAAGTCGACGAAATGCTCATCAACCATCGCCCGAAGGAACAGCTCCGGGTCTCCGTACCAGCCCGCCGCATCTGCGATGTCTTGCGCTGACATGGATTCGAGGCTGCCGTCTATGGCGTAGTCGATACACCAGAGCCAGAACATGCAAAGGTGTCCAACGACCTGCGGGATGTCCTGAGGTACTTGCAGCCCCAGCGCCCGCACGAGCCTTTTCGTTTTTGGATGGGTCGGTAGCTTCTGGTGCAACTCAATCCATGCCATGATTCTTCCTCGCTCTCCATCCTCCGAAGGGCCAGCCTCACGGCCAGCCCTTCGGTTTTGCTTTTTAGGCGAGAACGACGATGTTCTGCCCGTAGAGGTTGTTCTTCAGATAGTCGTGGATGTTGATGACCGCTTCGTTCTTCCAAGCGCCACCATCAGCCTCGTAGAGGGCGCAGTTGGCATCCTCGTCCACGCGGAGGGTGAAGTTGCTCTCCGGCTGGTCGACTTCCGTGAACGTGCGCATGGGCTTGAGCGGGACGGGGTTCTGGAAGACCACGTTCTGGGCCATAGATACGCCCTGCTTCGTGGTAATGACCTGAGAGATGCCGTCGTCGGTGGTGGTGCAGCCCTGCTCCTTCGTCATGGACTTAATGACACGGAACAGCTCTGCGCGGGCCGGGGTGTCGATGAACTTGGAAAGGAGCTGCGTGTTGAAAAGCTCCGTATCCATGTAACGGCCAAAGGTGATATCCGGCACATGAGCGTCGCACTTCGCGATGATCGTGCGCTGCTTGTGGTGTTCAGAGGGATGGGACATCAGACGGACGGAAGTATGATCGACGACCTGCAGGATAAGACGATGCTCCGGCTCGGTGGGAATCAGGCCTTCCACGTTCTCCTTGATGTAGTCGATCAGGCCGTCCAACGTGAAGAAAGTCAGCGCAGGGGGAACGATCTCATCGTCCGGGATGAACTTGACGGGCTTGATCGGAACCCAACAGAGGTTCCTGCTGTCCCAGCAGTACTTCTGGCCGTCGATCTCCATGATCTTCTGCTTGGATTCGATTTCCATGTTGCTGCGCTCGTGGGCCGCGCCGGTTTCGACGAGGTACTGAGCGAGTTCGGTCGCGCCGCCGAAAAATCCGGCGTTCTTGATGTCGGTGGTGGGATTGGTAGCCATGATGTGATTTCTCCTTTCGTCACTTCACTTCGCGCAGTTTGCCGAAGTTCACAGTCTGGGGCAGCGGCGCTTCGTTGCCCTCGATGTCGAGCTGGCCCGGCACCTGATTCGTGCGCTCCGTCGCAACGACGGAGCCATCAGCGCTGATGGTGAGCATGACCGTCTGCGTGAGGTCAACCTTCGGGGCCAGTTTCGGAACGACGCTCACGCGGAAGTCGCACGAATCACGGCGTTCGTTGGGCGTGATCTTGATCTTGAGGTTGACTTCTCGCGGCTTCTTTGCGTCGGTGTTGGGGTCGTAAACATTCTCCCAGACCTCCGCGAGCGCGGCGTTGAAGCGCTCTTCTACGCCGCCGTCCATCAGATCGGACAGGCTTTTGATAGGGCGTTGGGTAGCCATTGTAGTTCTCCTTTCAAAACGGGTTCAGCTCCAGCGGAATGGTCATTCCTGCTGCCGCTGCTATAACTTCTTCAAGGCCGGTCACCTCCTTCACGGCTTTCACCATAGCCCGTTCATCACTGCGCTCATCCGAAAGGTGGACGAGGACGATGGTTCGGGTCTTGCTCAAGTCGTTCGCCCGGAGAGCATCGAGCAGCCGCCGCAATGACATGTGGCTCTTTTTGAGCCTGTGCCGGAGCGCTGCTGTCAGCTCTCCGTCTTCCTGCTGGCCGTCGATAACTTCGTCGATGTAGTTGCACTCGACAATCCAGTAATGCACTCCGGGAAAGGTGTGCTTGAGGTAATAGGTGTCTGTGGCATAGAGGGAGACTTCGCCAGTTGGGTCGTGCCTGATGAGGTACCCGCACGGCTCTGCTGCGTCATGCTGCGTCTCAAAAGGCAGTACGGTAAATTCCCCTACAGAGATTGCAGAAAGCATCTGAACGGCGTTCAACGGCGTTAAACAACCATCTGAGCGGATAGCTTCTGCCGTTCCTGCGCTGCAATAGGTCTTCACGCCCATTTGAGCTACGGCCTCCGCGCTCTTTGCGTGGTCTCCATGTTCGTGGGTTATGAGGCATCCGTCGAGGCACTTCCAGTCGGGGACAGCTCGGATAAGCTGCCGGATGGGAAGCCCGGCATCGAGCAGGAGGGCGCTTCCTCCTGCCCGAAGCACATAGGCGTTGCCGGAGCTTCCTGTGCCGATGATTTGCAGCTCCATCAGAAGTCAGGGTTTTCGGAGGGTTCGTCTCCGGGTGCGTCGGTGGCCGGGGATGCTTCATTCATCGGCTCTTCCGGATCTTCGATGACAGCAGGGGCTTCCGGCAGAATCACCGGTGCGCGGTTCCCGTTCTCGATGACCTCTGCCTCGATGACTAGGTCTTCGAACTGCTGCTCTCGCTGCCGGATGTACTGATAGCTTTCGTCGACCTTGTCCGGGTCTCGAGGAATGCGCTTGCTGCCGTAGATTTCGCGCTTCATGGTCTTCTCGAACATTTCCGGGAGCCAGCCGTCGAGATGGGTCTTGACTGGCTTGCCGTTCTCGTAGACCGTCTTTTCGCCGCCCCAGAATTCAGGGCTGGCGTACTTGGGCTTGCGCTTCATAACATCGGCCTTGCTGAATACAACCAGCTTGTTTTTGGCCGGGTCATCGTACTCGATGTAGCCAAACACGCCGACCGGCTCTCCACGGTCGAAGGGGTTCGGGATGTCCAGCTCGTAGCCCTCAACGGGGTTGCGGCTGTCCTTCTTTACCATGCGGAACGTGTCGTTCTGGTAGATGACTTCGACCGTAACGGCCTTGAAGGGGTCGAGCGCGTACTTCTCTGCCTGATAGCGGATGCCGTTGTAGCCCTCCATCAGAGTGATGGAATACATATTGCCCTTGTTGTTCTTGTAGGGAATCGGGAACAGAGTGTTGTCTTCCATCATGTCGAGGCCGACGCGGGCGTAGTGGGCCAAATCCTGCGCGAGCTGCGGGAGGTCGATGGTGTTCCAGCTATACGGCAGAGTGTTGTCGTAGTCGTGGTTGCGGTTGGCTGCGTTCTTGCGCTGACGCTCCGCTTCGGTCTTCGCCAGCATCTGGTCGATGCAGATGAAATAGTTGCGGATGAGCTGCTTTTCGCGCTCAGTTGGGTTGTAGACGCCGGTGGACGAGTACTGCTTCATCACCATGTTGGTGAAGCGTTCGCTCTGGCTGATCTGCACATCCTTCGGGGCGAGCTGCGTCTGCTGCTGGTTGGTGGTCGTCGGTGCGTTTGCCATATCAGATAGCCTCCTTGATGGTTTCAATCTTCAAATCTTCGTCCGTGGAAACGGCGAGAGAAATGAGCTGGGAATCTGTGTGCGCGAGAACATTCACCCGTTCGCTGTTGTCGGCGAAAAGCGGGAGCGAGAGGTCGTAATGCTGGGAGAGCACGTTGACGATCTCGATGTCGCTGTTGATCTGGGCGGCGGTGTTGGCCGTGCCGTAGGAAACGAGGCCGGAGCTGCCGGGAATGTAGGCCTGACAGGTGTCCGCGATGCCGCCGTTGATCTGCTTCTCGAAGAGCTTCCAACGGACGGTCGGGAACTTTTCGTTGATGCTGTCTTCCAGCGCGGAGCATCTATCCTGGACAAACTGTTCCACCAGCGCAACGAGCTGTTCCAGCTCCGCGATGCGAGAGGCCTTGTCCTTCTGCTGCTGCTCAAGATCGGCAATGCGCTTTTCCGTTTCGATGCCGGCATCCCGGCGAGCGAGTACGGCGCGGTTCCTGTCGAGCATTTCGCGCAGCTCTGCTTTGCGAGCCTCGTAACCCTTGATCTTTTCATCCGGCGAGGACTTCTGCTCTGTCTTGAGTTCTTCGATCTGCTGGCGAAGTTCGGCAATGCGTGGTTCGGTGGAGTAATCCGGCTCCGTGGGCATGGCCTTGATTTTCTCATAGGCTGCATCGCGCTCTGCCTCTGCCACCTTGAGCTGCTGCTCAAGCGTGGCGACCTCTGCTTCGTTTCGGGCTACAGCCTCAGTAAGCCGGGTAACCTCAGCGCCCTTGTCGGTTCCGCGCCGCTTGATATCTGCCAGTGTTGCTTTTCTGGACGCGTCGAAGGTCTTCCGGGCTTCTTCGACGGCTGCCATGACCATCGCCATCGGGAGCGGCTGCTTGCAGGTGGGGCATACATCATCCGAAGGAGGCGCGACGAACGTGCGCTCATATTCAGTGCGGTAGCTCTCCCGGAGGGAATCGCGAGCTGCTTCTGCCTCGGCTAGCTCTTTGCGGTCGCGCTCAAGCCTACGCCGGGTATCTGTCAGCGCGTCGGTGGCCCTGCGGAAGGCATCGGAGGCAATGCTGCGCTCCTGTTCCAGCTTCCGCATTTCAGCCCGGTAAGCGTCGGCGACGGTGCGCTGCAAGCTGACAGCCTCAGTCTCCAGCGCGAGGATGCGATCGCGGTTCCCGGTCTGGCCGCTCTGGGCTTTGGCTTCCGCGATATATCCGTCGATGCGTTCCAAGTCCTTGAGCGTGTCGGCGACGATGTACTCCGCATCGGAGATCGCGCGGGCATCAATGACCGGGAGGGCCTTGCGGGCTTCGTCGATGCGGACGGGAATCATCTCCAACTCTTTGTTGGTGCGCTTGCGCTGATCGGAGAGGATCTTCCGCAGGTCTTCCACTCCGACGTTTCGCTGGGCGCATTCGTCGGCGAGGGGCCTGTATTCATCGCGCTGCAGCAGGAGCGTGTCCACATCGGTATCAGAAAGGGCGATCAGCTGCTCCCGGCGTTTCTTCCAGTCGAGGGCGTTGAAAGCGGAGAGGGAGCCAATGAGCCGGAAGACCTCTTCCGAAGTGATCTGACTGATTCGGGCTTTGAAGTCAGTGAGCTTCGTTTCCACATCGTTAATCCAGTAGGTGGAGACATTGCCCTGATAGACCGACTCTGCGCTGCCGCGCTTCTTGACCCAGTTTTCACGCTGCGTCCGGCGAAGGTTGAAGGGCTGGCCGTCCAGCTTGCAAAACAGCTCCACCGTCGTATCGAGGTTGTGGATTTCGTCGCCGTTCTCATCCAGCGGCTTTTCCCGGAAGTCGTAGCTGCCGGGAGCGTTACCACGAGAATCCTTGTTCCACAGCACCCAACTGAAAGCATCCGGGATGGTGGTCTTGCCGGTTCCGTTCATGCCGCTAATGCGGGTAACGTCACCGAAGTCGATGGACAACTCCCGAATTCCCTTGAAATTCGAGATGGTCATCCGATCAATCGTCATTCGCATTCTTGCTACCTCCTAACGTGCGCTCAAGCAGGTCGAGCAGACCGAGAGCAAATTCCTCTTCCGGGATGACCTTTGCTTTGGGATTCCATTCGGGTTTGGACTGCGGCTGCTTTTTGGGCTGCTGTTCAGACTCGACCGCAGCGAAGTCATCCGCAGAGGTGTCGACGACCTTCTCGAACAGCTCTGAGCGGATTCTGCCGCTCTGCTTCATGCGGTCATAGATGCTGTTGGCAAGATTGAACCTTTCGTCAAGGATCGTCCGCATCGCGACAACAAGGGCAATGGATTTATCGTTGATGAACGGCGGTTTGGGGCCGATGAACGAGGTGGTGATATGTTCGCCGTTGACGGCAATGATGAGAACCGCTTCGGCGCTGTCGCTGCCGTGCTGCTCGATGACCTTCTCAGTGAAGCGAGAGATAGAGACCTTTTTCATGGTGGGTTCCCCTTCTGGTGATTAGCCGAAAATGGCTCTGCTGATGATCGTGCTGACCAACACGATGAGAAAGATAATGGCGACAGCTTTTGCCTTTTCCTTCCGCTCCGCGTTCTTTTTGTTCCGGGCTTCTTCCCTCTGGAAAGCGCCCACAGCATCGAAGTAGATGCGCTCATATTCCCCGACGCGCTGGACTGCTCCGCGATAGTTGCGGTCGAGCTGTTCATGTTCGCGTCGTGCATCGTCGACCTGTTGGAGAAGTTCCTCAACATCGGCTGCAATCTCTTCCCGGACAAGGCCCTGCATCATTGCCTGCCGGAGCCGCTGTTCGCCGTGGCCGCGCATCATGATGACGCTGGCGCGGCCTCTCTCTTTGGTGTTGGTACTCATTTCAATCCTCCGTTCATGTCACTCGCTGGCCGGTCTGCTCCATCTGCCAGCGCTCAAATACGTCAATTTCTACCCGAAGGGTATTTCCAAGTCTGAAAAGCTGACCGCGCTTTTCAAAGATGTGCATGATCTGGTTTGCCTTGCTTCGGCTTACGCCGAGGATGGTTTCGATGTCCTTCGCGCTGTAATAACGCTTCTTGGATGCTGGCAAATGGTTCACCTCCGTGCGCTCTTGAGGGCGTTGAGAAATCTCTGACAGGCACCGAGAGCTTCGGTAGCCTCTTTCTCAACGGTCGCAGCGAGGGCTGGGTCGTCGAACTTCCCGTCTGCCGCGTCCCGGATGGCTTCGCGCTGAACGTCCATGAGGTCGCCGACCTCTGCAAACATGGCCATCATCGCGCCGGGCAGCTCGTGCTGCTTCGTGTCCGGGTGCAGCCGTGCGTAGCTGGAAAACTTCGTGCGCATCCAGTCATACCAGATGTTCAGGTCGCCGAACGCTTCCGCAATCTGGTACATGCTGTCGGGGTCAGGGTCGCTTTTCCCGCTCTCCCAGTTGTAAATGGTCGTCGGGTCGCGGCCTATCTGTTCGGCAAGCGTTGCGGCGGTCATTTTCAGTAGTTCGCGCCGCTTTTTGATGTCGATGTTGGTAAAGACCGCCATTGTGATTGGCCTCCCGCGCTGCTATGATTTACTCAACCACTTCCGATGGTTTGATTACGGTGGTAGGAGGGATAGCTTCATGGAGCGTCTTGTCTTTGAGCTGGAGCGCGATGTAAGCGCGCAACGTCTCTCGGTACTTCTCGCGGAGCCATTCGGCAACGCTGTGGTAGCCAAGTCCGGCCACCGCCTTGAAGAGCGCCGCCTTTTCTTCGGCGGGCATCCAGACGCGAATCTGTTCCATCCCTTCGTGCTGCTCCACACTTCGGCGAGCAGGCCGGATGATGATCTCGTTCGGGTTCTTCCCGTTGGAGACGGCCTTGACCTTGACCGGCTCCGGGGCGGGCTGCTGCTGTTCAGGCTCCCGCTTGACCGCAAGGAGGTCGATGTCCTGCGCGTCGTAGATGTCTGTGGGCAGACAGTCGAACACGTCGCACATGGTTTCAAGTCCTTCCCGCGTCGGAAGTACGCGCCCTTTCTCGATGTAGCTCATTACGATCTTGTCTACCCCTTCGGGCATCTTATCGGCAAGAGCAGTGGCGCTGATCTCAGCTTCGGCCCGCAATGCCTTGATGCGATTGCGTACCATGATGCGCGCCTCCCTTACTTGTATCCGACCGGGCGTTCCGTCAAAAAGTGTCGGGGTGAAATTCCGAGCTTGTCGCAAATGAGAAGCCCGGCAACTACGCTGGGAGTATAAAGGCCGTTCTCGATTCGGTTGTAGCCTGCGGTCGTGATCTTCGCCGCCTCTGCGACCTGCTCCTGAGTGAAGCCTTTTTCGCGCCTTGCGCGTTCGAGCCAAGTCCTGTCCATGACCTGATTGCGCTTCATGAAATCTTCTCTCCTTTCTGCCGCTCTTAACTATTGTTAAAATGGTTAAACTGTGATATAATCGGAATTGAGACAAGAAACGAGAATCCAAGGCGTTGTGCGGCTTCGCGTTTCGTGGTCGCGTCTCTCTTTGACAATTCCGGCGAAAATCCGATTCCGAATCGAAATTCCGTATCACTGAATTTAATTATAATCGGTTTTGCGGATTTGTCAATACTTAAATTCGGTTTATCAATAAAAATTTATGGAGGTATGAACGAAATGACGATTGCAAATCGACTGAACGAATTGATTGCTGAGAAGAGAATACAAAAAAAGCAGCTGGCCGAACGAATCGGCGTTGCTGCTTCCACCCTGAATACATGGCTGAGCCGTGGCGAGGATTTCCCTGCACAGTATGTGATTCCGATTTGCGGCGTTCTCGGCATCTCTGCTGAAAAGCTCCTTGAGGGCAGGGATGTTCCGCTGCCGGTGATCCCTGATGACTATGTTCAAATCACAGCAGAAGAGCGGTTCCTGCTTGATACGCTCCGCAACCTCGACCGCGAAGGCGTGATCGTCGTGACCAACAAGGCCATCGAAGAGGCGCGGCGCGTCAGGTCTGCACAGGGGAATGCGTCGGTTGACGGACGCGTCGGCTGAGGCTCTGAGGCGCTGGGGAATCTTCGAGCTGCTTGAGGGCGGGCCTCCGGGGGAGTAATTCCTCGCGCACGCGCGCGTATAGTATATATATAATATACTCCCTCGTATATCTCATATTCTATACTACAACAACAACTATAGGTACGGTTTATGCGGTTACTTGCGGTTACTCAGGGGTTATGTTACCGACAATAACCGTACCGTAACCGGGTTACTAACCGGGTTATGTTGTGGTTGTGCTAAGGTTATTCTTAAGAAAAGGAGAGGTTACTATGCTGATGAAGTCAATTGCTCTTGTCATGTCTTTGATGCTCCTTCTGTGCGGTTCGGCTGCCTCCGAGCAATTAGGTGCGACTAATTCGGGGGGGGGGGGGTAAATGGTGCTGCTTCGTTGTCCGTCCTTGAGCCGGGCGTTTACGAAGTCGGTATTGACGTCGACGAAGGGTGGTACAAAGTAACTCGAAAAGAGGGCGAAAACGCTTTTTGGTTCGCGTTCAATCCAACGCTTGATTTTGAGTATTCCTTGGTGAGTTACTCCTCTGGGTTTTTATCCGATGACGAAGAATGGGGTTTGGTGCTGCTGCTTGACGGCTGCCTTTTTGAGGTGAGTTATAGCGCAGGGGCAATGCCGGGTTACGGCGGAATCGTGCTCGAGTATCTCGCTCCGAAAGAAGGCACCGCTTCGAAAGCCGGAACTGGCGTTTACGAAACCGAAAGTTCTATCGACCTATACAAAAAGGCCGCGCGGAGGAACGCATATATATCTTCTCTCGACGCTCAAAAAGATATAATTTATGCGATTGGGGGCAATGAGGAGTGGCTTGTTGGAAACGATATGGAGAGTGGAGTGTATTTGCTCCTTTACATGGGGCAAGGATGGGCAAAAGCGACCGTAAAATCTGGAGAATTGTCGGAAACGGAGTACGATCTTGCAAGCTATGAATGGTCAGTTGCTGAAGGAACTGAATACGACGAGTTTGCTTTCCCATTGGTTGAAGGCTGCACTTTATCCTGTGAGACTTCGCAAGCAGACGATTTTGATCGTGTATGGCTCGTAAAGCTCTCGGAAGTAAACTGATGGAGGATTGATAGTGGATAAAGCATGGTGCAGCAGATGCCAACAAGACGTTTCTCTGGCTCGTGCCGTCGCGGAATTACCATGCCCGGCCTGCGGGGCGAAGTCGTATTTCGTGATTATTGAAGACGGAAAGCGCGAAGCCCTGCTGGGCAAAGCAGAACGAATGATGTGCCTTGGCCGATGGAAGGATGCTGCCGCTGCTCTGGGCGAGTGCCGGAATCGTGGCTTGATCTCCGTTGCCGATTTTAATCTTTCCAGTGCAAGCCTCGAATGGCGTAAGCAATGCGCGGCTGCTGCCGGTGATCTGGTTGCCGGTGGTGGTCTGCCTCTTGATTCGTTCCGCTCCGCTCTGGTTGCCGAGTATGACGAGTATGTCGTCGAATGGCTGCTTCGTGAGTATCGCGGAATAAGGCTTGTCCCGGATGGCGGGTCGTATATCGTGGAGGGCTGTTGATGGCAGGAAGAAAGCGAAAGGGCGAGCGGCCCGATGGACTGATTCAGGTTTCGCTCCAAATCGGGTACAAGGACGACGGGCGGCCTGATCGCAAATATTTCTACGGCCATACGCGGGCCGAGGCAGAACGGAAGAGGGACGAGTATAAGGCCCGCCACTCTTCTGGGCTTGTCCTTGACCCGAACATCACCGTTGCGCAATGGGTCGATATCTTCCTCGTGACATACCGCACTCGCGTAAATGAGGCCTATCTGAAAGGCGATGCAACGCCATACATGCGGCTCTCGGAAAAGATCGGGAAAATGCGGGTCGTTGATGTCCGCGAGACTGATCTGCAAAAGGCCCTGAACGACGTGAGCGGCATGTCCTTCTCCACCGTAGACAAGTATCGTCAGGCAATCAAGCGCCTGTTCGAACGGGCACGGAAGAACAAAATCATCAGCGACAATCCTGCGGAAGACCTGATTCTCCCAAGCTATGAAAAAGGCTCCCACCGTGCGCTTGATCGGTGGGAGGTTGAACTTATCATGGCGAATTGGAACACGGAGGCGAGCCATGCGGGGCTGTGGGTTCTGCTCATGCTGCTGTGTGGTCTCCGGCGCGGCGAAATGATGGCTCTGAAATGGGATGCCGTAAACCTTGAGGCCCGGACGCTTGAAGTCCGGGCCGTGGCCGTAATCACAGGTGGCTCCGTCGTGATCGAGGAACGAGCAAAGTCGGACGCCGGTCTCCGGGTGCTGCCGATCTGTCAAGCCCTGCACGCTGCGCTGCTCTCTGTCCCGGAAGAAAGGCGCGAGGGGTTCGTCTGTCTGTCTGCCAAGGGAAAGCAGCTGACGGAGAGCGCCGTGTCCCGCGCTCTGGAAACCTTCTGCAAAGTGCTTGAGAGAATCCTGAATGGCGAG
>OLSM01001829.1_pt1 | contig 14864 bp, 28 predicted proteins | sample 1672721 | NCBI WGS metagenome assembly OLSM01 (sample SAMEA3136717, study PRJEB25190) | human gut metagenome | reverse complement strand
ATCTCACTTTCTGCATCTTCCTTTGTATTTAAGGCAAGTTGTTCCTCAATTTTCATCCCATATCTTTGCAATTCTTCTTTTGTTAAATCTCGATCATGCAGTTCGGAGTAGATCTTCTTTTTGTTTTTTACCCCAATAATGTAATGATTGCTACCTGACTGAGTGTATAAAGTGTCATTTACCTGTACTTGTACCATTAAAAAACCTCCATTCATTTTGATATTTCTATTGTATATTGCTTTTTTATTTACCTAATTTTATGGGAATTTTTACTTTCCGTATTTGTAAATATAAAGATAAATTTTAATAAAAAATACTCAAAAAACACTTTTTTATCAAAATCTATCTTTGTTTTATTAAAAACAGTTTTTTTTACAAAAAAATAGACAGAAAATATATTCTGCCTATTTTTTCCTTCATTATTTTGTTTTTGCCTATTTTTTATTTATTTTCTAGTATTGCATCCAAACATTCATTCCAACCTATACGTTTAACACTGGTTGTAACTTTTTCATATCCAGATTTGCTTTCCGGTATCTTCTCCGGCAATTCCCGGAGCGGACACCAATCTGGCTTTCCAACGTTATATGCATCTTCTTGTGTCACGCCACATATTAAATTTAATATTGGATTGTCTCTTTCAAAAAAACTGCAAGGACAATCAGCACAACATTCCGGCATATTCATTACCAACACTGCTTTTGACATATCTCACACTCCTTCCGGCTTTTCGCACCGTTCATATTCGATAGTCCACACCCACGGATTCGCATTCCAACCGTATAGGTCAAGATCTGATTTTTTAATGGTGCTGTTCCACAAATACGAAAACGCGTCTTTTGCCGTCCTGGGCATATCCTGCCACCAAGTACCAGTGACGATCTCTTTATGCTTATTATGATAATCAATCCACCAATCATCAGTTACTGCATATTTATAGAGATTTCCATCTTTCGTATAGCCGCGTATTCCCTCTGCCTTTGCTCCGGATTCTGTAATCTCCTGCAACCGCTCCACCCTCACATCCGTACACTTTAACCAGATGCGTGCGGCTTCTTTCGGCATGTGGATGGATGGGTGCCAACGGCAAGGCGATTTTCCTTTCTCCCAGACAAAATCCACACCGTTGTATTCGCATTTTGCTTGTCTGGCATCATTTCTGGATTGATTTACTAACCTTTCAAACAGCTCCCGGTCATGTATGTAAGTTAATTCTCCGCAAGTGCCGTCTTTATAGTCAAAGGCTATCATTTGATTTAATATATCCCATGCTCCAACACGCCATGTTTCTCGGACATAAAGGATATCATCAGTGTGATATGGTGGATTCCACCTTCTTTTTAGTTCTTCATCCGTGATATCCTCTGGAAGTTTGTATTCATCTCCCCAGTTTTCATATGCTGTTTTACTTGGATATCCCCAAGTACCGCAATTACACCCTGCGAATGTATAGCACAGTCTGCTTTGCGGCTGTGGTTTTACAATCCGCCTGGTGCAACTCTTTCTCCCGTCCAGAATTGCCCGAACCATTTCCGTGTTAAATAATATAGGCTTAATTGCCATCTACTCCGCCACCTTTCAACTGCTCTGCGATTTCATCAATATTTCTTGGATGCAATCCAAATGTTTGACACATAACATCTTGCTTGCATGTTTCTGCAAAATCATCAATAGCCTTATTTCTCTCCCTTTTTGCCACCTCTCTTATGTCATCGACAGACACAAGCAAATCGTCCTGTCTGTTACATATCTGGTCGATAGTCATTGTTTGAATTGGGGTTATCATCTACACCGCCACCTTTCACAATCTCAATTGCTTTCGTAAGCTCTATCACTGGTATTGTTCCTTCTGCTTCATCTGCATCGCTATAATCTTCCAACTGCTCCACAACCGCATCCACATCGTAGGCGGTTGGCATATCATTAATCACTTTTTTTACAGCATCGTAATCGTCCATATTTTTAAGCATTCCGCTCAAATTGTCCAAAATCTTACCTGCCTCAATCAATCTGCTCATTCTTCATCACTCCAATCTAATTTCTGACCGCAATCCGGGCAGTAATTGTAATTATCATAATCAACCTCGTAGTGCTTTCCGCAGCAAGGGCAAATCCATGTATCATACACAAGATGTCCGTCGGCGTATCCGTCTCCTTCGTAATCCGGTTTCTTTGCCGTCTGATTTTCCACCGCCGCCCGGCATTCCTCCACTGTGCCGATTGCACGGTATTCTTTCACTTCGGCTTCCAATTCTTCTATGTAATCGTCTTTATGGTCACAATTATGACAGATGGAAGTGGACATTTTTGCAAACGGATTTTTTACATTTTCAGCAAGGCGATAGGTGTGCCACCGTTCAAGCTCTTCTAACTTCTGTTTAATCTCCATCGGTTTGCCGATTGTGCGGTACTGCTGTACCTCTTCAAGTGCGTTTATTGCCATTGCATAAGCATTTTCAAAAGATTCCCCCCATGATGTATCACATGGAATTGCTTTTCCAATTTCGTTACAATCATATTTTAATTCTTCAATCGCTTCATTCTCCGTCATTACGACTCCTTTCAACTATCTCCATTTCACACTTCTTTACATATCCCTCTGTAAGTGGCATAGGCAAACAGAATGGTTCGCATTTACTTAGAGCATCTGTTGGAACAACCTCGTAATGCCATCCAATAACACGATCAACAACTTCCAGCGTTTCTGCATTGATTATATTAAATTCTCCAAAAACTGCTTTTACAAGGTCTTCCGCGTTTCCGTGGCACATCAGAATATCATTCTCCCAAATCAACTTTCCGTTCTTGTCCTTAAGTCCGGTGCACTGGCAGACGGTTTCGGGTATGACTTCCACAATCTTATTTCCATGACTGTTTTTCCCGCTATCAACGTCATAAAACTTTTCCGGCTCGCATACGATAATCACTGTCTTTTCTCCAAGGACTGCATAAAATCCAGTTACCCACTGTTTTCTAGTCCCTAATGGTCTTGCTTTACATAAATATCTATCTTCCATCCTTTTCCTCCATTTCTTTCAGCTTGGCTTCGGCTTCCTCTCTGGTAAGGAATACCTTTTTGCCAATATCAGATATCGCAAACCCTCTTTTTCTTGTGCAAAATTCTAATATTTTATCAGAACCAATCGTTACTCTTTGAATCGTCTGTTTAGATATGTCTTTTCCTGCAATAATGTAAGCCTTATCTCCCACATTGCACGGCAACCGCAGAAGTAATCCCTGCTCTTCGGCTTGCTCTCTATTTGCAAGTCTTTCCGCAATCTCTTCCAGGGCTTTGTATCTTCCATCTTTCGCAAGCTGGGTAATGGTAATTCCCTCATCATCCGGTAAATCTGCTGGATGAAATAAAACTTCTCCATTCTCTGCCACATATGTTAATCTCTCCATGTTATCCCTCACTTTCCCGGTACGGCTCCGGCATCGGCATCCATGCTACAACGTCCTCAATCCAATCGTGCCCACTATCCAATGTGTATCCATCATCCACGATGCAGGTGTCAACCCACACATGCCTTCCGTCGGACACAATGATTTCCTGCTCATCATCAGGAAGCTTACAGTCAATCATATACTTAATGTCTGCGGAGAATAAGCACTCTTTCCGCTCTTTCTCTGTCAATTCATGATATTTAACCGGAATCCACCTTTGTTCCGTGACCGTTTTTCTTGTTGCTTCTGTCCTCATACATTCAATCATCTTACCTGCTCCTTTCCCTTTTCGACTTTCTCTGAATGCACGTCAAGGCATATTTACAGTCCTTGGTGCATATTTTATTTTCTTCGTATGGGCATTTCTTCATAACATTTTCTCCTAGCTAAATGATGCTTCTGGCTGTTTTACCGGCTGAATATAATCATCATCATATTCCTTATCAATAATGATGGCTGTTCCGGCTCTGGATAATCTCAAAAGCAAAACCTCAAATTCACTCAAGTTTCTAAGTGACGAAATCGTCAAATCCTTATAGGCAGAAAGTGTATATGGTTCTTCTTTGCCGCTATCCCATATCCACTTTGACACAGGGATTTCAATGTTCAATTTTTCATCATGTTCATTTTCAAATATGATAACTGCTCTCTGTGTGTAGCTCCATGATGGCTTATCTTCCAGTTCAAACCGCATCCCGGCACACACGAATTCATAAGAAACACCATCATCGTAATTAATATCTAAGCCGTCTGTGTCGATATCCTTTTCACATTGCTTAATCCATGCTTTGAATAAATCCGTGAGCTTAATTTCTTTCTGTGTCGGTTTTATCATAAGATCCTTAAAATTCTCCAAAATCTTTCGATTACCCATACAGACGTCTGAATTAACAATCTCTGTTAAAACAGAATCCAGTTTAGGAAGATACTCTGAGAAATCATATCTCTCAATATATGGGATCATGACTTCTTCTACCTTTTCCTCAATGGTTTTCTTTACGTTTCCCCAGCGAAAAGCATTTTCGATTGCATCTCCCACTGCATTCATGAATTTTTCTTTGACAATTTCGCTTACTTCATCCGAAGATAAACTTTCCTGTGCTATTTTTAATAATTCCTCTTTCATTACTTTTTCCTCCATTAAATTTTAATTATTACAAGCGAATCATTTCACGCTGCCTGCTTTCTTTACTTTTTACTTCAATGACCACTTCGTACCATACAGAATAATAGTTCTGTCAAGGATTTCTTTCTTGATCCAATATTGCAGGGCTTAATTATTTCTAATCTCCATTTCAGGTCTTTAGAGATTGGCGTTGGTTTTTCAAATTCTTCGTATTGCTCTCTTCCATATGGGACTGCAACCATAATCCCAAAATATAGCGAGGAATCTGGATTAGTCGTTCGCAGATGGTCTTTGAATGTTCTATCCCGTAAGTCAGGAAGGATATCCTTGTAACATTGCATTGTAGTTACGATATAATTCTTTTCACCGTAGAAGTTCAACCCATTTCCGCTAAACACATCTTCTTTACAGCTTTTGATTTCATAACATATGAATATGCCTTTTTCCAATGCACTAACCGAGCATTGATTTGGTGGTTTAAATTGCATAAAATCCACTCGTCCACCTTTTCCTGAAGCAGTAAAAGCGTCAACGCTTACTTCACTTGCCCAGTATTTTCCAATCCCATTGAATTTCTCAACTTTAAGCAGCTCTCCAAGGAACTCTGTCGTTTCTTTTCTGTTCATTTTACACATAACATGAAATTCCTCCTAAGTGTCACCTTTACTCAGATACATGTAATCTACACCACTCAAGTGCATCGTCCAGTAACTTCGTAAAATCTTTATCGTTCTTCCCCCAAATGCATGACACGTCAATATCATTTAGTGTTTCATTTTTTTCAAATAACTGCAAAACACACGAGCCATCAACTGTGTATAGATTAAACTGCACATATTGTCTTAGCTTTTTGAGTTCCTCTTCCATTTTCCATATTGATTCTCGTCTGTATATATTTTTCAAATAAATCAGCCACTCTATATCAGGAATAATATAACCTACCATTTTGATGAATTCATCTTCTCTACAGGCATTAATTTCCAAAATTTCTTGTCTGAGTTTTCTCCATTCTCGTCTTGATTTGATTCCAAAATCATCCCAACCGTTTTCCTCCATGAGTTTGATGGTTTCCTTTTTACTTTCTTCCAGAATGAAAATATTTTTGCTCGCTATTTTTTCTAACTCGCGTCTTTTTATAAATTCATCAACTACGTCTTTTAAATAGCTATCCTTTTGCTATTTTTCTTTTCTTTAATTCAAAAGTGAGATCCGTATCCATTCTAAGTCCGCACTTGCCACACTTTTTATATTGTGTTTCTAATTCATGGCGGTATATTTCCGGTTCTCCTGCAAATTGAAAACGCAAGTTCTCAATTTCATATTTGTTTATGTGATTTCCGCAATTACTGCATTCTAACCATTTATCCTTCTCTGTTGCCGCAATTGTTCTAATAGGAATCCAATAACTTACCTTTTCCATTCATTTATTACCTCCGTTAAATTCTGAATTTACACAAACCGGAACTGTCCAGTCTGCTATCCTATAAATTCATATCTTGCCGCAGCATACAACCACGATCCTTGTTTTGAACATTTGTACATATTCGCATACTTCGGTTGATAATCTTCCAATTCTGTATATCCGTCTGATTTCAAATGTTGTTTCCTATCATCCTCAAACTTCTTGATCTCTTCCGATTTCCCAATATGCTCATACATTCTGCCATAGTGATAGTAAATATCTCCATTTTCCAAAACTGAATAGAAATTTATGATTTTTCTATAATCGTCTTCATACTGGTACGCCACGACATTTGTAACACGGATATCTTTTGCCAAGATATGATCATTTCCTGCAAGATACTGTGCTGCTATTCTTTCTGCCGATTCTCTGTCGGAAAATACAACCTTATTGATTTGTACATTCCATGTACAATCCCAACAACCGCCTATTCTCTTAAGTCGATATCCTCGATTGCCCTCTCCACAGGTCCATGTCTCGCCCGTGACGATATCCATTTCAATATCACCGCGAACAACTTTATATAATGTTTGTCCTTCTGTCAGCAGGATTGGTGGCTCATTAGCTGCAATAAGCGGTGCATACAAATCCATAAGACTCATTTGTCCTGCACACTGTACCATGTCATCATCTCCTTACATATCAACATTCTTTGTATATCCTGTTTCCGACTGCATAACTCCATTTCAAACATATTGTCTTCTGTTTCTACTGCTCGGAAAATTCAACATTGAATGTTTTTTTAGTTTTTTTATCGAAGATACTGATTTCCAATAACTGAATTTCATCTGACCACTCTTCTTCCTCCTCATCGTATTTTCTTGTCAGATCAACCCAGTAATCCCATCTTTCTTTTAAAGAATCTTCTCCGGTCAGCCATACTGATCCGGTCTCTTCCGAATTTCCGGCTGCACGTTGAATTTCTTCCAGAATACTTTTTCCATCTACCACTCTTCCTGTAGCAGCATAGATTTTTTCTTCAATTATTTTAGCATCCATTTGCCATTTACCTCCTTTTTTGTACAAAAAAAGAGCCACGAAAAAATTTCGTAACTCTAATATTTATGACTTTTACAGATTCATTATATTATGGTTTTGTAGAAAAGTCAATTTTTTAATTTTTCCTTTAAGTTGTCAATTATAAAATCTGTACTATCCCAAATTTGCACATCGAATTTCTGTTCCGTTTCTTTTTCAAGTAATATTCCATTTTTCTGACTTGATATATGATTGTATTTTTTTTCAAGATACTTCCCTGCCTCTTTGTGATTTTCTCCAATAACATAAGTATCAACATCTTTATACCTCGCTTTCACTTCAAATTTCCGTTTCCTTACCCGTTTTTAATTCAGGCACTTATTTATTGCTTTCTCTACATCATCCAAACACATCAATTTATTTCCTTCACAATTTAATCTATTTCCTTGATTTGCATATTCTGCCACTTGTGCCAGTACCGCAACTGCAAAATTCATAACATCGTCTGAAACATGTTTTATCTTTTTCATTTCGACAATGCTATCAAGAGAAATTATATAACCTCCAAATTCGATTCCAGGTTTTAATCCCTCATCCCAAAAGCCATACTCACCAAATTCTTTTATTGTTCCAGTTGCTGTAAGTCCCGTGTCAAATGTAGCACTGATAGTATCGCCAATTTTGTATAATTCTCCGTTATGTTCTAATACTTTTATAAATTTCATAATATTCCTCACTTTCCATAGTAAATCATCGTTTCATCAGTTTATATTATATCCTCTTTGTCGTAGTTCTGCTTTTAAACTATCTTGTTCTTTGTATAATAAATCACACTGATATGCCGATATATGAAAATCTTGTAGTTCGCCGTCAATTTCATCTAATCTTCTAAAAAGGTCAAAATCATCAGCAGATTTTATTTCCATATCATTCTTTGATAATTCAGAGAACGATGCCTGAATGCATTTTAATCGTTCATAACTATTTCTATTTTTCATGTCTTTACCTTTCATTCTGTTGAAACTATTCTTTTTCATCCATATCACTTAACCCCATTTTCCTATAATACTTTAATCAAATTCTTACTAACCCATCGTTTAGCACCTTGCAATGAACCTGCCACATACAAGTAATCATCTCCGCTTGCCTTATTTGTAATTCCATATGCACATTCTCCGATTTTGTCAATCCAAACAAACTGACCATCTTCAGTTAATTTGCAAGCCCATTGCGTAGGTTCTCCATTGTCGCTATCACATTCATGTACTATATTCCATTTCATATAATTAACCTCACTTTCCGTTTCTAATCTTGTCTAACTGTTTCTTTAATTTTCCATCATTAATTTCAACTTCATATCCTGAAAGATAAGACATGATATCGCTGGCTCTCTTATTGCTCCTTGTAATACAAACAGGTATTCCATCAACGGAAATAACTGTCTTGTATGTACTGTTATACTGTTTTACTCTTGTTTGTGTTATGTTCATTACCTTCTCCTTCATTCAAAATCTTGAATCATCGTCTGATTATTTCATTCGTTCCACACTTTTATAACATTTCTTGCTTTTACTTTCCCATTTTCATCCGTATATAATTGAAGTTCTGTATATCTCATACCTGGAAACTTATCAATTTTGACATAAATCCCATTATATGATGCACAAAAAGAAACAACTTCATGATTGAATAGATCTTTTACACTATAAAGATGATCTATTTTATTCGTACCTTCAATGTCATAATGACTATTTGCATAAGCTAAGGCACTATAATCTATTCCCTCTACACAAACAGAAAAATACCAATGACTATCTTTCTTTTCCATTAAATCATATAACTCTCTTACAATCATACTACAACACTCCTCGCTTGCTAAAAGGCAGCCAAAGTACTATTCTCTGGTTGCCTTTCGCTTAGTTGCCAAATTTAATATGTCTTACCTGCTATATACAGACCAGCTTTTTCATCTGCATAATTTCGCCATAACTTCTTGAATAACTCAACTGCTTCATCAAACAGTTTATTTTCTTCCGTTCCCTCATCGTTTCGTGCAAAATCAATAAAATCATCTTCATCTGCACAATCAGGGACAAGATAAATCCATGTAAAATAAGCAGACTCATCATTCATATTGCAAACCATAATGTTCATCGCAATGATTGCATTCAATCTTTCTTTCTCTTTCTGTGAGAAATTATCTACAGTCTGTTTTGCTTCTTCGCTCCAATTTTCTAAAATCATTCTTATCACTCCACTTCTATAATTTACTTTCTAATTTTTTGATTCCTATTGATTTTACACACTTCTCAATTGCTTCAAGTATGTTATTATAGTAGTTGCAGTCGTTTTTTTGTTCTTTATAATCCACAATAATTTGCATAATATTTTTCCTCCAATTTTCCAATTAAACACATATTCCTAAACTTCCGTAATATAATAATTTCCTGTTTTGTCTTTCAGATAATATAAGGTATGAATATCAAATTCATCAAACTTATAATGAATCATAAAATCGCACTCTTCTATTCTATCTGATTCAGATTCTATGATTCCATTTACTGTTTTACCTGTAAGTATCTCAATGTCGGTTTTCAATAACTCTAAGTTTGCATATCTACGTCCGACTAATTTTTCTAACTGTGGGAAATTAGTTACACTTCCATTAAAACAGCAGATATTAGCTTCTGCATAAGTTAATGTAAATGTCATATCTCTTTCTCCGTCTGTATTTCTTAATACAATGCAGTCTTCGTTTACTTCGATAATCTCGCAAGTCTCTCCGTCCATACATACTAAGCCATCTGTTGTATATAAATCCCAATATCCAACTTCACCTTTTTCGTTGTCTTCTGTGTTAATCCACCCACATTCAGCACCAAAATTATTTTCGTATAATGCCTTAATACTTACAGTCACTTTTTCACCTGTTATATACCCAATTTTGCAGTTGCGAATTTCATTATAATCAAAGCAAAATCCTGTATATGATTTGAAAAAGCCATCATGCAATCTTTTGATTTGTACATTATAATGTTTGCCCTTATAATCAAATTCGACACGCATATTTTCTAAAAATTCGTTGTTACCATCTGTTAATACTTTTCTTAAATACATAACAATCTCACTCCTTTTTATCAATTAAACAAGGCAGATACATTTCTGCATCTGCCTAAACACAAAAAAGCCACGAAAAATTTCGTGACTCTTAACAATTATGACTTCTAACAATTTTATTATATTATGACTGTGTATAAAAGTCAATTTTAAACTCCATATTTTATCAAATTAGTGATGGCTAAAATCATAACGTTCTCATATGAGATGTATTCTTATTATATTGGTCTTGCCTCGTTCCAAACTTGATAATCCGGTGGTTCCACTTCTCCATGTTTCTCTATATAATCATCATCGAGAACATTTACAAATTTTGCATATTCTACTTGATATTTCATATTTTTTTATTTTTCTCCTTAGTTCTCATGTTTAAATGTGAGAATTCGTGATATAGTCACAGGTGATGCTTTTAGCAGTCGATGGTTCACATATTCCAACTGCTCCCGTTCCGATACTAAGTTCATCTGTTATTTTTACAATTATGCAAACCGGAACTGCCCACTCTGTTCTACTTCTAGCATAATGTTTGGCATCCGCTCTCCAACTTTTAAATATGGACAATTCGCTAATACCAATTCTTTTGCCATGATTGGCACAACACTGTTGCCAATCCTCGCTACCTGTTTGCTGATTGGGTATGCCTTACCTGTGTAGTCTTTGTTAATGATATAATCCTTTGGAAATCCCTGTCCCAGTTTTAATTCTTCCGGTTTTAGCATTCTTAAGAAAATATCCATGATAACGTATTCATTTCCCAATACACTTACAAGTACAAATTTGTCTTTTGTAACAATAGTCTGTAATGGTTCTGACGAACTTTGTCTCTTCTGATCATCTCCATAATGAGCTATGATAAACTGACTTACCAATGTACATTTCTGAATAATCTCGTTCACTTCATTCTGTTCTGTAACATCATTATCCAAACTGGATAACAATTCTTCTATAGGTACTGCCTGTACTGTAATCTGTCCAAAGTGTCCGGGACTCGTTGTTATTGTATGAATTGGCTCCCACATAGATTGACCACATCCGGATTTATAGAATTTTGTCAGATATTGCATTACCAGTCCATAGCGATTACTTGTGTCAATTGTCTGTATCGGTTCTGTCACATTCTGACCTCTGACACCATTCTTTGTTGTTTCTGAATGATACTGAATAAGAAATGGCGAAAATATTCTATCATGATCTACAGTTGTTATCGTATGTAATGGTTCATTTAATCTGTTTTCTGCTCCTTTATGATTTCCACCATAAGATTTATCTATAAATGGTGCTAATAATGGAGTAACAGTTCCAAATCCATGTTTTTGTGTTATAGTTGGTATTGGATCATGAATGCTCTGACCTCTAAAATTATTTCCTCCATGATTTACCTGTACAATAAACGGTTCCGGGCTGTTAAATACAAATTTTTCCAGTCCCCGTGCTATCCGATTCATTGTGTTTTCTGCAAGTGGCTTTTTTCTTCCAAAAATGGATTTTCCAAAGTCATTCAGATCAAGATACTTATATATAGGTTCCCAGACTGGTAAACCGCCTATTCCATCTTTGCTATTTGTTTGTTTTGGAAATGCAATATCCATACCATCACGTCTGAACACTGCATACCATCTCTTCCGTGTGGTCGGTGCTCCAAAATCGGCTGCTACCAGTTCCCGGCTGTCAAATATATATCCCAAACTTTTCATTGCTGTAATGAATTTTTTATAATCTTCTCCTTTTCGTTCCGAAATAGGGTGTCCGGTTTCATCCAGAGGTCCCCACTGCTGTATCTCTTCTACATTTTCCATGATAATAACATCAGGAAGTATCTCTTTGGCATGTTTGAAAACTGCCCAAGGAAGTATTCTCAAGCCCCTTTCTCGCGGCTTACCTCCCTTTGCTTTGCTATGACTGGTGCAATCAGGAGATGCCCACATGAGTGATACATGTCTGTCTTTTACATGTTTTTTTAAGTTAACTGTAAAAATATCTTCTGTCAAATGTAATGTATCTGGATGGTTGGTTTTATGCATTAAAATGGCATCTGGATCATGATTAATAGCTATGTCCACTGGTCGTCCGAGTGCCATTTCTATCCCAACACTTGCACCACCACCACCGGCAAAGCAATCAATGATTAAGCCTTTTTCTTTGGTATCAATATATCCAGAAACTTTTTCGTGACCGATTCTAGTATTCATGGTTTTTCCTCCTTTTTGGTACAAAAAAAGAGCCACGAATAATTTCGTGACTCTTTAGATTTATAACTTCTAACAATATTTACTATACTATAGCTTTATGGAAAAGTCAATTTTCTATCTTTTTAATTTTTCTTTCAACTTCATCTATTGCAAAATCTGTACTATCCCAAATTTGTACTTTAAACTTCTGTTCAGTTTCCTTTTCATAAGATAATGCAATTTCACTACTTGTTGCCAAATTATATTTTTCTTCAAGATATTTTGATGCTTCTAGGTGATTCTCACCTATAATATAAGTATCACCTAAAGTATAAATTCCTCCATCAATAACCGAATATTGGTTATTTAATATACAACGGTTTCTTTCTTTAATTGTTTTTGACCAATAATCTATATTTGATAATGGTTCTTTTGATGAAATATTAAACATAATTCCAAACCTCCCTTTATTAGTAATATTATCATAATAGAACATATCTTACAATCCAGTTGTATTTTATTTTTCTGTATTTTCTCCATAGAACGGACAATTTTTCAATATATTCTTTTTACTTTTTCATGCTATCAACCTCCAGATTTACTCTAATATTCATGAATTTATTTTTTTTCCTTTTTTACAAAAAAGAGCCACGAAAAATTTTCGTGACTCTTAACAATTATGACTTCTAACAGTTTTATTATATTATGACTTTATGAAAAAGTCAATTTTCTTTTTTCTCTCCATGATAGCATCTACACTTTTTACAATCCGTATCATATTCTTCGCAAGGTTTTTTTATATCACCACTCACCAATCCAGACAAGTGGTTTAGAAACTCATACTCTTCATCACTAATGTTTTCCTTACCACATAATAAAACATATGACAAAAAACTAATCACTTCCGTAATCTCATATTTTCTTTCTTCTACTTTCCATGCCATAAACGTTTCCTCACTTTCTAAATCGCCGTTTCAAAGTTTTATTTACCTTTATATTTCAGTGGATATTTACTAAAATCCAAATATTCTGGACAATAAATGATTGTATTTAACCTCTTGGTCGGATAATAGCGATCATCGTGCTGCTCCTTCTTATGCAGACGGTTCTACCCTCTTCCTAAACAGCTTCTTTATGTATCGCCATACCTTTTATTTTGTAACATCAATCCAGTCATCTACTTTGTATTCGTTCTCAAAGCTGCCTTTCACATTATCATAAATGTTTCCACCGGCTCCTAAATACGCTCCCCAGTATTCTTCCTGTTTATTTAATTCCTGTGCTTTTTCTTCTGTAACTGTATATGCACAAATTGCTCCATCCTCATTATATGCGAACAGATATAATTCTAATGACGGACTATATAAATCTTTTCCACTTTGGATATATTCTATGAATGCCTGTTCACTATTAAATTTTAAGTTTTTACTCATTTCTTTTATTTTTGTTCCTTTCTTCATGCTAAATCATATGTATCTGACTCGATCGCCGTTTCTTTCTATTCACCTCAGATTCGACTTTGAAATTTCCGTTTCAATTTATTTTTTTATTCCCATAATATTTTCCTCCAATTTTCCTCTACAACATTGGTTAAGAGGCTCCCAGTATCAGGAACCTCTCATATTCAGTTTCCGAATTATTTGTTTTCATTTATGATATGTAAGCATTTTTCTTCTGCAAATTCCTTGAACTTGTCAAGAAGAAATCCATTCGGAATAATATCCCATCCAGGATGCAATCCGATCAGAAGGTTATACTCGTGAGAGGTCAGATCATAGCTCAAAACACGAGAGCCATCCGATTTCTGGAGACTGCCGGAACCATCGCTATAATGAACCCAGATGTATCCCGGAAGCAATTTCGCTTCCATCACGCGAGACCTATAAATATCACGGAGTTCTATCCATTCAACATCTCCAAGATCACATCCCGTTGATTCATCGTATGCGTCTGGATACTCATCTCCATGTTCCAAGCAAAACGCCGTGAACATGTCACACATAGTATGGGCATCTTCCTCTTTGATGTCGAATGTGACATACTCGTCAAAATAATACTTAAACTCGTAGTCACACATATCTCCGTCTGGAATGAAGATTGCTTCAAGCTCAATGCACGGCTCTCTCATTTCATTATCAGTACAAATACCTTCGGCATAATTCATCCACTGTTCTTTGAGATATTCCGGAAGATCAGTGAAAAGCACACGGTACAATGTACCTTCTGTAATGGATGATCCGCAGTGAAGTGAATCCCACTTTTTAATGAGTTCTTCGTCATGTCTACATGCGGTAGACTTGAATGTTATTTCTAATAATTTCATTTTATCCTCTCTTTCTTCCTATAACAGGACAGACAGAGGTCCCATGCACGGGACCTCTTAATAATAGATCCCGGTGCATCGGGTAATATGACTAAATCATCGTTTCATTACTATATACATACCTGGTTCATCTACTGATTCATCTGCTTCAAAATAAGTAATTCCGTCTCTAATAATTGGTGCATCTTCTAATGACACAAAATACGGATTCCTGTCTTTTCCTGAAAAAAGCATGCCGCCCGG
>OLSM01001827.1_pt1 | contig 14877 bp, 11 predicted proteins | sample 1672721 | NCBI WGS metagenome assembly OLSM01 (sample SAMEA3136717, study PRJEB25190) | human gut metagenome | reverse complement strand
CCGGAACATGTGTGCAGGGAGTTTAAAAAGCGGCTGAATAAAGTGCCGACGCAGGTTATAACGGAAATACGCCTGGCAGAAGCCGCGCGTATGCTGACAACGAGCCGCGATAAAATTATCGACATATGTAACAGCGTTGGGTTTAAAAGTCTGAGCCATTTTAACCACTCTTTTAAAAATTATTATGGAGTAAGCCCATCGGATTTTCGAAAGCGGACCAGGTGCAATACAGATTTTATAAAAATCAGATATTCCCAGGAGGAAAAAAATATAGGGCTACAGCAAGGAGGTTGCAAGGTGAAAAAGATCATGAATAAACCAGAAGAATATACAGATGACATGCTGAAAGGGATCTATGTAAGTCATGGCAGCAGCGTCATGTGTGTTGGTTCAAATCTAAGATGTTACTGCACGCGAAAACGGCAGGAGGGAAAAGTGGCAGTCATTACAGGCGGAGGCACAGGGCATCTCCCTTTGTTTCTGGGATATGTGGGTGAGGGCATGTTGGACGGATGTGCGGTTGGAGATGTGTTTCAGTCTCCCAGTGTAAAGTGCATCTATGATCTGAGTAAAGAGGTGGATACAGGAACTGGTATCCTCTACCTGTATGGAAATTATACTGGGGATGTTATGAACTTTGATATGGCGGCTGAATTATGCGAAATAGACGGAATCCAGGTAAAGTCCATAACTGGGGCGGATGATGTTCTTTCCGCGCCGGCAGATGCAAAGGACAGGAGAAGAGGCATAGCAGGGATATTTTTTATGTATAAATGTGCCGGAGCCAGAGCGGCGCAAGGTGGGAGCCTGCAGGATGTATGGGAAGCCGCAGCAAAGGCAAAGGAAAATACAAGAACGGCAGGTTTTGCTTTTTCGCCATGTATCATTCCCGAGGTTGGGGAGCCTAATTTTACTTTAAACGAGGGGCAAATGGCCATGGGAATGGGAATTCATGGCGAACCCGGCATATGGACGGGGCCAATGAAGTCCTCCAGGCAGATTGCCGTGGAAGCCGTGGAGGCCATATTAAATGATATGCCCATAGCAGCCGGTGAGGAGACCGTAATTCTGGTCAATGGACTCGGAGCGACATCGATGGAAGAGTTATATATATTGGCGGGGGATGTCATCGGGACATTATCTGGCCATGGCGTGAAGGTATACCGCAGCTTTGTAGGTGAATTTGCAACGTCCATGGAAATGGCGGGCGCTTCGGTTTCTATCTGCCGGATCCCAGATGCAGAGATGAAACAGCAAATCGATGCCCCCGTAAATACGCCGTTTTATGTACAGGGAATAGAGGTGGGACGATGAGATGCATAAGATATGACAATCTGGAGGGATTTTACAAGGCAGTGGCGGAGGAAATGGACAGAATGTCGGAATATTTATGTAAAATGGACGCAGAACTGGGAGATGGAGACCTTGGCATTACAATGAAAAAGGGATTTGGGGCCCTGCCTGATATCATCCGGAAGGAATTGGAAAATCAGGGAGAAGACAAACATATAGGCCGGTGCATAACAAACAGTGCGTTGCACATGATGTCTCTGGTTCCTTCTACGATGGGAACACTTATGGCCTCAGGGTTGATGTCTGCCGGCCGCCTGTTGGAAAAAACGGGGAAGACAGAGATGGATGCGCTGGGCTACGTCGTATATTTAAAAGGCTATTCGGAGGGAATCGCCAGAAGAGGAAAGTGCAGACAGGGAGACTGTACTGTTCTGGATGCTGTACAGGGAGCATATGATTATGCCGCAGAGTGTCTCAAACAGAATGAGGCTCCGACGTTACAGCTGGTGGCGGCAGGTGCTCTGGAGGGGGCAAAAAAAGGCCTTAAGGCGACAGAAAAAATGATCCCTAAATTCGGCAAGGCTTCCGTATTTGCGGAAAAAGCGGCCGGACATCCGGATCAGGGGGCCTATGCGGGAATGTGTATGATACAGGGATATTATAACTTTATATGTGGATATCGCGCATAAGCTACAGCCCCGGCAGCGAAGTGGGACGGCATATTGCGACAATGAATTTTCAGATACGCTCTAATTCATTTTTCGGAATTCGAGCGGCGTTACCCCCGTCTGTTTTTTAAACATGGCTATAAAGTGGCTGGCATCCAGATAGCCGGTTCTCAAAGCAGCCTCCTGCACTTCCAGCCTTGGATTGGTGAGCAGGAGTTCCTTTGCTTTATTGATTCTGCAGGAAGTCAGATACTCGTATGCGGAACAGCCAAGAAAACGGCCGAATAAGCGTGACAGGTATTGGGGCGTTATATAGACCAGGCTGCTTAGTTCCTGCACGGTGATCTGAGATGCATAATTTGTTTCGATCTCTCTTATTACGGGGGCAACATACTTCTGATACAGAGGATCTTCCATCAGTTCACGGGTATACATTCCATCCACAAGATTCATCAGTACGCAATAGCAGTTCGTTGAGAGTGCCCGTGCATCTGCCGGCGGTGTTTCATACATTCTTACAGCGTCAGCGACCAGGCACGCAATCTGAGCGGCCTGGTCTTTTTCTGTAAAAATCACCTGTCTGCCGCCCAGAATTTTTGGAAGGCTGCTTTCAATTGTGCCGGTAAATGTTGCAAATAAGGTGCTCCATTCCTCCGTCTCCTTTGCATAAGAATGGCGGATCAGTGGGGCGATAAGAACCCCCTCCCCTTCGTTCAGAAGGTATTTCTTCCCCTGGATGATAATTCTGCCGCAGCCCCTTTCCGTCTGCAGATAGTGGTAGAGCGGATACCCTTTCGGGCGGGTAAGGCTCTCCTGTTTCCAGTGGTTTCCCACAGAATCATAAGTAAACGGCTCGCTGACCGGGATGTTCCTGTAAAAGATCGGCATAGTATTCTCCTATTTCGAAATGTTATATTATTTAGCTTAACATATCACACTCGTTTCTGTCTATCTGTATTATAATCACGGTAGTGAAATACACGGGACTGAGGGAACAGTTCGGAGTGTAAAGTACTGTGGTCTGCGGGCCGCCAAGTGAAAAAATAGCGATGTGTTTAAAAGCAAGAGAGGAGATTTGATAATGCAGAGTAAGTTTAAAAGGATCTTATACGGCGGAGACTATAATCCGAATCAGTGGGCAAAAGAAGTATGGCATGAGGATATGAAGGTTTTTAAAGATGCGCGGATCAACAGCGCTACTATTAATGTTTTTTCCTGGGCAAAGCTGCAGCCGGGTGAAGATGTATATGATTTCTCCGAACTGGATGAGATCATTGATATGCTGAGCCGGGAAGGGTACGACATCGTACTTGCCACTTCTACGGCTGCGCTTCCGGCATGGATGGTGAAGCGTTATCCCGAGGTGGCAAGGACCGACTATGAGGGGCGGCGCCATAAGTTCGGACAGCGCCACAATGCATGTCCTAACTCCCTTGTATATCAAAAGTATGCAAAAGCACTTGCGGGAAAGTTAGCGGAGCGTTATGGGGAGAATGAACATATTGCGTGCTGGCATATTAACAATGAGTACGGCGGGGAATGCTACTGCGAAAACTGTGAGAAGGCGTTTCGTGTCTGGCTTCAGAAAAAGTATAAGACAATAGATGCTTTGAACCGGGCGTGGAACCTGGAATTCTGGGGCCACACAATCTATGATTGGGATGAAATCGTTCTTCCAAATGCATTAAGTGAAGGGATTGGTGAGAATCAGACTGCTTTTGCCGGTATTTCCATTGACTACCGCAGATTCAATTCCGACAGTATTTTAGGGAATTACATAATGGAAAGAGATGAAATACGCAGGTTCAGCAGTGCGGCACCAATTACGACAAATCTAATGGGAACATATAAAGGGCTGGATTATTTTAAATGGGCAAAGGAGATGGATATCATCTCCTGGGATAATTATCCCAGTTATAATACGCCGTGGAGCCAGACCGCTATGTGCCATGATTTGATGCGCGGCCTGAAAGATGCTTCTTTTATGCTGATGGAGCAGACGCCGAGCCAGCAGAATTGGCAGCCCTATAATTCACTCAAAAGGCCGGGGCAGATGCGTGCCCAGAGTTATCAGACGATCGCGCACGGGGCGGATACGATTCAATTTTTTCAGCTCCGCAGAAGTATAGGGGGATGTGAAAAGTTCCACGGGGCAGTGATTGCGCATGTGGGAACGACGGATACCAGAGTCTTCCGGGAAGTGAAGCAGCTGGGGAAGGAGCTGGAAGGCCTGGGGAATACGATTTTAGGCGCCGTTAATGAGGCACAGGTTGGAATCATCTTTGACTGGGATAATTACTGGGCGCTGGAATATACCAGCGGGCCATCCCAAGATCTGACTTATGTTGACCAGATCCATCAATATTACAAGTACTTCTATGACAGGAATATTGCAGTCAATATGATTCCGGCGGATGCAGATTTCAGCAGATATAAGGTTGTGGCAGCGCCTGTACTCTATATGGTAAAGGAAGGTATGAAGGAGGCGCTCGAGGAATTTGTAAGGGGCGGCGGAATACTGGTTACATCCTTTATGAGCGGGATTGCGGATCAGTCGGATAATGTACATCTGGGAGGATACCCGGGACCGCTGCGGGAGCTGGCAGGGGTGTGGGTCGAGGAGATCGATGCACTTGCACCCGAACAGACAAATGAAGTGGTTTTCCGGGATGGAGCAAAGTACAGATGCAGGCTTTTGTGTGACATTCTGCATCTGGAACATGCCGAGAGCATTGCTGAGTATACGGAAGATTTTTATGCGGGGATGCCGGCTGCAGCGAGAAACGGATTCGGAGAGGGCTTTGTGTATTATGTCGGGACGAGTATGGAAGCGGGGCTTGCAGCAGTATTGGACAAGGCAGCTGCTGATGCAGGAGTGAGGCCTGTGATAAACGAGAGGACTGAGCTTGAGATTACCTGCAGAAAGACTGAAAAACATACTTTATATTTTGTGATTAATTTCAAAGATAAAGAGATCAGGCTGCCGTCCTGCTTTGCCGGGAATACTGACATACTAACGGGGAAGACAATAGAGGGGAATGAAATGATGTCCAGGTATGATGTGAAACTTATATATACGTCCGGATAGGCTTGTCCAAATCGAACAGGCCGGATGCCGCATACTGCTTCCAGTACCAGGAGCCGGGCCGGTAGAGGGAATTCTTATGCAGCCCTCGTTCCAGGACTTGTCTAGGTCCAGGATGGCCTCCACATCCACCTTGGTCATCTTCCCCAAGCCGGAGCAGGTCTTGCACATACCGTTGGGGTCGTTGAAGGAGAAGGAGGAGGCTATCCCTACATAGGGCTGGCCAATTCTGGAAAACAGCAGCAGACTGGCGTACAGACCGCTGATGGTTCCCACCGTGGAGCGGGTAAAATTGTTTCTTCCATTAGTTTCTCCTTTGATTCTTGATGGTTTCCATGTTACAGCAGTAAATATACAATGAGGAAATGGCAAGAAGTTTTCAAGTGACAAAATGTAAGAAATATGTTATAATATGCGGACATATTAAATAAAGGCGGTGAGCAAGTGGCTGTAAAAGACAAATACAAATTTGACAGCAAAATTCATGTGTTTAGAGCGACAAAAAGGATGAGCCAGCAGGAACTTGCTGACCTTGTGGGTGTATCAAGGCAGACGATAATTCAGCTTGAACGAAACAGATACAATCCATCCATGCTTTTGGCGTATAGTATCGCAAAAGTCTTTGATGTTACTATAGAGGATTTATTTGATTTTAAGGAGGAATTATAGATGCACATGTTAGATACATTCTACAAAATAATGACAAGTATTCCATTGCTAAGGGCTGCTGCTTGGACAGGGGTTCCGCTTACTATTATTTTGATTGTATTATTTTGTCTAAAATCACATAGAGATGAGCGTGGTTGGAAAATCATCGGAAAGGCAAGCATTGTATCTTTTATTGTCCTCATCATTCTTGCAAACGCAATCGCAAAACTGGGAGGCGGATTAGTTGGTAATGATTATGAGATTGGTTATGTTTTTTGGGGTAATACAATCCAACTGATTTATGATATTGTGTTGTTCGTAGAAATCGCAGCAATTCTCATTTTACGAAAAGTCGAATAATAGTAAATGAATGATCTGATTTAAAAAGGTTCTTGCTCGTTTTAACAAATAATGAGTAAGAATTTTTTTGTTTCGACATGTATGAAATAATTGACATTTAGAAAGATATAGATTATAATTTTATAAACGGACAAGACAGAATTATCTTAATTTTTTGTCTGGGAAAGGAATTAAGAAAATGGAATTTTGGATAATTATGGGTGCGGTGTTGCTACTTAGTGGTGGTTGTGCAGGAACAGCATGGCATAAAAAGAAAAAGAATAAGAAAAAATAACTGACAACTGTTTTGTCACAGAGCAAGTAAGTCCATTTTGACGATGGACAGCAAATCCAGTCGAGCCAGTCAACGGTAAAATGAACGGCTGCGCCCGCCGTTGACAGCCCCGCCTGTCCTTGCTGGTGGGTAATCAAGGGGCGACAGCAAGGAGTGCTGCCGCCCCTCACTATCATCAGAGAAAGAGGGATTTTCCATGAACGAGAAAGTATATAAAGAGCATATCCAATACACTCACAACGCCTATTGCCAAATAGTCATTCGTCATGCTCCCATATCTACGGGTATTTCAATGTAGATATGGAGGATTACATCAAAACCAAGCTCATAGAAAGCCAATTCAAATTCCGGCTTGACCGTTAAGGGGTGATTTTTAGTTCCAAATGCAATACAATTATAGCAACAAATCGGGATTGGCTGCCGGAAACGAAGGTATTTATAACAGACTGCTGTCCTTCGACGATCCCGACAATGAGGTTAAAATTTATATTCCAGTAAAATGAGAAGAAACAATGCTTACAATCATAAGATTTGATAGCATTGTTCCTTAGTTTACCTTATAGTTAATGCTCAATTTTTCATATCACGTCTTTCCATCAACCGCAACAGGGATTGCAGTTTATTCTCCGGCAAGGAGTGCAGGGCTCCGGCAAACAGCTTCGCGGTTATCTTCAAATCTTCCACGCAAAAGGCTTCCTCTTTATCCTCATCTACATATTGAAATTATTACTTTTCCAAAATTATTGCGATTGAATCACTTTCAGATTGATAGATACGTCCTGCAACATCACTAAACAGCCCAAACATTTTAAAGCCAATGTTTTCGGCTTCTTGTATTCATGTTTCTTTCGAGAAATATGTATTCCACAAATAATAGGGGGTTATTTCTTCTTTTGAAATAATTGTAATTAAGTCCAGAGTTACATTGTCTAAATATTTATAAAACCCACTTAACACCATGTATTCATCAGAACGCTTTGAAAAATCCACTCCGGTAACTTGATACCCCTTTTGGGTAAATTTTTCGGTTTAGAGTGAATCGGTGGTCAAAATATCGGATTCCAGAATTCGGGTAAGCAGTTCCCGGGCTTCCGCAATATTTTTCTCCCTTGAGATATTTTCCGCATGCCCTTCGTTAATAAAACCTACAATGCCATAGCATAAGAATCCTGCGATTTTCTTGGGGGAATACCGGAGGCTGAGGACCCGGCTTTCTTTGTTTGTGTGCGTTTCTACGGTCTCCAATACATAGTTGTAAAAGGCAAATGCCAGATAGGGATTCTCATCCGGGATGGTATGGCGGAAAAAGTTATGGTTCTTGTAGTATAGCTTCATAATGCTGTCCAATACATTGCAGTAGCTGATGACCGGACTGGCTGAAGGGTTGTTGGCCGCCTGCATTTCTTCATAAACAGCGGTTCCCTCCCGGATCATATCCTGGAAAATATCGTCAACCAGGGCGTACTTATCGCTGTAGTGGGTATAAAAGGTGATCCGGCTTGTGTCCGCCCGGCTGCACAGCTCTGTGATGGATACCTGCTCAAAGGGCATGTCTGACAGCATGGAAATAAGGGTGGTTTTCAGATTCTTTTTGGTTTTTCTGATTCGTCTGTCTTCCATAATAATTTACAATTTCTCCAATCTGTATAAATAACTAACAAAAATAAAATACTGTAAGTTGTTATCAAATTCCGCATTTGCTATAATTTTAACACGTGTTAAAATAATGGTCAACGTGTCAGCTTACCGTATATCAGTGTATCTGTTTAGTTGTTGTAACAGTTCATATCCTTCGGGCGTGCACAGTAACTCTGCTTAGGTAATGGAAGAGATATTCGGATTCGGTGAATGGGCTGGCTTATAGTTGTGAAAAGAATTGAAAGGATGAAGATTATGCCGGATATTGCAATTATGACGGACAGCAATTGCGGAATTCTGCCAGAAGAGGGCAGGGAGATGGGAATTACGGTTGTTCCGATGCCCATCCAGATTGATGGAAAGACATATCTGGAGGGCGTGGATATTACAGCGGACACATTTTACGATCTCCAGGCGAAGGGCGCGTCTGTGACATCCTCCCAGCCCGCGCCCGGAGAAGTGATGGAGATGTGGTACCGGCTTCTGAAAAAACATGAGGAGATCGTCTATATTCCGATGTCCAGCGCCCTCAGTAATTCCTGCCAGAGTGCAAGTATATTCGCACAGGAATTTGAAGGGCGGGTACATGTCGTGAATAACCGCCGGATTTCTATTACACAGATTCAGTCGGTGAAAGATGCGATGTGCATGGCAGAGCAGGGGATGAGCGGAGCACAGATTAAAGAGACTTTAGAGGCCGAAGCTATGGATGCAACGATTTATATTGCCGTGGATACCCTGGAATATCTGAAAAAGGGCGGAAGAGTAACGGCAGCGGGAGCTGCGATCGGAAGCGTGCTCAATATTAAACCGGTGCTTACCATCCAGGGTGACAAACTGGATGCATATGCAAAGGTAAGGGGTATGAAGACGGCATTCCGCACCATGTGCAAGGCGTTACATAACGATGTATCTACCAGGCTGAAGGGACTGTACGACAGCCATCAGCTGATGTTTGGGATTGCCAATACCGCCATGGAGCCGGAAGTACTGGAACATTGGATCGCTCAGATGCAGGAGGAATTTCCGGGGGAGGAGATCACCCACAGCCCGCTGATGCTCAGTATTGGGTGTCATACCGGTCCCGCAGCACTGGGGATTGGGGCATATAGAAAGCATTGATATAAATCTTGATCCTCTGGTATCGGGAGGGGTTAGCAAAAAGCTTTCAGTCTGATAGCAGATAGAGATTCTATTAAGAAAATAAGCCGCAGGCATCCTGCGGTAAGGCGGTTAAAATCCGATCTTACCGGCAAGATGACCTGCGGCTTATATTTGCCAGGCTGGTTTCCTAGTACAGCAGTGCACTGCTGTACTACCCCATGCGTTATACCGCATCACAAGGCGCATACTGTTTTACGGCCTCAAGAGGGAACATGGTTCGCTCGGCAATTTCTTCTGCAGACATTCCCTGGCTGAAAAAGCGTTTGAAAACCGTATTCATATCCTCTGCAATCTCCACAATATGCAGGTCCGGATCATAGATCCGGATGTTGCGCTGTCCCCACGGGTATTCTTTAATCTCATGGACCCACTGCAGGTCGGGGATGTCTCTCGTCTCGGCGTACACTTTGTCTAAGTCCTCCACTTCAAAATAGACCTGAAAGTTGTGAGATCTTTCTTTCACGCTTTCGGTTTCGATACCAACGAGTTCGGCATACCCTTGCTGCAGCGAAAAGCCTTCATAGGTTACATGTACGCCGATATCCATTATGGCGTTTTGATGAAGCACCTTTTCATAAAAGTTTTTAGAGACGGAAATGTCCCTGACTGCTAATAAACAACCTTGATATTTCATGATTTATTCCTCCTTTGAGGACATTGTATGATACATATCCATTCCGTCATAGTAAAAATCAGACATAGTTTTTATATAAGATTGCGGGGGAAGTCCACTGATCGCTTTGAAATCTTTATCAAAGTGGGCCTGGTCGAAATATCCTGCTTTCTGTGATAATTCCGCCAGCATACAGTGAGATTTATGTATGTGCTTTAGCACATAGTTGAAACGGGTTAATCGCGCATAGTTTTTGATACTCATTCCGATTTGCGCAAGAAATAAGCGGTTCAGCTGACGTTCACTATAGCCGGACTGCCGGGCGGTTTCTTTCACCTGTGCTTGTCCATGGCTGTTGGAAATTACGGTTGCTGCTAACAACAAAGCATTAGATATAACGCGTTTATCCATGCGCCTATAAAGAATATTATCACAGGCATTTACCAGATCTATGATAGTCTTTGACATGACAAACGCCTGATGCAGCGAATGGAACAGTTCACAGTCGATGTCAGAAAGCGGCATCCGTTTGCCGGCAAACTCCGCCTGGTTTTGGCGGGTGATCTGATACAAACCACAGGGGGAAAGCTGAACAAGCAGCATGACACGGTAACGATTTGGCTCCGTCCCTAATAATACAGGAGCCACGGATGCTCCCCATAGTTCGGCTATGACATCGGTTCCATCGAAAGAAAGCGACAACGTCCCGCAGGCGTTGGGCATAAGTGTATACCGAGTTGTGAATGTATCATTCTCCGGAAATACGATGTTGTAATTCAGTATGTATTCTCTCAGTCCCGCATGAGAGGGGAACATATTAAACTGCTTATTATTATGAATCATTCTACTTTTTCCTCTGTATTTTGATGTTGAAATTTATTAGATAACAGCTTTCATTATAACACAGGCGCTCTGATGTATTATAGTTCTTTCCTCAAGATAAACCAAGTCTTTTGTTTGAAATTTTGGTTAATTTTGGATCAACTATTGACATCTCAATTACAAAGCAGTATTATGTTCTATGTCAAACAGTTGCAGGTAGGACAGTTGATGATAGAACTATACCGAAAGGGCACAACGTAACACATGCCCTGCGGGCGGGTCTGCAGCAAAGCTGCAGAATAATGTATACCCAAAGGGCATCCCGTAATGCATGCTCTGCGGGCAGGTCTGCAGCATAGCTGCAGAATAATATATGAGCAGGGGTTATGATGAGAACAAAAAGATATATGGGAATCGAGATACGGGCACTGGATAATCAGATCAAAAGACTGATTGACAGCAAGATACAGAAGTCGGCTTTTTGCCGTCTTACGGGTTCGAACGGATGGATTATTGATTATATTCGGAAGAAGTCTCCGAAGCCAGTCTACCAGAAAGATCTGGAGGCTGAGTTCAATATCACCCGTTCCACAGCCTCCAAGGTATTGAACCTGATGGAGGAAAAGGGGTTCATTGTCAGGGAGAGCGTACCCGAAGATGCCAGGCTGAAGAAGCTGGTTCTGACGCCGGAAGCAATCGAAATCTCGAAAGGGATGGAAGCAGACAGGGATGCCACAGAGCGTCAGATTACAAAAGGCTTTTCAGAGAAAGAACTGGAGCAGTTCTACTCGTATATTGAACGAATAAGGAAAAATGTAACTGAAATCTAAGCCGGCCTGTGCCGGCTTATACTATCCACTGATTGTTTGATGTCTGACAAATTGGAACGAGGAGGTTTAGACATGGTAAAAACATTGGCAAAAAGTATTAGAGAGTATAAAAGAGATTCCATTCTGACGCCCATATTGGTTTCGCTGGAAGTCTTGCTGGAAGTCATAATTCCGCTGATGATGGCGAATTTGATTGACTATGGGATCGACAAAGGGGACATGGGCTATATTGGAAAAACGGGGGTTTTTCTTCTGATTGCAGCATTTTTTTCCCTGTTTTTCGGGGCGGCGGCCGGTAAAACGGCGGCACATGCTTCTGCAGGGCTGGCAAAGAACCTCCGGAAGGATATGTACTATAATGTACAGAATTTTTCATTTTCTAATATCGATAAATTTTCCACATCCAGTATTGTAACAAGGCTGACAACGGATGTCACAAATGTGCAGAACGCCTATCAGATGACCATACGTATGGCCATGAGGGCGCCGGTTATGCTGATCTTTTCCCTGTTCTGTGCGATCAGGGTAAGCGCAGAGCTGTCTGTCGTATTTCTCATCTGTGTGCCGATTTTGGGAATTGGTTTGTATCTGATTATGACGAGAGTGCATCCCATTTTCAGGAGGGTATTTAAGACATACGACAAACTGAACAATGTGGTACAGGAAAACGTGCGGGGAATCCGTGTTGTAAAATCCTTTGTGCGTGAGGATTATGAAAATGGAAAGTTCCGGAATATTTCCGAGAAGATATACAGGGATTTTTCAAAAGCTGAGAAAACACTTGCTTTTAATATGCCTCTGATGCAGTTCTGCATGTACGCCTGTATGTTGGTCTTTTCCTGGTTTGGGGCCAGACTGATCATAGCAAGCGGCGGCAATCCGGATGCAGGCCTGAGTACAGGCGGCCTGATGAGTCTGTTTACTTATACAACACAAGTATTAATGAGCCTGATGATGCTTTCTATGGTATTTGTTATGATCACGATGTCTAAAGCATCGGCAGAACGAATTGCAGAAATTCTGACGGAAACAAGTGACCTTCACAATGGGGAAAATCCGGTTATGGAAGTGCCGGACGGTTCCATTGAATATGAAGACGTTTCCTTCAGTTATTCCAGGAAGGCTAATAAGCTGTGCCTGAGTGACATTAACCTGAAGATAGCCTCGGGAGAGACCATCGGTATTATCGGCGGCACCGGGGCATCCAAGTCCACGCTGGTTCAGCTCATCCCGAGACTATATGATGTGACAGAGGGCGTGCTGAGAGTCGGAGGCGTTGATGTCAGGGATTATGACATTGAAGTATTGCGGAATCAGGTGGCTATGGTGCTGCAGAAGAATGAATTGTTTTCCGGTACGATTAAGGAAAACCTGCGCTGGGGAAATGAACATGCGTCGGATGAGGAACTGATCCATGCCTGTCAGCTTGCTCAGGCCGATGATTTTGTACGGAGGTTTCCGGATGGATATGACACGCATATTGAACAGGGCGGCTCCAATGTATCCGGCGGCCAGAAGCAGAGGCTTTGTATTGCAAGGGCACTTTTGAAAAAGCCCAAGATATTGATTCTGGATGATTCCACCAGCGCAGTGGATACAAAGACGGACGCATTGATCCGGAAGGCCTTTAGGGAAGAGATACCGGACACTACAAAGGTCATCATTGCGCAGAGAATTTCCTCTGTCCAGGATGCGGATAAGATCATCGTATTGGATGACGGGAAAATCGACGGATTCGGCAGCCACGAGGAGCTGCTCCGAAGCAATGCAATCTATAAAGAAGTCTTCGAATCTCAGCAGAAGGGAGGTAGTGAAGATGAATAAGAGCAAGAAAAAACAACAGCTGGATATGCAGACGCTAAAACGTCTACTCTCTTATCTGAAACAATATAAGGCCAGGTTTATCTTTGTACTGATCTGTATATTGGTGAGCGCCGGGGCAAGCGTACTGGCCGCCCTGTTTTTAGAGACCTTAATCGATGATTATATTACCCCTCTGCTTGTGCAGGCAGTGCCGGATTTCAGCGGGCTGCTCAGGGTGATGATTATGATGGGCGGCATCTACCTGATCGGTGTGCTCGCCACGCTGTTTTATAACCGGCTGATGGCAGTGATATCTCAGAGCATATTAAAGGATATCCGGGATGAAATGTTTTCCCATATGCAGACCCTGCCGATCAAATATTTTGACACGCATTCCCATGGGGATGTGATGAGCCATTATACAAATGATACAGACACACTGCGCCAGATGATGTCGCAGAGCGTCCCGCAGCTTTTTTCCTCTGTCATTACCATCGCAGCCGTATTTATTGCCATGCTTTCCATCAGTATATGGATGACACTGTTTGTGCTGGTATTTGTGGTGATTATTCTTCAGGTGGTTAAGAAGGTGGCCGGAAACAGCGGTAAGTATTTTGTGAGACAGCAGGAATCCATTGGAGATGTCAATGGTTATATCGAGGAAATGATTAACGGGCAAAAGGTTGTAAAGGTATTCTGTCATGAAGAGAAGGCAAAGGAAATGTTTGATGAAAAGAACGAAAAACTTTTTGGAGAGGCATCTCAGGCCAATACCTATGCCAATATCCTTATGCCGATCATGAACAACCTGGGTTATATTCTGTATGTTCTGATAGCGATTGTCGGCGGCGCCCTGGGAATATGGGGAGTGACAAATATCAGCCTGGCCGGCGTGGGCGTCATTACGCTGGGAATGATCGCCTCCTTTTTACAGCTCTCCAGAAGTTTTATACAGCCGCTGGGGCAGGTGTCACAGCAGCTGAGCGCGATTATCATGGCGCTGGCGGGTGCAAGGCGTATCTTCCAGCTGATTGATGAGGAGGGTGAAACAGACAATGGGTACGTAACACTGGTAAATGCAAAATACGAGAATGGCGTTCTTACAGAGACGCCCGGGCGCACCGGACTCTGGGCATGGAAGCACCCGCACGAGGACGGCACGCTGACTTATACCGAACTCAAAGGGGAGGTGCGGATGTTTGACGTGGACTTTGGCTACGAAGAGAATAAGATGGTTCTCCACAATATAACCCTGTATGCCGAACCAGGCCAGAAAGTCGCATTTGTCGGCGCGACCGGCGCAGGCAAGACCACAATCACAAATCTGATCAACCGGTTTTATGATATTGCAGACGGTAAGATCCGTTATGACGGCATCAATATCAACAAAATCCGTAAGTCCGATCTGCGACGCTCCCTGGGTATCGTACTCCAGGATGTCAACCTGTTCACCGGAACCGTCATGGAGAACCTAAGGTACGGCAAATTAGATGCAACGGATGAAGAGTGCATCGCGGCTGCAAAACGCGCCAACGCGGATGGATTTATCCGTATGCTGCCGGAAGGATACGACACCGTACTTTCCGGGGATGGAAGCGGCCTGTCACAGGGCCAGCGCCAGCTGATCTCCATCGCAAGGGCGGCCGTAGCAGACCCGCCGGTCATGATCCTGGATGAGG
>OLSM01001826.1_pt1 | contig 14881 bp, 14 predicted proteins | sample 1672721 | NCBI WGS metagenome assembly OLSM01 (sample SAMEA3136717, study PRJEB25190) | human gut metagenome | reverse complement strand
CGCATACAGCGGCGCAACCATTTCCTCTAAGGCTCTGTTTGCCGCCATCAACGATTGCATCAACTGCTACAACGAGTTGGCATAAAGGAGGTTGGTAAGAAATGGCAAGCGAAAACAAGTCCAAGGTAAGCATCCTTACCAACGGCATCATCAAAGAAAACCCCGTTCTGCGTCTGGTTCTGGGCACCTGCTCCTGCCTGGCTGTTACCACGGCAGTTTCCAGCGCGCTGGGCATGGGCGCAGCCTTCACCTTCGTGCTGGTGTGCTCCAACATCCTGATCTCGCTGCTGCGCAACGTGATCCCCGCTAAAGTCCATCTGCCCTGCTACATCGTCATCATTGCAGGCTTCGTGACCATCGTTCAGATGGTGATGCACGCCTACATGGACAGCCTGTACACCGCACTGGGCGTGTTCCTGCCCCTGATCGTTGTCAACTGCATCATCCTGGGCCGTGCCGAGATGTTTGCCTGCAAGAACAATGTGGTGGATTCCGCACTGGACGGCATCGGCATGGGCATCGGCTACACCCTCACCGTGGTGCTGATGGCCTCCATCCGTGAGATCCTGGGCAGCGGCACCTGGCTGGGCTTCCAGGTCCTGCCCGAGAGCATGGCCAAGATGAGCATTATGACCCAGGCTCCCGGCGCATTCTTCTGCTACGGCGTGCTGATGGCCGGCTGCGTCTGGCTGGAAGGCAAGCTGGATGCCCGCATCGAGCGCAAGAGCTGCTGCGACCTCGACAACCTGAAGAAGGAGGCAGAATAAGATGTTAGTCAAACTTGCTGCGATCTTCTTCAGCATGATCCTGGTGAACAACTACGTGCTGGTGAAGTTCTACGGTATCTGCCCGTTCCTGGGCGTTTCCAAGAAGCTGGATTCCTCCATTGGTATGTCCGGCGCTGTTATCTTTGTTATGCTGGTGGCAACGGCTGTCACCTTCCCCATCCAGATCTTCATTCTGAACCCCGCTGACCTGGGCTACCTGCAGACCATCGTGTTCATCCTGGTCATTGCAGTGCTGGTGCAGTTCATCGAGATCTTCCTGAAGAAGTATGTTGTTGCACTGTACAATTCTCTGGGCGTTTACCTGCCCCTGATCACCACCAACTGCTGCGTGCTGGCCGTGACCATTCTGGTCGTGGACGACTACGGCGCAGACGTTGCTACCCTTGGCTTTGCCGCTGCCTACATTGAGGCTCTGGTCTGTGCCGTGGGTGCAGGTGTCGGCTTTATGCTGGCCATGGTCATGTTCAGCGGCGTGCGCAAGCGTGTGGAAGCCTGCGATCCCCCGGCACCCTTCAAGGGCCTGCCCATCACCCTGATCGCAGCAGCCATCACCAGCCTGTCCTTTATGGGCTTCGGCGGTCTCGTCGAAAACCTGTTCAACGTGACGCTGTAAGGGAGGAACAGGATTATGAATATTGTATCTGCTGTGATCCTCTGTACCATCGTGGGCGCGATCGGTGCCGTTGTTCTGGTGCTGGCCGCAAAGTTCATGGCGGTTGAGGAAGACCCCCGTATTGAAGAAGTTTCTGCCTGCCTGGCCGGTGCAAACTGCGGCGGCTGCGGCTACGCCGGCTGTGCCGACTACGCAAAGGCCGTTGTTATGGACGGCGTTCCCTGCGACAAGTGCGCCCCCGGCGGCCCCAAGGCTGCTGCCGCCATTGCCAAGATCATGGGCGGCGAGGCAAGCGCTGTGGAGAAGAAGGCTGTGGTCCAGTGCCAGGGCAACTCCGAGCACTGCAAGCCCAGCTACGAGTACAAGGGCATCCAGACCTGTGCCGCTGCTGCCACCCTGTACGGCGGCCCCAAGACCTGTACCTTTGCCTGCATCGGCCTGGGCGACTGCACCAAGGTGTGTAAGTTCGATGCCATCCACATTGTGGACGGCGTGGCCAAGGTGGACAAGGACAAGTGCACCGGCTGTGGTGCCTGCGCCAACATCTGCCCCAAGCACGTTATTATGATCGACGCTGGCGGCCCCCGCAAGCCCGTGGTCATGTGCTCCAATCAGGATAAGGGCCCCGTTGCCATGAAGGCCTGCACCACCTCCTGCATTGCCTGCGGCATGTGCGAGCGCACCTGTAAGTTCGATGCCATCCACGTTGTGGACGGCGTGGCCCGTGTGGACTACGACAAGTGCAAGGGCTGCGGCATGTGCGCCCAGAAGTGCCCCAAGCACATCATCCTCTTCCCGCTGAAGGACGATCCGAATCCCCCCAAGCCCGTGGTGAAGCAGGCTCCGAAGCCCGCTGCCGCTCCTGCCGCTCCGGCAGAGCCCGCCGCAAAGGCTGAGGAAGCAAAGGCTCCCGAAGCCCCCAAGGCTGAGTAAGCGGAACCCATTGTAATATGGTAAAGCGCCCCCATTGCTCCTTTGAGTGATGGGGGCGCTTTTTTCGATCTTTTCGCCTATCGGCTCCAAGACCAACTTCTGCCGCAGAGGCGAACATTACGCCAGCACTGCCAAAAGGAGCGAAGCGCCAGACCCCGAAAACGCGACGGCCTGCCAAGGGCTCCCCTACTAGGGGAGCTGTCACGGCGAAGCCCGTGACTGAGAGGTTTACCACCGGGAGCGGCTGCTGGGGGCTGAACCTCTCCGTCATCATCGCTGACGCTCGATGCCACCTCCCCTAGTAGGGGAGGCCTTGGCATGAGATTCATTTTTCGATCTGATCGCTGGCGCTCCAAGGGCATCATCTGCCGCAAGGCAGAAATAACGTTGCGTCAGCAGGGCAAACAGGAGCGAAGCGCCAGATCCCGAAAACGCGACGGCCTGCCAAGGGCTCCCCTACTAGGGGAGCTGTCACGGCGAAGCCCGTGACTGAGAGGTTTAACCCCAGCTGTCGAGCTTTGCGAGACTGAGAGGGCTCCGAAAACTTTTTTTAAAAAATCCCGAAAAAAAGTGAAAGGAATCTGCGTTTCATGTATTATAGAGAGTGAAACTGCGAATATACAACACAAAACTGCGCGATATATCAATGCGGTGGGCGTGCGGATAAGTTAGACTGCGCTACTCCCCGCAATATATTACGGCGGTTCATAACTTGCTGTATATCGCAGAATATTTTGTCTGAAAAGGGGAAGGGAAAATAAAATTTCACTATTGAAAATACTGGATATACATGCTATAATTACGATAATGGGTTTGTCTGGTAAAAATAACCTGCCAAGGGAAAGAAAAACGACAAAAGTTGAATATCTTTTCCTCCGGTTTTGCCAAAAATACTATGATGCAGGGAGGGCTCCACTGTGCGGAAAAATCATCACGGAAAAAAAGATAGGCTGGTGAAGCGCGTTTTTGCGCTTTGTCTGGCGCTTGCGGTCATCTGCACCTGCCTTGTGCCGGTGTTTGCAACCGAGTACAAGGATGTTGTCGATTCCGGTAACGAAGAAGTTGCCGGTTTTGGCGGGGACGAAGCTGCCGGTTTCGGCGACGATTTCCCTGCCGTGGACGACGGTGAGCCGCGCGAAGTGTACGATGACAGCGAAGCTGCCGGTTTTGGCGAGGACGAAGTTGCCACCCGGCCTGTGGAAGGCGGCGAGGACAACCTCGACGGCGGCCCCAGCGTTAAGGAAACAGAGTGGGGCACCGTCATTGAGTACGACACCAGCACCAGCACCAGTACCGACCCCAGCTCCAGCACCGAGACCCAGTGGTCCGGCGAGGACGACGTGGTGGAAAAGCCTGATGACAAAGTGGTCGTTTCCGGCGACGAGATCAAAAAGCTGCAGGATATGGTGGTCTACCGCTTCTGGCTGAAGGAGCTGAACACCCTTGACCTGCAGGACATTACCGCTCAGGCACAGATCAACAATATGACGGAGAGCGAGTATCTGGCCCGGAACGGTGAGGTTCTGTGGAACCTGTACTTTATTCAGGCTGTGCCCCGGGCAGAGACCATTGCGGATTACAGCAGCTACATCGAGAACCCCTCCTCCAACCGGGACCCCAAGGGCGAACTGCGGCAGTTTGACTACTGGTACACGCTGGACGAGTTTGGCAACCGGGTGCGCCTGAACCTCACCGACCCCACCAGCAACATTCTGGACGACAAGACCACCACCGTGAACGTCTACGCCGCATGGAAGGACGGTACCGTTGGCTCCGATGAGGAAGAGGATGTGGATCACGAGGATCTGGTGGACAAGAACCCCGTGCCTGTGGATCTGACTGCCAAGGCCTCTGCTTCCTACGAGGACGAGGAAGGTAACCCGAAAACCACAACCCTGCCGGTGGAGGTGAAAAACCTGCCCTCTGCCGCCCATAGCCTCAGCGTCATCCACATGGGTGATGATGATATGGAGCGCTTCTATGAGAGCCACGAGGATGATTTTGGAAGTATGGCTCCCATTCTGGGCCTGAAGATCTCCCCCAAGAACGCCAAGGGCGAAACGGTGCAGCCTGCCAAGGGTGAAAAGGCCACCGTTACCGTCTCCGGTCTGGATGCCCTGCCGGAAATGGAAGGTGCAACTGCCAGCACGCTGAAGGTGCTGCATCAGACCGCTGACGGCAATGTGGAGATTCTGGATGTCCTTACTTATACCAACGGCACTCTGACCTTTGAAACCACTAGCTTCAGCCCCTTTGTGGTTGTACGGACGGATGGGTATGATGTGGAGACGCTGGATGCAAAAGCAAGCAGTAGCAATGTTACCGTTATGGTTCATGCTACAAAGAAGATTCGGGCAAGTGGAGGCAGCTACGGCAGTTGGAGTATAACGAGTGGAAACGACAAGATCAGCCTTACTTCTAACGCTGTATGGGAGAATGGATATCGTTATGCGGTAGCATATATCACGGGACTGGCTACTGGAAATGCAGAAATTATGTATAAACCAAAAGTGGGACCGCACGAATATTTTACGATTGAAGTTACAGACACCCGTGCAGCAATCTATTTCTTGAGTAGTCCGGATGGTGTGCCGGCTTCGAATGATGAGAAATATTGGTCGCCTACAGCGGATCAGAGTGCGTTGAGTGCTTCGATTGATGTCTCCAGTGCAACATGGAATAATGATAAGAACATCTTCACGAATGTTGGAAATCATATTTTGCTGTGGCCGGATAGCAAAACAACCGGTGGTTCTTGGACTTTGACAAGTGAAGATACGAGCCCGATGGTTGGTGGTAAGACGGCATTCAAGTATGTGTTGGATAGCATTTGGGATAACTATAAGAGTAAGATTGCAAGTGACCTTGACGTTGATGTGAATACCTTGGAGAAGAATGATATTTCGCAGATTACGCTGAAGGCATATAAGATTTCTCGTAATAATAGTAATACGGATGGCCAGTTCTTCCATATCGACTGTATGATTGACGTTGTGTCGAAGGCAAACTTTACTGCAAAGTTCTGGGTAAAATATCCGGGAAGTGAAGAATATGGCCTGGTAGATGCTAAGATCTACAAGCACGATTCAAAAGTCAATAATACAGAAATTGTCGATAAGAATTCGGCGGGAACTGTTAGAGTGCCTTCGACCATGGTCAGAGATGGCGTTACCTATCAGTTGACTGGCTGGTATCCGGAGAATACAGTTGGCGATCCGTATGATGAAAGCAAGCAGCAAAAGCTGAAAGATAGCTGGGGAGAAGGATATGAGCCGAGCAAAGCAGAGCTTGCAGATGGTACGGTAAACTTCTACGCACATTATGAGCCGGTGTCCGCTGACCTGACCATCTCCAAAACTGTTACCGGTCTGCTGGGTGACCAGCACAGAGCGTTTACTTTCCAGATCTTTGACAAGAACAATAAGCCGGTTGCACTTTCTGCTGACAACATTGTAACGTCTACCGAGGGTCTGACCGAGGACGATAAGAATAACGTTGGCTTGGTCAACAATGGCACAGATGGTAAGTTTACGCTGGTATCTGGTGCAAGCATTACGCTCAAGAATCTGCCCAGCGGCGAGTACAAGGTAATCGAGGATAACGTTGCAGGCTATGATACCAGCTGGAAGCTGGGTGAATCTGGTGAGTTGCATGAAAAGAGCGTAGAAGCAACCGTAAATGTGCAGGGCGCAGCTCAGACCATTGCATTCACCAACCATGCAACCCTCAAGCCCGACACCGGTGTCCTCCTCGACACCCTGCCTTACATTGTCATCCTTGCTGTGGTGGCTGGCGGCGTGGCCCTGCTGATGCTGCGCAAGCACCGTAAGGAAGATGACTAAAGGGGGCTGACCGCATGGCGAAGAAGAAAGCGCCCCAGCGGCTGGCCGGTGCAGAGGAAAGCTGTATCAGCCCGGAGCAGGAAGCGATCATCCAGTGGTTCCGGACGGTGAAATTCCGCAAGAACCTGCTGGGCGGCGTGGACGAAGCGGCAATGTGGAAGAAGCTGGAAGAGCTTTACGCCCTGTACGAAGCCGCCATCCGCGCCGAGCGCACAAGGTACAATGTGCTCTTGGAGCAGCAGACCGGAAGCCTGCCCTTGGATACCACCAAAGTTGACAGCTCTGACCCCCAAAAGGAGGCGCATTCCGATGCACCCGCTGGACAATGAAGCCCTGAAGCAGGGGGCAAAGGCGGTGCGCCGCCGCAGGCTGGACGCTGAGAACCGGCAGGATTTTATCAGCCTGCTGGGCCGCGTTGTGGTGATCCTGCTGTGCGCCTGGGTGCTGTTCACGCAGGTGTTCCTGCTCACACAGGCCAAGGGCAGCAGCATGTTCCCCGCAGTAAAGGATGGCGACCTGCTCATCTGCTACCGCCTGCAAAAAACCTACGCAAAAAACGACGTTGTGGTCTACACCCAGGGCGGCAAGCTCCGGGTGGGCCGCATCCTTGGGCGCGAGGGCGACCTTGTGGCTCTGGACGACAGCGGCACCCTTGTGGTGAACGGCGCGGTGCAGAGCGGCGAGATCCTCTACCCCACCTACGCAAAGGACGCGCTGGAGTACCCCTACACGGTGCCGGAGGGCTGCGTTTTTGTGCTGGGCGATTACCGCACACAATCCGAGGACAGCCGGGACTTTGGCCCGGTTCCGCTGGAGGATGTGCAAGCAAAAGTAATTACACTACTGCGGCGACGCAGTCTGTAATACCACGGAGGCCGGAAGAAGCTGCCGGCATCCTGCCTGTGAACCGCGGAGTTTGGGCCGTGGCACAGGAGTACGAACTATTTCTTACTAGGGAGGAATAACAATGAAACTGAAGAAATTCTTCGCGGGCGTTCTGGCTGCCGCCATGATGCTCACCGTCGGCGCAACAGGTGCGTTCGCCGCCGGTACTCAGCCGGGTTCTAAGATTACCCCTAATGAGGGTAAAGCTATGGTGACGCTGACCAAGCAGCTGACTGTTAAGAGTGGTGTTGCCCCGAGTGGGATGAAGTTTGAATTTAAGATTGAGCCGGGTACAGCTAATGCAGCTGAACATGTGGTAGCAGGTACAGTGCCTACTGGCTATCCGAATCTGAGTGTAACCATGACACCGGCAGCTGGTCAGACTTATACTGCTAAGCCGGACACGCCGTATACGGCAGAGTTTAGCTTTGACTTGGTAGAGCTTCTGGGCGGTAATGCAACAAAGCTCGGTAAATATGCCTATACGATCACTGAGGTTGAGCCCAATCTGCCCGGAATTACGAAAGATAATGATGCCCTGAACATGGTTGTTTCCGTTGTGAATGCCGATAAGGATAACCCGGATGGTAGCCACTACGCTTACTATGTGGCCCTGCGCAAGGGAACTGCGACTGAAAAGGCTGAGGGTAAGTTCAATAACGATTATGAGACCAACTCTCTGACTCTGTCCAAGAAGGTTAAAGGCAATTTCGGTGACTTGGGGGAGACGTTTACCTTCTATGTTACCTTTAACAAGGGCGATGCTACGAAGGACTACACGGATATTCTGTTTGATAAGCACGGTGATGGAATTACTATTACTGAAAAGAATGGTGGCGCTGCTGCAACCGCGCTGACTTATGGCAAGGATTACGCAGTTACTCTGAAGCACGGTCAGGATGTTCAGTTTACTAATATTCCCAACGGTGTTACTTATACCATCGCTGAGGACACTACAAAGGCAGATTGGCAGTATACTGTTTCTCTGGAAAGCAATCCTTCTGTTGCTCTTTCCAATGCAACAACAGAAGGTACTGTGAGTGAAACCGCTACTGTTACCTTCATCAATGACCACCAGGGTACCCCCGATATGGGCGTTGTGCTGGACAATGCACCCTACATTGCACTGCTGGCAGTTGTTGCCATTGGTGGTGTGGCCCTGATGCTGAACAAGCGCCGCCGCGACGAGGAGTAATTGCTCGCGGTAGATTAAACCCCACCGTCATCCCTTGCGGGATGCCACCGCCCCTAGTAGGGGCGGCCTTGGCAAAACCGTGAAGCTTTGCGCCATGCCAAGGGCCCCCCTATTAGCGGGGGCTGGCACGCGAAGCGTGACTGGGGGGTTATCCCAGCACAAACCTAACGAATAACCACTTATTTGAATTTGCTTAACCGGAGGTGGGCTGTATCAACTGGCAGAGAAAAGCGTTGAGGGCAGCCGACTTTCTGGTGAGCACGGTGGTTGTGCTGTTCCTGGTGGTCGCCGGGGCGTATTCAGCCTATGCCCTGTGGGACAACTCGCAGGTGTACGCCGCCGCAGACAATGTTCAGGCAGAGCTTTTGCAGTTCAAGCCCAAGGCGGGCGCGGATAACGGCGCAAGCTTTGAGGAGCTGCTGGGCATCAACCCGGATGTCTGCGCGTGGGTCACACTGGACAACACCGCCATCGACTACCCTGTGGTACAGGGCGAGGACAACTTTACCTATGTGAATACCGATGTCTACGGTGATTTCTCGCTGGCAGGCAGCATCTTTCTGGATGTGAACTGCGACAAGAACTTCACCGACCCCTACTCTCTGCTGTATGGTCACCACATGGAAGAGAGCAAGATGTTCGGTGATCTGGATCTCTACAAGGACGCAGAGTTCTTTGCAGAGAACACCACCGGTGAGCTGATCCTGCCCGACCGCACCTATGATCTTCAAACCTTTGCATGTCTGCTGGTCCCTTCGTCTGAGAGCGCGATCTTCCAGCCCCAGCGCTGGGACAGCGACCTGCAGGGGTTGTACACCTTTGCGCAGGAGAACGCCCTGAACCTGAACACCGAAACGCTGGCCGCCATGAAAGCGGCGGGCGATGACGCTCAGGTGCTGGCGCTGTCCACCTGTTCAACGGAGTTTACCGATGCACGCACCATTCTTCTGGCGTGGATGATCCCGTCCGCGTCGGATTCATAAAGGAGAGGATGAAATGAGGTTCCGTAAAATCGCGGCAGCACTCCTGACGCTTGCGTTGGGGTTCTGCCTGTGTCAGCCGGCGGCATTTGCGGCCACCGCGGCTGACCAGCATACACAGCTGCAGGAGCTTCCGGTTTCCATTCAGTCCACGGGGGAAACACCTCTCCCAAAGGAAACACTGACTGTGGAACTTGAGGCTGTGGACAATGCGCCCCTGCCCGAGGTGACCACTCTGGAGATCACCGACGGCGAGACCGGCAGCTTTGGCCCCATCAACTACACCAAGCCCGGCTATTACGTTTACACCGTGCGCCAGCACGCCGGTGTCAACACCCGCGGCACCTACGATGAAACCGTGTACTATCTGCGCGTTTCCGTGGTGTGGGACAACGACAAGCTGGTGGCCCGGATGGCCGTGCACGCACAGCCCGACCTGATGGACGAAAAGGTGAGCAGCATCACCTTCAACAACAGCTACAAGGCCATCGAGACCCCGTACTACCCGGACCCGTATGATCCTGATCCTGTCACCCCGCCCACCCCTTCCACGCCGGAGAACCCGGCCCCGGCGGATGCCCGCCCGACCGTGACTGAAACCACCACCCCTAGTGCACCGGAGCCCACCGCCCCGGCCAGCGTGGTGGCGGATGCCCGCCCGGCCGAAGGCCCCAAACTGATCCAGACCGGTCAGCTGAACTGGCCCATACCTGTTCTGACGGCAAGCGGTCTGGTGCTGGTGGCCGTGGGTGCCTACCTGATGGAGCGCAGCAAGAAACGTGAAAAGAATGCGTAAAGTATCCCCCGGGCTTGTCTGCATCGTGCTGGGTGTGGTGCTCCTGCTGGCGGCTGGCGGCCTGTACGCCTACAACCGCTACGAGGATGCCCATGCCGGTGCCGAGGCTCAGACCGTGGTGGCCGACCTTCAGCAGAAGGTGGAGACCCCGGAGCCGGAGGCAGAGAGCGGCCCCTTGGACCCCGAGCTCCCGGTGGTGGAGATCGACGGCAACGAATATGTGGGTGAGATCTCTATCCCCGCCATCGGCATTGACCTGCCGGTGATGAGCGAGTGGAGTTACCCCCGCCTGAAGATCGCCCCCTGCCGCCAGTTCGGCTCTTCCCGCACCGATGATCTGGTCATTGCGGCGCACAACTACGAGAGCCATTTCGGCAAGCTGACCTCCCTCACAGCGGGGGACAGCGTCACCTTCACCGATATGGACGGCATCGTGAATGAGTACGTCGTGAACAAGGTCGAAGTGCTTGACCCCCACAGCGTGGAGGAAGTGGAACACAGCGGCTACGCCCTGGTGCTGTACACCTGCACCTACGGCGGCAAGACCCGTGTCACCGTCTTCTGTGATCGTGCATCGTAAAAATCAAGGCTGAAAAACAAAAAGAAGCCCCGACATTCGTCGGGGCTTCTTTTTTACTATGTGGGAACTCCCTCCGTCATTGCTGACGCAATGCCACCTCCCTCTCAGAGAGAGGCTTTTCGCTGCCGTAAGGCTCCCTCCTAGAGGGAGCTGTCGCCGGAGGCGACTGAGGGAGTTACTGTTTTTTCCACCGCCGCATCACGCCCATGCCCAACGCATAGGGGCCGGTGTGCACGGCAATGGTGCAGCCGATCTGCAGCAGGACCACATTGCACTCGCAGGCGGGGTACTTGGCGCGCAGGGCGGCGCGGGTCTGCATCCAGAGCCGCTTGCCCTCGTCGGCATCGTAGCCGTAGCCCACCGTGATGCAGTAGTCATCAGGCGTGCCGTTGTGCTCGGCCAGATAGGTCATCAGCAGGTCGAGGGCCTTCTCAAAGCTCTTCTGGCGGCCGCGGGCCACACCAGCGGAGAAGATCTCGCCCTCCTTGAACAGGATCATGGGCTTGATGCCCAGAATGTTGGCGGCACGGCCCGTGACTTTGCCGATGCGCCCGCCCTTGATGAGGTAGTCCAGATTACCCACCGTGAAGAAGATCTGGTTGGTGATTTTTTCCGCTTCCAGCCAGGTCACGGCTTCGTCCAGCGTACAGCCTGCATCCCGCATGGCCACCGCATTTTCCACCACGATGGATTCGGTCACGGTGGCGGCGGTGCTGTCAATGACCTCGATCTTAGCATCGGGGAAATCCTCCAGCACCAGCTCCCGGGCGTTGCGGGCACTGCCCACGCAGCCGCTCATCTTGCTGGTAAAGCAGATGCAGAGCACCGGGCGGCCCGCCTCGGCATGGGCCCGGAAGGCGGTCTCAAAATCCTCCAGAGAAGGCAGGCTGGTCTTGGGGTAGGCCGCGGGGTTATCTACCATGAACTGGTAGAAATCGCGCACGGCGATCTCCTTGCCCTCCTTGCGGTAGTGCTCACCGTCCAGCGAGACATAGAAGGGGATGATCTCAATATTCAGTGTTGCGGCCGTCTCAGGGGTCAGGTCACAGGCGCTGTCCGTGATGATATCAAACATAGTCACGCTTCCTTTTCAATGCGGCGGGTTCTGTGGCGCGGATCAGACGTTGTGGTGGATGTAGGCCTCACGCTCGGCACCCACGGAGATGTAGGTGATCTTGCAGCCAATAGCCTTTTCCAGATACTCAACGTAATCGCGGGCTTCCTGGGGCAGATCCTCCCACTTGCGGGCGGCAGTGATATCGCAGTGCCAGCCGGGCAGATACTCGACCACGGGCTGTGCGGTGTCCAGAGCCATGCCCATGGGGAAGCGCTTGGTGATGGTGCCGTCGGTCAGCTTGTAGCCGGTGACCATGGGGATCTTCTCCATGTAGTCCAGCACGTCCAGCAGGGTCAGGGCAACCTCATCGCAGCCCTGGCAGAACACGCCGTAGTGGCTTGCCACCAGGTCGATGGGGCCAACGCGGCGGGGACGGCCGGTGGCTGCACCGTACTCGTGGCCAGCCTCACGCAGGGCGTGCTTCTCTTCCTCGGTCATGGCCAGCTCAGTGACAAAGGGGCCGTCGCCCACGCAGGAGGAGTAAGCCTTCATCACGCCGATGCTGTTGGTCAGCTTATGGCCCGGGATGCCTGCGCCGATGGGTGCGTAAGCGCCGATGACGTTGGAGGAGGTGGTGTAGGGGTAGATGCCGAAGTCGATGTCGCGCAGAGCGCCCAGCTGGGCCTCGAACAGCACCTTCTTGCCGGCGGCATCAGCGTCAGCCAGATACTGGCCCACGTCGCAGATGTAATCCTTGAAGATGGCGGCATACTTCTCCAGCCATGCCCACATCTCGTCCACGCTGATGGGGGCGGAGTGGTAGCTGCCCTCCATCACCAGGTTCTTGGAATCCACCATGGTCACCAGGCGCTTCTTCACGCTGTCGTCCAGGTGGAGCAGGTCGCCCATGCGCAGGGTCTTCTTCATGTACTTGTCACCGTAAGTGTAGGCGATGCCGCGCTTGGTGGAGCCGAACTGTGCGCCGGTCTTGGCCAGGCGGGCCTCTTCCAGGCCGTCCTGATCGACATGGTAGGGCATGGTGATGGTGGCCCGGTCGGAGATCTTCAGGTTATCGGGGGTGATGGAAATGCCCTGCTCCCGCAGATTGTTGATCTCGCCGTCCAGATGGTGCGGGTCGATGACCATACCGTTGCCCATCACACAGACAACGTTGGGGCGCAGGATGCCGGAGGGCAGCAGGTTCAGCACGAACTTGCCGCGCTCGTTCTTCACGGTGTGGCCTGCGTTGTTGCCGCCCTGATACCGTGCAACGATGTCATACTCCTGGCTGATCAGATCGACCATGCGGCCCTTGCCCTCATCGCCCCAGTTGATACCCGTAATTGCAGTAAGCATAATAAATGACCTCTTTATCATTTTTTCAAAAGACAGCCTTTTCCGTGCACCTTGCCCGGGATACGCCACCTTGGGAATCTGTACCGCCCGCGGAAATGTCCGCAACAATACAACTATAGTATAGCACGAAACGCGGAACAAAAAAAGAGGGAAGAAATACTTTTCTCTCAATTATCCGCCAGGCGCTCCTCTTCGTGATGCTGCTTTAGTTCTTCTTCCCCAGCTTGTGCACAGTGCCATCCGGCTCTTTGATCGAGGTGTTGTTCAGCTGGGCGCGCAGGCTGGCCTTTACGTCCGCAACATACTCCTGCCGCAGGGCCTGCTGCTCTGCCTTTTCGGCATCGGTCAGGCCGGTGGTCTTGCTCTTTTTTGCCAGCTCGTTGATACGGGCGATCTTCTCGTTTGTCATCGCAGTTCTCCTATTAGATAAAATGTGATATAATATGACCGGGATGCCCCTTCCGGCAGCTGTGGCTCTTTTGACGAGGCAGCAGGAGGGAGCTATTTGAATCAAAGCAAGTATAACAGAGGATGAAACCGATGTCAAAACAGTTGAATTTTGCACAGCAGATGGACGAAGTGTTGAAAACGCTGGGGCCGCAGCGGCCAAAGCTGCTGCTCCATGCCTGCTGCGGGCCCTGTTCCAGCGCCGTGCTGGAAAAGCTGTGCCGGTATTTTGAGATCACGGTGCTTTACTATAACCCCAACACCTGGCCTGCCGAAGAATACTACCGCCGGGGCGAGGAACTGAAAAAGTTCGTGGCGCAGGCGCACCCGCTGGGGGTCACGGTCATCGAGGACCGCTACGACCCGCAGGAGTTCTATACGGCTGTGCAGGGGCTGGAAAACGAGCCGGAGCGGGGCGGGCGGTGCACCGTCTGCTACCGTTTGCGGATGCGCCGGGCTGCCCAGTACGCAAAGGAGCACGGTTTTGATTGGTTCACCACTACGCTTTCCATCAGCCCCCACAAGGATGCTGCCCGCATCAATCAAATCGGGCAGGAGCTTGAAGCCGAATTCGGCATCAGGCACCTGCCCTCGGATTTCAAAAAGCAGAACGGCTACCTGCGCTCCCTCCAGCTTTCGGAGGAGTACGGGCTTTACCGTCAGGATTACTGTGGGTGTGAGTTCAGCGCAAAGGCGAGGGGGTGAACCGCTCAGTCGCCTGCGGCGACAGCTCCCCTGGCAGGGGAGCCAAGCAGGTTTACTCCTCCCGCATTCTGGACACCAGAATTGCAAAGACGATCAGCCCCACGCAGGGCACGATGTTGGTTGCCATACCAACAGCAAGACCGGCGCTTTCAGCCACCTTGCCGATGACCCAGGGCATCAGGATCGCGCCGCTGGATGCCACCGGCAGCATGATGCCCATGCTGGTTACGGTGGTCATTTTACCGGCGCTGGCCACGGCGGTGGGGTTCATACCGGCCATGGAGAAGGCAAAGGCGAACAGCAGCAGGATGGCAGGCAGCTGGCTGTGGGTCTGCATCATGGCAAAGTAGAAGGCAGTGCAGAAAACCGCCATAAACACCATGGCCTTGCGGGGCTGTTTGAGTGGGAACACAAAAGCGATGAGCAGGCGGCCGATCAGGGTGGCACCCCACATCACGGTGACGGTATAGGCCGCCAGCGTGCCTGCAATGATGCCGCTGTCCTTGAAGTAGGTGACCATCCAGCCCACAACGCTCTGCTCGGCGGCGTTCTGGCAGAACAGCAGGCCGGTGAGCAGCCAGAAGCGGGAGGAGCGCAAAAAGCTCCAATCGGTGACAGCTTCTTTGGCCTTGGTGCGGCCTGCCATGGGGGTGAACAGGTATACCAGCCAGAGCACCAGACCCAGCGCTGCCAGCGCCAGCACG
>OLSM01001824.1_pt1 | contig 14899 bp, 12 predicted proteins | sample 1672721 | NCBI WGS metagenome assembly OLSM01 (sample SAMEA3136717, study PRJEB25190) | human gut metagenome | reverse complement strand
AGAAATGGGAGGAGAAGATACCCGTTTGCTATAAGGGTCAAATCTACGATGTCAAATTCCGATTTGACATACTCACTGCCCAGGGTCAAAGAGCCATCAATGTAAATTATACGTTACAAAACAAAGAAGGTCTGTTTGCCCAATATTATATAGCTAACTATAATACACTTGTCAAAGGAATTAAACTTTATACTGAGGATACCTATAAGGCAACCATGTGCAGCATATTGAATCTTCCCATAGCCAGTGCTATTAAAGATTCTGATATTGCCAAACTGATGTGGGAAGGGTTGTCTCAAATCGGAGTTCCTGGAAGCAAAACAATGGTAAATCAGGTAATTAATATAGGCTTGGACAAAAGCTTAGAAGTCGCAAAAAGAGAGTTAAAGCCTAAGAAAAAGATGAATAGGCTCGCCGTAACAAACGACACAGAAAAAATAGAGAATTCTTCTCCCCCCCTAGGGAATCTGACAACATTTTATACAGCAGATAATGGCAATTTAGAAGCTGCCATCAGAAGAGCTTTAAATTTGGGGACTCAAGAGGAACTAACTGCAGATTTGTTGAATTCACTTACTAATCTGGATCTATCGGAACAGTATATCTCAGACATTAGCTTGCTTGCACAGTGTAGCAATTTGGAGACGTTACAATTGCAAGGCAATGCCATTCGTGATATTACGCCGCTTGCCAACTTAGTATCTCTAAAAAGTTTGGATTTAAGTGGAAATTTAGTATCGGATATTTCCTCGTTGGGTAATTTGACTGGATTAGAAGAACTTACTCTGACAAGCAATTATATCACTAGTATCGATGCGGTTTCTACCTTAACCAATCTAAAAAGACTCGACTTGAGCAGCAACTATATCAAAAGCTGCAGACCTATTGAAGCGTTACAAAATCTTCAAACATTGAACCTAAATCGCAATTTGCTCACATCCTTGGAGAAAATTGAAGACCTAACCAATTTACAAAATTTGTATTGTGGAAATAATAATTTGACAGAAATATCCAACCTTGATTCCTTGGAATTAAGAATATTGGATATTTCCCACAATCAAATTTCGGATATCTCTATGCTGAATTGTAATAAAATAGAGTATTTAACCATTAGTGAAAACAGCATTTCTAAGATTGATGTTTTAGCAACGGCTGAAAAAATGCTTTATTTGAGCTGCGATAGCAACCAAATTCAAGATATAACCAGCATAGGTAATCATGCTAATATTCGGACTATAAGTATTAGTAATAATTTGGTGGAGGATATTTCTCCGGCCGCTAGTTGTAACAAGTTGGAGAAATTATGGTGTGCTGATAATAAAATAGAGTACTTTAATAAAGTGGATGAAAACATCAACTTGGGGACGTTGGATATCAGCGGAAATCCCATTGACGATTTTTCATTTTTACAACAATACCCAAAGATTAATACACTGGATGTAAGCAACTGTGAATTTTATGCCAGTGACTTAGATTTTCTCATTTCTGGAGAAAATCTATCAACGCTCAACTTGTCAAACACCTGGGTAAGTTCTGTGGATAAGATTGCTACTTACTCAAAACTAAAAAGGCTGGATATTTCTCAAACTCCTATAATAAATGTAGAGAGCCTGACAACATTGAAGAATTTGACATCACTTAATCTAGATGGCCTCAGCTTATATAACAGTGATGCAAATGCAAGTGCAATTGAGCATCTGAAGCAACTGCCTGAATTCACACAAAAATTGGAGAGTGTTTCATTGAAGGATATATATTTTGCAAGTGATAGTGTAGAACTGGTACAAGGGGAACAATTGGACCAACCGATCTTGTTCATACCATCAAAAGCCAAAAGAATGGATGCAATTTGGACAACATCCGATGAAAAGGTAGCGGTTGTGAAAAATGGGGTTGTGACTGCGTTGACTCCAGGCGCTGTTACCATTACAGCATCAATCCCCGGGAGTGAATGTCAGAGTAACTACGAAGTCAAAGTACTTGGAGACACCGCACCTATTCGTATTAAAGGAACTTTAGATGTAAATGGTAGTGCTGTTGTAGGAGAAACTTTGACTGCGCTATTTACCTCGGAAATAGCGATAAGCCCTTCAAGTTATGACATTGTTTGGCTTTCCAATGAGGAAGAAATTCCAGGATCTATTGGCTCAAAATATATCGTAAAAAAAGCGGATCAAGGAAAGACCATTTCGGCTAAGTTGATTGCGAAAGGTACATATACCGGAACCATCGTAAGCACCTCAAGTTTCACGATTCCCTCATCGGTTCCCGATTCACCTGTCGTAACCGCGGTTGGTGGAACACAAAAGATTGAAGTCCACTGGATTAAGCCTGCTGATAATGGGGATCCTATCACTAGTTATCAGATAGCCATAAATGGAGGGGATAAAATATCAGTTCCGGCTGAGGAGACAAACTATGTATTTTCTAATCTAAATAATGGCACGCAATATACTATACTGGTTTGGGCAGTAAATTCCAATGGACTTAGCGCCCCAATGTCAATTGATACGACAACTAGTTCTGGAAATAGTGGTAGTAACGGTGGGGGAAACGGCTCAGTTAATAAAAGTTTAACCAGTCGCACCCTCATTGATAAAGTTACTGGTGTCCAAATTAAGGGTAACCGTATCGACAGGAGCGCAATTTTAGATATAAAGCCCCATAAATTCTTTGATGTCAGCGACCAAAGTAGTGATTTGCTCCAAAAACTTCAACAACTTGGACACGTCTTGTCTATCTATGATATTTCAATATCCGGTCAATTTCAAGATAAACTAACCGTATCTTTCCCAGTACAGGGTAAGAGTGGTGAAACCATTACCGTGGCCCAGTGTATGGGTGATGTATTGCAGCTTTCAGACGTTAATGTAAACAACGGAATTGTAAGTGTTGAGGTAGCCAGCCTTTCTACATTTGCCCTGCTGGATAGCAATTATTCATTGGATGAATTGCTGACGATAACCAACGAAATAAAGTTTGCCTTTACAGATGTGCAGGTAAATGATTGGTTCTACTCCGCTGTGGAATATGTATACAACAACAAACTTATGGTTGGTATTAATCAAACCGTGTTTCTTCCCAATGGTAATACTACCCGTGGGATGGCCGTTTCTCTATTGTATCGAATTGAAGGTAACCCGGAGGTATCCCAATTATCCGGCTTCACTGATGTCATGGAAGACCAGTATTACGCCAACGCAGTGGTTTGGGCCAATGAAAACGGTATTGTAAGCGGATACGGTGAAGGTGAATTTGGCCCTAATGACTGTATCACTCGTGAACAGTTTGTGACTATACTCTACCGTTATGCCACTCTAAAAGGTTATAATACGGCTAAAACCGGTTCAACTTCTAGCTTCTCAGATGCTCAAAAGGTTTCCCATTGGGCAGATTCTGCCATATGTTGGGCGATTGGCAACGGATTAATGCAGGGCGGAGACCGTAATACGCTGGAACCTCAGGATAACTTAACACGTGCAGAAGTTGCCACTATACTCATGCGCTATTGCGAGAACATGAACAAGCAATAACAGTAGTTTGGAATCAATCAAGGGTTCAGGGGCTGTTGCAGAAAGCAATCTGCAGCAGCCCCTGAACCTATTCTATCAAGAGTACTTTACCTCAGGAGGAAAATATCAATTTCTTGTATTGAACTTCACAGTTTTCACCATTGTTTTAGAAAGGGTGAATAATAACGAATGAAAGTATCTCATATAGTGATGCGAAGACGCTGAATACACTGAAAAGCGCTGATGGCTATTTGTACTAGCCGTTGGCGCTTTTACTATCTTTTTCATGCGTTTCATTGTAGAATAAGCATAAAAAATGTCAGAAAAGAGGCATGCAGATGAGTAATGATTTCATACCATCTCAAGGTACTGAAATTAAGCTCAGAACAGTTTGAAAAGGGCTGTAAGGTGTATGTTGAAACACCAAATTTTCCTTTGCTTTCTGATGCTTCGCAGATTAATTATCAAATATCTATATCATTCGTTTATTAAGAAGCGGGGAAAACCTGTCTACATATTTCATGTCCTGCTTTGAAGCTTTTATCTGTGTGCGAATCTGTTCATTCAAATTTCTATATAACGAGCAAACCGCACGAATAGTGCGGTTTTTGACATTCTGAATTAATCGCCGTTCTTCTTTCCGGAGATCTTTATCCGCCATATTGATAGCTTCTATAATGCCGCTTTCTCCAATTCTTTCCGTGTTTGCGCTACGGACTCTATCTTCCAAATTGTGAGCTTCATCTACAACTACGATGCCATCAGCAGTGTTCATCAATCCATCCTGTCCTTTGGCAAGGTTTACCCAGTGGCCAGACCGCCATCAGAGGGACTTGCGGACTGACGCGGAAGGAAATCACCAGAAAATAACGCGATTTTGTACCGAGTAGGTTATCAGCAATATCAGATAATACTCTTAAGTCAATGTCAAAAATGTTGGATCGCTTATTATGCAAGTGAAAGACTTTGTCAGCCGAAACATCAGACCAAAAAGGGCGAACAGATTAGCGGTGTTGGCATTCCAAAACCACCAATCTGTTCCAGGGGAGAAAGTACAACCACATATCTTCGAATGTCGACAGCTAGAGAAGACATTCCGCCTACTGTCTCCGGAGGCACCTGCATGGAATACATATCAATGCAGCTACTTGCCCGGCAGCTTTGTTGATATGTTGAATAGCTTACTATCATTGTTTGTCTTATTAAATTCGTCCAACAGCCTTTGCTCATATGACCCAGCAAGAGCGTACGGGCGTTATGCTCAAGCTGACTCCCGTACAGAACCATTTCACCCGCTATCTTCAGGTTGGGGGGGGCCAGAGTTGGCTTTGGCCAGCAACGACCTCATGGCCCAGCAGATCATGCGTGAGGATGTGGTGGATAAAGTCCTAAAGCGGGACCTTCCTTCCCTTTATAATATCCGTAGCGCCACGGAGCTGGAGCGAATCTTCTTGTACCTTTGCAATGTGTCTTCCAATATTGTCTCGTTTGCCGCACTTGCCAAAGAGTTGGATGGCGTATCTCGTCCCACGGTGGAAAATTATATTAACTATCTGGAGAGCGCCAACCTCATTTATCAGAGCTGGCCTGTGGAAATGGGTGGGCAGAAAGTGCTGAAGGCCCAGCCTAAAATCTATATTGCCGACGCCGCCATCCGCAACGCCGTACTGATGGACGACGATGTGCTCACCAACCCCATAGAACTGGGTAAGATGGTGGAAACCGCCGTATATAAGCATGTGGCGGCCTTCTATTATCAGCGGGCAGCTCGTGTGGGCTACTATCGGGGCGGAAAAAAGGACAAGGAAATCGACATCGTGGTAGACTATCCAAACGTCAGGAATATCCTGATTGAAGTGAAATACCGCGAGCAGGCCCCTGTCCCGGACGAAGATGCAATTATTGAGCTTTGCGACGAGGCCAGTGCTGCCATTATTGTAACGAAACGGGCAGACGACTATGGGACGCATCACGCGCCAAATGGGAAAGAGCTGATTCGCATATCAGCGTTTGCATTCTTGTACCTGCTTGGGAATGCGGAGCGGCATGGGTATCGTGGACGAGAATGAGAAAATCAACTGCGCGGAATTGATAAAATTGACTGAATAGGATTGCCAAACTTAAACGATTGGAATATAATAAACACAGCAAATCGTTGAGGTAACTAATATGGATAAACGGAACTATAAGCCCCGCATCATCGACCGCCAGGTGGAGGAATACCTGTCCGCCTTCGGTGCTGTCTGCGTTGAAGGCCCCAAGTGGTGCGGTAAGACCTGGACGTCCTCCTATCACAGCAGGAGCGAAATCTACATCGGCGACCCCGCCGGCAACTTTCAGAACCGGCGGTTGGCGGAATTGGCCCCTGCTCTGGTGTTGGAGGGGGAGACGCCTCGCCTGATCGACGAGTGGCAGGAAGCGCCGCCGCTCTGGGACGCAGTGCGGTATCAGGTAGATCAGACCGCTCGGAGGGGGCAGTTTATCCTCACCGGATCTGCAACGCCTAATCACAAGGGTATTCTCCACAGCGGCGCGGGTCGGATCGCCCGGTTGCGGATGCGCCCTATGTCCCTCTGGGAGTCCGGAGATTCCAGTGGAAGGGTATCCCTGGAGAAGTTGTGCCATGGTGAACTGACCCCCGCCATGACCGGCGAGGTGGATTTGAAAACGTTGATTGCTTTTATCATCCGGGGCGGCTGGCCGGGAAGCCTGGGCCTGCCCTTGGAACAGGCGGCACTGCTCCCCACAGAATATCTAAACGCTGTCATTGACGACGACGTGTACCGCATCGACGGAGTGAAGCGGGATACTCAGAAAATGCGCCTGCTGCTGCGTTCCCTGGCCCGGAACGAGAGTACCACCGTCACCAACAAGACTCTGATGCGGGATGTCAAGGCGGTGGACGACGAGGACATCGATGGCAACACTGTGTCGGCCTATCTGGATATTTTCAAGAGGTTGTTCATTACTGACAATCAGCCGCCCTTTTCCGCCGGTATCCGCTCATCCGTCCGGGTCAAGCAGGCGGAAAAGCGGCACTTTGCCGACCCGTCCCTGGCCTGCGCCCTGTTGAAAGCTACTATGGCAGGGCTGATCGGTGACCTGGAAACGTTAGGGTTCCTGTTTGAGGCGCTGTGCGAGCGGGATCTGCGCATTTATGCGGAATCCTTTGGAGCAAACCTGTACCATTATCAGGACTATAAAAATCAGGAAATCGATGCGGTTATTGAGCTGCAGGACGGGGCGTGGTGCGCTTTCGAGATCAAGCTGGGGGCCAACCAGATCGACGCAGCTGCGGCGAATTTGCTGGAAATTAAAAAGCAAATCGGGGAAGAACCCAAGGGTAAGCCCCCTGCTGTCCTCTGTGTCCTGTGCGGGATGGCCAACGCAGCATACCAAAGGCCGGACGGGGTGTTTGTGGTACCGGTGACGGCGTTAAAGAACTAATAAAATATTACTTTAGGAGCTGAAATCGTCTATCACATAGGCTGAAGGTGTTGAAATGTCGAATAGTGTTTATTCGCAAGCAAATTCTTAGAATCATTATCCCGCTATTAAAAAAATATAAAGCGGAGCGTGCAATTTTATTCGGCTCGTATGCGCGGTAGGAGGCGGATTACAGTTCGGATATTGATCTGGTGGTCATTGGCGGGCCGCAGTTTGATCCCACTGATGTATTTTGCATTGCGGATGATTTATACCGTTGAATCGGGAAAACGATGTATATGAGTTGTGTGAAATCAACTGGGATACTGATTTTTACAACACGATCTTGTCGGAGGGGGTTCAGATTGCGTGAAGTACAGTGACGAGCAACGTATTGAGAAAATCTATACGACGACAAGTAAAATGTTGGCCTATCTTGCAGAAACTAAAATTAAACCGGAAGATGTTTTGCAACAAGAGCCGGTTCGCTGGACAATTACAACGTCGCTCTATAATATTGGTGAGCAGGTATATCATCTTTCAGATGCGTACAAGGAAGCCCATGCAACGATTCCATGGACTAAATATCGGGTCTCCGGCATCGATTGGTGCACAACTATGAGAATACCAATTGGAGTTTAATCTGTTCCATTATCTTTGACGTGCTGCCTGGTTATTTAAAGTTTGTGGAAGCTCTGCGGGATTTAGATGAGCATTCTTAAAGGAATTTCATACAACACAATCTTGTGCGGAAGAAGAGGAAGCGATGTATTGTCAACTGCCAAGAAAGTTGTATGTGGTAGATACTTGGTAGATATGACCCCATAAAAACGCCTGATTTGATGAGAAACAATCTGGAAGTATATGATATCGCACATGACGAGAACACTCTGAGGAGTCAAGGAAAAAGGGGTGTGGCAAGGGAGAAGAGGAACCAGATATACTAGAGTTCCTCTCCCGCATGAGACACGAGCTGCGTACCCCCATGAACGCGGTGGTGGGCCTCACAGACCTCACCAGCATGATGGAGGGGGTCCCGGCCGACGTGCGGGAGAACCTGATGAAACTTCGCTCCTCCTCCCACTACATGCAGGATCTCATTAACGACATCCTGGACATGAGCCGCATCGACAGCGGGAAGCTTACCCTCGCCAGCGAGCCCTTCTCCCTGGAATATATGCTGAACGAGATCCAGGATATGATGGGGCCCGAGGCCCGGCAGCGGGGCATTGCGTACACGCTGGATAAAGAGATCACACACAGCGGCCTCACGGGGGATGCCATCCGGCTCAGGCAGGTGTTCACCAACCTGCTCTCCAATACCTTCAAATTTACCCCGGCGGGGGGCTCGGTCCGCCTGCGTGTGGCGGAGCAGGCCGGGAGCGGCACGCAGGCCGTGTTTACCTTTCAGGTCATCGACTCCAGTTTGGGCATTGCGCCAGAGGATCAGAAGCGTATTTTTGAGAGCTTCGAGCAGGTGAGGCGTAAGCCTGCCCGTCAGCAGCATGGAGGTGTGTATGTGCGTCGTGGTGGTGTTCCTTAGAAACGTCGGGCGCAACATACCGTACTTGCCCAGCGGCCTTTCCTCTATTTCGTCCTGTCCGTCCATTTCAAGGTCTGGAATCAGGTCATCCCCGTTTTTCATTCCCTATCGAACATGAGCTAAGTTTTAAGGCATTAAGCAAATCAACTTTTTTAGGATGAAAAAACATTCTTTCGTTTGTACTACCAATTATTGTATCTGGAACTGCGAAATGCTGTTGTTCGGATAAAACACTTCAGGAATATATCCACTACCACCATCGTCAACATGAATCCAACGTTCAACACCTACGACCTGGCCGTCTCTCTGATGTACCCCACAGAAAATTGATTATAATAGTTGTTATTCTTAGCGGACTCTGAATGCCTGTCCCGTTCAAAACTTCACCAAAACAATATTGGCTCTCTTGAGGGACATTTATGCTAAAACAGAAAGTTTGGATTAAGTAAGGGCAACATATACCCTCTTTCAGCAGATTTGCATGGTTTCCCTAAATTACTCTATCGTAATCCGTTTTCGAAAAATCTTGGAAAACAAAAACGGGAAAAAAATAACGATTTGGATTAGAAACCAAATACCCACCATAATCCAAGTATATTTCTGGTTGCTCACCCCAAAGTCTGATAAATTATTATTTACAAAATGAATTAGTACAGGCAACCAAATGTTATGGGTTCTCATATAGGCATATGCTATGAAGATCGCTGTAGTCGTGACGTTAATGAAGTGAATCAAAATGAATTGTGCCAACGTCATGGATGATTTTGAATAGTAGAAGAGCACAAGAGGCAAATGCCAAATTTCCCACAAAACGCCAAAGATAAGTACACCTTTGATAAGGCCGAACTTTTTTTGCAAAAGTGGTTGAAAGTAGAAACGCCAACCATATTCCTCTCCTAGAAAAAGAGAAAAACTGAGAAAAAATCCTAGTGGTAACTCCACAAAAATCATGGAAAGATAAGAGATCGAGATACTGTCAAATAGTTTCCTCAGGTCTCCAGTAGCAATATTAAATAGTAAAACCCTAACAAAATAAAGAATCACAAATAAGACCAATAAAAAGATGGATAGATTCCAGTTTTTACTTATCAATCCATAGCCTCTGCGCTTTTGGCCATTTTCCCCCAACAATAAGATTCCTACAATAATAGTGCCAGCAATAGACAGATAAGTACTTCCCTTCACCACAGTTTGATCTGGCAAAAAGAAAAGAGCGAAACACCACAGAATCATGATGGATGTTAAAACCAGAAACCCAATAAAAAAGTTTTTTGGCATCAAACTTTTGTCTTTGTCGCAAATGAGCTTTGCAATTATAAGTCCAGCTGTCGGATAAAACATTTGTGCAGATGCAAAAGAAAATGTATTCTTTCCTTCATTAGAGAGGATCGCCAAAGGAATCCCCATGAGAAAAGGGAGCCCAAAAGCAATCAACAAAAAAATAAGTAGTTCTTTCTTTTCGGTTTTTATTAAGGATATTTGTTTCAATTTCATTTGAACTCTAGTCCTCGCAATACAAGTATTATAAGCGAATACAAAAACACGGATAAATTGTTTAGTGAATTGGTTTAATCGTTATTTTGCAAATGGTACATTTTATGATAAATGCCTCTTTGCTCCAAAAGTTCGATATGAGTACCGATTTCAACTAAACACCCTCTGTCCAGAACTAGAACATTACTTGCTTTATGAACAAAATCATTAAACTTATGTGCAATAATGATTCCCATCTTAGCAATTCTTGTTAAACCTAAGCCTTAACTGAGGACAAACCGTTAGATTATTCTCTAATTCGTAGACCAAATGAGAAAGCCATGAATAATCTACTCTGCATTCAATCATCGCTTTTTTTATCCACAATGAAATCACTTATAATATCACCAGAAAACTCTCCTAAGGCTACCCCAGCAAAAAAACCATATGGTGTCGGTCTTGTTGATGACCTAATTAAAAATTTAATGAGTGACAATTCTTTGGCTTTCATTTTCTTTTTTCTATGTAGTGACTCTTTTTCCCTCGCTTCATAGAGGCTTCTTGTTGCAATTAAAATACTTTTATCAAAAAAGTTATTTAATCTATTCTGTTCGATAAAATCTTCTATATCATTCCTTTGAAATTTCATAAAGTCTGTAAATACATTCACTGGCAAACTTGGGGTTCTTAACATAAAAATATCATTACAAACATATTTCATATAATATACCTCATTTTTATAAAATACAATTATACAGTAGATTAATTGTTTTGTATAAATTTAGCACAATCTACAAATATAGTCAAGAAAATTTTTTGTCTTTGAACAATTTTTATAATAAGCTTATTTGCATGCCGAAAATATGTCCATCAGCAGACACCCATATTCTGGACTCGTCGCACAAATGCTGAGTAAGCTGTATTAATTACTGATCATCCTTTGCTCCTCTATGCACTTTCCGATATGGTCAATACAGTTTTGAACATACCAGATGATATACGCCTCCTTGTCTCTGAGTCTCTCAATGTAGAACTTAGGCAGAAACATACTGTGGCCCATCTCTATACAGAATTACTGCAAAAATAAAACACTTTCCATTCATTTTTCCAAAGGCACTCGTGGGATGAAGGCGGAACTACTTTCAGTGGACGAGCTTCACAACAAGGAACGCAAACAAAGCTAATAGAAGTTCTGTATCCCGAAACGATACTTGCTTTGTATAGTTATCCTCAAAGCACTCTGTCTGCGTCATGAGGTGCGCTTTAAACCCTGCAAATACTGTGGACGCTACTTCGTATAGACAGGCAGTGGCAGCACCGAATACAGTAACCGCCCGCCCCATTTCCGACTCCACCAAAACATGCCACCAAATTGGTGCGGTGACAATCTATCAGAGCAAACAGCAAGAACCCTCCCGCTGTCAAGGCATTTACAAAATCCTACAAAACGCATAACATGCGTGTCCGATACGGAACTTTATTCCACAAAGTATCTCCTTGTGGAAGGCGCGAACGAAGCGCGGTCACTTCAAATATGGGGGGATTCGACTGGAAGAACTTCAGGAATGGCTGCCTAATGTCATTCAGTTAGGAAAATCCGCACGAAAAATCGCTCCTGCCTGTTTTTGAGAAAATGGGCGGGGGTATTTTTTTCGGTTGGCATTCGCCGCATAGATAAGAAAAGAACGCCAGCCGCTTTATTTGCGGTTGACGCTCTTGCTCGGTTGGTTCGTTATTCGGCTGTCTAACCTGTGCTGGTGTCAATCGTGACGGTGTTTGCCGCACCACCCCAACCGACGCCAAAATTAAAAGTCTGCCCTAAATCGCACAACTTGAAGTAATTATTGTCGTTGATGATGTAAGCCGTCAAGACGATTTCTCTGCTGTCTAAATATACTTTTGAAGTGTTCAGCGCGGCGGGCTTTTGGCTCCCGGCACCCTTGGCAAGCTCGCCGCCAACGGCGGTATTATGCTTTGCTTGAAAGCAGATTGATAGCATTTTAGAGCTATCCCATGTGACCTCAAATTACTTACCCGTGCCGCTTAATACATTGCAACATCGCGTAATTTTAAATAGTTATTGTCGTTAATCGAATAAACATCAAAAGAAACTTCTTTCCCATTGACAAGCACTTTGGATGCGATCGGCTTTGCTGTCGCTGATTGTGGAGATTCTGTTTTTGTCAATCTTGTGAGTTACACGGGTGTTTAAATGTATTCATATGGTGCTTTAATCCCGATGTCTTTATTCAAATTATTGCCAGCCGCGCATAAGCTTCCATCTTTTCTTACCATATACAGAAAATTGGAAGTAGCAGAGACGTAGCGAGTATCAGTAAAGGATGTCACTCGCGGTTTCAATACACTTTCTTCTGGATACGGGCTAGACCAATGACCCCATGGCCAAACGGTATTGTCCTCTTTCAATATGGCCGCATTTACAGTGTCAATTATCGCAACTTGCTTTACATTATTTGTAATTTTTGTTGGCTTAAGCACTTCATCGCCAAATTCTGTGTCTGGAAGTTTCCACAAGCAAATAACGTTCCATCCGTTTGAATCGCGGTAGATACCCCAAAATAAGTGTAAAAGTCCTTTGCATCTTCAAAGACTTTTACTGGTTTATAGCGTTTCTGAAAAGTCGCAAAGATAGAGCTATTTCAACAAAATGAAGATAGCGGCAATATAAATAAACGCCAAGAAAGAGGTGGCCAGCTTATCATATAGTGGCCACCCTTATAAAATGTTTCAGTTTAAAGAAAAAACACTCAACCAGATGACGTTCTTTATAGAGCTGCCAGTCGCAGCGCCATGGAATACGGGTATTAAAACTGCGTGTTTCCGGCTCTGGCTTGACATCCAAATTGCCTTTTATCAGGCAAGCTACTATGATGTCGCGGTGAATATCCAAGCCCATTGCACACGTTAGTATATTCTGCATAGCGCTCCCTCCTGTCAAATGTGCAGGCTGGGAATTGCCCGGGTGAGTATCCGAACTTTGCTACTCGTGCTCTTCACTTACGTGATGCAACATACTGCTGTTCTCTTGGGCAATTCGTCCACGTTGAACAAACGGGGTGGTTCTCCGCCAAGGTGCAACCGGACTTCGCCTGCTATCTCAATTGTACCATCTAAGAGCCTTTGCGGCACCTTATTTTCATTCCCAGCTGTGATTCTTCTTTCATGAGGCGTTGAAAATTTCATAGCACAATATCAGGAGTCATACGGGTATTGCAGAAAGTGTGCCATGATATCCCGAAAGGGATGGAGCTCGCCTGTCACTATAAACCGCGCATAGTGCAGCCCGAGGGATAGCCCGAGAATACACGGTGCTGAGATGCAGCGTAGGAAATGGCCTGATGTTGTGCAAGTTAATTTATAAAACAGGAGGCAAAACTATGCAACAGATTGAAGATCAGCAAGTATCCTATCAATTGATGATTAACGATCACGATGTAAAGTTAACCTTTGCCAGGGAAAATAATCCCATAGGATTTGAAAGAGTGAAGGAAATTTTATTAGCGTCATGTAAAATAGAAAAAAGATCACGTATGTGTCCCTCTGATAAACTACCTGATGTTGATCAGGCATGGAAAATTTTTCAGGATTACTATAACACTGCGGAAGGAGAAGATCTTTCCTTGTATCCAATTGAGGATACCATTATCTATGACTCCCTTCCAGAATTGCATCCAGACGTTGTGTCAACATACAGTAAACCGCACATTGTTTTTAACGGATGATTGCGGTCGTAGCAGTTGTCGTTGTATTTTTTGCAGGAATGATAGGTGCACAGGCAGTTGGGCTTGATATTTTCGGAGCAATTGCGAGGTGGACTGATGAAACATTTCTTTTTACGACCTTACAACCGGTAGGGGAAAATGGACTAAAGAATTCTACGAAAGCACCTAGATTCCAAGATTCACTAGAGGAAGCGCTTGAGTCGTGTGGATTTCCCAAGTATCTAGCACCGAGTTGGTATCCTGAAGGTAGCGCTTTCGTAAACGGTATAGAAATAGATATTAATGATGTTAGTCATAGCGTTGGGTGCAGTTTTTCAAGTGGTGAGGGTTTATATTTTAATGTTACCATTGAGGAATTCAATGATTATGACGTTTTTAATACACTTACATTTCAAAAAGACAGTTCAGAAGTAACCGAATACATAAGCGGAGATCGACTTTTCTACATTTTTTCCAATCAAGACGATACTGTCGCTACTTGGTCTGATGGAAAGCTTGTCTTTTGCGTAAATGGGAATATCTCGTTAGATAATATTAAACAAATTATTGATTCAATAGGAAGATAAGCAATTGACTGGCTATACAAAAAGAGGAATTGTTTTAATCCTTGTATTGACAACCGTGTTTACCTGCAATTTGGCAGGAGCTATTGAAATTTCCCCCGTTGCTAATGGATTCTTTTCTCATATTGTGTCTCAATGAAATCAGGTAATTCTGCGGGGACCGCGAAAATAAGTTTTTCAATGAAGGCAACACAACTTTCCGATTGTGTTGGAGTGTCTGCTATTAAAGTTTATACGTTAGATGGTGACTATGTAACTACGATTAAGGGTACAACGGGTAATGGTTTGCTCGCACAAAACTGTCGGATTCATTCAGGCAGTTATACGTACTATGGTCGATCTGGTATTTCCTATTATGCAGTGGTGACTACATATGCAGATGACAGCGGTCCAAAAGCGGAGTCTAAAGATGTAACAACGCAACTTGTAGAAGTTTTATAATTTCTTTTCATCCATACCTCGTTTTCTTATGCATTTGCAGCCATCATTATCTCCGTCAGCCATACGGCTATATATCCAACTGTAATAAGCGGAACCAGAGGTATTGACGTTCGCTTTTTGAATCGACTTCGCGCCAGTATAATCCCTGCTGCTGGTGATGATCTTTACCGGCGCGCCCTTCCACCTGACCCTTCTGGA
>OLSM01001823.1_pt1 | contig 14900 bp, 12 predicted proteins | sample 1672721 | NCBI WGS metagenome assembly OLSM01 (sample SAMEA3136717, study PRJEB25190) | human gut metagenome | reverse complement strand
GGCCGGCGCGGCTGGCCTGGCAACATGGGCGGGGTCCGGTCCTGATCTAATCTACCTTCCGGAAACGAATTTCGAGATGGACGTTTTCTTGCGTGACGTTTCCCGTATCTATGAGGAACAGGGAAACTGCTTAATTGCGGTCTCTGAGGGGATTCACTACGCCGACGGCACATTTGTCTCGGAGGCAGAAGCTTCCGCTACCGATGGCTTTGGGCATGCACAGTTGGGCGGCCTGGCTGCGATGCTGGCAGATGCGGTCAAACGGAAGCTTGGCGTCAAGGTCCGAGGCATTGAGCTTTCACTGCTACAGCGCTGTGGTTCTCATGTTGCCTCTGCGACGGACATTAACGAGGCCTTTCTGGCGGGAAAGACGGCGGTAGAGGCGGCGATTGCTGGCGAGACAGGTAAAATGGTGGCGTTTGACTGCACGCGGGGCGAATCCGGTTACCGCTGTCAGTACAAACTGGTCAGCCTGAACGACGTGGCCAATCTAGAAAAGAAAGTTCCTCTATCCTGGATGAACGAGACAGAAAACGGTGTGGGTCAGCCGTTCATCGACTATGTCCTGCCGCTCATCCAAGGGGAACCCGCCCGTCCCACGGAACACTCACTTCCCAAATTTGCCAAACTAAAAAAGAAATTCGCGGAGTAAGGAGTTTTCCTTATCCATATCTGGTATATAATGACTGTAAAGGGAATTTGGTTTCTGGAATAGAAAACCAAATTCCCTTTACAGCTATAGATCAATGAATATTATGGCACCTCAATGACTTTTAAAATTTCGCGCTTCAAACGGGCGATAATACGCTTTTCCAGCCGCGAGATGTAAGACTGAGAGATTCCCAGCAGATCCGCCACTTCTTTTTGTGTGTGTTCCCGCCGACCGCCTAAGCCGAATCGCATGGTGATAATGGTTCGTTCTCGCTCTGAAAGCTTTTCCAACGCATTCGCCAGAAGCTTACGGTCCACATCCGCTTCAATGGGGCGCATTACCAGATCGTTGTCCGTACCTAAGATATCGGAGAGCAGCAGTTCATTGCCATCCCAATCGGTGTTGAGAGGTTCATCAAAGGAAATCTCATTTTTTTGGGAGGCGGTTTTTCGCAGATGCATTAAAATTTCATTTTCAATGCACCGGGAGGCGTAAGTAGCTAGTTTAATATTTTTGGCGGGCTGATAGGTCCCCACTGCTTTGATGAGACCGATGGTGCCGATAGAAATTAAATCCTCAATATTGATGCCAGTGTTTTCGAATCGACGAGCGATGTATACCACTAGCCTCAGGTTCCGTTCAATGAGCTGTCGTGTGACGGCGGGGTCTCCCTCCTCCAGGCGAGCGATCAGCGCTTGTTCCTCCTCCTTGCTGAGAGGAGGAGGGAGCACTTCGCTTCCTCCGATGTACATTACCTTCCCCGGCAAACCGATTCCAAACCTGGCTAACAGTACTTGAAATCTGGCTCTTGCAATGGTTAGGAAGCTTTTCAGTCCTCTCATGCTTCTATCCTCTCCTTTTGGATGGTTTCTTGGTTGGGACATCCCACCAGAGCGTGGTATCCTCCGCCGTCTGATACAGGGGTGGGAGATAGCGCGGCCAAACAGTTGCGCAAAACCTGCTTTCCGCTGGTGACGCTGTCAAGTCGTACTGCCAATAGCAGGCCGCAGTCCACCCCTACCGCCCGGTAGGGGAGCAAACGAAAGCGGCGATACTCCGGCGCTTCTTGCAGTTTTCGAAAGGTCTCGATGGGGCGGGAAAGATCTTCCCGATTCCAATAGGGGCATTTAGGGAGTATGGCGGCGAGCTGTTCTCCTTCCGCCACCACAACAGGCTGTCCTGTGAGGGGGTCCTGTAGCGTGTTTCCGCTATCCTGAAGTGCGGTAAGGGAGAGAGCTTGTTCCCCCAATTTCAGTTCCAGGTCGATGAGCTGCCCTCCCGCTACGGTGTGTGTCACCGCTCGGCGGAAAAACAGCGTGAGAAGTCCATAGCATAAACCGGCGGAAATGAGGATGCCTTTCAAGTCCATTGCGGAATAGAAAACGCCGTCACTTCCGTATGTTCCTCCCATGAGCAGTTGGATGGCCATGATTCCACCGCTGAATGCACATGTTAGCGCTAGGAATACCGCGGACATTCGCAAAATGTGCCGAGACCCCCCAAAGGCAATCAGCACCATGAGCATCGCAGCCCCCGCCTTATACACTGGGTGAAGAAATATTTGAAATTCCGGGAAAAAGGTCAAGGCGGCGTATGCCGCCCCAAAGACAGCGGAGATGAAATATCTCCATCGGCGGAGGGGTTCCCCCGCCAGCTTTCCGCTGGCCAATAGCAGCAGGTAATTGATGAGAAAATTTACGAGGAGGAAGGAGTCCAGATAAACGACAGTCATATGTCTTCCCCCCTTTCTTTCTCCTTCTTGCGGCTTGTCAGATATGATTATACCGGCTTGACCTTCCAAAAAAGGTCTAATCAGGCATGGCCCTTTTTGCAACTTTTCTGAGAAAGTAACAGAGGCTGCCGCAAATCTGTCCCGCCATGACGGCGAGAGAGCAGATTTTGCGGCAGCCTCTAGCAGACTGTCAAACTTTGCGTTTGGAATCTGGGACGGTTTTACACTGAAACAGGGAAAGCGCAAGTGGAGATAGCATTCATGACTTGTTTTTACAGCGCCCGGTGGTATTCACTGCGAAGGTACCCCTTCCCCTCCAGGGCATTGTCAATCATGGTGAGAAATTTTTCTCGGTCATCGGGCAAAGACCCCTTTAGCGGCAAATAGTTTGACGCGTGATTACTGGTGAAATGCAAGGGGTTTACCTGAAGTCCGTCCACAAGCATCCGGGTCTCCATCAGAGATTCATCCGCGCTGATGAGCTGAAACTTACCGTCTCGATACTCCTGATAGAGGGGCGTGCCCGGTTCCAGCATCAAGGTGAGAGCTGAGAGGTGCCGGGGCTTCATCTCGTTGATCATCTTGACGGTTTCGGACATATGGCGCCGGGAGGCCTCCCCGGGACCGGCCAGGCCCAGAATAATCATTACCCAGAGATCCAATCCAGCTTCTCGAAGGCGAATTCCGGCCTCCAGCATTTGATTGGCGTCACAGCCCTTGTTAATCCTTAGCAGCAACTCGTCCCAACCGGTTTCCACGCCCAAGTAGGCCCTTGTCAAACCCGCCTCGCGCAGTTCTTTTAGTTGTTCCGGCGTCTTGGTCATCGTACTTCTGGGTCCGGCATATACTGTCACTTGACGCAGAGAAGGAAACGCCGCGTAGAGAGCTTGGAGAACCTGCAAAAGCTGCTCCTGACGCATAACAATGGCATCCCCATCACAAAGAAAAACCTTATCCACGTCCCCATAGTAGGCGCGGGCCATGGCAATGTCCTCCATGATCTCCTTCATGGGACGCACATGAAAGCGTTTATCCTTATACATACTACAAAAAGTACATTTATTGTGGGTACAGCCCACGGTGACCTGAAGCAGATAACTCCGCCACTCTCCGGGGGGGCGATATATATTTCCTTCGTATCGCATGAAGCATTCCTCCTGTCATGGTAACATATGAATTCTAGCAAGTGAGAGAAAGAGAATTAAGTCTTTGAGATGGCAATACTCTCTCCATCACGTATAATTTTTTTAATACTCTTTTCCGCTCTGCGGCGAGGCAGCATAACCTCGTGGCCACAGCCTTGACAGCGGAGACGAAAATCCATTCCAACCCGCAATACCTGCCACTGTTTGCTCCCGCAGGGATGTTCCTTTTTCATTTCCAGCACATCACCCAATAAAACCTCCAAATTTGTCTCCTCCTCTTCTTGGAAACGTCATTTCATGGTCTGCACGCTGTTTCTGGCAATTTCTCTCATTCCGTCGCATATAGTTAAAGCAATGAAAATCAAAAGAAAGGAATGGTTTGTATGTCCAGTTCTTATTTGCCCGAGGGGCAACGTTTGGACACGCCGGAAAACCTGGCCGCAACGGAAAGCCTGACCAGTCTCCAGTGGGCTATGGATCAGGAGAGCATACTGGAGGGGCGGGTCCTGCTCTGTACGCCCACCCATGACCTTGTTCTGTCCATCGGTAAATTCACTGGGATTATCCCGCGGGAGGAGGCCGCTCTGGGCATTCGAGAGGGAAAAACCCGGGAGATAGCGATTTTATCACGCGTGGGTAAGACGGCGGCGTTTACTGTGGAATCCATTTCCATGGCGGATGGAAAGCCAAAAATCATTTGTTCCCGTCGACGCGCCCAGGAACTGACGTTACATTATTTACTAAACGAGCTCCCCCTGGGATCCATCATCCCAGCAGTGGTGACGCATATCGAAAGTTTCGGGGTCTTCGCCGATATCGGTTGCGGATTTGTCTCCATGATCGGCATTGAAAATTTATCGGTATCCCGCATCTCCCATCCCAGCCGGCGCATGTCGGTGGGGCAGCCCATCTATGTGGTGGTCACCGATACTGACAAAGAACAGCAGCGGGTGTATCTCTCCCACAAGGAGCTGCTGGGCACTTGGGAGGAAAATGCCGCCCTGTTTACCCCTGGCATGACTGTAACTGGCTATGTCAGGGGTATAAAGGAGTATGGTTCCTTTATTGAGCTAACCCCAAATCTCACTGGTTTAGCCGACCGCACAGAGGGATTGCATGAGGATGACCGAGTATCCGTCTATATCAAGGGTATTTTGCCCGATCGGATGAAAATCAAACTCTTGGTGATACGGCAGTTGGAACCGCTGGACGCCCCGCCCCCCATTTCCTACCAAATGACCCAGGGGCGGCTGTTGCAATGGCGGTATCCCCCCACCTGCTGCGAACGAACGGGCATGGAGACAGTATTTGCTTAACTTTTTTCTTTCAGCTCTTCCCAATATCGCCGGGCCGCCTGCTCGGTTTTATTTTCACCATAATCGTAATAGACCCGGTCTTTTAACGCATCGGGAAGATATTGCTGCGGTACATAGTGCTGGGGGAAATTGTGCGGATACTGATAGCCAATTCCATGTCCCAGCTTGGAGGCGCCGCCGTAGTGGGAATCTCGGAGGTGAGAGGGGATCTCCCCCCCTTTCCCATTTCGGATGTCCTGGGCGGCGGCGTCAATTCCCATTATGGCGGAATTAGATTTCGGGGCGGTTGCCAGCAGAATGACCGCCTGCGCCAAGGGGATCCGCGCTTCGGGCAGTCCCAGCATGTTGGCAGCGTCCACGCAGCTTTTTACAATGGAAACCGCTTGGGGATAGGCCAGGCCGATGTCCTCAGAGGCGGTTACCTGGATGCGGCGGCAGGCGGAAATCAAATCCCCCGCCTCCAGCAGCCGGGCAAGGTAGTGCAGCGCCGCGTTGGGATCGGAGCCACGGATGGACTTTTGCAGGGAGGAAAGCACGTCAAAATGACTGTCGCCGTCCCGGTCGTACCGCATGGCGGAACGCTGGGCTACCAATATCGCATCCGCAAGGGTTATGGTGACTGACGCATTTTCAGGACGTCCAGCGGAGACCAAGGCCTCAATGGCGTTCATTGCTTTCCGAACGTCCCCTCCGCAGCCTGCGGCAATTTGATCCGCTACCCCGTCTTCCAGGTGGATGGCAATGCCACGCTTGGTTTCCATCAGTTCCAGCCCCCGACGGATGGCGGGGAGAATCTCCTGGGCGGAGACCGGGCGGAACTCAAACACCGTCGCCCGGCTGAGAACCGCGTTATAGACATAAAAATAGGGATTTTCCGTGGTGGATGCGATTAAAGTCAGTTTGCCGTTTTCCATGAACTCCAATAAGGACTGCTGCTGCTTCTTATTAAAGTACTGAATTTCATCCAAATAGAGCACCACCCCTTGCGGCGCCAACAGCGTCCCCACATCTTCCATAATTCGCTTAATATCGGAAATGGAGGCGGTGGTGGCGTTGAGACGGTGAAGGGGTCGCTGGATGCGGGCAGCAATAATCTCGGCCACTGTGGTTTTTCCGGTGCCTGAGGGACCATAAAAGATCAGGTTGGGAATTTCGCCCCCCTCAATGATTCGGCGTAGCAGCCCCTCTTCTCCCAGTATATGTGTTTGCCCCACCACGTCATCCAAATTGGCGGGACGAATTTCATCGGCAAAGGGATGGTATGCGCACACGGGCTGGGCCTCCTTATTAACGGAATGGTTACAGCGCAATTCCTATTGGAAAATGGAGAGGAAGTAATCTTCCTCTCCATTTTAGCTCTTGGTCAATTCTTGACAAGAGGCTTTTTATTCATACAGGGGGTATTTGCCAGTCAACTGGGCAACTGCGGCGCGGATTTCATCCTGTTTGGTATCAAACGCCGTGGCGGTATCCCAAATCAGCTTACCGATTACTTTCATGTCATCCTCGTTGAAACCGCGAGAGGTTGCGGCGGGGGTGCCAATGCGAATACCGCTGGTGACAAAGGGAGACTGGGGATCGTTGGGAATGGTGTTCTTATTGACGGTGATATGAACTTCGTCCAACCGCTTTTCCATGTCCTTGCCGGTGATGTTGGCCTTTCGCAGATCGACCAGCATCAAGTGGTTGTCAGTGCCGCCGGAAACCAGGTCAAAGCCGCTCTCGGTCAGGCTGGCGGCTAGTGCGGCGGCGTTTTTCACAATCTGCGCCTGATAGTCCTTAAATTCAGGCTTTAACGCTTCACCGAAGGCAATCGCTTTCGCCGTGATGATATGCATGAGAGGTCCGCCCTGGGAGCCAGGGAAGATGGCTTTATCAATCTTCTGGGCCAATTCCTGCTTGCACATGATGATACCGCCACGGGGGCCGCGAAGGGTTTTGTGGGTGGTTGTTGTCACCACATCGGCGTATGGCACGGGCGAGGGATGCAGTCCCGCTGCCACGAGTCCCGCGATATGTGCCATGTCCACGAATAAATAGGCGCCTACCTCGTGGGCGATGTCGGCGAAGGCCGAAAAGTCGATGACCCGGGGATAGGCGGATGCGCCGGCAATTATCATCTTGGGCTTGTGTTGTTTTGCCAGCGCCCGAACCTGATCGTAATCAATGCGGTGGGTTACCGGGTCTACTCCGTAAGACACCATATGATAGTTGAGCCCGGAATAGTTTACGGGGCTGCCATGGGTCAAATGGCCGCCGTTTGCCAGGTCCATTCCCATCACAGTGTCGCCATGCTGGCAGAGGGCTGCGTACACCGCATAGTTAGCCTGTGCGCCGGAATGGGGTTGCACGTTGACATGGTCGGCTCCGAACAGTGCCTTAGCCCGGTCACGGGCAATATTTTCGACCACGTCGACACATTGACAGCCGCCATAATACCGCTTGCCGGGATAGCCCTCGGCATACTTGTTGGTTAAAACAGTGGAGGCCGCGGCCAGCACCGCTTCACTGACAAAGTTCTCCGAGGCGATGAGCTCAATATTTTGCCGCTGACGGCTATACTCGGCCAACACAGCCTGCCCAACCTCCGGGTCCTGTCCCATTAGGAACTCAATTGTTTCTTTGACCACGGTAATCGCTCCTTTTCCATAATTCAAAAGTCAATACTTTTTTATTATACAACACCGTAAAAGATTTTCCAATCCTTTTTCCCGAAAATTTTGCAGGGATCGTGGCCGGGATCTTACACGTGCATCTCTGACCCGGCGTTGCCTTGCGCCTGGACTGACAGAGGGATGCTTTGCCCCCTCACCAGTTGCACAAAAACAACGGCCAACTGTGGATCCAACTGCGTTCCGGCCGCTTTGTCAATTTGGGACAGGGCGTATTCCAGCGGCAGACCTTTTCGATAAGGACGGTCGGTGGTCATGGCGTCGAACATGTCCGCTACGGAGAGACACCGGGCGGAGACGGGAATCTCTTCCCCTGCAATTCCCCGAGGGTACCCCCTACCATCCCAACGCTCATGGTGGCCAAGAACCGCGGGAATGACATAATCCATATCGGGCAAATGCCGAATCATATCAATGGAATTATTGACGTGTCCCTGAATGGCGGTATACTCCTGCTCAGTCAGTCTCCCGGATTTATTTAAGATGTCTTCCGGAATGCTGATTTTGCCGATATCATGGAGCAGACCCGCTGCATAAATCGTTCGTACCTGGTCGTCGTTCAGGCCAATGGCAACCGCCAAGTTGGCGGCATAACGGGCCACGTTTTTGCTGTGCGCATAGGTGTAATGATCCTTGGCGTCAATGGCGGCTGTGAGAGCGGAGATCATGGACATGGCGGTTTCGTATTTGCCGTCTCCCCTCTCCACCCGGTCCACAATGGCATCCGTTTTCTCAGCAAGCTGCTGGGGTACGGAACCGGAGGCGCCTCGAAAGACCATAATCTTATTTTTGCCGCTCTGTTTGGCGTGGTACGTGGCCAGGTCGGCGTTGTTCATCAGCTCCTTGGCAGTGGAGGCTGCATAGGGGGCGGAACAGATCCCGATACTCACACTCAGCGTTTTGAGACGGCGCTGATCGGAGGAACCATTGATCTCTTCCACCCGGCGTTGAATCTCCTGGGCAATGGTATACGCCCGCCGGGTATCCTGCCGGGGAAGCAACACGGTAAATACCTTGCCGCTGGTGCGAAACACAGTGGCGTTTTCTCCGGAACAGGCGGTCACAGTTTTACCAATTCGACAGAGAGCCTCATCTCCTTCGTTCACGCCATACAACTGATTGTAGAGTTTAAAGTCATCCACATCTACATAAAGCAATGTAAGGCATTCTTTGCCGCAATCCCGAAATGCTTCCTCCAACTGTTCCATAAAAAATCGGTAATTGTAGACTCCCGTGAGGGGATCGATGCGGGCCTCTCGAAACATTTGTTCGTACAGCGCCGCATTTTTCATGGCGATGGAGGCAATAGAACTGACGGTTGTTAAAAAGGAAACGTCGCCCGCGTGTCCATTTCGACTTCGATCCTTCTGGGATAATAGAAGCAGGCCTACAATTTCACTCTCATCGCCCATGGCTGCGACGCAGTCGATATTGAGACGACTCAAGAGGTTCTTTTCGGTCTCCCACATGGAAAGATACAAGGGGCTATTCCTAAACTCACTGAGGAAAAAATATCTCTCCTGTTTGAGATAGGCGATTTGAGGACTGTCCCCGGAAATGGTGAAGGAGAGCGAGGCGAGAGGACGGGAAGAATATTTCGCGCGGTACGCGCCATCCTCCAAAAGACAGATATAAACCTGGTTTAACGGAAGCTCTTGTTGCAGCACATATCCCAACTTTTCCATAATCTCCAACGTGCTGAGGGAACGGGAAACTTCCATAGAAAACTGTTGAATGACGCGGTTTTGCTGTTCCTCCCGGGTGAAAATAGCATTGATTAGTTTGTGGATGAGAATGTAGGCCACCGCTACCACTGCGGCAAACCCCACGGAGACAACGATTGTCGTAACATTAGGAGGCAATCCCAAATGGTTTTCTACGAAACGGTAGACGGGGGAAATAAAGTAAGCCGCGGAGAGGGCGCAGATGATCCCCAACAAAATCATCAGCAGGCTGCGGGAAACGATCAGAGTCATGAGAAATAACCGTCGTTTATAAAGGGCGTACATCAGCAGCACTGCGCAGGCAATTCCCGAAAGCATGTCAAAGGGGAAGATATTGTTGGGCAAACAAACCTGCAATAGATTGCCGATAAGCATTACAAGGCCACTGATGATAATGACTTGAATGCCGGGAGACCGGGCGCCCTGTTCCTGAACAATTCGTCGGAGCAAAAAAACCGTAGCAACTAAAAGTACCGCAAACACGAAGCAAGGGATCGCCAAATGCCAGTTAAGGTTGTACAAATATACGGTGTAGCCGGCTTTAGTGACGACTGGGGTAGGCGCTTCCAGAAAGAAACCGCTGATGGTGCCGGGAAGCAGGGCCAAATTGGCCAGGGTGAATAGTAATAGCGTAAACTTTCCCTTACGCTGGGCAAAGGAATGAACAAAGTAAAAAAAGAATAACTCCATGAAAAAAAGAGTTGCCAGAGACAGGGTATACCAGAACCGCAATCCTGGCCAGGTTTGCAGCCGCATCAGCACGGAGCTTCCAGACCAGAGAATCCCATTAAACATAATAATCATGAACGCCCAAATTTCCGGGGTCTTTTTTGCCGCTAAAAACGTGACAAACATCAGTAAAAAACAGCAAAGGGCGATGATATTAATATATAGAAATGGCGTGGTTACCATGGGTTAGCCCCCCTTTCCGCCTGGACATAGGGCGTCTCCGTCAGTCGAAGCAAGCCGATAATATCTAGGTCGCTGGGGTTGATCTTCGGAAGTGGATAGGGCAGTTTATCCTGATAGGCGGCAATCGTCCCATATTTCAGTACGGTAATTTGAAGCGGCTCCATATTCAGCAGTTTTTTCAAGTCGCCATAATCGCTGTCAAAATACTTGAAGTAGAGGGAAAGATGCTGGGTTAAAATTTCGCGGGTAGTCACCGCATTGGCTTGGGCCTCCGGCGGAATCTCCACATATAAATGCAGGAAGGGATTACCTGACCGCTCAAATTCTTTTTTTAGGACCCAGTCGCCCAGGTCCAGCCGGGATAGGTTGATAACCTCCTGCATAGAAGTTGCCGTAATGCGGGTAAAACCGGCGATGTCGATGATTCCAGGAACGCGGTCCAAATAAGTAAGCCTGGGTAGTTCGCCGCTGCCGGCGGACAGGCAGTGATACAAGTCTCCAATGCGATAACGCATAAAGGCGCCGCCGTGGAGTACCGAGAGCACCAATTCGTAGGTCTCTCCCCCACGGATTTCATCCATCAAATACGTACGAGGCTGATACTCAGGATCATTCATATTCCGGCGCATTTCTTCCTCAGGGATAAACTCATAGAAGCAGGCGTCTGGGAAAAATACCATACCCCGTCGGTCCCAGTCCTCACAGCCTAACAGTGTTGATTCGGTGCCGGCCGCAATTTCCGCTGGGATCATTCCCCAGGCCTTGGTCAGCCGTTCCTTATAGCATTTTGCGTCCGTCCCCGCATAAAAAAAGCCCTTAAGACGGAATATATCCCCTGGTACCATGGGCCGATGATCTCGCTTGCTGATGTATTTGGCTCTGAGATACCGAAAGGCATTTCCCATGGAGACATTTAGTTTCTCTTTGGGACTCCCGCCGCTTTTGCCAAAACTCTCAGTGATGTAGTTTGCGACGCTTCCGATGCCAAAGAAATAATCGATCCCGCCTGCCATGCCCATGGAGAATCCTTTTTTTATCCGCTGACTGAAGGAGAGCTCCGAATTCCCATTGGCGTCCGGCAGCCAGTTAAACTTAATATCCTCATCATATAGAGAGGGCATTAGGCCCGTAGCGTAAGGGAGCGGCGCTCCGCCATAGAGAATGCGGTCGCCTTTTTTTACATCCCAATCGCCTTTGTGTTTGGCGCTTCCAATGATAATTAAGGAAACTAAATTATGTCGGTAGCAGTCCAGCATTCCACGGGTGTAGGGCGCTAATTTGATGGGACGAAGTCCTCCCTCCCAAGTCGTCTGAATCCAAATGGCTGGTTCGCTGCAGAGCAGATCGGCGCGCTTGGCAAGAAGCGAGTCGGCATAGTCCTCATAGGTCGTGAGAGGGAAGGATTGCCGAAACGTATCAATGGAAACAGGCGTATGGTCCCCCAGCATATTACGGCCAAGTGGACTCCGAGACCAAAGAGCGATTTGTTCCTCCATTAGTCTGCGCTGGGTAAACATATACTCGGCAATTGACATGTCAAGAAATCCGCAATACTCCTGCCAAAGCTGATCGCGGCTGCCATGCCGCACCTTTTCTTCAAATCGCATCGGGTTCACCTCTCTCCCGGACTGTGGCAGCATGCCCGTAGGCTTTTCCCATTGGGCAGCAAAAACGGCGTGGTTCGTCTGTAGGCCTGATATCCCTGGAGGGTATGGGGAAAGACCCAACGGTCCTCAAATACAACCAGAAGCAGGTTGAGGAAACTAAACAGTAATACGGCGAAAAGCGGAACGCCTGTGGCAGCATAAAGGCAGAGAAAGAGGCCGATAAACCACAAAACCCCGGGATGGCGGCAGAGGGCATAGACCCCCCGGGTCTCCACGGGGCGCTCTTCACCGGGCTTTGCGTAGGATGCCGCCGCCGGAAGAGCAAAAAACAATGTATAAATCAGCAGACATAAAAATAGGAGGCCCAGAGTCCCAAATAGACCGCGGACCCATCCGGAGAAAGGCGATTCGCCTGTGCGGGATAGAAAAAAAGTTCCCAAAACAAGACAGAGTACGCCTGCGGGAAAACAAATTCGCAGAGACTTCCGCTCCCCTTTCCAATCGTTCCAATCATGCAGAAAGAAAAGTAAAAAAGCAAGGATTCCTAAAAACAGTCCCATCCCACACCTCCTCTTTACAATCATAGTGTAATTACTTACATTGGTTACACATTATACAAAATATGTGTTTCATCTTTTGGAAATAACGCCCGTATTGGTAACACTTTCATTATATCGGCTTTCTGGTACCATGACAATCAATTTTTCCATGACTTTTTCTACAAATGAACGGGGGATATTAATCATAAAAAATAGGAACTGTAGACAATAGAATTCCAAATTCTACAACATATTTCCTGATATTCTCTCCATTCGACAATATTCTCCAGATGCCTTACTTTATTTTTGCAATCCAACGAATGGGACTCGCTAATTTCTAATTTCTATGCTATTATGAAGAAAATGGCAGACGCTGTCCGCCTAGGGCCCATTTGGGAATCAAACGTAACGGAATAACAAAGGAAAGCTCCCATGTTTTCCCCTTTTCCCAATGCGGCCCACACCGATATAATAAGGAGTGAATCACTGGTGAACTATACCTTTGGATTTATTGGAACAGGAAATATGGGCGGTGCTGTGGCAATTGCAGCAGCCAAACAGGTGGCGCCTGAAAAAATTGCCTTGGCCAATCGCACCCCGGAGAAAGCCCAAACGCTTGCCCAGCGCCTTGGATGCGCAGCCTGTGATAATGAAACGGTTGCTCGGAATAGCCGCTTTATATTTTTGGGGGTAAAACCGCATGTAATGTCCGGACTTTTGAATACTCTCCGCCCTGCAATTGCTGAGAGGTCGGACCCACCGATCCTGGTGTCTATGGCCGCGGGTCTGACCATTGACCAAATCCGAACAATGGCCGGTCGCCCCTGCCCGGTGATACGCATGATGCCGAACACACCTGTGGCCATTGGGGCCGGCGTCATTCTCTATGATTCCAGCGAAGACGTAACAGAGAAAGATATTACGGAGTTTTCCAATGGAATGAAGGGCGCTGGACGACTCTGGCATCTGGAGGAATCTCTGATGGACGCAGGCAGCGCGGTGGCTGGCTGTGGTCCCGCCTTTGCCTACTTGTTCATTGACGCGATGGCGGATGGCGGCGTGGCCTGCGGTCTCTCTCGGAAAGACGCCTTGGATTTTGCAGCCCAGACGGTGCTGGGCGCGGCAAAAATGATACTAAATAGCCATGAGCACCCCGACCAGCTAAAAAATGAAGTGTGCAGTCCCGGTGGAAGCACCATTCAGGGGGTTCGGACGTTGGAACAGCGTGCGGTTCGTTCTGCGGCAATGGACGCTGTGATAGCGGCGTTTGAAAAGACCAAAGATTTAGGAAAAGACGAATGAACAGGAAAATACCCTGCGCGTTGCTTGCCTTGTTTCTGTGCGGGATTCTCCTCAGTCCCGCTTTGTCTGGTTGTTCTGCAAAGGAGAACAACCAGACAGATCGTGTGGAAATCCCCATTGAGGATTTGGTTGCCGCCAATGACCTTGAAACGCTTTGTACCAAGTACGGCGCGGTTACCTATCAGTTAAAAAATTCCTCAGAAAAGGACGGCTACAGTAGTACGTCCGCATATTGGCTTCAAGACGGTGAGTTGGTGTGCTGCATGACCTCCAATTTGGATGGGGATCCCGATCTGTTCTACACACCAGTTGCAGAATTTTATCGCTGGGACGGAATGACCCACGTATCCTGTCCTGTTCCCAATACGGGGGTCTCCAACACCCCCGCGCCTCCCTACCCCAATGGTTTCCTTTCCAATTCAGACGACAATGATACGTTGCAGGACTGTAAAAAAACCAAAGACGGCTACTCTTTTACGCAAACTTACTTTTATGATGAAAACAGCTCCACACAGTGTACTTACACCACGGACCGGGATTTTGTCATTATCGGATGCCAGTCCACTACCAAAGGAGAGAATTATGAGGAGTTGTCTACTCTTTCTATTGAATTTTCTCAAACGCCCTTGCGGCTCCCCGCGTTTGCTGTAGCTGACCCGGTTACCCTTTCCTTGGTTTCGATGTCTGGAGGAAAAGAAACTACCGCCGAAATCACCCTGCCCCGCAACTGTTACCTCTCCGTATATGGAGCGGAATCGACTATCGTTTCCTGGGACGAATTTGGCGCCAAGCCTTTAGAGGATGAGATTGTAGTATCCGACGACTTAACTCTCTATGCCAGTGAAGTCGGCAATTCTTCCGCGGGATAAACTCGAATAAAGCAAAATCCGGGAACTGGCCTTACACCAGTTCCCGGATTTTGCATATATTTCAGAGAGAGGAGAAAATGGATGAAACGCTACTCATAGAGCAACGGTACAATCTTAATACATCGCGCCGCTCATATCACCAGCAGGCATTCCGGCGCCGGTGGCTGCCGGGGGCTGGAGCTTATCGCCAACCAAAGCCTCGGTAGTCAGCAACATAGAGGCGATGGAGGCGGCATTTTCCAGGGCAGTGCGGGTTACCTTGGTGGGATCCACGATACCTGCATCCATCATATCCACATATTTCTCATTGTAAGCATCGAAGCCATAGCCGACCTTCCGTGCCCGGCGGATCTTATCGATGATAACGGAACCTTCCAGACCTGCGTTCTCAGCAATCTGGCGGATAGGAGCCTCCAAAGCTTTCAGAACA
>OLSM01001822.1_pt1 | contig 14902 bp, 11 predicted proteins | sample 1672721 | NCBI WGS metagenome assembly OLSM01 (sample SAMEA3136717, study PRJEB25190) | human gut metagenome | reverse complement strand
ATTCCGGTATTTTTAAAAGAAATGCAACACGAAAAAAGCGCCCCCTAAAATCGGGAGCGCTTCTGTTGTGCACCATCAGATTTTCCGCTTGCTGCCGGCATATAAGTCAGTGCGAGGAATCCAGTTGAGGAATGCCTCCACCTGCTCGTCCCACAGGCGCCACTCATGGACAAACCCGGGCCGGGGTACCCAAGTGACATCGGCGCCAAAGGCTTTCATCTCCTCCTGCAGCTGATTGGCACTGGGGAACAAAGGATCCTCTTCCCCACAGGCAATGTACATTTTCGAGAACTGGCGGCCTTCCTCTTTGATTTTCCGGGCCAGCTTCATGGGCTGCCAAGAGTCGGGCGGCTCCACCATGTTGCCGTTTTCATCCGTCTGGGGCGGCAGATAGCCCCCTACCGAAAACACACCAATGGCCTTGTATTGCTCCGGGTTGGTCAGGCCGTGGATCAGCGTCCCAAACCCGCCCAAGGACAAGCCCGCAATATAGGTGTGCTCCGGCTCGGTAAGGGCTGGGAAGATCCCCGTGACAAAGTCGGGCAGCTCCTGATGCAGGAACTGGAAAAACTTGTCCTGGAGCATCCCGCCGCCGGGCATATCCACATAATTTTTATTCTCTGCCGAGAACATCACCACAATGATCTGCTGCTCCTCAGCGTACATCTCCACGTTGGTGTAGCCAGTCCAGGTGGCGTGGTTATTCCCTCCACCATGAAGCAAGTACAGCACCGGGTACTTGTGCTCCGGCGTATGCCGTACCCGCACGGAGGGATCCATCTCCAGGGCAAAGCTCTCTGGGATGGTGGGTGTGGGGACTACCACGGTAATATCCACCGTGCGCTTTAGAGCATAGCTGATAAAGTTGCAGACAAACTTACCCATACAACTCCTCTTGTTTCAAACGTCCGCCCTTAAATGCGGCGCTTGCTGCCGGCGTAGAAGTCGGTGCGGGGGATCCAGTTGAGGAACGCCTCCACCTGTTCGTCCCACAGGCGCCACTCATGGATGAACCCGGGACGGGAAACCCAGGTCACATCAGCGCCCAGGGCTTTCATATCCTCCTGGAGCTTCACGGCGCTGGGGTACAAGGGGTCGGCATCGCCGCAGGCAATGTACATCTTGGGGAACTGGCGGCCTTCATCCTTGATCTTCTGAGCCAACTTCATAGGCTCCCAACGGGGATCACGCTCCACTGGGTTGCCGTTTTCGTCGGTCTGGGGCGGCAGAGAACCGCCCACCGAGAACACGCCCATGGCTTTGTACTGCTCCGGGTTGGAGAACCCATGGACCAGGGTGCCGTAACCACCCATGGAAAGGCCGGCAATGTAAGTGTGCTCCGGTTCGGTGAGGGCGGGGAACATCCCGGTGACAAAGTCGGGCAGCTCCTCGTGGAGGAACCGGAAAAACTTGTCCTGCAGAATGCCGTTGCCAGGAACGTCGATATAGCTCTTATTTTCCGCGGAGAACATCACCACGATGATCTGCTGCTCCTCGGCGTACATCTCCACGTTGGTGTATCCGGTCCAGGTGGCGTGGTTGTTGCCCATGCCGTGGAGCAAATACAGCACCGGGTATTTATGCTGGGGCTTGTGGCTGACAGGGGCCGTGGGATCCATCTCCAGGGTGAAGCCGTCGGTCAACGTGGGAGTGGGGACTACCACGGTAATGTCCACGGTGCGTTTTAATGCGTAGCTGATGAAATTGCAAACAAATTTACCCATACTGATTTTCCACCTTTCAAAAAATCTCTTCTCCCCATGCGGAGGGGCCCACTCCGGCAGGAACGAACTGGTTTTATCATAGCATGGAGCCCCTTTGAAAAACTATCAGCAAAGGGCACACCATTTGTTGAAATCCAGACTTTTCACGGAGCGTTGGTACAGGGAAGCTCTAAAACCACAAGGCCGCCCTGGCTGTTGTTTTGAAATTCCAAGGTGAAATTTTCCCCATAGAGGAATTGCAAGCGTTTTTGGATATTCCGGATTCCCAGGTGGTGGCCCTGCTGAGAGCCTTCCTCCAGTTTGGGATTCTCCCCCAGCATTTCTTCCGGGAAACCCACCCCTGTATCCTGGATGGACAACCGCAGGCGTTCCCCCTTTTCTGTGAGGGTTACTTCCACCTTGATCTCAATGCCGACGTTTTTGGATCCCCCATGTTTCACCGTGTTCTCCACAAAGGTGAGCAGGGACAGCGGCGGGATCGCCAACCCCTGGATGGAACCGTCGATTTCCTCCCGCAACTGGACGTTCACCCGGTGGCGGATCTGCTGGATGCCCAAAAACTCCCGAACCATGGACAGCTCCCGTTCCAGTGGGACCAGGCTCAGGCTTTGAGAAAACAGGTAGCGCACATAGTTGGAAAGCTTGACGCAGAATTCTTGGATACGCTGGTACTCCTGTTTCTGGGCCATGGCGTGGATGAGGGAAAAACAGTTCACAAAAAAGTGGGGTTTGATCTGCAGCTGGTAATACTCCATCTCGGTTTGTGCCAAGGCCAGCTTTTCCTCATACAAGTCGATGCGGAGTTTTTTGATCTGGCGGGAAAGATCGTCAAAAGCCTCCACCGCGTCGTTGAGCTCTTGGATTCCTCCCCGTTTGACCGTCTGCCTCTGGGCGGCATATTCCCCCACGTGCTGGACAAAATGGTCCAGGGGGATCTGGACATAGCGGTGATAGTACTGGAGGGTATAGACCGACACTCCCAGGACTACCAACAAGATGAACAGCACAAAGCCGATCATTAGGGAAAAGCGCCCCCACTCCAAGTAAGGCTGGTCTGTCACCACGATCTGGATATCGGTGTACTCTGGGGAGAGCTTCAGGCAAAAGTCCTCTACCACGTCTTTAGCCGCCCATTCCTCCCCGGGGAGCAGATAAAAAATTTCCCCTTGCGCAGAGAGGGTATTTGCTTTAATATCAGAAAAAAGCTCTTCACTAGAGGCCCACGCCACCAGGTAAACCCCTTCCAAGTGGTAAATTTGATACAGGTACACGGATTCTCCTTGGCGAATACTCGTCCAGGAGAGAGAGGAGCTTTCCAGCTGGCCCTGGGAAATTTGCTCGCAAAACCACTGTTTCAGGGCCATATTTTCCTCATAGGGAAAGCTGTAATTGAACTTAGAAAATACTAGATCATGCTCCGGCATATAGCAGGCAAAACTGAAGTTGGATCCCCAAATGATGGAATCATATTCAAATTGGGAGAGGACTTCCCGAGCGGCATTGTTTCGTTGGTTCACGCCGGAGGCTTGGCGTATTTCGTTCATATAAAAGTTATTAAACAACAAATCCACCAGGTAATTGTTCTCCCGTTCCAATTCGGCGCTCACTCGCTGTACTTGGGATTCTACAGAAGCTTGCATAGTTTCCGCTTCTTCCCTCTGTGTCCCTTTCACTGTAAAAAGGATGAAAAAAATCCCTCCCAGGGACACCGGCACCAGAACCGCCAACACTACCGCCAAGATTTTCCGCAGGGAATATGAATGTCGCTTGTTCCCCATCCACTCACCCCATTCTTTTGGAATTTTTTTAAAAAATATCTCGTTTTTTTGGATATTTTTATTTTAAGTCATCATTCCTTTGCTGTCAAATCGAACTCTTAAAAAGTCCGGATAGCAAAAATTCACCTCCAATTTTTTAATAGTTTATGAACTTTTCTTGCTGTATGCTGTAAACACAACAGTTCCAATCCCCGAGGGCCCCGGGAATTGGGCAGATGGAACAACCGACACAGAATGGAGGAAAACCATGAAAAAGCTTCTTGCTCTCGGCCTCGCGTTTGTGATGTGCCTCAGCCTGCTTACTGGCTGCTCTGGCAACAACAACGGATCCAACAACAGCGCTTCCAACAGCGCCACCACCGGGGATGAAACCTCTACCGGTGATACTGGAAATGAAAACTCCAACGAAGATCCCTATGAAGTCAATTTTGTCTATATAGTTGCCTCAGTCGGCTCTAATATGGATAAAGTCCGGGAAGCCATGAACGAACTGACCATGGAAGAGTTGAATATGACCGTCAATTTGATCCCCATGACTTTCAGTGAATTTATTTCCCAGCTGCCCATGATGCTGGCTGCCAATGAACCCATGGATTTGATGCCTTTGCCCGCAGGCCAGGCCTCCACGTTCATTACCTCCCAGTACATTGTGGATCTCTCTCCCTATCTGGATCAAATCCCCAACATTCAAGAAGCCGTCGGTGACCTGATCGATGCTGGTTACGTGGGAGATTTTCTCACCGGTTTGCCCATGGTAAAAGAGGCCGCTTATCCCTGTGCCCTGATTACTCGGCAGGACATTATGGACGAGTTGGGATATTCGGAGGATGACTTCAACGTCACCACTGAGGACATGAGCTCTTTTGACCAGATTACAGAGCTGTTCGCAGCCGTAAAAGAAGCCCATCCCGAAATGACCGTCTTTGATGGCACCGGCATTATGGGCACTATGATCGGCCAGTCTTATGTGGATACCTTAAGCGACGGTTTTGGCGTTTTGGCAAACTACGGCCAGGAAACCACTGTGACCAATATGTACGAATCCGACCTGTTCCGGCAGTTCTGCGAAATTGGTAAGACCTGGTATGATGCTGGCTATTCCTCTCAGGACATCGCTGTGAACACCGATGCCAGCGAAGTGAAGATGAAGGCTGGCAACACCTTCTCCACCATTATGGCTCACAAGCCCAATACGAAGCAGGAAAAGCGTTCTCAGACCGGCTATGACTGGTATGTGATCCCCCTGGGCGAGGCTGTCACTACCAACTCTGTGGCCACCCTCTACTCCGTAGCCAATGCTTCTAAAGACCCTGCAAAGGCAGTGGAATTCCTCAACTGGGTATACGGCAGCGGTGAGTTTGCCGACCTGATCAACTGGGGCATTGAAGGGGAAGACTGGGTAGAGGCCGAAGACGGCACCGCCACCTATCCCGAAGGCGTGGATGCCACCAACGTAGGCTACCACCAGGATATGGGCTTTATGTATCCCAACCAGTTTGCCGGCCACGTGTGGGAAGGCAACCCCCTGGATATCGGGGAGCAATACAAGGAATACAACGCTAGCTGCCTCCAGTCCAAAGCTCTGGGCTTCACTTATGACTCCACCAGTGTGGTCAACGAAATTGTGCAGCTGACTGCTGTGCAGGACAAATACCTGAAGGACCTGTCCTTCGGCGTGGTGGACATTGATTCCACTTTGAAAGCCTTCAACGATGAGCTGTATGCTGCTGGCCTCCAGAAGGTCATGGATACCAAGCAGGAACAGCTGGACGCTTGGCTTGCCGAACAATAAAACCGCCCTGCCGGTGGTCAAACGTGGCCACCGGCATTTCTATTTACGGAGGTGTATCGCATGAAACAGAAGGCGCGGAAGCTTCTCCCCTTCTTACCATTGTACTTGATGATGCTGCCTGGCATTGCCTATCTCATCATCAACAACTACATTCCCATGGCCGGTATCGTGGTGGCGTTCAAGCAATACAACGTCAATGACGGAATGTTTGGCAGCCCCTGGGTGGGATTTGAAAACTTTAAATTCCTTTTTGGCACCAGCGACGCTTTTATCATCCTGCGCAACACGCTGCTTTACAACATTGCCTTCATTGTGGTGAACAATGTGGTGGGCATCCTTTTGGCCATCATCCTCTCGGATGTGGTTTGGAAGCGGATGCGCACCGTGTACCAAAGCTCCCTGCTGCTGCCCTTCCTGATCTCCATTGTGGTGGTCAGCTACATTGTATTCGCCCTGCTCAGCCAGGAAAACGGTATGATGAACAACACCATTCTCCCCCTGTTGGGCAAGGAGCCCATCTCTTGGTACAGCGAGCCAAAATACTGGCCGGTCATTCTCATCCTCACCAACCTTTGGAAAGGCGTTGGGTACGGCACGTTGATTTATGTGGCTGCCATCGCCGGCATTGACAACTCCCTCTTTGAGGCGGCTGCACTGGATGGCGCCAGCAAGTGGCAGCAGATCACCCACATCACCCTGCCCTTCCTGATCCCTGCTGCAATCACTCTGCTGATCCTCAGCGTGGGCAAGATCTTCTTCTCCGATTTCGGCCTGTTCTACCAGGTACCCCAAAGCTCTGGGTCCCTGTTCCCTGTCACCCAGACCATTGACACCTATGTGTACCGGGCATTGATGTCTGCTGGCGGCATTGGTCGTTCTGCCGCAGCCAGCGTGTTCCAGTCCATCGTAGGCTTTGCCCTGGTGATGACCACCAACCTGGTGGTGCGCAAGGTCAGCGCCGAAAACGCCATTTTCTAAGGAGGTGCGTATTTCATGATTTTATCCAAAGGCCAAAAGGTCTACCAGATCATCATCAACGTCATTTTGGTGCTGGTGACCCTCACCATGATCTTGCCGCTGCTGCTGCTGTTCATGTCTTCCATCACGGATGAGAACACCCTGGTGGTCAACGGCTACTCCCTGTTCCCGGAAAAGTTCAGCTTATACGCCTATGAATACATCATCAGCAACTCTGCAACCTTGATGCGCGCCTATGGCATTTCCATTGTGGTCACCATCATCGGTACCACTGGCTGCCTGTTGCTGTCCACCCTGATGGCGTTCCCTCTTTCTTTGAAAAACCTGCCTGGCCGCCGGTTCCTCAGCTTTTTTGTATTCTTTACTATGCTCTTTTCCGGTGGTTTGGTGCCCTCTTACATCATGTGGACTTCCTGGTTTGGCATCCGCAACACCTTGGCAGCCTACATCCTCCCCAACTTCCTGCTGGGTGCCTTCAACATCATCCTGATCCGCACCTACATGAGCACCAGCATCCCTTATGAGCTGTATGAAGCCGCCAAGATCGACGGCGCCAACTATCCCAGCATCTACCTGCGCATTGCCTTGCCCCTGTCCAAACCCATCCTGGTAACCGTTGGGCTGTTCTCCGGCCTTGGCTACTGGAACGACTGGACCAACGCCCAGTACTACATCTCCGACAGCCGGATGCTCAGTGTCCAGGCGCTGCTCAACCGCATGGTACAGGACATCCAAGCGCTGCTGGCCAATTCCTCGGCCAACTCCGGTTCCCTGATGCAGACGCCCCAGGTTTCCATCCGTATGGCCATCGCTTTTGTGGCCATGATCCCCATTTTGATCCTCTACCCCTTCCTGCAGAAATACTTCGCCGACGGCATCATGCTGGGCGCTGTGAAGGGTTGATCAGCTGCCATAACGCTTTCGGAATTGGCTGGGGCTCATCCCGGTCTTCTCGTGGAAGAACTGGGAGAAGTAGCTGTAATTGTCATAGCCCACACGCTGGGCAACCATGCTGACGGGAAGCCCCGATTGGCACAGCAGTTTCTTGGCCTCCAAGATCCGCTGCTCCTGAAGGTAGCTGCCCAAGGTTTGCCCGGTTTCCTTTTTGAACAGGCGGGCCAAATAGTCCGGGTTTAAGAAAAACTGTTTGGCCACGTTGGTCCGGTTGACGTCTTCGCTGAGGTGCTCCTGCACATAGCTCTTCACCCGGCCCACCACCGTGTCGGTTTGAGCTGCAAAACGCATTTGCTCTTCCGTTTGGTGAAACAGATATTCCAGGTATGCCCGGAACCGCTCCACGGAATCCAAGGAACCTTCCAGCAGCTGTTCATAGTAGGCGTTGTTAAACAAGGTGTGGACGTTGATCCCCCGCTGGTTCAGCTCGGAAAAGACCATCTGCTGCAGATCGGCCCGCATAGACTTTAAAAACTCCACATTCAAGGTGCGGTCTGCCACACAGCGGCCCAACACCGATGACGCCGCGGCGGATATTTCCTCCATTCTCCCCGCCGTCAGCAGTTCGGCCCAGCCTTCCATGACCGCTGGGCCGTAACTGCCTTCTGGGGACCGGTAACTGGAAGCGTCTGTCAGCGGATGGGCGCGCAAAACATCCTCCTTGTCTGCCCACAAAAGGGTTTCATAGGCTTGCCTCGTTTCCGACAAAGCCAGGTCCTTCCGGTAGTACCCATTGGCAGACACATGGAACAGCTCTTCCGCCTGTGCCAGCAATGCCAGGACCACGTGGCAAAACTTTCCCGGGGTCTGCTCCGGCCCTTGTCGGAGCACCAAAGACCAATGGCATTCCTTAGAGAGGATCGTGGCTTCCAAACGGAGCCCGTTCTGGTGGAAAAACTCTTCCGCCACATTGCGGAACCCGTAGATCTTCCACTGTTCCAGCGGCTGAGGCTCTTTATCCATCACCCGCACATAGCACAGTGTGAACCGGTCCTCCTCCCGGTAGGAGATGCCTTTATCCAGACCAGTGCGGATGACCTCCGCCAAGGGGCTGACAGAGGCGAGAACGCCGGTCCAAAAGCCGGTTTGGTTTTCCTGGCGCCCTTTTAGCCAGTATTCCCCCATCTGCCGGTAAGCGGATTCACTGTGCTTCTTGCGCACCTCCTGGATGGCCGCCTCCAAATGGGATCTCAGCTCATCGTAGGAGATGGGCTTGAGGTAATAATCAAAGCTGTGCATCTCCACCGCTTTTTTCGCATAGTCGAAATTGGCATAGCTGGTGCAGAACATGGTGACGATGTCGCTGTTTTGCTGCCGGAGCCAATCCAGCAACTCCAGGCCGCTTTCCCCCGGCATTTCAATGTCGGTGAGCAGGATGTCCACCGGTTCTTTCTCCAGGATATCCCTGGCCTCCTGAGCGCTGCTGGCTGTGTACACCCAATCGAATCCAAGGGCGGCAAAGTCGATACCTGCAAGCATCCCTTCCAAAATATCCTCTTCGTCGTCTACTAATAAGATTCTCATAACTCTACCCCATCCTTTTCTTCATCTGATCCATCGATTTTATGGTATCGTATTAGTATATCGGAGCTTCTCGGGGAAAATCAAGCGTTCCATCAAAGAGGTATGGATTCCCAAAAGCTGTGTCTGAAAAGGAACATTTTCCCCGCCATCGCCCAGGGCGCTTTCCTAAAGGAAAGGCCCATCTGCACTTCTCACTCTGAAAGGAGGAACTAGATATGGAAAACGAACGCAAACTTCCCAAACACGTGCTGGACGAACTGGCCCAGCAAACCAAGAAAACCGTTTATGGCGACAAAACCGTAGAGGCCTCCATGCCCAGCCTGTGCCGCAAGGCTGCTGCAGAAGGCGCCGTTTTATTAAAGAACCAGGGAGATATCCTCCCCTTGCAGGAGGGGGCCGCTGTGGCCGTCTTCGGGCGGGTCCAGCTAGACTGGTTTTACGTGGGGTACGGCTCTGGGGGCGACGTGAACCCACCGTACACGGTCAACCTGGTGGAGGGCCTGAAAAACGCAGGCGTATCCCTGGACCAGCCCCTTCTGGACATCTATACCCAGTGGAGTGCTGCCAATCCCCCGGACATGGGATTCTGGGGCCACTGGCCCCGGTATTTTGAAGAGATGCCCCTGGAAGACAGCCTGGTACAAGGGGCTGCTTCCCGCTGCCAAACCGCTTTGGTGGTCATTGGCAGGGCCGCTGGGGAATCCCGCGAAAATGCCCTGGAGCCTGGAAGCTATTACCTCACTCCGGAGGAAAAGGCCATGCTGTCCCAAGTGACAAAGGCCTTTGCCCACACCGTGGTGCTCATCAATGCGGGGAGCATTCTGGACCTTTCCTGGTTGGAAGAATACCCCCTGGACGGGGCCCTTTTCCTGTGGCAAGGTGGCATGGAAAGCGGCAACGCCGCCGCGGACGTGCTCACCGGGAAGGTGGACGCCTGCGGCCGCCTCACCGACACCGTGGCCTACCGGTATGAGGATTATCCCAGCGCCAAGGACTTTCTGGGGCTGGAATTCAACTGCTACACCGAGGACATCTATGTGGGTTACCGGTACTTTGAAACCTTTGCCCCAGACGCGGTGCAATTCCCCTTTGGGTTTGGCCTGAGCTACACCTCCTTCGCGATGGAGGCGCAAAGTGTGGCCCTCCGTGGGGACAACGTGGTAGTGGCCGCCCTGGTGAAGAACACCGGCAGCCGTCCTGGCAAAGAAGTGGTGCAAGTCTATGTGGAACCGCCCCAGGGCAAACTGGGGAAGCCCCTGCGGAACTTGGCCGCTTTCCAAAAGACACGGCTCCTCCAGCCTGGGGAGAGCCAGCGGCTGGTGCTCTCCTTCCCGGCCACTGCCGCCGCCAGCTTTGACGACGGGGGAGCCACCGGCCACAAGGACGCCTGGTTGCTGGAATCCGGCGCGTACCAGGTGTATGTAGGCAACAACGTGCGGGACGCCTCCCTGGCAGGAAGCTATTCCGTGCCGGAGCTGCGGGTGGTCCGCCAGCTGGAAGAGGTCTGCCCCCCTTCCCCGGAGCATCCTTTCCAGCGCATGGTCAACCGCCAAGGGAAGGTGGCTTTTGAGGACGTGCCCACCGCCACCCGCTCCTTAAAGCAGAGGGTGTTGGAACGCTTGCCAGAGGAAGTCCCCTTTACCGGGGACAAGGGGATCTCCTTCCAGGACGTAGCCCTGGGGCTGGCCTCTTTGGATGACTTCATCGCCCAACTCACGCCGGAGGACCTGTCCGACCTCAGCCGGGGCGACCTGATCATGGGAAGCCCTCTGGGGGCCAAAGGCAACGCCGGGGTTCTGGGCGGCGTGTCCGAGCGCCTGCGGGAGCTTGGGGTGCCTGCCATCACCACCACGGACGGCCCTTCCGGTATCCGGCTGCAGTATTACACCTCCCTGCTCCCCTGCGGCACGGCCCTGGCCTGCACCTGGGATCTCTCCCTGGTGGAAAGCCTCTCCCAAGCCCTGGGCAGGGAAATGAAAGAAAAGGGCAGCGATGTGCTCTTGGCCCCCGGCATGAACATTCACCGGAACCCCCTGTGTGGCCGGAACTTTGAATACTTCTCCGAGGACCCCCTGCTGACTGGCCGCATGGCTGCCGCCACCGTGAAGGGCATCCAGAAAAACGGTGTGGCCGCCTGCCCCAAACACTTTGCCTGCAACAACCAGGAAACCAACCGGAACCAGAACGACTCCCGTGTTTCCCAGCGGGCTTTGCGGGAAATCTACCTGAAAGCCTTTGAGATCTGCGTGGAGGAAAGCGACCCCCAAACCATCATGACCAGCTACAACAAGATCAACTCTGTGTGGAACCACTACAATTACGACCTGTGCACCACGGTACTTCGGGAAGAGTGGGGCTACCAGGGCTGTATCATCACGGACTGGTGGATGCGCGCCAGCGTGGACCCGGACTTCCCTGCCTTGTGGGACAGCGCCTACCGCATCCGTTCCCAGGTGGACGTGCTGATGCCCGGTTCCAGGCCCAGCACTGGGTTCCCGCCTGCCACCGATGCCGATCCCGCACCGGTGGAATCCCACCAAAAAGAGGGCGGCCTGACACTAGGGGAATTGCAGCGGGGTGCCAAGAACGTGCTGCGTCTGGCCCTGAAAAGCAGCGCCTTGGGGCGCACCCAAGAAAAGTGAAACTTGAGGTTTCCAGGAAACAACCAAGCCAAATCTGCAAAAGCCCTAAAAACACAAAATTTTCCCGGAAAAGTTACAGCTTTTTCACGAAATTTATTGTATACTAGTCTTGTTTTTAAAACAGGATTGTCAATGATAAAAAGGAGGAGTACCTAGTATGGCAAAAGAATTCATCTGTTCCATCACCCAACCCATTGTCCAGACGGTGGCCGGCAAAGTGCGCGGCTTTGCGGTGGACGGCACCTACACCTTCCACGGCATTAAATACGCCGACGCCAAGCGTTTCCAAATGCCCACCCCGCCCCAGCCTTGGGACGGCGTAAAAGACGCCCACTCCTACGGCTATGTGTGCCCCATGATCGACCCTGAAACCGCTGTGGGCGAGATCATGGTTCCCCACCGCTACTGGCCCAAGGACGAAAACTGCCAGTACCTGAACATCTGGACCCAATCCCTGGACACCGACGCCAAACGTCCGGTTATGGTGTGGTTCCACGGCGGCGGATTCTCCGCTGGTTCTTCCATTGAGCAGGTTTCCTACGACGGCGAAAACCTCTCCAAGTTCGGCAACGTGGTTGTGGTCACAGTGAACCACCGGCTGAACATCCTGGGATACCTAGACCTCTCCCCCTACGGCGTGGAGAAATATTGGAACTCCGGCAACGTGGGCAACGCCGACCTGGTGGCCTCCCTGCAGTGGATCCACGACAACATCGCCCAGTTTGGCGGCGACCCGGAAAATGTGACCATCTTTGGCCAGTCCGGCGGCGGCGCCAAGGTCACCTCCCTGATGCAGACCCCTGCGGCAGACGGACTGTTCCAGAAGGGCATTGTCATGAGCGGCATTGCCGACGGAATCATGTGCTTTGATGACACCGACAGCCGTCCTCTGGTGGATGCCCTCCTGAAGGAGCTGGGCATTGACGCTGCCGACATCGAGCAGCTGGAAACCATCCCCTTTGAAACCCTGGCGGAAGCTTACAAGAAGGTGGCCCCCGCCATCCAGGAGGCCGGCGGCTACACTGGCTGCGCCCCTGTGCCCAATCAGTATTATGTGGGCGACCCCCGCACGGTGGGCTTCACCGAGCACGCCAAGACCATCCCCGTGATCGCCGGCACCGTCATTGCGGAGTTCGGCGGCTTTGGTCCCAGCCTGCCCAACCGCACCTCCATGACCAGCGAGGAGCAGCTGGCTTACCTGAAGAAATTTGTGGGAGATCCTGCAGAGGAAGTGGCAGCACTGTTCCAGGAGTGCTACCCGGACCATCCTGTCACGGACCTGCTGTTGATGGACACCTTCTCCCGGAATCCCACCAAGGACTTTGCTCGGAAGAAGGCAGCGTTCCCCCAGGCAGCTACCTACAACTATCTGTTCTCCTTCGTCTTCCCCATGGACGACGGCAAGCCCGCCTGGCACTGCTCGGACATCCCCTTCTTCTTCCACAACACCGACAAGGTGTTTATCTGCAACGTGCCCGGCGTTTCCGATGAGCTGGAAGCCAAGATGGCCGGCGCTTTCGTCAGCTTTGCCACCACCGGCGTGCCCTCTGCCCCTGGCCTTCCCCAGTGGCTGCCCTGCACACCGGAAGACGTCACCACCATGGTCTTTGACAAGGAGTGCCGTCTGGGCCACAACTTTGACGACAAGCTGTACGAAGCTTACCTGCCTGTAGCCCCCGATCCCCGTGCCCTGCACGAAGAAGGGGAAGTCACGGTCCTGCACTGAGAAAAAAAGAGCAAAAGCCTCCTGGTTTCCTGCCGGGAGGCTTTTTTATAAAGCGTCCTTTCAAAGGACCAAGGTCCTCGCCATTTTGTGGGACAAAGAGGCGTGCTTCCCAGTTGGATGGGAAAGCCCACCTGCGGCCAACGTCCAGGGAAACTCCCCGAAAAGGAAGAGGGAAAGCTAGTTTCCCTCATAGCCACCTTGATTTTGGACATTTGCGCTGACTCTCCAAAGGATGGCGCTAGATTTTTCTACCCTCCTTCGAGAAGGTTGGAATACATATCCCCCACCGCCTATGGTATAATAATTCGAGGAAAATCCACCGAACCAACCACTTTATGCAGGAGGAATTGATGGATGAACTTGATACTCAGCGACCGGCACGTTGCGCTGCCCCCACTGGAGCACACCGATGTGCGGGTTATTGACCTTTCCACACGGAAAATTTCCAACTGTGTGGGATGTTTTGGCTGCTGGACCAAGACCCCGGGCAAATGCGTCATCCGGGACGATGCGGTCCAGATTTATCCCCTTATCGCGGAAAGCCGCCGCGTCCTTTACATCAGCAAGCTGAAATATGGCGGGTACGACACCCCCATGAAAACTATGCTGGAACGGGCCATTCCCATCCAGCAGGCGTTTATCCGCCTACTCCACGGGGAAACTCACCATGTGCAGCGCCGGGTGGTACCCAAGCAGGCCACCATCCTGGCCTATGGGGAGAGCTCCCCACAGGAACAGGCCATCTTTCGGCAACTGGTAGCCCGCAACGCCCACAACATGAATTTTGAAACTTACCAGGTTCTCTTTGTACCGGAACAGGATTTAGAAAAAGCCGTCCAAAAGGAGGTGCTGTCGTGGGAAAACTCCTGATCCTCAACGGAAGCCCTCGGGCACCCAAATCCAACTCTAAAGAGTACGCCCAACTGTTCTCCTCGGTATGCCCTATGGAAACAGACTACTTCGCCATCAGCAAAACCAATCACTTGGAGCTTTGCAGCAAGATAGAAGCGTATGGGGACATTTTGCTTGCGTTCCCCCTATACGCCGACGGGATCCCGGTAACGCTGCTGAACTTTTTAAAAACCCTGGAGGCAAACCCGCCCCAGCACAAGCCAACGGTATCTGTATTGATCAATTGTGGTTTTCTCGAACCGGAACAAAATGACGTCGCTGTGCAAATGGTAAGGTTGTTTTGCAGCCAGAACGGCTACCCCTTTGGTTCTGTGCTGCAGATTGGAAGCGGGGAAGCCATTTTGTCCACGCCTTTCCAGATGCTGGTTCGGGGAAGGATGAAAAAGCTGGCCTCTGCCATTGCTAAAAAACAATCCCGCACCTGGAAAGTCACCATGCCCCTTCCCAAAAGGGTTTTCCTCCAGGCATCCACAGCCTATTGGGAAAACTACGGGAAACGGAATGGGATTACCAAAGAACAGATGGAAACCATGGAAATCGAAAAGCCATAATCAAACCAATGTTGCAAAAACAAAAAAGCCAGTTTAGCCTTTCTAGGCCGAACTGGCTTTTACACACTTATATGGGAGATTCTTTCCCACACAAAAAGGGCCTGCTGCGATTTGCAGCAGGCCCTTCTCTATGCTTTTAGAATAACCTGTAACCCTGTTCAGCGGATCAATACATACCGCCCATGTCGCCGCCAGCAGGAGCTGCGGGAGTAGGCTCCTTGATGTCAGCCACCAGGGACTCGGTGGTCAGGATGGTGGCAGCCACAGAGGAGGCATTCTGCAGAGCGGAACGGGTCACCTTGGTGGGATCCACAATACCAG
>OLSM01001820.1_pt1 | contig 14904 bp, 10 predicted proteins | sample 1672721 | NCBI WGS metagenome assembly OLSM01 (sample SAMEA3136717, study PRJEB25190) | human gut metagenome | reverse complement strand
GATGTTCATCAAACTTGCTTAAAAACTTTACAAATTCTTTTTCTGTCAAATTCATTTCTGTCACTCCAATCTCTTGCTCAATCAATCGGATGCCCCTTCGATGAAGGTGTAAAATCGCCTTTTCTCTAAGAAACATTCTTCCATAAAAATAACTATTTTATTCCGTTTTATTACAGAATATATTCTGCCATAGGGGATTATAGCACTTTTTTCTCACTTTCATAATAGAAAAAAACACCAAATTTTTTGTAAATTTGAGTTACCGCAGGCAAAGAGACGCCCTCAGAGAATGTTTTTAAAATGGTAAAACGTGTTTGAAAAATGCTTTTTAGAAGATGTGGATTGTAACTTGTGGAAAATTTCAACTATACATTTTTTGCAGAAATAAATTATCTAATAATGCTTCATCCACATTTTTATTTACATCCAGTTTATTGATATAATGTGGCACACCTCCTGTTATTCCGTATATAAGAGAGTTATCTACATCTGATAATTCTGGATGAAATACGGCTGTCTATTTCTAATCCGGCAAATCAATTAAAAGATTTGGGGAAGAATACAGAGAATATAAAAATACCAGGCAATTAAATTTTAGTGGACTGATACGAAAATAGATGTGAAAAGCACTGAATTTTAGCCATATTTTATTGAGATTAGCATGAGAAATGCTGTAGTGGAACAAGATTGATTTGCATATGTATTAGAGCGTGTTTGAAACTTAGTTTATTATTGTAACACAATGATAACAGTTTGAATGTCAGTCCTTTCAAGTTTGATTCCTCAGCAATCCACAAACTTCTAAAAAATCCCCAAATCTTTTAAAACATAAATTCTGACTTTACTTCAGCAGCCAAAGACAGCTCACAGTAAATAAAAGAACCTATATTTGTGGCCTCGGAGCAAGGTTTGGATACGAGCGTGTATAAGCGAGTATTCAAACCGCAGCGACTAAAGTCACAAATATAGGTTCTTTTATTTGCTGTGAGCGTCTTCCTTGCCTGCGGCAAATCAGGATTTAATCATAGATGTCGATATAACTCTTCGGATTGTAAAAAGCATCTTCATTACAGCGATAAATCCGTCTCTCCTTATCAAAGGAATCCGGCAATTCTCCTTTGAACAGTCCGTCTCTGAATGGAATTTCCTGAAAGAAAATCGTATCCGGACGGGATTTTCCGTTATCGCCTAAGACATAGCGGATACGTTCGATATCGCCGTCAAACCATTTTTCAAGGAGTGGGACAAGCTGTTCTCTAAATACCCGGCAAAGAGAGATAAAGCTATCTTTGTCAGGGGATTGCAGGAAGAATCCCTCGCCAAGCTGGTAGTCTGCACCTAAAAAGTAGGAGAGACGCATATTGATGGTTGTCATAAGACGCTGCAGGGAGATCCCTTCTACGCGCATACCATGTAGGATTTCCGGTTCTGGAGATACGGGACGGATGAAGAAATCGTGGTCAATTGCTCCTAAAATAGTGTCTTCACAGACGATGGAATCGCAGGTAGCAACGATGTAAAGGTTCGAAGGCAGCCGAAACTTTTCTTTAGAAAAAGGAAGCGTTATGGCTGTTTCGCTACTGGTGCCTTCGCGGCGGTTCTCGCGTAAAAGAACGGCAGTTTCTCTGAAAAGGTGCATCCAGTTTAAATCGACTTCTTCCATCATAACAACATAGCGCCCGTCGGCGCATTTATTGGCAAATTGTTTGAAAATGCCATCCTCGATGAATGGACCGCGTTTTCTCTCGATAAAACCGTCGTAGCCGTCACTGTTGATGTCAGGGTAAGAGATATGAAGGATTCGTCCTTCATCAACATACTGCTGATAATGCTCTAATACATCAGGTACGGGTTCAATATTCATCATATTGGAGTCCTTACCCTCAATAATACCGACAGCAGTCATAATTGCCTGATGGAACTTTCCTGTCTTTACCGGACCTTTAATCAGGGTGTTTTTTGGATAGAGGCGGAAGTTCTGCTCTTTACGGTCTGGATGGGTGGAAGCGATGGCATTGTCAGGATAAGGCCATACGGAATCCGGGGTAATGGAAACATTTGCTGTAACAGGAGTGCCGCTGCCTGCTCCTGTGGCAGCCCCGACCGCTGCGGCTGAAGAGGTAGCATCAGAAGCAAAAGAGCTATTGCCGGAGAAGCCAGCAGAAGCAGAGAAGCCAGCAGAGGCTGTATTTATCGAACTAGAGTCGGAAGTTCGGTTACTGCCAGCAGAAGAACCTGCTCCGGTAATAGAAGTGTTTCTGCCAGAATAGTTTCCGGTTTTTCTTGCTGGGATTTCTTCGTCATCCCCCTCTAAAGCGGCTTTATTTACAAAAGAAGAAAATTCTTCATCGCCAGCAGAGGTGCTGTCTGCAGAGATGTTTGAAGCTGTTTCATTTTCATAAGTTCTCTCATCAGAGGCTGGTGTTGTTCCATAACCTTGAATGGCTTTTGTGATAAAATCAGTGGACGCTGGTGTGCCGCCTTCTTTATAAATAATCTGTGGGCCTTGTACATCAGCAGCAGGACGGTAAGTTAATTTAGAGCCGAGTGCTGCCGCCAGAGGATCGGTGACAGAGTCAGTTCCTGTTTCACTGCTATCTCCAGTTTCAGTTCCAATTTCAACGTTTCCGTCATCTTCTATCGCAGGATAATAGTTCTGGCAAATATCTGTATAATAGGAGGCAAAGATTTCTAAAGAAGTAGAAAACAGTCCTACAATATCTTCTTCTGACATTGTTTTAAAGTCATCATAATGATAGAGGACAAATGCCTTTATTTTATCACCGGATGGAGATAAGTCAGAACTTTCAGAAGGCACGAGAGTCACCTGAAATGGTGCTGCCGTCATCAGGGTGAGCATATTGCATTTGTCGTGAATATCGAGCATGACTTCCTCGTCAGAAACGCAAGGAAGGTTCAGAGAAACTTCGATATTTAATTTATCCTCATCTAATACGGTGCGGATACCGATGAAAGCGTTATGTCCGGCATAGGACGGGATATACAAAATGTCCTGAAGAACGCCGGTAACAGTGCTGGATTCTGGGACATACCAGTCTCCTTTTGCGGCATAAGTAAAGTTCGGATATTCTTTTAAAAGTGCCTCACTTATTTTGTGGAATGTTTCGGAAGCATCTTCGCCATCGGCACGGAGGGAAAGTGCCTTATCGGAAGTATCATCCAGAGAAAATGGAGTGCCGCCCTGTCTTGATAAATAGGCTGCCATGCGGACGAATCCATTGGCATTTGTAAGTTCCACATAAGATTCATCGACAAGGTGCGCATACTCATGCTCAATAAAGTCGGTAAGTTTAGAAAGCTTCATGTAACCGAGAATAGAGTAGACATATGCATCATAATCCACTTCTTCCGGGTCTGGGCGCTCTCGTTCTCCCTCAAATTCCCCAGGAAAAGATACACGATAATATTTGTAAATATCTCTTAAATAATTAAAACGGTGACCACGCTCATCAGCGTTACAGATCTGTGTGATGGTGTTAGCATTAACATCCTGCCCATATACTTTCTGGGAGCGGGTCTGCACCTCATATTGCATTAGGAGAATATCATCAGAACTGATTCCCGGGTTGCAGTAATATTTTTCGTAAAGAAGGACAGCGGCGGCAATCCATACGGCATCTTCCTGGCTGTAACGAGTCTGGAGGCTTCGTTCCACATCACTCATAAAAGCATAATAGGATTCTTCTAATTCAGGATATAATGTACCGATTGCTTCTGTCAGTTCTGGATGCATTTTTAATTCGAGTGTTTTTGCATCGGTATTTTTTCCCCAGAAGAAAAGATACCACCAGTATTCATTACCCTCGTAATCAACTTCCGGGTTCATGCTGTTTGCCTCGCCAAGAAGCTGACCAGCAGAATTTAACTGCGATAAAATGTCTTCCTGTGTGCGTCCGCTCTCAAAAGAAAGCTGAAGAAGTGTTGCAGCATGGTTAAAGGAAGAATAAATCTGTTTGAGCAGGGAGATATTTTTTTCGTCAAGCTGGCCGGAATTTAAAATATTTGTCCACTGTTCTGTTGTGTAGCGGCTTTTGGACTGGTAATCCGCCTCATACTCATAATCACGCTGTCTTTGTTTGTCCGTAATCATAGTTGTTGTCCTTTCTTATCTTATTTTCTATAGAAAATGTAATAATTAAAATAATTAGCTTGAACCCTTATAAAAAGAAGATCCGAATAAATCCCTCTGGAAATTATCCGGATCTAGAGGTGGCAAATAGCTTACATCTCTGCTGGCTCCGCTTCAGAAGTGTGCCGTTCAATCTTTAAATAAACAATTTCCACCCGGTTTTTATCCATTTTTTTTATCGAATAGAGGTAATTGCCTTCCTTTACTGTTTCACCTTCTTTTGGAAGATGGTCGAGAAGCTCAATCATATGTCCGCCGATTGAATCATAGTCTTCGGATTCAATTTCTGTACCAAGGACATCATTTAGATCGTCAAGCTTGGTGCTTCCCTCTATCTCATATTCATCGGTGCCGATACAACGAATCGCATCTGTTTCGGACTCGTCAAATTCATCTTTGATATCACCGACGATCTCTTCAATAAGATCCTCTAAAGTAACAAGTCCTGCGGTAGAACCGTACTCGTCAAGAACGATGGCAAAACTGATAGAGTTATTGCGCATCTCCTCCATTAAAGTGGAGGTTTTCTGATATTCATAAGTAAAAAATGGTTCTCTCAGTACCTTGTATATGTCAAATGCTTCATTGCGGTGTGTCTCCCGGTAAAAGAATAAATCCTTTAAATTAAGAATCCCGATAACATTGTCCTTACTCTCCTCGTAAACAGGGAGTCTTGAGTACTGTTCTTCTAAGAAAATCTCGACCAGCTCATCATAGGACATATCAACGGAAGCAAAAGAGACATCAATACGTGGAAGCATAATGTCCTTTGCGACAGAATCACCGAAATCGAATACATTATTTATAAGCTCTTTTTCTTCTTTTTCAATTACGCCGCTCTCCTGACTGACATCAACAATCGTTCGAAGCTCTAATTCTGTTATAGCCTGTCCGCTTCCTGGTTTAATCCCGAATAAACGGCATAAAAGACCACTGAAAAGATTCACTACATAGATGACAGGAGTAAGTACGGTTGTAATCGTATAAATTATTCCAGAATACAGAAGAGCCATGCTCTCGTTCTTCATAGTAGCGATTGTTTTTGGGGTAATCTCACCAAAAATTAAGATAAGAAGAGTAAGAATACCTGTTGCAAGACCAACAAAAGTGCTGGTGTTCTTTCCAAGACCTGCCTGTGATGCAAGGCTCATTGCCAATGTGGTGGTCAGAGAAGAAGCCGAAAGGTTTACAATGTTGTTACCGATTAATATGGCACTTAACATCTTTTCTGGCTTCTCTATCAGAGCAAGCACTCTGGCGGCTTTTTTATTGCCCTGATTTGCAAGGGCACGCATCCGGTGCTTATTTACCGTAGTAAGGGCTGTCTCTGCGGAAGAAAAGAAAGCAGAAAGCAGTAACAATATTAACAGAATCACAATTTGGCGTATGGAACTGGGGTCCAAAACATCATCTCCTTTTAAAAAAAATATATTTGTATTATTATATTTTATAAAGGTTGTATTGTCAATCATGGTGTAAAAATATGTTTGTGTTTTATGCGGTTTTCTTTTATAATTAGAGACAGGTAATAATGAAGAAGGGAGAGGGAATATATTGAAGCAATATCTTTTATTTGATCTGGATGGGACATTGACCGATCCGATGGTGGGCATTACCTCCTCCGTTCAGTATGCTCTGGAAAAGTTCGGGATTCATGTAAAGTACTTAAAAGATCTGATTCCATTTATAGGGCCGCCGCTTGATGATTCTTTTCAGGAGTTTTATGGACTTTCTAAAGAAGATGCCGGGAAGGCAGTGGAATATTACAGAGAGTATTTTGCACCAAAGGGAATCTTTGAGAATGAGGTATATCAGGGAATTCCAGAAATGTTAAGTCGGCTTGTAGAAGCGGGATTTACATTAATTGTAGCTACTTCAAAGCCAGCTGTATTTGCAAAGCAGATATTAGAACATTTTGGCCTTAGCGATTATTTTTCCTTTGTCGGGGGAAGCGAATTAGACGGCACACGAAAAAGAAAGGCAGAAGTCATTGGTTACATATTAGAGACCTGTGAGATTAAGCCCCAAGATGCCATCATGATTGGGGACAGAAAGCATGATATTGAGGGGGCAAAGCTTTGTGGTTTAGAATCTGTCGGTGTACTTTACGGTTACGGATCAGAGGAAGAATTATCAAAAGCCGGAGCAGATCATATCATAAAAGATGTGAAGTTGTTAGAAGAATATCTTAGAAAACAGGGAGAAAACCTGGATAATCTTACCTGGTATGACCGTTTAAAAGGACGGACAGGAGGAGAAGGAAAGGAAACAAAAATGATTCGATTTGGAATGATTGGAACAGGGAAGATTGCACAGAAGTTCTGGCAGGCAAACCGCTATGGAAAAGATTTTGAACTTACAGCGGTGTATTCAAGAACATTAGAGAGAGCGAGAGAGTTTGGTTTTCAGAAAGGCAGGCTGCAATATTTTGATGATTTAGAGGCATTTGCAAACAGTGACTGTATTGATGCGGTTTATGTGGCAAGCCCGAACTGCTGTCATCACGACCAGGTTATGACATTGCTAAAAGCAGGCAAGCATGTTTTGTGTGAGAAACCGATGGCTTCGAATTTAAAAGAAGCGGAGGAAATGTTTGCGGAAGCCGAGAAGCAGAATCTGATACTTTTAGAGGGAATGCGTTCTATTTATGCGCCAAGCTTTGAGAAGATGCTTCCGTATATGGAATCGCTTGGTAAGATTCGAAGAGCAACCTTACAGTATTGTCAGTATTCTTCCCGTTATGATAATTATAAGAGAGGAATTATTGAGAATGCATTTAAACCGGAATTATCAAATGGAGCATTAATGGATATCGGTGTGTATGTGGTGGCCTGCATGATTCGGCTTTTCGGTGCACCAGTTTCCATCAAGGCATCAGGAATCAAGCTTTCCAATGGTGTGGATGGGGCAGGAACAATTCTTATGGAATATCCGGATATGATCGGAGAGGCCATTTATTCTAAGATTACAGATTCAGCGATGCCAAGTCAGATTCAGGGAGAAGATGCTTCCATGCTTGTGCAGGAAATTGAGAATATCAAAGATTTACGCATCGTGAGAAAAGGAGTGGTACAGTCCATTCATTTTGAACAGTCTGATAATATTTTAAATTATGAGACACAGGAATTTATTAAAATGATAAAAACGGGCATGGGATGGGAGAAATCACGAGAGATTACTTTAGAGACCATGAAAGTTTTAGATGAGGCGAGAAAACAGCTTCATATCGTATTTCCAGCGGATGAGAAATCACAGGAAAAGAAAAAACAAAAAAAGACCGCAAAAGAGGAGGAGTAAAGTCATGGCAGGTCAGACAGAATTTTTACAGGCAATTCAGGAATTAGAACGTCTTGGAGAGACAAACGGCAATCAGTTATCTATGGAAGAAATCAATTCTTATTTTTCTGACATGAAGTTAGAGGAAAAACAGCTTGATTTTATATGTAATTATTTTGAATCCCACCACATTTATATTACGAATCGTGTGCAAAGATTTGAGGAAGAAATCGGGGACGAGGAGATTCCGAATAAAGAAGATCCGATGGATGCAGAGATTGTAGCTTTTTACTTAAAAGAGATGGAAAAAGCGAATTCATTATCTGGGGAACAGGAAAGAGTAATTGCAAGAAAGCTTGTCAGCGGTGATGATACGGCAAGAAACCTGCTGATTGAAGCGAATCTTTCTCGCGCAGTAGAGATTGCCAAAGAATACGAGGGAAGGGGACTTCTCTTAAGTGACTTAATTCAGGAGAGCAATATTGGGCTGATGGTTGCTGTGAACGAATTTGAGCCGGATATCGATAAAGATTTCCATGCATTTTCTGAGAAAATGATTCGCAAACATTTAGAGGAGACATTAGAAGAATATAATTCTTCCACTCGTTCCGCAGTAAAGATGGCAAACCGTGTGAATGAAATGAATGATATTGCGACGGCATTTGCAAAAGAGTATGAAAGAGAGGCAAAACCGTCAGAAATCGCAGAACGTATGGGAATTACGGAGGAAGAAGTAAGAGAGCTTATGAAAGTATCTCTTGATGCAATTGCGGTTTTGAATCAGGATAAGTAGGCTCACAATTATTTGGAATTGTGTAGACTTTTCAAAATAAATTTGTATCTATTCAAAAACGTGTAGAATGACAGAATAAGTATGTCATGCATTGCATGACGCGCATCTCGTAGCAAGAATACCGGGGCATTCTTGAACTATTCAGAATCCTGCAGATTTTCGATAAACATGCGAATTCGTTCTGAATAGTTACAAAATTGTATAATAATTTTGAATTGTCAACATATAATGTAACTAACAGGAACAAAATTGTTTTAGATAAAGAGGAAAAAGATGAGATATGAAGAAGAACTGATTGATGAGGTCAGAGAAAAAAATGATATAGTCGATGTGATTTCCTCTTATGTTTCGTTAAAAAAGCGAGGTTCGAACTATGTAGGGCTTTGCCCGTTCCACAATGAAAAGAGCCCATCATTTTCTGTCAGCCGGGACAAGCAAATGTATTATTGCTTTGGCTGCGGACAGGGCGGAAATGTCTATACATTTCTTATGGAATATAACCGGCTCTCCTTTGTGGAGGCATTGCAAAATCTGGCACAGAGGGCCGGAGTAGAACTTCCAGAAAGGGAACAGACGGCAGAGGAAAGACAGCAGGCGGATGCCAGAGTGACACTTAGAGATATGAATAAGGAAGCGGCAATATATTTCCATTATCTTTTAAAGAGTGAGAGAGGAACACAGGCGCTTTCTTATCTTAAGAATCGTGGGCTGAGTGATGAGACGATTAATCATTTCGGACTTGGATATGCAGACATTTACCGGGATGATTTATATCAGTATTTAAGGTCAAAGGGATTTACGGATTACCAGATGAAGGAATCCTCTCTTGTAAATATTGATACAGTAAAGGGAAATTATGATAAGTTTTTTAACCGTGTTATTTTCCCGATTATGGATATGAACCAGAGAGTAATCGGTTTTGGCGGCCGTGTGATGGGAGATGGAGAACCAAAGTATCTAAATTCCAGAGAGACTATTTTGTTTGATAAGGGAAGAAATCTATATGGATTAAATTATGCAAAGAGATCGCGAAGTAATGCGATTATTTTGTGTGAGGGCTACATGGATGTCATCTCGTTACATCAGGCAGGATTCACCAATGCAGTTGCTCCGCTGGGAACGGCATTTACACCGAATCAGGCGATGCTTTTAAAGCGGTACACGAATGAAGTTATTTTGTCGTTTGACAGTGACGGAGCTGGAATAAAGGCGGCACTTCGGGCCCTGCCAATTTTGCGGCAGAATGGTCTGAGGGGCCGGGTGTTATCCATGAAGCCATATAAAGATCCGGACGAGCTGATTAAGGCAGAGGGAGCAGAAAGCTACCAGAAGAGGATTGATGAAGCAGAATCTGGAAGAATGTTTGAGTTGCTTGTCCTTTATGGACAGTATAATCAGCAGGACCCGGAAAGCCGGACAGAGTTTCTTCATGAAGTGGCGAAAAAGTTAGCACAGATTGAGGAACCGTTAGAACGGCAGACCTATCTTACATCAGCGGCTAACCGTTTTATGATAAGGAAGAATGACCTTGAAAATCTTGTGAACCGTTATGGATTAGGCTATCAGTATGAGCAGGTGAATGAGCAGTATAAGACGGCACCGGAAACAGAAGAGCGGCGGAAGGAAAAGAAAAAAAATACGAAAAACCAGCCACAGAGACTTCTTCTTACCTGGCTTGTGGAACATCCTGATATGTATCAATATATCCGGCCGTATATCGGGGCAGATGACTTCATTGAGCCGCTGTACCATTCGGTGGCGATTATGCTTTTTGAACAATTAGATAAAGAAGAGAAAATAAATCCGGCAGCAATTTTAAGTCGATTTACCGATGCAGAAGAACAAAAAGAAATTGCGGCAATCTTTAATACACATTTAAAATACGGACTTTCCTCCGAAGATGAAGATAAAGCGCTTTCAGATGTAGTGCGCAAAGTGAAACTTGCAAGCATTGAGGATGAGATGGTTCATACCAGTGATATTATGCGCTGGCAGGAACTTTTATCCCTGAAAAATAAAATGCAGAAATTTAGTATAAACCGAGTATAAAGCTGGTAAAACTAAGAGCAGGAATAATGTACGCTGGGATTTGCTATATCTTGTATAATCAAAAAAGCAGACTCCTGGAGTATGTAAGATTTGGAGGGTGTATTTTGGGCAGGAAAGAACAGATTTTTGGCAGCCAGATGAATTGTCTGCTTGAGAGAGCAAAGAAGCAGAAGAATGTGGTAGAACTTCAGGAGATAAGAGATGTCTTTCAGAACAGTCCTCTGACGCAGGCACAGCTTGAGCGTATTATTGCTTATCTGGAAGAGCAAAAAATCGATGTACTGACTATGCCCGATATTAATGCGGATGATATAGAAGATGATGTGGGAGAAATCGATTCTTTAAACGATATGGATGTTTTTCAAAAGCCAGATAGGATTGGAAGTGTACAGGTAACTGCAGAAATTGAAAAAGGCTATGAAAAAACAGCAGAAGAATCGGAGAACTCATTTACAGAAAGAGGTAATGCCGAAGATCCTGTTCGTATGTATTTAAAAGAAATAGGCAGGATTCCATTATTAAGTTCTGAAGAAGAGATAGAGCTGGCAAAACGTATGGAGGAGGGAGATGAGGAGGCAAAAAAGAAGCTTTCCGAAGCCAATCTTCGACTTACGGTAAGTATTGCCAAGCGGTATTCCGGCAGGGGGATGCAGTTTCTTGATTTGATTCAGGAAGGCAATCTTGGACTGATCAAAGCGGTAGAAAAGTTTGACTACAGAAAAGGGTATAAATTTTCTACCTATGCTACCTGGTGGATTCGTCAATCTATTACCCGCGCGATTGCTGATCAGGCAAGAACCATACGGATTCCAGTCCATATGGTAGAAACTATGAACCGGGTGAATCGTACAAGCAGAAGACTGTTGCAGGAATACGGCAGAGAGCCGACTCCAGAAGAAATAGCGGAGGCAATGAACCTGCCCGTGGAGCGTGTGCTTGAGATTTCGAAAATATCACAGGAACCTGTTTCCTTAGAAACCCCCATTGGCGAGGAAGAGGACAGCCATCTTGGAGACTTTATTCAGGATGAGCACATTCCTGTTCCTGCTGATGAGGCAGCGCATACATTACTCCGAGAACAGCTTGAAAAGGTGATGGATACTTTATCCGAGAGAGAGCAGAAAGTACTTGCACTCCGTTTTGGCTTAGAGGACGGCAAACCGCATACACTTGAGGAAGTCGGACGAGAATTTCAGGTAACCAGAGAACGCATTCGTCAGATAGAAGCGAAGGCCTTGAGAAAGCTTCGGCATCCGACAAGAAGCAGGAAACTAAGAGATTTTTTGGAAGAGTAATCTTTGGAGAAATGACATTTAGAAGAATGATATAGGAAGAGAATAATAAAAAATAGCAGACCAAGTGATGGTTCTCCAATAGAAGCATTTGTCCGTATATATCAGATGTGAGATGACTCCCATATCTGTAGGCAGCGAGCAACAAATCAGTATCAGTGGGGAGAGAAATTTTTTGGGGTGCTATTTTTTATGAGTCGTATTTTCGCCGGTACATAGTATAATTTAGGAGGAATTACAGAAATAAATGGAACTTTCAATACGATTAAAAACAGTAGCAGAAGCAGTAACAAAGGGAAATCGTGTGGCAGATGTTGGAACTGACCACGGATATGTCCCGATTTATCTGGTGAAAAATAATCTTTCACCAGCCGGTATTGCAATGGATGTGAATAAAGGCCCACTCGAAAAAGCACAGGAACATATCAGGGAAGAAAAACTTGGCGGGAAAATAGCTACCCGTCTTGGAAATGGACTTGCACCATTAGAGCCAGGAGAAACAGATACCGTAATCATCGCAGGCATGGGCGGAGATTTAATCTGTAAAATATTAAAAGCCAAACCAGAATTTTTAATAGAGGGAAAAGAGTTTATTTTGCAGCCACAATCCGAATGGTTCAAGATCCGCCGGCTCTTAAAAGAATATCGCTATCAGATTGAAAAAGAATGGTTCTTAAAAGAAGATGGTAAATACTATGTAATCATTAAAGCGGAACCAGCGTGGACACAGCCACAACGACTGAAACACCAGCAGCCTTCCATTCACGAATATATAAAAGAAATATCAGACACACAAGTGAATCAGGCAGTTTCAGAGAAAGATATGGAAAGTATTTATGAACAGTATGGCAAATATCTGATTGAAACGAAAAATCCAGTATTAAAAGAATACCTCGAAAAAGAAATCGTCAAAAAAGAAAGTATAGCAGCAGATCTGAAACTCTCCATAAAAGAGATGGAATCAGAAGAACTTTCAGGAAAAGAGAGGGGAAATATTGCGAAAAGACAGCGAAGATATCAGGAAATCCAAAAAGAGATAAGGGATATGAGAAAAGCGATTGGATAAGGGAGAAATATGTTAGCAGATTACCATGTACATACAGAATTCAGCAATGACTCCATTTACCCGATGGAGGAAGTAGTAAAAGATGCCATCTCATTAGGTATCAAGGATATATGTTTTACCGACCACGTAGACTATGGTCCATACCGCGACTGGGATGACCCAAGAGGAATTAAATATCGTCCGGGAGACGAGGGAGAGCCAGAGCAGGTTGCTCTTACCAATGTCGATTATGGAAAATATTTTTCAATGATAGAAAAACTGAGGGAAAAATATAAAGACAAAATCGCAGTAAAAGCTGGGATGGAATTTGGCGTGCAGACACATACTATTCCAGAGTATGAGAAGTTATTTCGCAGTTATCCATTTGACTTCATCATTTTGTCCATTCATCAGGCAGGAGACCAGGAATTTTGGACAAATGAATATCAAAGTGGACGCACACAGCAGGAGTACAACGAGGGCTACTATAAAGAATTACTTTCCGTTGTACAGAATTATCACAACTATAGTGTGTTAGGACATATGGATTTAATTGTGCGTTATGATAGTTACGGTGTGTATCCGTTTGAAAAATTAAAACCACTTCTCACAGAGATTTTAAAGACGGTTATCGCAGATGGAAAAGGAATTGAAGTAAATACTTCAAATCATAGATATGGCCTTTCGGATATGACACCATCAAGAGATATATTAAAGCTTTATAAAGAACTTGGCGGTACAATTATTACAATCGGAAGTGACAGTCATAAGAAGGAGCATCTTGGGGCGTATATTGATTGGGCGAAGGAGGAACTTCGCAAACTGGGGTATACACAGTTTTGTACATTTGAGAAGATGCAACCGATATTTCATGAGCTTTAAATAGGAATTTGCCGCAGGCAAGGGAGACGCCCTCTTTTGATAAATAAAGCATATTTGTGACTTTAGTCGCTGCAGGTTGAATGTTCGCGTAAACGCGCTCACATCCAACCTTTGCTCCGAGGTCACAAATATGCTTTATTTATCAAAAGAGGGTTGTATTTTGGCTGGGGAGGAAATTGCTATTTATTATACATCTATTCCACATTCTCAAATATTTCTTCTAATGCCATTGTTATATGTGGAAAGTCTCGTAACGTGATTATTGTATCAGCGTTATACCCTTCTTCTTCCGTATCGTCCTGTAATATATAAAAATACTTTAATACATATACGGAATCCTCCAGATAATATATTTCTACTGCCCGTTCTTTTGGTGACACGATCCAATATTCACTTACGCCTGCATTCTGGTATATGTCTTTCTTGATAGTCTTATCATTTAAGGCAGTCGCAGGCGATAAAGTCTCTACAATAAAACGTGGAACACCTGTATAAGCACTTCCTTTTAAATATTTACGGTCACAAATAACCATAATATCAGGAATAACATAATCATCGTTCTTTTCTACATGGTATCTGTAATCAAGATTCTCCATGAATGTAAGGCATAAACCTTTTAATCCTTCCCGTAGCTTTCCATATATATTACCATTTACTATACTATGGCGGTAATTAGCAGAAGGAGAAGTATTATATATTTTTCCGTCTATTTTTTCCTGTTTTATATAATTTTCTATTGATTTTTACATAAAATCCTTCTTTCACTTTTTGTAGTATTTATAAGGAGTTTTTAATGTTTCTTCTTCTCGAACTCACCTATATTTCCTGCACGAACAAAAAATTAATTTCAAAATAGTAATCATTACTATTTTCTATATGCCTATTTCACTTCAATATTTTCCTGTAATTTTCTACCTTTTTATCATCTTTTCCGCTCCACTCATTTACTGACTATTTTCGGAAACGTGTTCGAGAATCTTCTTAGTTTCTAATTGTAAATAATTTCCTTTAATATTCTATTTGACTAGGACATGATACTGAAATGATTTACCAATCTACTTACTATTTTCTAAGTATTTTACAACTAATTCTATTGCAAATTTCGCAGTTTCATACTGTTCCTGTGCCTGATTTTTTGAAGCAATATAAAAATCATCATAATCGCTGGCATGGCGAATCTCTTCTGCCTGTCCGATTTTCCTTCCCATTTCTCTTGGAAACACTGATGTTTTCACATAATCCTTATTGAAGTTAGCCACAGCATCCTTATGCCTTTTATATGCTTTACCGCTTACAGCATGTACTGCCTTAATTGCATGAAAAATAGAATAGTATGCCCTGTTATTGGCTCCTTTATAATCGTGAACCTCACATGACTAAAGTCACGTGCTTCAGACCGCTTTAGGCGGCAGACAAA
>OLSM01001819.1_pt1 | contig 14908 bp, 18 predicted proteins | sample 1672721 | NCBI WGS metagenome assembly OLSM01 (sample SAMEA3136717, study PRJEB25190) | human gut metagenome | reverse complement strand
ACGCGTGTTCCTGTACAATGCTGTTGATGATAGGCAGCATCTGGCTGGCAAAAACATGGTATTCGCCGCCCAAAATCACCAGATCACAATTGAGCAGTGAAATGATATTGCTGATGGCTGTGCCGGTCAGACCGGCAATTTCATCAATACACGCGCGGATAAATGGATCGCCTGCCTGCCAGGCGGCTGTGACCTTGCGGAAGGACACAGCGCCGGTTTCCTTTGTCACCAAATGCAGCGTTTGCGCGGGCGCCTTGTCGCGGACACGTTGGAGCAGGGCGTCCAGGCCGATGTATTTTTCAAGCGGAACGGGTCCGTCCGGGCTGTGGACCAAAAAGTTTGCGACCTCGCCCGCGCTTTTTCCGCTGCCTTCGTAGAGCGCGCCGTCGATGATAATGCCCGCGCCGACGCCCAGGCCCTCAAGCCCAAGAAGGAGGAGAAATAAGATGACGAGGCATCTCAATCGCAAAGTGGACGAGATGGAGTACGACAAGCTGATTGCCGGGATGACGCCGCCTGTCAAGGTCGCCTCCGGCATCATCGCCAAGCTGACCACCGCCACCGAGTACCCCCGCGGTACCGCGCTCGCCAAGTCCACCAAGGACGGCAAGCTCTATATCCTCGGCACCGCCGCCGCCGAGGGTGACACCCTGACCCCTGACTGCATTCTCTGTGACCCGGAGGCTGTGGATACCGCCGAGGACACCCCCGCCGCCGTCTATGTGGCCGGGTGCTTCAATGTCGACGCCCTCACCGTCGCGGAGGACTACACCATCACCCAGGCCGACAAGGATAAGCTGCGCGAGCGCGGCTTGTACCTCGCCCAGGCCTGGGACTAACAGAAGGAGGACAACGCTATGCCTATCAGCGTATTTAACACCTACTATATGGCGGGCATGATGCAGGAGGTCGTGCTGCCCCAGACGTTCTTCCTCTCCCGCTATTTCCCCACCAATGACCCGACCGACATCTTCAACGCTGACAAGGTGCTGGTGGAGTACCGGGACGGCGACCGGAAGATGGCACCCTTCGTGGTTCGCCGCGCGGGCGACATCCCCATCGGCCGGTCCGGCTATGAGATCCACGAGTTCGAACCTCCCTATATCGCACCGTCCCGCGCCCTGACGCTGGATGACCTGCAGAAGCGCGGCTTCGGCGAGGCCCTGTACTCCCAGACCACCCCCGCAGAGCGCGCCCGCGCTTTGCAAATGCAGGACCTCACCGACCTCTCCCTGCGTATCACCCGCCGCGAGGAGTGGATGGCTGTTCAGACCATGATCAACAACGGCTGCACCGCCGTATCCTACATCGACAACGACACCGACGGCGAGCCCTGGGACGTGTTCTACTACGACGTGACCGGCAGCAATCCCGCGCTCTACACCGTGTCTGGCAAGTGGGACGCCGCTGAGGGCGATTTCATGTCCGACGTGGAAGCTATGGCCGGGGACCTGCTGGACCGCGGCCTGCCTGCCACCGACCTGATTGTCGGCACCACCGTCGGTCAGTTCATCCAGAGCAACGAGAAGCTGGCGAAGCTGCTGGATAACCGGCGTATGGAGTACGGCCAAATCGCCCCCAAGCTCACCAGCTACCCCGGCGTCGCGTGGCTGGGCCGTCTGAACTTCGGCGGCGTCGACCTGGATATCTATGTGGTGCGGGAAACTGTCGTGGACGAGAAGGGCGTGACCCAGCGCCTGTTTCCTGCGACGTCCGCTATGGTCACCGCGCCCAACTGCGGCCACATGATGTACGCCCGTATCGACCAGATGGAGGATGACCGGGAGTTCCACAGCTTCGCCATGCGCCGTGTCCCCAAGTTCATCGCTGACGTGGACAAGGAGATCCGCAAGCTGCGCGTCGCCTCCCGCCCCCTGGCTGCCCCCAAGCAGAAGGCACCCTGGATGTACGCGGCCAACGTGGTCGGCTGATACCGGGCCTGTCGAGAAAGGAGACACCCCATGAAGCAGGTTAAAATCATCAATGGCATTTATGGACACAAGCCGCGGGGGTCCTGGTTTGTGCAGCCTGTCCGCGCCGGAGAGGTCGTCGATGTTGCCGACGAGGAGGCCGCCCGGCTTATCGGCCTCTCCGTCGCCATTTACACCGGCGCAAGCGTGCGGGACCCCATCTCCGCGCCCGTTGCAACGCCCTCAGAGGGCGCGAACGGCGGTGACCCGGGCGAGGACTTGCCCGAGGGTGGAAACGGCGCAGCGTGCCAGGATTTCGTCACACTCCCGGAGAACGCGGCGACCATCGACATCGTGGACGGTCACTTCACCGTAGAGAGCCTAATGGCGCTTTCACGCCCCAACATGGAGCAACTGGCTATGGACCTGGGCCTTGACGTCAGCAAGTGCAAGAACAAAGCTGAACTCGCTGCACTGCTGACTGCCGTGGAGGTTGAGCCCGGCGACCCGGAAGATGGCGATACTCCGCCCGAGCTAGGCGCGACCTCACCTGTGGTATGAGCGGTTTCAAGGACATGGTGGAGGCGGACAACGTAGACGTCTTTCTCAACCTGGACGAGTTCGCCGAGCTCCGTACCATCGTCTATGACGGCGCGACCTATCAGGACATCCCCATCGTCCTATCAGGACTAAAGGAGAAGGACCGGCACCAGCTGGTGTCCGACCATATCCAGGGCCTCTACCTGGTGTCCTCCATCCTGCACTGCGCGGAGAAAGACCTGGGCGGTCATCAGCCGGAAAAAGGCCAGCGCATCAGAATTAATGACGAGGAGGGCGGCGGCGGATTCTTCCGGGAGTTCTACGTCACGTCATCGGTCTGTGAGATGGGAATGCTGCGTGTGGAACTGGGGGCGGTGGACGAATGAGCTTTATCCGCGTCGACCAGGTGGGCAACAACAGCCTGGAGAGAGTAAACAAGCTTCTGGCCGGAATCCCCGGAGGGGTCTACAAGGCCACCTACGCCTCCATAAAGCGCGCTGGCGACACCGCCAAGACCAGAGCGGGCCAGTTCGCCGCCGCCGAGTATACCATCAACAAGGGCGACTTTATGCGAAATGTCAATACAAAGTCGCACATCAGCAGCCAGAGCGGGGATGTGGTATCTATGAATATCTCCTATGCGGGACACGTCCTTCCCCTACTCACCTTCAACACAAAATACTCTCGAGATGGGATGGTACAGACACAGGTCAAGCGCAACGGTGGGGCCTCTACTCTGGAACGCGCCTTTGTCGCCAACATCTACGGCCATGTAGCCGTGTTTGAGCGTGTCGGGGCGCCCCGCTTTCCGGTAGAGAAAAAATTCGGCCCCAGTACAGGCCACATGATGCAGAACGACCAGGTCAGCGAAAAAATGGACGCCACGATACGGGAGACTTACGAAACCCGAATTGAGCATGAAATTCTACGCGTTCTCAACGGATGGGGAGGGAAATAAATGACACGTTCCATATTATTGGACCGCCTAAAAGAGTTTACGGAATCTGCTGTCAAAGACATTCTTTTGCCGGTAATGCAGCAGAAGGAGGATAAAACGCCACCGGACGATCGCTGCGCGGAGGTCTACCGCATGCGCCTCATCAAAAGTTCTGCGGCGAAAAAGGCGGCACCATACATTATCCATCAAATCATTACTGGGAAAGACGCTCAACCCATAGGCGAACGAATCTCCGCAGTCGCTACAGTGCGCTCTATTTTCTGCGTCTATAACGAAAATGAGGAAGAAGGAGCGCTTTCCCTTCTCAATCTGATGGAACGGCTGCGCATGGCGTTGCTACGCCAGGTCGTCATAGGAAAGCAGTTCCAGCTTGATCTTGCGTCCGGAGTGGAGCTGTTGGTCTATCCAGACGATACCCACCCGTTTTATGCAGGTGAGATGATGACCACGTGGAAAATTCCAGCAATTGAAAGAGAGGTTTTATATGCCCACCAAAAATAGAAAAGATGCCGAAGAGGATATGGTTACGCCTATCTCCTCAGCTTCCCCCAGAAATGGGATCCCCAACAAGCAGAAACCCGCCGGCGCAGCCAGCGGGTTTTGCGTATACCTCGGCCCTACCATCATGGGCGTCATTCAGACCGGCGCTATCTACCATGGGACCAAGCCGGACGTCCTAAAATCTATCGAGTCAGCCGCCTCCCAGTATCCGCGCATCTCCACGTTAATCGTGGATGGGGAGACGTTGGCCGTTGACCGTATGAAGGTCAAGACACCAGGAAATCTTCTCTATGTGAACTATAGGAAGTTGACTGATGAAAAAAACAATTAAGGAGGAACCATCATGGAAAAACATGGCGTGAATGTTTCGCAACAGGCAACCAGCGTCAGTACGCCGGTTGTCGCCACTTCTGGTGTTCCCTTTGTCATCGGCGTCGCGCCTGTGCAGTGCGCCGATGATCCAGCAACGCCGGGTATCCCCGTGATCTGCACCAGCTTTGCGGATGCGGTCAAGAAATTAGGCTATTCCGATAACTGGAAGGATTACACGATTTGCGAGTTTATTTATTCTCATTTCAAACTGTACGGATGCCAGCCTGTGATCTTCTGTAACGTGCTGAACCCCTCAGAAATGAAGGAAACCGCAGCAGCGCACGATGCAACTGTCACGGACCACAAGGTTATGTTGCCAATTGAAGCCATTAACGATGAAAACTTAATTGTAAAGGCTTCTGAAGGGTCTGGCGAGGCGTATCTCAAAGAGAGCGATTATAGCGCCTACTACCACGGAGAAAACCTTGTCATTGAGACGCTCTCTTCCAGTCCCTGTTACGAGGCGGAACAGCTCAATGTGGCCTATCACAAGGTCTCTCGCCAGTCTGTCACCAACGCTACTGTCGCCGCTGGTTTAGAAAGCATCGAACAGTGCCTTACTCTGTTTGGAATCGTCCCCGACCTAATTTGCGCGCCCGGCTTTTCCAGCGACACAGCCGTAGCCGCCGTTATGGCAACGAAAGCTAGCGGCATCAACGGGATGTTTAAGGCCAAGGCTCTCATTGATATGAATACCGCCAGCGTTAAGACCTACTCTGACGCCATTCAAAGCAAACGCGACAGTTATTTGATCGACCCTGACGAAATAGCTTGCTGGCCCATGGTAAAGATGGAGAACTACCAATTCCATATGAGCACCCACCTTGCAGGGCTGATTTCGCAAGTGGATAGCGGTAACGGCGGATGCCCCTATGAATCTCCTTCCAATAAGAATCTCCGGGCCGATTCCCTTGTGCTGAAAGACGGCAGTCCGGTTCATCTGACGTTGGCGCAAGCCAATATGCTCAATGCCAACGGCATTGTAACGGCCATTCGATTTACAGGCGGTTGGACCTGTTGGGGAAATTACACAGCCTGTTTCCCTGGCAATTTGGATCCAAAAGACTACTTTATCCCTGTGTCCCGCATGGTTGGGTGGATTGGTAATTCCATCATACGTACGTATTGGCGAAAGCTGGACAAACCCATGAATCGTAGATTTATTGACACCATCAAAGATGCGGTCAATTTATGGCTTGCCGGACTCGTTGGTTCGGAGTACCTTCTTGGCGCACGAGTAGAGTTTTTGAGCGAAGAGAATCCAGACTCTAATCTGGCGGCAGGTATGATTAAATTCCATGTCTACATAACGCCGCCAAGCCCTGCACAGCAGATTGATTTCTTGCTGGAATACGACGTCAACTATATTGCCAGCGCGTTGCAAGTTTGAAAAGGAGTGACATTTGAATGAAACAGCCTGAAGCTTATATTGACTTCGAAGTCTACGAAGATAGCGTCAATTTGGTAGGCGTCGCCAAGGTTACTCTGCCGGATATTAGTTTTATGTCCGTCTCCATCACAGGCGCCGGCGTAACAGGCACGGTGGAAACGCCATTGTCCGGCATGATCGACGCCATGACCTTAACGCTGAATTTCCGCAGCGCAACAGATGCCGCCGTTACATTGGGCGCGCCCCAGAAGCACCACATTGATTTGAGAGTAGCTGAACAATATTGGGACACCGTTGCGGTGGAAAAGGAAATTTGGGCGGACAAATACGTCATGACGGTTGTCCCCAAGAAAATAGCACCCGGTTCTGTTGCCCCCGCCTCTGCCGCTGACGCCTCCGGTGAGTACAGCGTTTACTACTACGCGGCCTATAAGGACGGAAAAACGCTGTGGGAGATCGACCCGTTCAATCAAATCTGCAATATCGGCGGCGTCGATTACTGTGCGGATATTCGCAAAGCTCTTGGTAAGTGAATGATACGGGACGTTACACAGCAGTAAAGGAGAATTTCTATGAGCATTGAAACGACTTTGACCTCTAATCAGCCCGCAATCATTGATCCTGATGCGTTCGCTGTTGCAAACGAGACGGCAAACGCCATGGGAGAGCCGGTATTTGTCCATAAACTCACCCGTCCTGTGACGTATAACGGAAAAGAGTACAGCGAACTATCTTTTGACTGGTGGAGCTTAACCGGCGCGGATGGACTACAGATTGAGAACGAAATGCAACGTTTGAACAAGCCTGTCATAGTCCCCGCCCTTTCAGGGGACTATCTCATCCGTATGGCCGCCAGAGCATGTGCGGAACAAGTAGGCACAGATATCTTTGAGCAAATGGCGCTCTTTGACTATAACAAAATTCGTAGTGCGGCCCGCTCTTTTTTGCTCAACTCGGAGTCATAAATACTAGCATCAGCGAATGGCTCCGGACCCAGTGTTTAATTTTGTCTAAGACAAACCATACGCCAATTCCCTTCTGGCTCTCCCTATCTCTTGTTGATCTCCGAAGATGGATTCAGTCAAGTAATGCCGTTGTGGAAGCCGAAATGCGCAAAAACTTATAGGAGGCTCGTCTATGGCTGGAAGAAAAGAATATGAGATGCTATTTCAGCTTAATGCCGAGCTTGGAAGGAATTTTAATAATACCTTTAAGGCTGCTCAAAACGGACTAGCTTCGATGCAGAAGGAAATTCAGGCCCTTAATAAAACCCAGTCAAATATTGCATCATACCAGAAACAGCAAAGCGCTGTAGAAGTAACCCGACAGAAGCTATCCTTACTACAGAAACAGTACGATAATATCCAGAAAGAAATCAAAGAAACGGAAGGATATTCTTCCTCGCTGGAAAATAAGCTCCTCTCGAAAAAACAGCAGATTGACAACACCTCTTCGTCATTGCAGAGAGAAACACAAGAGCTTTATCGAACAGGAGCCGCCTTAAAAAATGCCGGTATTGATACCAATAAACTAACCCAAGAGAGTTCTAGACTCAGTAGTCAGATAATTGACCTTAAGCAGAAACAAGAACGAGCCGCCGAGAGTGCAAATGAATTTAGCAAAACGACAGAAAAATTGGCCCAAGAGAGCTCTCGTCTTAAAGGAAATATAAGTGAGCTTTCGAAAACGCAGGAACAAGCATCGGAAAGTGCGGATAACTTTGGCACTACCGCTGTCCAAGCATTCAGCGCCGCCAGTCAAGCCCTCATTGCCGCTGGTATTGGCGCGGGATTACATAAAATTTATGATGCCTTCCATGCCTGTAAGGACGCATCCATCGAATTTGAGTCCGCGATCACCGGCGTTGACAAGACAACTGATCTGACCAATCAAGAACTCAGTGATATGGCTTCCAGCATCAAGGAGCTATCCACCAATATTCCTGCTACTACAACGGAGCTATCCGCTGTGGCTGAGGCCGGTGGACAACTTGGTATTGCAAAAGAAGATTTGCTTCACTTCACTGAAACCATGACGATGTTGGGGACCGCCACAAACCTCAGCGCCGAAGAAGCCGCGACTTCCCTGGCTAAGTTTGCTAACATTACAAAACTGGCTGCGGAGGATTACGATAACCTAGGCGCTACTGTGGTAGAACTTGGCAATAACTTTGCTACCACTGAGGCGGATATCGTCTCCATGGGCATGCGCCTAGCCGCCGCAGGATCGTTATCCGGACTCAGCCAACCCGAGATCATGGGCGTGGCTACCGCACTCTCCAGTCTTGGTATTGAGGCAGAAGCAGGCGGTTCCGCTGTCAGCAAGCTCATGAAACAGTTTGAGACCATGGTTGCTACGGGCGCTACTTCCCTATCGGATTTTGCGGCAATTGCCGGGATGAGCGCGGAAGAGTTTTCTGTGGCCTGGAAGAACAACGCCGTCGAAGCCCTATCGGCTTTTATTGGCGGACTTGGCAAGATTCAAGAAACTGGCGGCAGCGCCATTGCAACGTTGGATGATTTGGGCATTACCGAAATCCGCCTGTCGGACGCCGTCCTCCGCATGGCAAACAGCGGTGGTATTTTAGCAAAGTCCGTATCCACCGCGAATACCGCCTGGGAGGAAAACATTGCGCTAACCGATGAAGCGTCCAAGCGGTACGCCACCACCGAAAGCCAGTTGGTCATGCGAGAAAACGCCTACAACAATCTTACGATTGCCGTAGGCGACGCTTACACGCCGGCATTGCGTGCGTTATATGCAGCAGAAACACAGGTATTGAAAGGCGTTACTGCCTTTGTGGAGAAAAACCCTGTCTTAGTGCAGACGATTGGCGCGGTGGTTGGCGTCATCGGAACCGCCACCGCCGCGCTTACCGCTTACGCGGCGATTGCAAAGGTAGTCAAGGTCCTGGACCTGGCAACCCTTTTCACCGGTCCTGCGGGCGCCGCCGTTATCGGGATCACCACAGTGACGGCGGCGCTGACCGCCATGGCTGGCATGATGGTCGCCGTGATATCAGCATCTAAGGAGGCCGATGCGGAATACGAAGGTCTCATGCTTACCTCAAAGCGTCAATATGACGCGTTGCAGGACCTCAACGCCGAGTATGCGCAGCTCTGCGAGCAATCCCAAGAAAATTCTGTGGAAGCCTGGGAACTACAGCGTCAAATTGCCACGCTGACGGAGGAGTACGAAAGCAATAAAAGAAGCGTCGCTGATCTGAAGCAAGAGCTGTCCGATTTGGGCAAGCAGATGGACGAATCCGATGAGGCATACCAAAAAGCCACCAACAATATCAACAATGAGCTTGACAGTTCCAACGCTCTGATCAGTAAGCTGGCTGAATTATCCTCTAAAACGTCCCTGACTGCGAGCGAGCAAAAGTTCATGGGTGAAATCGTGGACGAGCTGAACGGGCGATATGCAGGTTTGGGCCTGTCCGTGGACAACTACAGTCATAAGCTCAGCTTGTCAGCCGACGCCATCCGTGCCATGGCCAAAGCGCAAGCGGAGGAAAAACAGTGGCAAACGAACTATGATAAGTATGTAGAAAACCTGACCCATATCTCCGAGCAAAAAGAATTAGTGAACGAACTCACGGACAACGCCACCATTGCGGAGAAGGAATACAACGCCGCCCGCGCTTCCTATGATGAAAAGAATGCCGCAATCACTACCTCAGGATGGTTGGGCAAGAAAATTGACCTTTACCATAACGAAGGCGCGGCCGTCAAAGAAACCAAATCAGCCTATGAAGAGTATTCCTCTGAATTGGAAAACGCGGAGGGCTATCTCTCCGATTTGGAGGCGCAGCAACGCGAGCTGGAAAGCGCCTTAGGGTTGACCGCTGACACGATGAATGGCTCCGTTAATGGCGCTATGGAGAGTACTGGAGCTGAGGCGTTTCGGCTTACAGAGCAGTATCAGGAACTTTACACCGCCGCATTGGAGAGTATCGCCGGGCAATACTCCCTCTGGGATCAGGTCAAGGGGGCTACCGCCACCAGCGCATCCTCCATCAACTCCGCCATCGAGAGCCAAGTCGATTACTGGCAGAAATATAACGAAAACCTACAGAAATTGGGAGAACGGAGCTCAGAGATCGCTGGGCTCGGTGAAATGCTCTCCTCCTTCGCGGATGGAAGCAAGGAAAGCGTCAATGCTGTTGCTGGCATGGCTGGCGCCACGGACGACCAATTGCGAACCATGGTCACCAATTGGCAAAAACTTAAAAAAGAACAGGACTCTACTGCGGACAGCATTTCAATATTAGCAAGGGATTTTGGCACGGAAACGAACAATATGCAGGAGTCTGCAAAAGATGCCGTACAAGGCATGAACCTGGAAACTGAGGCAAAGAAGGCCGCAGAGGCCACCATTCGCGGTTACATATCCGGCGCTAAGGGGCTTAAAAGAGACGTGATTACCGCTTTTACGCTCATCGGCCAAGCGGCAGCCGCAGCACTCAATTCTGCAAGCAGAGGCGGAACATCGGATTCGTCAAATCCTAAAGCAGACCATAACGCAACTGGTACACTACATGCAAAACGCGGTTGGTCCTGGGTTGGTGAACGGGGACCTGAACTCATGTACTTGAACGGCGGCGAAGCCATTTTCCCCGCGGATTTGTCGCGGGAGATCGCGGCGGCCAATTCTTTCACGCCAGAGGACATCCAATTGGTGGGGCTGCTGCCCCAAATGATGGATTACCTAACCGCGAGAAGCGTCAATGCCTCTATCACTGCTACTAACGCAGCCACGCCTAGCAATGGTATGGTTCTCCATGTATCTCCCGTGTACAACATATCCGGGGTTGGGAACACCTCAGAAATGGAATCGGTTCTGCATCAACATGATGTAGATTTGCGAGACTACATACTGGATGTGGTAGCGGAAGCCAAGAATGATCGTTTGCGGAGGGACTACCTATGAGTAAAACCTACATGACAGTGCAGGGGGATATGTGGGACAACATCGCCTATTCTCAGTTAGGGTCCGTTTCTTATACAGACCAGCTGATGCACCTCAATCCGCAATACTTGGAATATTACGCTTTCCCTGGGATACCCCTTGTATTGCCTGACGCCGTCCCCCCTGCCCTGACTACATTGCCCCCTTGGAAGGAGGTAGCAGGTTGAGCAACAAAGATCAAGCGAGGCGTACCGCTGTTGAAATCGCATTCGATGGAATTGACATCTCATCATCCATCCGTCCTTATCTACTGTCAGTCTCTTATACGGACAACGAAGAGGACGAGACCGATGATTTGCAGATTCAGCTTCATGACCGGGAAGGGATCTGGCTCTGTCAATGGTTGAATGATGCCATAGATGCCGCCGCCTCAACAACATCCGCTTCTACTGGCAGCGGAACCGGACAATACCAGGTTACAGCAAAAGCTGGGCTAAACGTCCGATCCCGACCAGGTACGAGTTACAAAAAAATAGGCGCGTTGGTATATGGGGCACCTGTAGAGGTCCTTTCCATTGAAAACGGATGGGCGAAGCTCAAGCACAATGGTAAGACGGCTTATGCCAGCGCCAGTTATCTTTCCCAGTCGGGAGCCGGGACTTCATCGACTGGCTTAACCGTACAAGCTGTGATCTTACGAAAGAACTGGAAAGGCGATGGGAATGATGCCGTTTTAGACTGCGGTCAATTTGAATTGGATAGTGTGGACGCATCCGGCCCCCCTTCCACCATAACCATCAAAACCACTTCCCTTCCCTACAGTTCTCAAATCAGGCAGACGAAACACTCGAAAGCCTGGGAGTCCTATTCCCTGTCTGGCATCGCGAACGAAATCGCTCATGTCAATGGGATGGTCTGTCTATTTGAATCATCCTATGATCCTTTTTATGCCAGGATGGAACAGTATCAAGCTAGCGATATCGAGTTCTTATCCGGTCTTTGCCACGATGCGGGGATCTCGTTAAAAGCGACCAACAATATCCTCGTCCTATTTGATCAGGAAACGTATGAAGCAAAAGAGCCCGTTTTAACTTTCCGACGCGGCGGCGGCGCGTACGTATCCTATAAACTAAGTTCCGGGAAAGCGGATAAACAGTACTCATCCTGCCGCGTCAGTTACACAGACCCCGCCACCAAAAAATGCATTGAGGCGACTGCTTATATTGCGGATTACAAAAAGGATGACAAAAACAATCAACAGCTTGAAATTACCGCCAAGGTATCCAGTGTCAGCGAAGCAAAGACGTTAGCGGAAAAACGGTTGCGGCTACAGAACAAGTATGAACGGACCGCAACATTCACCCTTCCAGGGAATCCGGGGCTGGTGGCTGGCGTCACCGTCATGCTTGCAGGCTGGGGCGCATGGGATGGGAAATATATGATTGCACAATCCAAACACACGGTTAACGGTTCCGGATATACGGTACAAATTAAGCTCCGCCGGATATTGGAGGGATATTGATTCATGGATACGGAACGCATTGTCTCTCGTTTGGTTCAGCTCGGCACCGTGACCGCTGTCGATGCGGGGAAAAGGACCGCCCGTGTGAAATTTCAGCAAACGGGCATCAACTCTGGCTGGTTATCCGTGGTACAACACTATGGGGCTTCCCTTTCCATTACACCGGACGCCCAGCATACCCACAGCATAAGCGACACGTTTACAGGGGGCGGATCCGCCAGTACGGAGCCAGACCACAACCACAGCAATTCCGTGGTGACTTATTGGCTACCGAAGGTAAATGATGAAGTCCTCGTGCTGTACTTTCCTGTTGACAATTCAGATGGTTTTATATTAGGGGGGATTTAGGTGGCGCTGATCGGATGCCTTGGGGCAATCCCGTTTATGGTATCTTCCACTTTGATACAGACCATAGACAACGCGGTATGGTCCGGCTCTGCAAGATACGGTGAGCATAAACGCCACCTCACCCACGCGCTTACAGAGTTTACGGGCCTCGACGCCGATACCTTTTCCTTTGATATGACTTTATCCGTGTCACTTGGAATTTCTCCTATGACCGCAATTGTCCAGCTATGGCAATATGAACGCGATGCCATTACAGCCCCGTTGGTCATCGGTGATAAAGCATACGGGAAATACCGTTGGACAGTAAAAAAGCACAAGATCAAAATGGAACAGTACGACGGACACGGCAACCTTATTTTGGCTACCGTGTCCGTCGAATTATTGGAGTACTTGAAGGAGTGAGGCATATGAGCTACAAAGTCAGCGAGGAAACTTTGAGCGCCATTCGGTTAAATGAGACAGGCACAGTATCCTCCATCCTGCAAAACGTCGCGATTATCCTGTCAACCCGTCAAGGAAGCTGCCCCCTATACCGAGATTTTGGGTTGCCGCAAACTTTTGTAGACAAACCCATTCCCGTGGCTAAGGCCATGCTGTATGCGGAAATCAAAGAAGCCGTAGAGACATATGAACCACGTGCTGAGGTTGTTTCCGTTTCCTTCCAGGAAGATGAATCTGTCCCAGGGCGGTTACGACCAATTGTTGAGGTGCAAATCATCCATGTCTAGAAATTCAAATTATCAGTTTGTGAGTACGGATACAGCGGCGATGGAATCACAATTGATTGCCAAGTATGAAGAAATCACCGGCGTGAGCGTAAAACCGGCCAGCCCGGAGAAATTGTTCATTCAGTGGGCCACCTCGATCATTCTCCAAGAACGGGTACTCAACAACTTTACAGGGAATCAAAACATCCCCAGCCGCGCCAACGGGGAAAATTTAGACGCCCTCGGAGAATTGTTTTACGTCACAAAACGCCCCGCAGCACAGCCGGCGGTTTGCACGGAAAGATTCTTCCTTTCGGAGCCACAAGACTTTGCTGTATTGATTCCCGCCGGGACCAGGCTTACGGACGCCAGCAATACGCTAGTCTGGGAAACCATTGCCGACGCCTATGTGACCATCGGGAACACTTATGCTGACGTTTCCATTCGCTGCCAACTGACAGGGGTGATTGGCAACGGGTATGCAGCCGGTCAGATAAATACCATCATTGATCTGTTTGACTACTATGACCATTGTCAGAATATCACAATTAGCGACGATGGATCGGATGCGGCAACAGATGACGAGTATTACGAATTGATGCGCGCCAGCATGGACGGGTACAGCTGTGCGGGACCAATGGGAGGATATACCTATTTTGCCAAAAGAGTTTCAACTGAAATAAAAGACGTCGTCGCAAACAGTCCCAGTCCGGGCATGGTTAGTCTATATGTTCTCATGGATGACGGTACTATCGCCACTACTGAGGTGAAAAATGCAGTGCTGGCGGCCTGTAACGCCGACTCGGTTCGACCAATGACCGATTATGTATCCGTTTCAGATCCCGAAATCGTGCGCTATGACATTCGGTTTACTTTCTTCATCTCTCGTAACACCACTCTCAGTTCCGTGAAGATTCAGGAGGCTATTGATGATGCCGTAAAGCAATATCTCGCTTGGCAAAGCGGCATATTAGGCCGCGATATTAACCCCTCCTATCTGGTCGGACTGTTAATGCAGACGGGCATTAAACGGGTAGAATTGACAAGTCCCAGTTTTGTATCACTTCGTGATGGCAGGGATAATCAAGCTCCTCAAGTAGCGTCAGCAGGAGCCATCATTGCTACAAATGGAGGATATGAGGATGAATGATATTCATCGCCTTACCGCAGAAAATATGCTACAAACCTTACCGGATGTCCTCCGCAACGATCAAAGCACGCGAGCTTTAGCAGTCGCTTTAGCCGAGGCGCTATCTCATCGTATAGAAGAAATCCAGCAGTTGAAGCTTTACACCAGAATTGAAGAGCTGCCCGAAGAGCTGCTTGATATTCTTGCATGCGATTTCAAGGTCGACTGGTGGAACGGCGATTACACGTTATATGAGAAGCGGCGAACTCTCTTAGACAGTTGGCACGCGCATCGCACCCTTGGCACCAAATACGCCGTCGAGACTGCTTTGTCAGCTGTCTATCCTGGCGCTTTCATCGAAGAATGGTGGGAATACCAGGGCAATCCCCACCATTTTCGTATTTGCGTGGGAAGAACAGGACAGCCAATCCACCCTAAAGACCTTTCCGAACTGTGGCGGGCGGTGTCCACAGTAAAGCGGTTATCCAGTTGGTTAGATGAGATCATCACTACCACAGATTTTAAACCGGCGCAATTGACCGTTGCCGGTTGGCTTGGCAAGGGTTATATGGAGACGCCGCTGCCGGAAATCGCCCCGGACTATCACATGTCCGAGA
>OLSM01001815.1_pt1 | contig 14922 bp, 9 predicted proteins | sample 1672721 | NCBI WGS metagenome assembly OLSM01 (sample SAMEA3136717, study PRJEB25190) | human gut metagenome | reverse complement strand
GAGGGCGGCGGCCTGGGCGTCCAGGAGGTCGTTCTCGGCGCGCAGGATGTCCGCCGTGCGGGCGATGTGTGCCGCGGCGGCGGGGTTGATCGCCAGCAGCTGGGGCATGATGTCCAGCCGGAGGCGGTTGCGGGCGTAGTGGGTGTCCAGGTTCGTCTCGTCGGTGACGTAGGGGAGGCGGTTCTGCGCGATGTAGTCATCGATAGCGGCGCGGGGCGTATCCAGTAGGGGGCGGATGATGCCGTCACGGACAGGGGGAATGCCGGTAAGCCCCTGGGGGCCGGTGCCGCGAAGCAGCTGCAGCAGGACCGTTTCGGCCTGGTCGTCGCGGTGGTGGGCGGTGGCGATAAAGTCCGCGGCAAGGGCATCCGCCGTGCGGCGGAGGAAGTCGTAGCGGGCGCGGCGGCCCGTCTCCTCCACCGTCAGGCGCCAGACGGCGCAGAGGGCGTAGACGTCCACCGTTTCGGTGTAGAAGGGAATGTTCCGTTCGGCGCAGAGGGCGCGGACCAGGTCCTCGTCACGCTGGGCCGTGGGACGCATACCGTGGTTCAGGTGGGCGGCAGCCACGCGGAAATCGCGGGCCCGACCCAGCTTCCACAGGCAGTCCAGCAGGCAGACGGAGTCGCGGCCGCCGGACACGGCGCAGAGGATCAGCCCTCCGGGAGGTGGGAACATCTGCCAGCGCGTCATCCACGCGGTCAGGTCCAGGGGCTCACTCATCCTCGTCATAGCGGGTCTCCAGCGTGCCGAAGGCGGTGTACTCGGGCATCCAGCGGAGCTCAACTTTTCCGGTCTCGCCGTGGCGGTTCTTGGCTACGATGCACTCGGCCACGTTGCGCTTCTCGGCATCGCTGTTATAGTAGTCGTCCCGGTAGAGGAACATGACGATGTCGGCGTCCTGCTCGATGGCACCGGATTCGCGCAGGTCGGACAGCATAGGGCGCTTATCCTCGCGCTTTTCATTGGCACGGCTCAGCTGGCTCAGGCACAGCACGGGCACCTGCAGCTCCTTGGCCATGATCTTCAGCATACGGCTGATATCGGACACCGCCTGCTGGCGGTTCTCGCCGGAATAGCCCTTACCGCCGGCGGAAGTCATCAGCTGAAGATAGTCGATGACCACCAGGCCCAGATTTTCCAGGCGGCGGCACTTGGCGTTCATATCCGCCACGGTCAGCAGTGGGTTATCATCGATACGGATGTCCATGCGGCTGAGGGCGGAGGCGGCCTCGGCGATGCGCTGCCAGTCGCTCTCCCGCAGGTTGCCGGTGATCAGGCGCTGGTTCTCCACCAGGCCCTCGCTGGCGATGAGGCGGGTGACCAGCTGCTCCTTGGACATTTCCAGGGAGAAGATGGCCACGGTCTTGCCGGACTCGCGGGCGGCGGACAGGGCCACGTTCAGGGCCATACTGGTCTTGCCCATACCGGGACGGGCGGCCAGCAGGAGCAGGTCGGACTTGTTCATGCCGTTGATCTTAGCATCCACAGCGGAGAGTCCTGTGGACAGGCCCGGCACGGTCCGGCCTCCGTTAGCGGACAGCTCGGCCAACTGGCTCATCACGTCGCCCAGCACCATGCCCACCGTCACCATGCCCTGGGCGCTGCGGCCACGGCGGATGGCGTAGATCTGCTGCTCGGCGGCTTCCAGCATATCGCCGGCGGCGCCGCCGCCCTCCTGCACCATGGCGGTGATGCTGCCGGCGGCCTGGGCCACCTGGCGCATGAGCGACTTGTCCTGCACGATGCGGACGTACTCCATGACGTTAGCGCTGGTGGGAGTGACCTCCATCAGCTGCAGCAGATAGGAACGGGTATTGTCGTTATACAGTCCGTTCTTCTCCAGCTCGCCGGCCACGGTGACGCCGTCGATGGGCTGGGAGTAGACGAACATATGGTAGATCGTCTCGAAGATCTCCCGGTTGGTCCGCAGATAGAAATCCTGGGCCTGCAGCTTGTCCATCACGTCCTTGACGCAGTCGGCGTCGATGAGCATGGATCCCAGCACCGCCTGCTCCGCCTGAGGGGAATGGGGCATGGACGGCGTCAGCAGGGCGTCGGTGTTGTTGGCCATGGGAAGACCTCCTTTCAAAATTACGGTAATAGCCGCGCCTGCGGCGCGGTGCTTTCCCCGCTTATTTCTCTTCGATGACGTGGACGTACACGGTGCCGGAGACCTCGTAGCCCAGCCTGGCCTTGACCTCATAGCTGCCGAAGCTCTTGATGGGCTGGTCCAGCACCAGCTTCTTGCCGTCGATGGTCAGGCCGTGCTGGGCCTGAAGGGCATCGGCGATGGCGGCGCCGGTGATGGCGCCAAACAGCTTGCCGCCCTCGCCGCCCTTGGCGGCGATCTTCACCTGGCAGGCCTTCAGCTTTTCGGCGATGGCCAGTGCCTCGGCCTTGGCCTCGGCGTCGGCTTTGGCCTTGGCCTTGGCCTGGAGGTTCATGGTGTTGACGGCGTCGGCAGTGGCCTCCACAGCCATGCCCTTGGGGATCAGAAAGTTGCGGGCATAGCCCTCGGCGGCCTCGATCATCTGGCCCTTCTTGCCCTTGCCTTTGATGTCCTGCTTGAGAATGACTTTCATATCTGTATCTCCTTTACCTTAATTTTCAAAGTACTTGTCGATGGCCTCCAGCAGCTTTGCCTTGGCCTCGGCCACGGTGATGTTGTCCGCCTGGCCGCCGGCGGTGGTGGAGTTGCCGCCACCGCCCAAGGCCTCCAGGATCACCTGGACGTTGACCTCGCCCAAAGAACGGGCAGACATATACACGCCGTCACCTTTTTTATACAGCACAAAGCTGGCACGGATGCCCTTGAGGGTCAGCAGCTCATCGGCCGCCTTGGCGGCGGTGACGCGGTCGCACTCCTCATCCAGGGCCACCACGGCGATATCGTCGCGGTACAGCTCTGCCTGACGGATAATGTCATAGCGGGCGATCATGGAGTTCAGGTCCCCCTGGAACATCCGCTGGACATCCTGGGTGTCGGCCCCCAGACGGCGGAGGTAGGCCGCCGCCTCGAAGGTGCGGCCGCCGGTGCGGTTGGTAAAATTCTTGGTATCCAGCACGATGCCGGAGAGCAGGGCCTCGGCCTCGCATTTCAGTACGTCGGACGGCTCCACCAGATACTGCATCAGCTCCGCCACCAACTCGCTGGCGGAGGAGGCGTAGGGCTCATGGTAGTTCAGGGCCATCTTCTCAATGTAGCTGCTGCCGCGGCGGTGGTGGTCGATGACGGCCACACGGTTGCACGTCTCCAGCATTTCCTCGGACTCCACGCTCTCGGGGCGGTTGGTGTCTACCACCACCAGCAGGGAGCCAGGCTGGCACTTGATAAAGGCATCCTGGCCGGAAATGGCGGTATTGGCGTATTCCGGCTGCTCGGAGAGACGCCGCAGGATGGGGTGAGCGGCGTTGTTCTCGGTGTCGATGATGATCTGGCAGGGCTTGCCGCGCTTGCGGGCGATACAGCAGATGCCCACGGCGGCGCCCAGGGAGTCCATATCCGCGTATTTGTGACCCATGACGTACACCTGCTTGGCATCGTCGATCAGCTCACCCAGAGCGTTGGCCATGACGCGGGACTTGACCTTGGTACGTTTTTCGGTAGACTTGCTGCGGCCGCCGTAGAACTCGAAGTTCACACGGTCCTTGACCACGGCTTGATCGCCGCCGCGGGAGAGGGCCATCTCCAACGCCAGGGAGGCGTTCTTGAACAGCTGCTCGAAGCTGTCCTCGTCCCGGCCCACGCCGATGGACAGCGTGGCGGACACACCCTCGCCGGCCTGGACCTGACGGACCTTTTCCAGCACGTCGAACTTGCTTTCGGTGTAGCCGGTGTAGTCCTTCTCCTCGAAGAGGTAGAGGTAACGGTCGCGGTCGTAGCCCAGCAGCAGCCCGCCGGAGCCGGCGGCCCAGTTATTCAGCTGTTCCTCCAGCGCGGCCAGCAGCGCCGAGCGCTTATTCTCGGGGCAGGCCTTCATCAGCTCCTCATAGTTATCCACCATGAGGATGGCCATAAGGGGCTTGGTCAGCTCCAGGGTCTGGCGCATCTGCTCAGCCTCAGTGATGTCCATCCAGTAGGTGGTGGCCAGGGTGGGCTGGTCGCCGCCCTCCGGCTCCGGGCGGCTCAGGGCGCCGAAGACGCGGTAGATACGGTCGTTCCAGCGGAACTGCTCGGGATATTCACGCTTGCCGTCCAGCAGCCAGCGGTAGGTGAAGTCGGGGATCACGGCGTCTACCGCCGTTTCAAAGATCTTATCCTTCAGGCCGGTCAGGTCCGTGAACATATCGTTGCACCACAGGATCTCGCCGGTGGCTACATCGAACACCAGCATGGGCAGCGGCGCGTAGAGCATATTGCTGGACCGGGCGGTGTCCATACCGCCGGAGACGCGGTCCATGTACTGGCGGACAGAGGCCTGGGCCATCTTGTTACGGCGGCGGCCCACCAGAATGACCAGAAGGGCCACCAGACCCTCCGCCGCCGCCAGCAGCGGCTGGAAGGGCACCGTCACCGCCACAAAGGCGATGAGGCACAGGCTGTACAGCGTCATATTGGTACGAAATCCGCGTATGATCTTCTTGCTCAAGGGAACGCGCCTCCTTCCCGCCGGGGATACTACTCCATACTGAGAGTAGTTTATTATAGCACGAAAGCCGGGCGGGGACAATACGCTTTTCGGGAAATCAGCGGGGAATTTTCCCGGCGGGGCGGCGGGTGTCAAATACCATCAAATGCCGTCGGCAAGTTGGGGGTGTACAAATGGGAAAAACTGTGGTATACTTTGTGAAAAGTGCTGAATATGGCACGTATTTTTTGGCTGTTTCGCGGTGCGTGGATGCCGCGGTCAATATAGCAAACGAGGGCGTTCCCCTCTATATCGAGTGCTGACGACGGGCGACAGACTGTTCCCTCCCCCTGCGATGCAGGGCAGGCGGGCGGGGCAGAACGCCTTTGTTTCCGTGCGGTCATTTTTACCCGCCGCGACGCGCTCTATCTTATCTGAAAAGGAGCATTTATTCTTTTATGGCAGAAAAATTCAAGATCATTCCCCTTGGCGGTCTGAATGAGATCGGCAAGAACATGACCGTCTATGAGTACGGCGGCGACATCATCGTGGTGGACTGTGGCATGGCCTTCCCGGGCGACGATATGTACGGCATCGACTGCGTCATTCCCGACGTCAGCTATCTGGTGAAAAACCGCAGCCGGCTGCGGGGTCTGTTCATCACCCACGGGCATGAGGATCACATCGGGGCCATCCCTTATGTGCTCAAGCAGATCAATATGCCCATCTACTGCACGCGGTTCACCGCGGGGCTGATCAAGCTGAAGCTGCAGGAGCATGGGCTGGCCAGCTCTACGAAGCTGATCACCGTAGAGCCGGGTCAGACGGTGCGGGCAGGCAAGTTCCAGGTGGAGTTCATCCACGTGAACCACTCCATCGCCGACTCGGTGGCCTTCGCCATCCACACGCGGATGGGCGCAGTCGTACACACCGGCGACTTCAAGATCGACTCCACGCCCATCGACGGGGAGGTCATCGACCTGGCGCGCTTCGGTGAGCTGGGCAAGCAGGGTGTGCTGGCGCTGCTGGCGGACTCCACTAATGTGGAGCGCCCGGGCTATACCATGAGTGAGCGCGCCGTGGGCGCCACGTTCAAGCGGCAGTTCACCGGCTGCGACAAGCGGATCATCGTGACCACCTTCGCCAGCAACGTGCACCGCATCCAGCAGGTGCTGGACGCTGCGGCGGCCTGCGGACGGAAGGTGGCCGTTACCGGCCGGAGCATGGAGAACATCATGAAGGTTTCCACGGAGCTGGGGTACATGAAGGTGCCCAAAAACACGCTGATGGACATCAACCGCATCAAGGGACTGCCCCTGAACCAGCAGGTCATCGTGACCACCGGCTCCCAGGGTGAGGAAATGAGCGCCCTGTACCGCATGGCGTTCTCCACCCACAAGCAGGTGGACATCGGCCCCGGCGACAAGGTCATCATCTCCGCCAGCGCCATACCCGGCAACGAAGTGACGGTGGGGCGGGTCATCAATGAGCTGTTCCGCAAGGGCGCGGACGTGGTGTATGACAAGGCGGATATGCTGCACGTGTCCGGCCACGCCTGTCAGGAGGAGCTGAAAATCATCCACGCGCTGACGAAGCCCAGGTTCTTTATCCCCCTGCACGGCGAGCAGCGGATGCTGCAGATCCACAAGCGTGTGGCGGAGAGCATGGGCATGGCTCCCACCAGCATCGTGGTGGCCGACAACGGCAGCGTCATCGAGCTGACCACCAAGCACATCAAGTGCGAGACCACCGTACCCGCCGGCGAGGTGTTCGTGGACGGCGGCGGCGTGGGCGAAGTGGGTGCCGTGGTGCTGAACGACCGGAAGCTGCTGGCGGAGGACGGCATGGTGGTCATCGTGCTGCCCATGTCCAGCCACGACCACCAGCTGCTGTGCCCGCCGGAGATCGTCACCCGAGGCTTCGTGTACGTGAAGGAGTCCGAGGAGCTACTGGAGGATATGCGCCGGGTGGCCACGGAGGCGGTGGATGGAATGTCCGCCAAGAAGCGCCGGGACGAGGGCGACGTATGCCGCACTGTGCGCTCCGCCGTGAGCAGCTATCTCTATAAGCACACCAAGCGCAGCCCCATGATCATCCCCATGGTGACAAAGCTGTAAGAAAACAAGGGCCGCCCAAAAGGGCGGTCCTTTTCGTATATCAGGAAACCTATCTGCAAGGGCACCCGGCCGCGGAAGCGGAGCCTGGGCCCTGCCCACACGTTTTTTCAGCCGCTGCGCGGCATTTAAAGGCCGTGGGGCGCTGCCCCATATCCCGCAAGCTTTTGGAAAGAACGCAGGGATGTACAGCAAAAGCTTTCCCTTGGCTCTCTTTTTTACTTCTGGGGCACCAGGCGCTCCAAGCACTCCAGGTACTTCTCCTGGGTCTTGGCCACCACGTCGGCGGGCAGCTGGGGGGCGGGGGTGACGCCGTCCAGCTTGTTCTCGATGAGCCAATCCCGCAGGTACTGCTTGTCGTAGCTCAAGGGGGAGGTGCCCACCTGGTACTCGTCCCGGTTCCAGAAGCGGCTGGAATCGGGGGTGAAGACCTCGTCGGCCAGCACCAGCTCGCCGTTCTCGTCCAGGCCGAACTCCAGCTTGGTGTCGGCGATGATGATGCCCCGCTCATAGGCGTAGTCGTAGCACTTCTCAAACAGGCGCAGGCAGGTGTCTTCCAGCTTTTGGGCCAGCTCCTCGCCCAGGTCCTTTACCAGGCCCTCGTGGGTGACGCTGTACTCATCGTGGCCCTCGGTGGCCTTGGTGGAGGGGGTGAGGATGGGCTTTTCCAGCTTTTGGGCCAGCTGGTAATCGCCGGTGATAACCTGGCCGCAGAAGGGCTCGCCTGCCTTGTAGGCCTTCCACATGGAGCCGAACATGTAGCCCCGGATGATGAACTCGTAGGGCAGCATCTTCAGCTTCTTCACCAGCATCACACGGTCTTTGTATTCCTCTTTGGAAAATTCCTCCGGCATATCCTTGGGGTCGGCGGAAACCAGGTGGTTCTTCACAATGTCCTTCGTCAAATCGAACCAGAACAGGGAGAGCTGGTTGAGCACCCGGCCCTTTTCCGGCACGGGGGTGGGCAGAATGACGTCAAAGGCAGAGACGCGGTCTGTGGTGTAGATGACCAGTTCCTTGTCGGAGACCTCGTAAATCTCCCGCACCTTGCCGCTTCCAATTTTCTTCATGTGTATCTTCCTTTCTTTGTATAAAATGGGATGCAATTGGAACGCTGAGCCCGTTTACTCCGGCAGCAGCGCGTTATAGATGCTGTCCACTTTCCCGTTTTTTAAGTACACCCTGGGCACCCGCTTGGAGAGGCCGCAGACCACCTCGTAGTTGATGCTGCCCTCCAGGGCGGCCAGCTCGTCGGCGGTGATTTCCTCGGCACCGTCCCGGCCGATGAGGGTGACTACATCCCCCACCTTCACTTCCGGCAGGGCGCTGACGTCCGCCATCAGCTGGTCCATGCAGATACGGCCCAAAATGGGGCAGCGCTTCCCGCCGATGAGCACCTGGGCCCCCTGGGCGGAGAGGATGCGGGGGTAGCCGTCGGCGTAGCCCACGGGGATGGTGGCCACCTTCATGGCCTGGCCCGCGGTGAACTTGCGGCCGTAGCTGATGGTGGCCCCGGGCTTGACTTCCTTCACGTGGGACACCACGGACTTTAAGGCCAGCACCGGCGTCAGCTGCGGGCGGTTCCGCAGGGCGGCGGAGGGGTACAGCCCGTAGATGACGATGCCCGCCCGCACCATATCCAGGTGGGAGAGGGGATAGTCAAACACGGCGGCGGAGTTGGCGCAGTGACGCACCGCAAAGGAGATGCCCTCCCGCAGCAGGGACTCTATCATCTCCTTAAAGCAGCCGAACTGCCGCATGGTAAAGGCGTCCCCCGCCTGGCCCTCGTCGGACACGGCGAAGTGGGTGAAGATGCCCTCGGGATACAGCCCCGGCAAAATGCAGGCGGCTTTCACCTCCTGCACGGTGGCCTCGTCCCGGCTGATGTCCTGGAAGTAGAAGCCCAGGCGGCTCATGCCGGTGTCGATTTTCACGTGGATATTCACCGTGGCCCCGGCCTCCACCGCGTAGTGGGAGAGCTCCTGGGCGTACTCCAGGCTGTACACGCACTGGGAAATCCGGTGCTTCGCCAGGGTGGCGGCCTCCTCGGGGGGCGTGTAGCCCAGCACCAGCATAGGCCGGGAGATGCCCCCCAGCCGCAGCTGCAAGGCCTCCTCCAGGTTGGAGACGGCGAACCAGTCCGCGCCCAGAGCCTCAAACTCCTGGGCCATGCGCACCGCCCCGTGGCCGTAGGCATCCGCCTTGATAACGCAGCACACCTTGGCGTTTTTGTTGGCGGCCTGGCGCACCGCGGCAAAGTCCCGGGCCAAGGCGTCCAGGTCGATTTCCGCCCAGGTCCGGCGCAATATTTCTTTCATAACAACGATTCCTCCTTTCCCAGCCCCCCAAAGGGAGCTGGCAAAGAACGCACCTTTCTTACGAAAGGTGCTTTTTCTCTTCTTTCTTGAAAGAAAGAAGCAAAGAACTGCGGGTGCTCCCGCGGAGCAAGTCGCGCCCTGGAGCGGCGGCTTGGGCCGCGCATATGCAGGACGCTAACGCACGTCCGCGCCGCTGGCTTTGCTGGAAAGGGCAGGTCGAGCGGCAGAGAATGGCGGTCCTGCACCAGCAGGATGGAGATTCCCAAAATCTCCAAGACATCCTCTCTGTAAACAGCCTCAGCTGTTTACTGCTCAGTCCAGCCGCGAACTTACTTAAAGTACTTCACGCCGCTCTCGAACAGCAGCTGGTCCTTCTCGCCGGGAACATTCTTGTACAAATCCGTGCCCTTGCGCTCGGAGTGGCCCATCTTGCCCAGCACACGGCCGTCGGGGCTGGTGATGCCCTCGATGGCGCACACAGAGCCGTTGGGGTTCCACTGGATGTCGCCGCTGACCGTGCCGTCGGCGTCCACGTACTGGGTGGCCACCTGGCCGTTCTCAATGAGCTTCCGCAGCGCCTTGTCGTCGGCCACGAACCGGCCCTCGCCGTGGGACACGGGCACGGTGAAGATGTCGCCGGCGTTCACGCCCGCCATCCAGGGGGACTTCACGCTGGTGACGCGGGTGTACACCATGCGGCTGACGTGGCGGCCCAAGGTGTTGAAGGTCAAGGTGGGGTCGTCCTCCTTGGGCTCGGTGATTTTGCCGTAGGGCACCAGGCCCAGCTTGATCAAGGCCTGGAAGCCGTTGCAGATGCCCAGCATCAGGCCGTCCCGGGCTTCCAGCAAATCGGTGACAGCCTGGGCGATGCGGGGGTTGCGGAAGGTGGTGGCGATGAACTTGCCGCTGCCTTCGGGCTCGTCGCCGCCGGAGAAGCCGCCGGGCAGCATGACGATTTGGGCGCGGCGGATGGCCTTTTCCATGCGGTCGATGGTCTCCTCGATGTCGGAGACGGACAGGTTCTTCACCACCAGGATCTCGCACTGGGCGCCAGCCTTCTCAAAAGCCCGGGCGGAGTCCACCTCGCAGTTGGTGCCGGGGAAGGCGGGGATGAACACCCGGGGCTTTGCCACCTTGATGGCAGGGGCCCGCTGCTCCCGCTTCTCCCACAGGGGCACGTCTTTCGCCACAGGGACCGGCTGGGCGTTGTTGGGGAAAATCTTCTCCAAGGTGCCCATCCAGGCGGCGCACAGCTCCTCCAGGGAGATGCGCTCGCCACCCAGCTTCACGTCCTCCTTGCTGGAGGTGCGGCCCAGAATCACAGGGGACAGGGCGGCGTCGGTGGAGAGGTCCGCCTCGCTGGAGAGCTCCACCACCAGGGCGCCCTCCTGGGGAGCATACAGGGTTTCTTTCGTCAGGCCTTCCGCAAACCGGAAGCCGGTCTTCTCGCCAAAGCACATCCGCAGCACGGTGGCAGCAGCGCCGCCCTCACGGACCACGCCGGCGGAAACGATGTCCCCACAATCGATATGCAGCAGCACCGCCCGGTAATACGCCTTCAAGGCCTCCCAATCGGGCATCCCGTTTTCATCCTCGGGGATGGGCAGCAGCACCAGGGTGGAGCCGGGCTCCTTGACGCTGGCGGAAAGGGTCTTGCTTGCCTTGGTCATGGACACGGCAAAGCTCACCAGGGTGGGGGGCACGTCCAAGCTCTCAAAGGAGCCGGACATACTGTCCTTACCGCCGATGGACGGCAGGCCGAGGTTCAGCTGCGCGGTGAGTGCGCCGAGCAGGGCTGCGGCAGGCTTGCCCCAACGCTCCGGCTTATCGTGCAGGCGCTCGAAGTACTCCTGGAACGTCAAGCGGGACTTCATCGGATCTGCGCCGACAGCTGCGAGTTTCGAGAGGCTCTCCACAACGGCGTATGCTGCGCCGTGGAACGGCGAGAAGCGCGCAATACCCGGAATATAGCCGTAAGCCATAGCGGTGGCGTCATCGGTCTCACCCGTGAGCAGCGGAATCTTCGCAACCATGGCGTCTTCCGGCGTCAGCTGATACTTACCGGCAAACGGCATCAACACGGTGCCGGCACCGATGGAAGCATCGAAACGCTCGGAAAGGCCCTTCTGGCCGCAGACTTCGAGGCGGGAGAGGTTCTCTGCGAACGCCTCGTCCAGCGATTTGTTCTCAAGGCAAGCCGGTACGGCGTTGCGGTAATTTTTTGTTTCATCCGGTGCGGTGATGAACGCGTCTGCGTTCTGCGTCACACCGTTCGTATCGAGGAATGCACGGCTCAGGTCGACTACGCGGTCGCCGCGCCACTCCATCTTGAGTCTCGGCTCTTCGGTGACGATAGCCACAACCTGCGCGTCGAGGTTTTCCTCCTGCGCCTTGGCGCGGAATTTCTCCACATCCTTCGGGTCGAGCACGACCGCCATACGCTCCTGCGATTCGGAAATCGCAAGCTCGGTGCCGTCGAGGCCCTCGTACTTCTTCGGGACTTTGTTCAAATCAATCTCAAGGCCCGGTGCAAGCTCGCCGATGGCGACGCACACGCCACCCGCGCCGAAGTCGTTGCAGCGCTTGATGAGCGTGGAAACCTCCGGGTCACGGAACAGACGCTGAATTTTGCGTTCGGTCGGCGGGTTGCCCTTCTGCACCTCTGCGCCGCAAACCTCGATGGATTCGAGCGTATGCGCCTTGGAGGAACCCGTTGCGCCGCCGCAGCCGTCACGGCCCGTTGCGCCGCCGAGCAGCACAATGATATCGCCGGGCTTCGGCTCGAAGCGCTTGACGTTCGCCTTCGGAGATGCGCCGATGACCGCGCCGATCTCCATGCGCTTTGCAACATAACCGGGGTCATAAAGCTCCGTGACCTGACCGGTCGCAAGGCCGATCTGGTTGCCGTAGGAGGAATAGCCCGCCGCAGCGCCGGTGGTAATCTTTCTTGTGGGCAGCTTACCCTTCATCGTATCCTTAAACGGAACAGTCGGGTCGCCGCTGCCGGTAACGCGCATCGCCTGATAAACATACGCTCTGCCGGAGAGCGGGTCGCGGATCGCGCCGCCAAGGCATGTTGCCGCGCCGCCAAACGGCTCAATCTCCGTCGGGTGGTTGTGGGTCTCATTCTTGAACTGCACGAGCCACTGCTCGGTCTTGCCGTCGATCGTGACCGGCACTTCAATGGAACAGGCGTTGATCTCGTCGCTTTCGTCCAGATCGTCTACCATGCCGTGCTTTTTGAGGTATTTCGCGCCGATGACCGCCATGTCCATGAGAGAAACGGGCTTGTCCTTGCCCTTATACAGCTCTTCGCGGGCTGCAAAATACTCGCCGAGTGCCTTTTCGATGGCGCCGCTCAGCTTGCCCTTTTCGATCTCGATGTTGTTGAGACGCGTAAGGAATGTGGTGTGGCGGCAGTGGTCGCTCCAGTAGGTATCAATCACGCGCAGCTCCGTCACGCTCGGGTCACGGTGCTCTTCGTCGCGGAAATAATCGCGGCAGAACGCGAGGTCTTCAAACGTCATGGCAAAGCCCATGGTGCCGTAATATTTTCTAAGCTCCTCGTCGCTCCAGGAGATCATGCCCGTGACGCGCTTAACGTCTGCCGGCACATCGATCTTCATGTCAAGCGTCTCCGGCTTTTCCATCGATGCCAAACGGGATTCGACCGGGTTCACGATATAGTTCTTAATCTTGTCCATTTCCTCTTCGGAAAGGTCGCCCTTAACGGCGATCACTTTTGCATAAGCGACCTGCGGGCGCTCGCCCTGCGTCAAGAGCTGTACGCACTGGGAAGCGGAATCCGCACGCTGGTCATACTGACCGGGCAAAAACTCCGTTGCGAAGACGTGATATTCGCTGCTGATCTTGTAGTTTTCGTCGTACACGTTGTCCACATTCGGCTCGGAAAGGATCGTGCGGGCTGCCGCTTCGAACTCCTCGCCGGAAAGACCGGAAACATCATAGCGGTTCAAAATACGCAGGTCCTCAATAGCCTTGAGGCCGAGATTCTGACGAAGATCCGCCATCATGTGGCGTGCTTCAACATCGAATCCCTTTCTTTTCTCCACAAATACGCGTGTGACCATGTTTGTGACCATTCCTTTCTTCTGGGGAAAAATCAGGATTTGTATTGCCGCAAAAAACGGCACTTGTGACAAAGTAATCTCTTACTATTTTATCACAGGTGCCGTTTATAAGCAAATATAGATTATAGCAAATCACGCCCTGTTTTTGAGTGCAATTTTGTGCTATTTTTTGGTAGTGTCGTTCAGGTCTTCCACACTAAGCGCCACTTTGTGCTGAATGGGCTTCCATTCAATGTTCGTAAACACCGCGTAAACCATTGCAATCGCATAGGTGAAAATAAACAGCGGGAACAACAGCCAACCGAAGAACATCGCTTTTTTCGATGCACGGATGCGCTTTCTCTGCGTGATGCACGTGATACCGCCGACGAACCACAGCGTCAGTATAGAACCGAAAATACCGCTGCACACGGAAAGCACGCAAACGCCCATATCCGGCGTGCGCGTCACAATGCCCGCCGCGACCATAATCGCGTTAAACACGATTGAAGCGCAGGTCAAGACAAGGCACGGAATGTTGTTCATAATCATATCGAAGCAGGCAAAACTGCCATCCACAACGGTTTTTTTCAGCATTTTGAAGCCGTATCGGCTGAAAACCTGCAAATAGCCCTTAATCCAGCGGGCACGTTGCGTAAAAGACTGTCCAAGCCGCGTGGGCTGCTCGTCATAAATAATGGCGTTTTCGCAGTAACCGACCGTGTCGTCCTTTAAAATGCGGTCCACGGTGAACTCAAAGTCCTCCGTCAGCAGGAAATGCTTCCAACCACCGTTTTCGCGTGCAATCTCGCTGCTGAACAAAAAGCCGGTGCCGGAAACGCAGCTGCTGGTACCGAACATCATACGGGCGCGATTGAGCTGCGTCGCTTCGCGCAGGAAGAAAATGGAGTAGCCCGCGCTGATCCAGTTGTCGCCAAAGTTTTTCGAGTTGCGGTAGGACGTGACAACCTTGTAGCCGTTGTCAAAAACGTTATTCATCTCGGAGATAAAATTCTCATCCAGAATATTGTCCGCGTCAAAGACGAAAAAACCGTCGTAGGCATATTCGCCGAAATTCTTAAAAATGTTTTCTAATAAGAAACGCAGCGCATAGCCCTTGCCCACGGCATACGTATTGTGGCGCTCGTAAACGACCGCACCGGCTTCGCGCGCCGCCTGCGCGGTGTTATCCGTGCAGTTATCCGCCACAACAAAAACATCGATAAGCTCCTCGGGATACTTCTGCGCGCGCACACTGCGGATGAGTTGCGCAATGACGGCTTCCTCATTGCGCGCGGCAATCAGCACGCCGTAGCGGTGCAGCTTCTTCGCTTTGAAGACTTTCTGCTTTTTTAAAAGCGCCGCCACAAGGTAGACCGCCTGGTACGCGTAGCAAGCCATAAATAAAATAGAAATGATAAAGTTCACATATGACAGTGTTTTCATGGTTTCTCCTTTTCCGGCCTTGGTGCAGGACCAACGTCATCGTCTGTTTTCAGATTTCCGCTTCTGTCTAAATCTCCGTATTCAAAGCGCAATGCGCAACCGCCATCCGCTTTCATTCACATTCTATTCACAGTTTTCAGTATTTTCATTATACGGCATAGAAAAGGAATAAACAATAGAAATGTGCGATTCTTATGAGTTTTGTAAGAAACCTTAAATTTCTGCGAACAGTGCACCAAATTTTACGCACTTTTTCGTGATATTCACGAAAGGAAAATTAATTTTAACTTTTTCGCAAAAAAGACTTGCATTTTTCGGGGACTTGCTATATAATAATCGAGCAACAGAAAATTGGGCGCTTAGCTCAGCTGGCTAGAGCACCTGCTTGACGTGCAGGGGGTCAGCG
>OLSM01001810.1_pt1 | contig 14973 bp, 11 predicted proteins | sample 1672721 | NCBI WGS metagenome assembly OLSM01 (sample SAMEA3136717, study PRJEB25190) | human gut metagenome | reverse complement strand
ATGCAGTTTCTGTCAAGTCTATGGGCTCTACGGGGGACAAATGTCGCAAAAAATTCATATTTTAGGGAAAAGCTGGCATTCTTGCTTTATTTTCAACACAACGGTCAGACTCTGTTGACTTTTACCAACCGTTTTTGTATTATTATATATAAGTTCCTCCAACCAACTGAATCAAAAAAAGAAAGGACCCTGAAGTTTATGATGAAACGTTTTGGGAAAACCCTGCTGCTCCTTTGTGCGCTGACTGCCGCGCTGGCCGTCACCTCATTGGCTGCTGATTTCGACTCCCGCGCGCAGGAACTGAAGAACATGAATCTTTTCCTGGGTTCCGAGCAGGGCTTTGACCTGGATCGGGCCCCCACCCGCGGCGAGGCCGCCGTTATGCTGGTTCGTCTGTTGGGCGCCGAAACGGAGGCGAAGGACCAGGCTGCCGCCGGCACCATTACGAATCCGTTCACCGATGTTCCCGCTTGGGCCAACCCCCACATCTCCTGGCTGTACACCAAAGGTCTGGCCAACGGGATCGGCAACGGCACTTTCGGCGTGACCCAGCCCTGTACCGCCCAAAACTATTGCACCATGGTGCTCCGCGCCCTGGGCTATAGTGACGCAACCGGCGGTGACTTCACCTATGCCAATGCCCTCTCCTTCGCACAAAGCAAAGGCCTGTATGACACCACCATGTTCACCGGCGATTTCCTGCGTGACGATCTGGTTGCCATCTCCTATCAGGCTCTGGCCACTGATGTAAAGGGTTCTCAGGACTATCTGCTGAAGACGCTGATCGCCAATGGTTCAGTCGACGCCGCCGCCGCCAAAGCAACGACGGATAAAATTGACACCTATGAGGCCTATCTGGCTCAATGCGGTGACTTCGCCAAAAACACTGCCATGGATATGGACATGGCGATGAAGCTGAACATGGCCATACTTGGCCAAAACCTGGATATGGATATGGACGCCAAGATTCAGGTAAATCTGGATAACAGCAACCTCCAGATGGCCATGACCACCACCATCAAAGCTGAGGGCGAAACCGTTCCCATGAATATGTGGATTAAGGACGGTTGGCTGTACACAGAGGCCGAGGGGCAGAAGGTTAAGTCTAAGATGGACATGACCGAAATCCAGGAACTCATCAACGCCTCCGCCTCCTACACTGACGCCGCCGCGAAGCAGGGCCTGTACCTCTTGGATTCCATCACTTCCTCCAAGGACAGCGCCGGCAATACCGTGTACACCATGGGATACAGCTCTGCCCTGGGTTCCATCGCAGCAGCCGCTGGTGAAATGAGCGGTTCTGCCGCCATGGAAGGCATGGGCGACATTTCCGTGGATGTGGGTAAGATGACCTGCACCGTCACCATTGACAAAGACAATACGGTCACGGCCATGGGCTTTACCTTCGATATGAATATGGCCATCACCGCTGAGGGCCAAACCGCCAACGTAACCTGCAAGTGCACCGCAGATATCACCATCAACGCGGTAGGCGACAAGGTCACGGTGACGCGTGGCCCCCTCATGGGCTTCGAGGGCGACATCCGCAAGATCGACCGCCACAAGCGCCGCGCCTACCTCGACGTAACCCTCTTCGGCCGCACCGTGCCGGCAAGCGTCGGTCTGGAAGTAGTAAGGAAGACCGCGTGAGCCACCCGAACCTCCAGATGGGGGGGGGCGTTGATCGCCCGGTTCCTCGGTCCCCGCTCCATGCCCCGGTGATCTCCATGAGCGAAGACGAGCAGTGGACGGTTGTCGGAGGCACATCCCCGGCTATCGCCTCGAGCGAGTTCGCCGAGGAGGCTGCCGAGATGCTCGACGAGGCGCAGTACGCGCCCGGCATCGAGCTGAACGACATCCCTCAAGATGTGCTCGACGAGCTTCTGCCCGGCGACGAGGTCATCATGCTGCCGAGGGTGGAACTTGTCCCCAAGCCCTTCTATGCTTTCGCGAAGCGCGCCTTCGACATCGTCTCCTGCTCGGTCGCGCTTATCGTGCTCGCCGTCCCCATGCTGCTCGTTGCGGCCAAAGTGAAGCTTGACTCTCCCGGCCCCGCCATCTACGCCCAGCGTCGCGTAGGAAAGGACGGCCGCGTGTTCGAGATGTACAAGTTCCGCAGCATGTACCTGGATGCGGAGGCGAAAGGTGCCCGCTGGGCCGCCGGCGACGACCCCCGTGTGACCCCGTTCGGCCGCCTCATGCGCAAGACCCGCGTCGACGAGCTGCCTCAGCTTTGGAACGTCGTGAGGGGTGACATGTCCCTGGTGGGCCCCCGTCCCGAGCGGCCCGTCTTCGCCGAGCGGTTCGAGAAGCGCATCGTCGGTTTCAGCCAGCGCACCCTCGTTCGCCCTGGCATCTCCGGCCTTGCCCAGGTAACTGGCGGCTACGAGCTGCTGCCGAAAGACAAGGTGCTATACGACTTGGAGTACATCGAACGCTGCAGCGTGCTCATGGACCTGAGGATCATGGCGAAGACGGTGGGTATCGTGCTCACGGGGAGAGGGGCGAGGTGAGCGAAACGAAGAAGAGCGTCCTTTTCCTTATCCACACGCTTGGCGGGGGTGGGGCGGAGAAGGCGCTGGTCAACCTAGTGAAGGCGCTATCTTCGGATGACTTCGACATCACCGTTCAAACGGTTGTGGATACGGGTCGCTATCGAGCGGAGCTTCCTTCCCATGTGCGGTATCGGCGGTTCATTTCGCTGCCTGGTCTCAAGCGGGAGGAAAAAGGAGGGGAATCGGGTAGCTTGCTTGCGAAGCCCAGTAAAGTGAAATTGCTTTTGGCGAAAGCCTACGTAGGGTTCTGGCGCTGCATGCGGGCCAAGTTGTTGCACAAGATGGTCGTTCGCGAACGATACGATATCGAGATCGCCTATCTCGAGGGCATATGCGCCAAGATCATTTCCGGTTCGTTTGATCCGGGGGTAGAAAAGTATGCATGGATTCACGTGGATTTAGTGGAGCAGACGAAGTCGCATGCGGTTTTCGGCTCGGTCGAGCGAGAGGAGGAAACGTACGGGCGTTTCGATCGCATAGCGTGCGTTTCCGAGCATGTGCGCCAGCAGTTTGCCGGCAGGTTTCCCTCGCTCGAGCCAAAGACCTGCATCTGCCATAACGTGATAGATGAAGACGAAGTGCGTGGCAAGGCGGGGGAAGCGGTGCCCTGCGATGCGGTCGACGAAAAGCGCTTCACGATTGTCTCGGTTGGTCGCTTGAATCACCAAAAAGGCTACGACCGACTCCTGAGCGCATGTTCTCAACTTTACAGGAAAGGTTTTGACTTTGACGTGCGTATTGTGGGCACGGGGACCGCGCGCGACGTGCTTGCGAAGATGATCTTCGATCATGGGATGCAAGGTCGCGTGAGGCTGCTTGGTTACCAGGAGAACCCCTACGGCATCGTTGCGGCGGCCGACCTCTACGTCGCCTCATCGAGGACCGAGGGCCTCAGCACGACGGTTGCCGAGGCCCTCGTCTTGGGCGTGCCAGTTGTGGCGACCGACTGCTCCGGCATGTCCGAGTTGCTGGGGGATTCCGAGCGCGGCCTTATCGTTGAGAATTCGACGGAGGGGCTGGTCAGGGGCATCGAATTGCTCATGGAAAATGCAGAGGTGTTCAGGTCGTATGCGAAAGCGGCCGAGGACCTCGGCAACCCGTTCTCTCCCGAGATGGCGAGAACCGAGTTTTATCGCCTTGTAAGAGGGTGGTAGGCGAGCGTGCAGCGGTTATTCAATATCTTCCTCGCGATCTTCGTCTTCACGACGTTCAATCGCGAGTTTCGCGTGCTGGGGTTCGATTTGCGCTATGCCGCTGTTGCGGCAGGCCTGCTTCTAGTGTTCGCCGAGGTTTACCGGCGCGCTCGGCACGGGGAGCGCAGTGCGCCCCGCTTGACCGCTTCAGCTTTCTCGAATTGGGATCTTGCCCTGTTCTACTTCGTACTTTTTGCGAGCAACATCGGCTGGCTCTGGAACGGACTGCCTTTGGGAGACCAGTTCGCACAGCTCATGATCCTTAATGCGAGCAACGCGGTATACGTGCTCGCGTTTTCGCTTTGCAGTGATTTGCTGGACGTGAGAACCATGTACCGGTACTCCTTCGCTTCGTTAGGGGTTCTTGCCCTGAGCATGATGTGGGTGTACGGCGGCAACGATCTTCCCGACATCTTCCATGACAACTCTATTCGCGTTGGTCATGTTGGCGAGTCGGGGAACCTTTTCGGTGAGTCGGTACGGGTCGCCGGGTTTGCCGAAGACGCGAACTATGCCTGCATGTTCTCGGCCATCGGCTTCGTGCTCGCCGTCTCGTATTTTCCGAAAGGCGATCTGAGGAAGTACGGCTTGATTGCGATTTTCGCCTTCTGTTTTGCCATTTCCTTTTCGCGAACGATCGCTGTCGGCTTGGTTGCCGCCTGCTTGGCCGCAGCCGCATATGCGATACTCAAACGCTCGTGGAACACGGTGGCATGGATAATGACCGTGTGCATCATCTTGTTTGCTCTTTACGGTCTGTCGCATATCTCTGCGCTGAACAGCTCGGCGTCGATGACGACGCGCTTCATGCTTTGGGGTAACGCCGAGGATGTCTTTATGCAAAGCCCCTTGATAGGCGGAGGTCTTTCGAGCGTACGCTCGGCAACCAACGTGCTTTACGGTGGAACCTGGTACGTCCAATGCCATAGCACGTTCTGGCAAATTCTCGCCGAGCATGGGTTGGCGGGAATGCTCGTGTTCGCTCTCGTGCTTGCCCGGCGCTTCGCGTTTTGTCGAACAAGGGTGCAAATATTCGCCGTCACAGTTTTCGCGATGCTGTGCATGACGTCGGAGTTCGAGTACCAGCAATTCTTCGTGTTCATGCTCGCTCTCTACCCGTTCGTCATAGCACGGGAGGAGCAGGTTTCCGTATCGGAGGAGCTCGATTCGCCATCGCGTCCGGTGCACGGGCGGGTTGGGAAAGCGCGCAGGGGCTCTCGGATAGGATTGGCACAATGAAAATAGGGATACTGACGCATTACAACGTAGCGAGCCATGGCGCATACTTGCAGCTGTATGCTATGCACAAGACGCTCGAAGGGCTCGGGCATGAGCCGTATGTGCTCACTTACGTGAAGAATTACGACTTCGCCACAGGGGACGAGGCGAGGAAGTTCCAAGTGGGATTCAAGTCCGTATCGTTTTACCTCAAGCGGTATTTGATAGACACGGGCTTCGCCAACTGCGCGTTTCAGGCGAAGAAGCAACGGGAGCTCCGCAGTTTCGGCTCAAGGACATTCTCGTATCGACCCTATGCGCTCGAAGGGCTCGATGCCGCCGTCATCGGCGCCGACGAGGTGTTGAGCCTGCAGTACGGTGTCAATTACATGATGTACGGGCATGGCGTAGGCGCTAGAAACACGTTCGCCTACGCCCCTTCGTTCGGCCAGACCGATATGGAACGCATAGAGCGGTTCCATGTTCGAGAATTGATGACGAGCGGCTTGGCGTCCATGCAGGGGGTTTCGGCGCGCGACGAGGAAACCGCCAAGCTTATCGAGCGGTTGTGCGGCCGAGAACCGCGTATCGTTTGCGATCCGGCCCTGCTGTACGGTTTCGAGCGCGAGCGCGCGTCCTTCGGTGAGTGTCCTATCGAAAAGCCGTACCTGCTGGTATACGCCTACACCACGAACATGAACGAACCGGCCTTGATCCAAGCGGTACAGGACTACGCAAAGCGTCGCAACCTGATCACGGTGTCTCTCGAGGGTTACCATTCATGGTGCGACAGAAACGTGTCGAGCGATCCGGTGCGCATGTTGTCATGGTTCGCGAATGCCGCGGCCGTGGTCACCGACACGTTTCACGGAACCATTAGCTCGGTGATAGCCCATGCGCCCCTCGCTCTTTTCACCAGGCCGACGAACACGGTGAAGCTGGGGTACCTAGTCAGGCAGCTCGGGCTGGCGGATCGTGTTGCAACGCTTGGAAGCTCGCTTGAGGCAACGCTCTCGATAGAGCAGGATTTCGAGGTTGTGGACGAGACGGTCTCGGCGCTCCGGCGTGAAGGCATGGCCTACCTTGAAGAACAGCTGGCGTTGAGCGAGGTTTAGCGCATGCCGGATTCGATATGCTGTGATTTTCATCTTCGCTGCACGGGATGCGAGGCGTGTGCGCAGAGTTGCCCGATCGCGTGCGTTTCGATGGAGAGGGATGACGAGGGGTTCCCGTATCCTCTCATTGACAAAAAGCGGTGCGTCGAGTGCGGACTGTGCGTTCGGGCGTGTCCCAACAACCGCTCCTTGTACGTAGGGTTCTTCCAGCAGGCATGGGCGTTTCAGGAGAGGCGGGGCGAAGCTCTGCGAAGCTCGTCTGGCGGAGCCTTCCATGCTTTGGCGGTTCAGGTTGTCGAAGGCGGAGGCGTTGTCTACGGTTTCGCCTTCGAGCGGGGCGGGGCCGTTGCAATGCGCCGCGCCGAGTCGGTCGACGAGCTGGAGTGCTTGCGCGGTTCCAAGTACGTGCAAGGAAGCATGGCGGGCATGTATCCGCGTATCGCACGGGACGTCGATGAGGGAGTACCGGTTTTGGTGTCGGGGACGGGATGCCAAATAGCTGGCGTGCGGTCTTTCGTTGGGAAGGCGGATAACCTTTTGCTGATTGACGTGGTGTGTCATGGCGTGCCTTCTCCGGGCCTGTTCGAGAGACAATGGGCGTTCGTCGAAGACCGCTATGGGGATTCCCTTGTGTCCTACGCGTTCAGGGATAAGCGTCGCGCTCATTGGCGACTCAGCAAGCGCTTTCGTTACGTATTCGAATCTCGTTCAAACGTCGTGGGAAATTGGAAGCGCGATCCGTTCTACAACGCTTACCTGAAAGGCGGGATCATGCGGGAAAGCTGCTATGTCTGCCGCTACGCGTCCGAAGCACGATGCTCGGATCTCACGCTGTGCGATTACTGGGGCATAGGAGACCGCCACCCTGAAATCGATGCGTGCCAAGGGGTCTCCGCCGTGATCGCGACGAGCTCGAAAGGTGTGGAGGCCGCGTTGCGCTTGTCGGATCGCGGAACACTCTCCCGCACCGAACTGGAGCGGGTGGTTCGAGGAAACGTCAATCTACGCCATCCCACCGAGCGCCCCTGTAAGCGAGATTATGCGTATGGGGCGGTAAGGGAGAAGGGATACGCCGCATGGTCGAAAGAACAGGTGGGTTTCAGGGACAAAGCGTCGAGCTTGGCAGCCGAGCTTGTACCCGCAGGATTGGCGGACTTCGTCTTCAAGGTGCTCGGTCGTCGCTGACGGCGCGCTCGAGGCGACAGGGAAGGTGAAGATGAGGGACAAGGCGTTGTTCGTGTTGAATTCCTTTTCCGGGGGAGGTGCGGAGCGAATCTGCCTCCATCTGGCAAGCGAGCTTGCTCGAACCATGGAGGTCGACATGGTCACGATTTACGATGAAGGCGATTTCCCCTTGCCGGAAGGCGTCAACCATGTTTCCTTGGGAGTGGTGAAAGATGCCGGCAGGTTCCGCAAGCTCTGGCAGCTCGTTGCTTCCCGGGGCCGGTTCAATGCGTTCGTGCGGGGGAGGGAGCAGACTGGGCGTTACGCGCTCGTCACCTCTCATTTGACGGCCTCGCATGTGCTCGCGGCTGTTTCATGCATTGGGGATCGCTGCCTCTACGTGCACCATTCCCTGCCTGTGTCGGTCAAAAGGCACCTGCCGGGAATCTTCAGCTTCGTCCTCAAACGGTTGTATCGGGGAAAGAAGCTGGTGAGCGTGTCGGACGGGGTTGGCGGGCAGCTTGCGCGATGCTACGGCGTGGAGATGTCGGACGTGACGACCATCAACAATCCCGTCCCCGCGGCGACCATCGAGAATGGCTCAGGCCAAGATGTTCCGCTTAAGAGGCCGTACCTTCTCTGTGTTGGTCGATTAGTGCCTAGCAAGCGTTTCGACCGAATGTTGCAGGTGTATTTGAGGGGCGGTTTCTGCAAGGAATACGATCTGGTTTTTCTGGGGCAGGGTCCAGCTCGGCAGGATCTCGAGGATATGGTCGCCGAAAGCGGACAAGGGGACCGTATTCATCTGCCTGGCTTCAAGGAGAATCCCTATCCGTGGATGCGGCGCTCGAGCGCCATGGTCATGACGTCGGATTGGGAGGCGCTGCCGACCGTGCTCGTCGAGGGCATCTTGGCGGGTGCGCGCGTGGTGAGCGCCGATTGCGATTTCGGTCCACGCGAGATACTGACGGGCGAGTACGGCAGGTTTCTCGTCGCTCCTGACGATATTGACGGCTACGTCGATGCGATCAACGGTGCGCTTTGTTCGTACCCGCAGGTGAGCAATGATTTTGCAAGAAAATACGATGCGCGCTGCATTGCTCTCAAGTACATCGAGTGCTACAGGGAAGCGTTTGAGCGCAAGGTGGAGGAGTAACTATGGACGATGCGAGCAGCGTCCACACCCGGACTGTCGGGGTGGTGACGTACCATAAGTCGTTGAGTTACGGTGGGTGCCTGCAGGCCTACGCGACGCAGATCGTGCTCGAAAGCCTTGGATACCGGCCCTTCTTCGTCGACTACGAGAACCCTTACGAGGCTCGCAATAAGACGAACGCCGTGTTCAGGTACGGTACGGCGAAAGAGCGCGTGGCGGCCGTCGCGAAAAGGACGCTGTATCGGCAAGCGGTCTTCCATAAGCGGGCTTTCAAGGCTTTTCACGAGAGCCTGCCGAAAACGGATGTCTCGTTCGACGATATCGAGCAGTTGCAGGGTTTCGAAGCGGACGCGCTGCTCGTTGCCTCCGATCAGGTTTGGAATCCTCTCATTACCGGAGGGCTGGATCCGGTGTTCTTCCTAGGGTTCGGAAAGGCCTGCCGCAAGGTGTCGTTCGCTTCGAGCATGGGCTCTTACACGCTTGGGCCCGGAGAGCGCGACGAAGTTGCGGGCTACCTCGAGCACTTTGACGCCGTCAGCGTCAGGGAGGCGTTCGCCAGGGCGCAGATCCAGCCTCTTGTGGAAAAGGATGTACGCATTGTTGCAGATCCGACGTTGCAGATATCGAAAGAGAGGTGGCGCGAGGCAGAGGTTCAACCGAAGGGGATTGCTCCGGGAGGCTACATCCTCGTCTTTATGGTGAGCAGCTCGCCCAAGCGCTATGATGGCCTGCTTGCTTGCGCGGTCGAGCGTCTCGGCCTTCCGGTTGTGCAGGTTCGGCTCAATGCGAAAAAGCCCCGGCGGGTGGACTGCGTCATTCCCGCGACTCCGCTGGAATTGGTTTGGCTTATCGATCACGCCGCGTTCGTGTTGACCGATTCGTTTCACGGGCTGGCCTTCTCCATCAATATGGAGAGCCGTTTCGCCGCCCTTCCCAATGTGAAGAACAATGTGCGTTTGCAGGAACTTGCAGATTCTGCCCGTCTTTCCGATCGCCTGCGCGAGGCTTCCGACTGCGAAAGTCTGTTCGATCCTTTAGATTTCTCCTACTCCCGCTCGTTTTTCGAGAGGCGGCGGCGAGAGGATACGGCATGGCTTGCCGATGCGCTCGGTTCGGGGTGCGGGAATGTCTAGCGTTCAGGAGGTGGGACGCGTGTCGTGCACGGGATGCGGTGCGTGCGCGGTTGCATGCTCGCTGGGCTGTGTTGCTATGGAGCCGAACGACGAGGGCTTTCTCTATCCGACGGTGGATGGCGCGCGATGCGTCGACTGTTCGAAGTGCGTGGAGTCGTGCGTGGCGGACGGCTCGGACGATCTCCGCACCCCGCAAAAAGCCCTTCTTGCCCGGGCGCGTGCTTCGGAGGCGCGTAGAAGCTCGTCCGGGGGGATAGCCTACGTTTTGGCGCGCATGGTCTTGGACGAGGGCGGCGCGGTTGTGGCGTGCGCGCTCGACGAGAACGGCGTTGCCCGCCACAGGGCGTTCGATAGGGCGGACGATTTGTGGCGCATGCAAGGGTCGAAGTACGTTCAAAGCGATGCGACGGCAGGATACGAGCTGTGCTGCGAACGCCTGCGGCAAGGTCGCCGGGTTCTCTACATCGGCATGCCTTGTCAGGTGGCGGCGGCCAAGCGCCTCGTAGGTGGCGACAGCCGTCTGCTTACGGTCGATGTGGTGTGCCATGGGGTGCCAAGTCCTGGGTTCTGGCAGAAGGACCTTTCGTTCCAAAATGATTGGGGCAGGCTCCTTAATCGGCAGACGGTGATGTTCAGGTCCTCGGGGAGGCGCAGTCGTTCGGCTTTCGAACTATACGACGATGCGGGGGGCCGTGCCGTACCCTACGAGCTGGACGCGTTCTTCACCCTGTTCATGAGGGGGGCATCCTTCAGGGAATCGTGCTATTCCTGCTCGTTTGCCCGGAGGGAGCGCGCAGGGGATCTGACCATCGGCGATTGCGCTTCGCGCGATCGTTATCCCGGTTTTCATCCTGCCGAGTCTCTGTCGATCGTTTTGACGAACACCCCGGCCGGAAGCGAGGCGCTCGACGCCCTGCTCGCCGAAGGCCTGATCGATGCGATGCCGATTGATATGGTCACTGAGGCGAAGGCCAACGGGCAGTTGCATGCGCCTTCCCAACGCCCCCCGATCAGAGATCAGGTGTATGAGGACCTTGCAACGCTGCCTTACGGGGAGTTCTTCCGCCGCTATCGCATGAAACCCTCCCTTGGCTGGTGGGCGAAGCGCGCGCTGAAACGGCTATTGCCCGTTGGTGCTCGGGTCAAGATACGGCATGCGGTAAGACGAGTGCGGCTCCGTGGCTAATGAAGGCGGCGCTGTGGGCGAGACGAAGCGGCTCGCCAAGAACACGGGCTTTCTGTACCTGCTCTCATTCTCCTCCCAGCTTGTCAACCTTGCGCTCATACCATACGAGACGCGCGTGCTCGGATCGGAGGCGTACGGCGTTATCACCTTGGCCGTGGCCATGTCTTCCATCATGACTATATTGCTCGATTTTGGGTTCATCCTTTCCGCAACCGAGAAGGTGGTCGGTTTGGCTGGAGATGGGCATGCGCTTTCCAGGTTGGTTGGCAACGTGGCTCTCGCGAAGACGTTCCTCGCCTTCGTTGTCGGCGTGGGCGTGGTGGGCTTGCTGCTGTTCGTTGCCCCCTTTGCCGACTATCGCGCCTTGTTCTCGCTCTACTACCTCGCCTATGTGACGAACGCCTTCCTGCCTGACTTTCTCTATCGGGGGCTCGAGGACATGAAGGCGATCACGATACGAAGCGTTTTGGTCAAGGTTTCTTTCTCGCTTCCGATTTTCGTCTTTCTCAAGGGGCCGTCCGACCTGTGGGTTGTTCCTGCGTTTCTATTCGCGGGCAACGCTTCTGCCGTGCTGTTCTCGTACGTCGACGTAGCTAGGCGCTACGGGGTGAGGCCGGTCGTCCCTTCGCCGAAAAACGCGGCGTTGCTGCTCAAGGGGAGTTTCGCTTTTTTCGTTTCGCGCTTTGCCTCCACGTTTTACCAGTCTATGAACTCGGTTATCCTCGGACTCATGTATCCCGGTCAAGCTGTGGTGGGGCAGTACGGCGCCTCGGAGAAATTTCTCTCGTACGCCAAGGTGGTGTCTTCGCCTGTGGCCGACAGCCTTTATCCCTATATGGTGAGGACCAAGCACTACTCCCTCTGTCTGCTGGTTTTGAAGGTGTCGGTGCCGGTTATTATCGTAGTTGCCGTCCTAGCGGGGATGTTCGCTGAGCCGTTGTGCGCTTTCGCTTTCGGGACAGGATACGACGAGTCCGCCGTTTTGCTCAGATGCCTGCTTCCCGCCATCATGGTGATATTCCCCACGTACGTTTTGTGCTTTCCCATGCTTGTCCCTATGGGACTTTCCCGCTACGCCAACCGATCCAATGTGGTCGGCGCGACAGTGCAGGTGCTTCTTCTCTGCGCGTTGCTCGCTGTCTCGGAGCTCGACGCACGTACGCTTTGCGTGGCTGTGAGCGTGTCGGAGGTGTCCGTTTTTCTATATCGGCTTTGGGCGGTGTGGGCGCACCGTGATCGTTTGCAGCCGTCATGAAAATGGCCTCGAGGCCTGAAATCGAGCTTGACCGATCGAGTGGGCTGCATGCGGCTGCTAGATTCGCATTCAAGGCAGCGGCGATGTTGCTGGCGGGTGTAGTGATGGGCGCTCTCCTCCTCAGCTTGGCATATCTTCTGCCGCTTGGGCCGATTCGTGAAAGCGCGGAGCGTTCTCTGCCCACGCTGAAAGAGGAAGGCGTTCACCCTCAAAAGCTCGCGTCTTCGCTCAACTCCGTTCTGGACAACTTTACTGATGCCACCATGCTCGATCTTGCTTCTTATGACGGTGAGGGAGGGATTGCCGGGGCGTTGAGATCGCAGAGGGCTTATCGCAGCGGTGCGGCTTCGGATCCTATAGAGGCTTTGGAAGCTTCGCTTGAGGGGACGTCGAGCAGTTCGTCGGATTACACGCGTTACTGGCATGGGTATCTGGTACTGCTGAAACCGCTTATGTGTATCGGGCTCGACTATGATGGGATTCGCGTTTTGAACGCGGTCGGGCAAACGCTCCTCCTGCTGTCCCTTGTTGCGGTTCTCGTCATCAAGCGCAAGGCCCAGCTCTTGCCCCCGCTTCTCGTGGTGTTGCTTTGCATCGAGGTTTTCGTCGTTCCCTTCTCCCTGCAGTACTCAAGCGCGTTCTACCTAGGGTTTGGTTCTACGCTTGTCGTTGCTTGGCAACCCGCTTTTCTTCGGAAGCGACACCATGCAATCTTGTTCTTCCTGGCTATTGGCATGCTTACCAGTTACATCGATTTCTTGACTTACCCCGTTTTTACTTTGGGCATACCTGCTGCAACCTATCTTTACTTGAACGCTTCCCGCGACGATGCGAAGCGGAGCCTTGCTATCGTCCTTTCACTCGTCCTCGCGTGGTTTGCGGGATATGGCGCCATGTGGGCTGGCAAATGGCTTTTGGCTTCGATAGTGTTGCACGAAAATATCTTTGCCGACGCCCTTGCATCGATGTCGTTCAGAACCTCCCTGCAAGATGGGCAGTCCAATGCCATTGGCTGGGGACGGTTGGCCAAGAGCCTATTGATCCACTATCGCGAATCGGAGATTCTTTTGCCGGTGATCGCTGCCCTCGTCGGCTATGGTGTATTGCTAGCTGGTAAAATCGTTCGTTACAAGAAGGCGTCTGTTGCCGTTCGTGAGTTGCTGGCTGCGCTGTGCCCCTATGCCATCATTTTTGCCGTACCGATGGCGTGGTTCGTCGCGGTGCCGAATCATACCCTTATTCATAACTGGATGACTTATCGCGGCCTATCGGTTTGCGTATATGTGCTGCTGGTCGGTTTCCTCCACGCGTCAGGGAAAGGAGAGGAACGCGGGCACACCATTGCTTCAATAACCCCTCTTTGAGGTCGCTGGCTCTGAAGCTGCTGGTGGGCTTCGAAGGAGCTTGCAGGTTTGCTTGATGCCGAAGACGTGATAATCGATCGAGTCGTAATCTTGCAGGCATCGATCAGAGGACATGACGTCGATCACGCACGGTATTTGTGGCTGATCGCCAGTTCATTATTCATAACCTGGCGACTGGTTTCGACGGTAAGCGCGCAGTACTCGAGCAGGCAGGAAATGAGTGCGACGGCTTCCGTATCGGCCATGCCGCTTTTGGAAAGCGCCATCGCGAGCGCCGAGGTTCCATCGAGCGTCATTTGCACGTCGCGCAGCTCGTCGAGGGCCTCTAGTTGCGTCGTTATAACGGGCCTTTGCCGATACATCTACTCTCATTTGAATGGCTGAATGTACGGAGAATATCACTTATAACGGGGTGTTTCAATCAGAGCATCTGTGCGAGCTTCTTTTGCCGTAGGACGCTGTCTTGCGCATCTGCGAGCGGTTCGACGTGCAGCCGGGGGAGGGGCATCATGGAGTATATTCCCGACTTGAGAAACGCTGATTAACGCAACAATGTTCTTCTTGATTGCACCAGGTTAGCGGCTTTTCCACACGGCCTTTTAACATGATCGATAGAGTCATGGACGAAGTCGGAGGCTATGGCATGCTTGAACGAATTTCTGCTGGCATAAAACTGAGAAACCCCTGGTGGCGAGAAGCCACCCCCGAGGTTCGTCGTCGAAAACATGCTATGGCTTCCGATTTCGTCCCGTGCTCTTCGCGTGCTCTTTTGGCGGGGCCTTCTACCGTGCTCTACTGCGTGTCCCTTTAGCGGGCCTAAGCAAACACCATTAATCGGTGCTTCCCTAGGCCGGGCCGATGTAGGCAGCGAAGCCTTTTCCGGGTGGCATCCTTGCGCATCTTCGCGTGCCTCACGAAATTGCGGTTGCAGCCAAGTGTCACTATCTGCGCTGACGCTGCGGCTTTCCGCTGACAACCTAAAGGTCACAATTTATGGTCCGAGAGGGGAAGGCAACGACGATTTGGGTGGCCGTAAAGGATTTATAGGATGCGGCGACGTTTTCCAAGCTTGTCGAGAGCTCGCCAGATCCGGCTATCGTTATGAGGAACGGTTGGGAGTCTTTTGTCGTCATGACGGTAGAGGAGTTGGACGCACTTCGCTTGAAAGCTGCTCGCGCTCAGTTGCATCGGGGCATGGACGAAGCCGAGGATGATTACGCCACAGCATGACGATGGAGACAAAGGGGAATTGCAAATACCTGTTCATAAGGTATAGGGCACTTCACCGTGTGGAGGATCACACGGTGAAGGTTGGCCGCATTTTCCATACAGCGCAGAATTACGCCCGACTCGTGTAGGCCGGGCGTTTCGCTCTTTACCTGATGAAGTTCGTCATCACCTTGGGCTCCACCTCGGGGGCCGGCACCTGGGCTGTGGCCTTCAGCAGCCAGGCCATGTTCCTGCCCAGGACGCGCATGATCTGCAGGCCCTCGGCGTCCTGCGCCACGTCGTCGGCCGTCTTGCCGTGGACCATGGGCCAGTAGTTCGACGAGACGACCGGCATGCAGCTGATTTGGAAGTACTTGTTCACCTGGTCGATGGCGGGCGTCGTGCCGGCGCGGCGGGCGGAGGCG
>OLSM01001809.1_pt1 | contig 14976 bp, 16 predicted proteins | sample 1672721 | NCBI WGS metagenome assembly OLSM01 (sample SAMEA3136717, study PRJEB25190) | human gut metagenome | reverse complement strand
CCCATATATAGTGTTCAAAATCGACATACTTTTTTCGCAAAAGCATGACTGATATTATCATCGATAAAATAATCCATATCCAAATCATACAATTGTTACGTCCTTCTTAATTCGAACTTCGCACGTTGTTGCGCTGCATTTAGTGTATACTCTGTTTTTATTGCGTCAAATGCTGCCAATGACAAGCTGTCATACTTATTTTCTTCAATTGCGCATTTGATGCCAACAGATATCTCTACAGGGCTCACGCCAGTAAGGAAATAACCATTCGTACCGTTAGAGATTAAGTCCTGCAAACCACCCACAGGAGATGCAATAGCAGGTACCCCCATCGACATTGCTTCGATCACACCGTTGGGTAATCCTTCTGTATCACTAGGAAATAAAAGATACTTCCAATTGCTCAAGATATAAAATAGAGAAGAGTGATCTTGCCACCCCCGCATTGAAATATACGAATTTGCTTTTGTTTCTTTAATTTTTGCAATACATTCTTGCTCCTGTTTTCCAGAACCCACGATTTCAAGCGTCCAATCTGGATATTGTTCATGGATAACACTCATCGCTTCAATTGATTCAATTATATGTTTCCCAGGCGTTAATCGACAAATCATTCCTATTATATTTTTTCTTGGATATACAGGAGAAGCGTTTCCAATTTCCGTATATAAATGAATTGTTCTCATTTGCTTATACTTCAGATCCGGCCATTCATTAATAACAGATGGAGTTTCTACACAAATATAGTCTGCATGTTCAGCCATCCACCGAATCATTCGCTCGGAAATGCGTTGAAAACTGCTGATTTTTCCTTCTTTCCCAACATTCCCGTAAATAAAATAGTTTATCTCTGCCTTGACGACTTTAGCTGCTATGTAAGGGAAAACCATCTTATCTCCCAGCCAGAAATAAATGGGCATACCCTTTTTTATTGATTGAAGTATTTTTACCGCCATCCAAATCTGCAAAATAACAATGTCTAATAGTCGTTTTAGTTTATTGTCTGCTCTTGTCATTGATTTTGAGATAAGCGTAACGTGCTTCAAGTCGCTCTCGACAGAGATATTTCCTCCAATAATTGTGGTCTCGTTATGAACAGCCAGAATAACACGTAGGAATTTGCTCAACGTCACTTCCGCTGACTTATTCGCTGCGATCATGGGATTTGTTATAACAAATGCCTTTGACATCTTTCTTTTTCCTCCGTATAATTCTATTTGTTTACTTTATCGAGGCAAAACAGCTTCTAATTCGCGTTTGATATGCTTCAACACTTGACTGTTTTGCAAATTCTCTGGTTTCAATCACCAACAGGTTATTACGACAACATTCTATAATCGCCTCTATGGCGTTGTTAATATTGTTTTCTTCAAAGACACAACCGCCGTTACTTACTTCCACAAACTCTTTCGCACCGGCCACATTACACGCTGCAACAGGAACTCCTGCCGATGCGGCTTCAAGCCCCGCCAGAGGAAATCCCTCAAACGATGGAATCATCAATACGTCAACCAGCTTTAGCAAATCTGGAATATCGTTACGCCGACCAAGAAAAAGCACAGAATCTGTTAGATCCAGTTCCTTCACCAAAGCTTCAAGTTCATACATGAATTCTGGTTCACGGCATTCGCCCGGGAAAAGGCCAATGACATCATGCCCACTCTTGCGCAATTCATGAATCACTCGAAGCACAAAATCCTGCTTCTTTGTACGTTGTATCAATGCAACATGGCCAATAACAATATTCAAGGTTTGCCCTCCTTAAAACACCTACAGCAACCGCTTTTGGTATTCGTCGTATGTCTGCTTTAAGCAGAAGCGGTATCCACGTTTAATATCTTCCTGATTTTCATGATCAATGGTAACAATAATCTGCTTTTGGGAGAAGCTGCCAGTGGATAGAATGCTCCGCAGATAGATTTATTAAGCAACTCCATCGCCCCACCATTTGCACTGGTAACCACACTGCGCCGGGTAAACACTGCTTGCTAACAGCAAAGCTCAAGCTTTCCTCCATTCGGCAGCACTAGCAAGCAATCGCTAAGCGCCAGAAAGTGCTCTACATCCATTCTAAACCCGGGTATATAGGCATCCTGCTCCAGATGCTCTAATATACTGTTTTATTTTCTCTTTATAATGTTGGTCGATCTCTGTGTCACCTCGACAAGGATAAGGCCAAGTACCGGTCTACTGCTCTTCTTGATTGCTCTTATTACTTAAACAAATATTTTTTGTCTTTTATTCTTTGTTATCGCAGCAATCTGAGTAACGATCAGTACCCTCCAATTTTCTACCGAGCTTACGCTCAATCTCGGATCGAACCTTTTCCGAATCTCCAGACGCATACTTCACAACATCCACGGGATTATACAAAACCTCAATTTTCTTTTTACCCGCTTTGTTAGTAATTTGTTCACCAACGCACTTAGACACCGCAATAATCTTTTTAACAGAACCAAAGCAACTGCATATGTTCAACAACTTTTTTGTTGTTCCGTCTAGAAAAATGTGATGAAGATGCCAAACCACTGGCTTGCCAGTCAGCACACCGCATACCGCACTCCAGGGAAGCGCGGCGGGACCAGGAGCATATAGAAGGTCGGGTTGATACTTACAGATAATCTTCCATGATTTTAGAATATTCTTTACAGACATCCATCCGTAACGAAAGATAACCTGTTTTCCCTTTACACCAGCAGGGAGTGTCTGATCACCCATTAGAATATAGCGAATGCCTCGCTTCTTTAATTCTTCCGCCAGCATACCCTCGGTGGGAATCAAGCAGCAAAACTCATATTCATCCTTCAGCATATCCAGCACAATCAGAGTCATCTTTTGGCCACCAGATACAGTACCAAGCGTTTCCCACACAAGAGCCTTCTTCATTTAATTACACCTTTCTTTTACCAAATAGTCCCAGAGCCAATAGATTACAGTGATCGATAATCCATGCCCCTACTATCGAAGCGATAAGCGTTGCGACGGTCATTACCGTAATGTACAACACAGGTATGTCTATCGTATACTTCAACAAGATTGTTCTTCCAACCACCAGTATTGGTGCATGGAGGATAAATATCTCCATAGATCTCTTTCCCAGATAAATAAAAGGCCTTTTAATCTTAAATCGCTTAATAATCTCACACAAATACATGATTACATATATCGCACAAGCCGCAGCTATTGCCTTTAGATACCAGATTTCGATGTTGTTCCATGTCAGTATGCCATATACAAAAAAGATAACAAATGCAATTCCCGCTATCTCTTTTAAAAACACCCCATCATACACTTTAACCTTACTGAAATACAGGATGCCTATGAAGTAATACCCGACTTGGTACAGTGAAAAGGAAACACCTATTCCTGGAAAACCAAATTGGCTTGGAATGATCGGCGCAATAATGCTCAGAGCAGAGGCAACTAAGATGAATACCTTAACATTCTTCTGATTAACAAACAGAATCGTTATAACATTTAAAATAAACAAAACATATAGAAACCACAGTTGCCCATCCGGATTGTTTCCCAAAAGAAGTGTCCACCACTTATAGTCATACTGAAACCGTACACTATCAGCCATGAGAATTTTCATTGGAGTATAGACAATGGCCCACACGAAGTATGGGATCATCAGACGAATAATGCGTGATTTGATCAGTTGACACTTATTATGTGTATCCCCCCCGATCATTTTGGAGGATACCGCACCCGAAAGGAAGAAAAACAGTGGCATATGAAAGGTGTACAGGACCTGGTAGACACTCGTCCAGAATACACTGCCTGATGATACCGGCGATATTGTATGCCCTATCACAACAAGAAAGATTCCTAATCCTTTAGCAATGTCAAATGTTTCATTCCTATGCGTCATGATTACCCCACAACTTTCATGATTACTTCAAAAATATCTGTCATCTCATATCGCTTCTTTTCAAACCCAATACGGTTCCCAGCAATGAGTGCCGTGCGCCAACGATGGCCACCAGGAGACATCATATACATAAATCCACCTTTTTCAAACACATTCTCGCCAAGTTCCCATTCACCACCCCACCGCTCATCCATTTGATAGATGATCTCTGGGTATTTGTTCAGATAATGACCGTGATAAAAGGTGTTCGTTCTCACAATCCACTCAAAAAGATACTTATCCTCGCCATCGATCTTGATTTTCTTCAGATATTCGATAATGTCATCGGCCAATGCATCCTTGTCTACAACATTATCATTTAATCGGATACCACCATAGCTATAGTTCTTCAGTGCCGACAGATCACTCAAGTATGCTTGCGTCTGATCCCAGTCAAAATCAGCACTAGAAGCAAACAGGCTCTTCCAAACAGGGAATTTCTTTGCGAGCTTCATCGCCCACTTGGGCAGTCCAACACCTTTGACAACCCCTATAGCAGTTTTCTTGACCAACTTTTTGATACGCTTCTTCACCGAAGGATTACTGACTTCTCTATTTTTCTTGGGGGTCAAATAACCACCACGCCGAAGAAGCTCATTGATGCGTGCTACATAAACAGGACGTGCACCGTGACCATGATCACTGATAATCAAAAGCGGAGTATCTGGTTGCTTTTGTATGACCTCACCCACAAACCTGTCCATGTAGACATACATATCGCGGATCACATTCTCATACTCATTATGGCCAGGATACTCGGGATGATTCGGGTCACAGTGACGCCAGAAGTCATGCTGAATGCCATCGGTAGTGGAAAAATAGCTAAACAGCACATCCACATTTTCATTCTCCATGATCAGCCGGGTCAGGCGGGTCTCTTCATCGACTTTCGTGAAAAACTCATCACGAAGCCCAGGAAGAGAAGACTCGGAGGTAAACTTGCCCTCTGTGCTGAGAACCAGACAGTTTGGTTTATAAACTGACATTTTGGATTCCGGATAAACACGAATCTGTCCCTCGTGCGGACGGGTGATCATCAGGCCATCAATCTCCCAGCCCTTTTTAATGTTCATCGGGAGAACGACCGCACAACTGAAACCTTTCCGATTCAGAATATCCCAGAAAGTACGCCCCTTGAAGGCAGAGTCATCAAAAACAAGTGGTTTGTAGGTATTGGCTTTTGCACCCACATTCACAAAGTTAATGATACCATGCTCCGAAGGATCAAGGCCGGTATAGATCGTAGACCATGCGGGTGTCGTGTCTGCAGGAAAAACAGAACGCATCCTCGGGAATCCGTTCTTTTCCATCATTCCGTATATATTAGGCATGTCGTCTTTGTATCGCTCAATAACATCCCAATCCATACCGTCTATTCCCAGGACGATCAACTTTTTAATCATATGCGTTCTCCTTACCTCAATAAGGTTTTCTTACTTTTTATGTTTTTCAAGGACTTTATCAACAGTTGTCATAACTTCATCCAGCATCTGCTGTAATCCTTGATCGCCTGCAATTACCTTGGCATCGTACATTTCCGCAACCTTCTCATAAAGCGGTTTACGAATTTCCAAATACAAGGGATCGGGAATATCATCTTTTCGTGAACAACACACCTCTATGGGTGTCTTAATGTAAATAATGCAATCAGGACGTGGGGCGTTCTTCCACTTGCCTTCCATGGTCTTACGCATATAATTTTCACCCAAGCCGAGATTTGCTGCATAGGTGACGATATTGTCATAGATATAGCGGTCCACCAACAATGTCGTGCCCATCATTCGCTTCAATCTTATACTAAAGAAAATCTGCAGCTTAAACTCTAGCGTGGTGCAGAAAGAAAATGCGCTGTAAACCAATCCCTTCTGTGCCTGTTTACGCATCTTCTCAAGATAAACACGATAGTCTCCTGAAAAGGGATCACTATCCTTCCTCATAAGTATCTTTTTGCCAAGTTTGATAATTGCACTCATATATTTTATAACATAAGCGGCACGCACGACTTCCACCTTATAGCCTCGCTTCTTTATCTGCTCATAGGCATAATCAATGCTTGTCGATTTTCCAGAACCGTCAAGCCCCATGAAGCTGATCATTGCCGGTTTCATTCGCTTACCTCCCCAACAAGATGCAAGACATCAGTTGCTATCGAATCCCAAGTTCTTACATTTGTCAAAAAACTCTTCTTCCGTTTCTGTTTTGCCACTTCAGTAAGGATCTGGTTAATCTCGCTGCTATCATCCACATAAGTAATCCCTCTCGGATCACATTCAATTTCCATAAGATTGGAAAAACTACGATAACCGATCACCGGCGTACCAGCAGACAGAGCCTCTATCACAGAAAGCGGGATGCTAATCACAAATTCTGCAGACTTAGTAGGGAACAGATATACATCTGCCATTTGGTAGATTTCTTCCACATTTTCAAGAAAACCCTTGTGGATTTTCACACCAGACTGTTCCAGTTTTTGTACTATTGCGGCATCCTCAAACATACCACTTGCGATAACCAGTCTTTCAACGTTGGTTAACTGAACAAAGTCTTCCAGTCCGCGACCCGTGGAGCAGTGTCCCACATGAATTACCAACAGCTTTTCAGGATCAAATCCATACTTCAGTTTAAGTTGACGAGACTTTTCAGGTGATACTGGCGCAAATTTTTCTTCTTTAATGCCAACGCCAATCTTCCTCTTCACCTTACCTTTTGCAAGTGTGATGTCAGCAACATCTGCATCTATAAGGGTTAGGTAATTGCATTTCAGCGGATGATTTGTATTCACTATCTGAAAGGACTGTTCTGGCTTCTGTACGCAGACAATCCAGACATTTTTGCAAAGCATCGTCACCATACGAGTCAGCCAATAGACAAGCTTATTGGCTCTCGCAAAAATGATGGTCACATCACTTTTTAAAGAATGTCGAATAATGGCGGGAAATTGCTTTAAGGCAGAATTTAGAACGGTGTGTCCTTGCTTCTCAAACGACTTGGCCAAGTGTGTAGCAACGTTGCGCATTCCCTCATTTACAACGCCATTGACCGTCCCCAACACATGAATTATCATTTGAACAAAGTCTCCTTTAGCTTACCAAATGCCTTGAGAGAACGTTTTAAATCCTCCGGATCACGCATCCCCCGCCAGATACGATGCGCAATGTACCACGGGCGCAAATAGTATTTCTTTCGTGCATACGAGCAAAAGTCAACCAAATCCTGAGCACTTAAAGCAGGAGTATTGATGATGCAGTTGAGCGTACCATCCTCACGAATGTATTCGTCATACTTTCCATTGATATAGTTGTTGCTGCGTGCCCACTCATAGGCCTCTGTTCCCGGATAAGGAATCAGAGGGAAGAACTGCGCGGTATCGGTCTTGAAACGCATCGCAGCAGCGAGCGTTTCTTCCATAGTTTCACGTGTTTCTCCGTTATTACCAACCATATAGCACGCATGAATCATTAAGCCGGCCTTGCGGGCATTGGAAATGTAGTTTTCAATCTGCGCCACCGTGGTACCCTTGCGAATGTTATTAAGAATTGTCTGGTTAACACTTTCGATGCCGGGGATAATCAGGTGACATCCAGCTTTCTTCATAAGCACCATTGTGTCGTAGTCAAGGTTAACACGGGCATTACACAGCCAGCGGATTTTCTTGTTGATCCCTTTTCTAATCAGCAAATTGCAAATTTCTGTTACCCGAACTTTATTGATAGTAAACGTATCGTCCTCAAAAACAATTTCCTTGACCTCGGGGAATTTGTCAAGAATATATTCGATCTCACCAATTACATTTTCAGGCGTGCGAAGCCGGTACTTATGGCCATGCAGCGTCTGCGGATAAACACAGAAGTTACAGCGAGCTGGACACCCACGCCCGGTGAATATTTGAATGGATGGAAAGGCAGCAGCTGGAAACACATAATCCGTGACACAAAGATGTTCCTTAATGAACTTTGCAGCATAAGGAATCTCATCCAATTCAGTGATGTGTTCTGCGTTCGGATTATTCAGTATCTCTCCCGTTTCGCTGCGGTAGGAAAGCCCCTTTACATTAGACAAAGCAATCTTGTCGCGCAGAGCAAAGGCAAGATCTCGTACAATGTAGTCATACTCCTGACGAGCGATACCATCCACAGCCTTATCAATAGCCATGGTTTCGTCCACCGTTGCAGTCGGATGCGTACCAACCAGCAAACAAAACGCTCTGGGACAAAGCTTTTTGATTTCAGCAGCAAAAGCCACATCGCTGTAAATAGAAGGCGTACTGGTATCAAATACAAACAGCTTTGCATCCATCGCCTTTTCTTTTACGATGGACAATGTATCTTCCTTCGTCATCCGCTTTGCAGGTGCGTCAATGAATACAACATCAAAGGCATTTTTTTCACAAACCGCGGCTGCATAGATCAGCCAAAGCGGATAGTACAAAACACCACTATGCCCAATGGAGGGACTACGGGATTCGCGGGAGAACTTGCCGTGTTCAGGTTTAAAAGGAGGATTAACAAAACAAACCTTCATTTAGATTTACCCCACTTTAACTTTTTATATTTTAGCAATCCATTGACAATATACCATGTTTCATAGTAGGCAGCTTGGAACACATTCAAACCTATAGCACGATATGTATTCCAGTTCATCATTGCTGCCTTCAGTTTGTTACCCGATTTACTGGTTGGTGATAAACGATATATCAATAGAGGCTCATCGATGCCGTAGGCGACTTCACCACTTCTTAATACTTTAAGCCAGCACGTGAAGTCCTCGTGCATATTTTCCCCCATAGATTCGTGCTTTTGATAAAGCGATTTACGGATCATTACAGAGGAATTAGAAACGAGATTTTGCTTCAAAAGCTTTCTGTAGCCAATCTGCTCAGGAACACGGAGGATAGCGTCTATCCTCTCTCCATCAGCGTTAATAAAGGATGATCCAGTGAACAACAAATTTGCCCCCGTCTTTTTCTGAAGCGCGACTTGTTTCTCCAGTTTATCTGGCATCCATGCATCATCGCTATCCAAGAAAGCCAACCATTCGCCCTTTGCGACTTTAACACCGCGATGACGGGCAATGGAAACACCACAGTTTTTTTCGTTATTGAGTGTCCGGATCCTGCTGTCCTCATTCGTCAATTTTTGGATGAACGCTGGAGTCTTGTCCTTTGAACAGTCATTGATGATGATCAGTTCAAAATCTTTATATGTCTGCGTCAGAACAGAACGTACTGCAAACTCCAATGTCTTTTCCGCGTTGTAAGCAGGCATAATAATGCTGATCATATTTGCGACCGCCCCTCCTCGCATCTCTCAACTATATTGTAGAGTAGATAGAAACGGAGAAAATGTTCTCCGTTTCTTTGCTCATTTCGATCCATTATTACTTACGCCGATTTCTCCACATCCCTATTACTCGCCGTCGCCTGCCCTTCGGCCACACCCTCCGTACTCTCCTTCATAAACAAGATTTTCACAGTGGCAAACATAATCTGTAAGTCCTGCAAGAAACTGGGGTGGGCTATGTACATCAAATCCATAACCAGCTTATCATATGGCGTAGTGTTGTATTTCCCATAAACCTGGGCATAACCGGTAAGGCCAGCTTTGGACTGAAGACGGAGATGAAATTCTGGAAGTTCTTTTTCGTACTGCTCTGCAATTTCCGGCCGCTCTGGACGAGGTCCACATATGGTCATATCGCCCTTCAATATATTCAAAAGCTGTGGCAACTCATCAATGCGAACCTTACGGATAAAACGTCCCACAGGGGTAATCCGATCGTCATTGTCACCAGAAGAGAGACGAGCAACTCCGTCTTTCTCCGCATCCACCCGCATACTACGAAACTTCAACACATTGAATAATGCTCCATCCTTCGTAAGCCGGCGTTGTTTGTAAAAAACAGGGCCACCATCATGTACTTTGATCGCAATAGCAGTAGCAATGAACACGGGGGAAAGAATGATTGTAGCTATCCCAGAAGCCAGGATATCGAATCCGCGCTTCAGAAACAGATACACCGGACTAGGATGGTACCGGCCTAGTCTCAACATGGGTAGATGAAACATGTGTATAGCTCGAGCACTGCTCATAAGGACATCTCCAATGCGAGGAATCACATACACGTTGATATCCTGCTCCACACAGTATTTAATGATAATGTTTCGATCACGGCTATGAATACCACTGAGAAACACCGTATCCATAGAATCCAGAACAGACAAGTCTGTCAAACATTGGTCAACATCCATGGCGACACGAATATCAAATTTTTTCTCTAGACCATATTCCTGAACAAGTCGTTCCAAACCTTGACGCACGTCATATATAACGGCGGAACGCCTGGCAGGAAACATGGAGAAATACCACTGATGAGCGAAAAAACACCAACAAATAGAGAGTAATCCTTGTAGTATCAAGGAAACCACCAATGGAAGCGGATTAACAATACCTTTAGAAAGCAAGCAGATAATCACATAGAGAATACATTCTGAGATAGCAGCAGCTAACGCTTGGCTATATACCATCTCAGATATGCGAATAATAGAGATCATAAATCCATCATATACTTTTCCGAACATTACATAGAGGATGAAGAATAAGGCCACAACCACCCAGTTTCCCCAATAGTAAAAGGGAGATGCTAATCTGGAGGCGTAATAATGGAACCACGCCGCCATAAAAGGTAAGGTTAATAATACTGGGTTCAGTATTTTGACGGTACCAATCAGCAAATCGTGTTTAAACTTATTCATTCCTTAATCACTAACCCCTTCAAATTCTTGCCCCAAAGGGCACTCCCTCACTGCATACTGACATAATTCGACAATAGACGGAAAAATTATTTCCTTGTCATTTTAGTTTTTCATTCTCATTCTCACGTTTCTCCATACACCGTTTAATAAGATAAGAAACGAAACATCCCAATGCTAAACCACAGCTATCCAATATTACATCCCCTGGCTTTCCGGAACGACCTCCAGAAAACAGCTGATGATATTCGTCTGTGGCTGCAAAAACCACACCTAGTATGATGGCCGGGAGCCATGCTGGTAATCTTTTTTGCAAGGAGAAAGCCCCTGTCAGGCCTAACCCCATGCAGAAATAAATAAACAGATGAGCCCCTCGCCTAAGAAAATAATTGATCCATCCCATAATCTCTTGGGATACGTCTAAATGAAAAAAGTCCAAAAACCAAGCCACGATTCCACGGCTCAGACCTTGAGATTGTGTTCCAGGCTGACTGGAGAAAAACACCGCCGCCAATGCAGCAGCCACAGCCAGGCACACCGAGAAAACGAACATTCTATTTTTTCTGCCTGTCACGGGGTATCCTCCACAGGCTCATAGAACACATCCATAACAAGCTGTTGAAGAGCTTCTTCATCTACGGTAAATTCCATGAACTCCTCCCCCACCTTGGCTTCACCTTGGGTGGTAAGGATCTCTCCTACTTCATATGTATTCAAGTTTTCCATTAACGCGGAAAGCTGGTTGATGGTACAATCAGACACCAGGTACTCATTGAGTTGCATCAACACGTCCAAGGTGAACCCTACCTCTTGGGAAGCTTTTTTCATTTGCTCTTGCAAGCCCGCCAGATATTGCCGCTGCCGTTCCATGCGGTGAAGGTTGGTACTATCCTCCAAACCACCGCGGGAACGGACGTAAGTTAGGGCGTGCTCGCCTAATAGCGTCACTGTTTCCCCCTGCACCAGGGTATCATCGATTCCTGAGAAATCGTCCATCACTTCCACGGTAACACCGCCCACAAGATCGTTTAAAAGGGCAACCCCGTCCATAGTCATGGAAATATAGTGGTCAATTTCCATGCCATACAGCAGGTTGGACACCGCCAACACCTGATTCTCACAGCTGTCCTCTTCCCCGCTGCCATAGGTGTGGGCAAGTGCCAGCTGTCCAGTAAAGGTACCGGCAGGTTCTCCGGTAACACCCAATATTTGGATCTGGGTCATTGTGTCACGATTCAATTGGATGGGAGTGCAAGTCTGAGCCTGCTCGTCAATTACCAACACCAGCAGGAAGTCTGCTTGCTGGTTGTTCAAATACCCTTCGGGGTTTTCTCCCTCAAACTTACCCCATCAGGAGAACTGTTTCCAGGTCTTCTTTCTTAGCGTAGGCTGTTCCGTTGTAATAGGTGATCTCCCGCTCTGGTAGACTAGAAAAATCATTGAGGTTAGCGCCTGTTGAGGAAACCTCTTTGGCAGGCTGTTGATCCACTTGCCGCACTACCAACATGACAGCCAAAACCACCAACACCAGAGCGAGAACAATCACAATTCCTTTTAGAACACGGATATCTAAACGAAGCTTCATTTAATTCTGGGCCCGTTTTTTCCAAACCACCACAGCAGAAGCCACGGCTACACAGCCCAGAACCATCAGACTTGCACCTGCCACAGGAGGCAAAGTGGAATCGCTAGTCTGAGGAGAGGTAGGAGCATTGGCATCAGTGGAAATAGTGGTATCTGTTTCAGTCTTGTCCACCACAAATGCCACGGGGGACAGGCTGTCGAAGGTTACGTCCACAGATCCGTCAGCGTTGCGCACCACCCGGTCATCGGGAATAACTTCCCAATTGGAGCCTTCGTAGTTGTGGAGCACCAACAGTGTGGCCGTGGGAGCAATGTTCAGAGCAAACCGAATGGTGATATGGTTACCCTCTTGAGCAAGGTACTCCGCAGCATCGCCCTCCACAGATACATCAAATACATCACGGACTACTAAGTCTTCCTCATTAGCTTCACTGCCCATCTCCTGGAGAATACTTCCAAGATCCACATCCGGTACCAAATCAGCAATGGAGTCTGCCTGCTGAATCTGTTCAAACGCGTTGGAAAGCATCTCACTGATGTGTTCCGCTGCTTGAGCCAGAGCAGAAATGGGAGTCACAATCAGTTCGTTCGCGTCTACGCCGGCCACCTCATTGCCGTTTTCGTCCCGAATGATAGCGGAAACCTCGTTGCCGTTCTCATCCGTAATCGTCTCCACCGTAGGAGCGGGCTTCTGCTCCACACTCTCGGTAAATTTCACAGCAGCGGAAGCAGGGATGGCAAGCGTAAAGAGCATCATTGCAGCAACAAGAAATAAAGCGAGCTTTTTCATGGGGTATCATCCTTCCTATGTTTAAAAATCAATCTATCATCGTCTGGCACACGGCCAGAACAAGATATCGCTTTTGTGAGTTACCTGCCAAGCAGGTAGAAAGAACCAAAATTTGATCCTCAGTGGAAACGGTGATCGTATCGCTGAATTGAGCTCCGATCTCCCGAACTTCGTACACACTGTTCAAAAAAGCCGTGACCCGGCGGGGATCGGTAGGGTCGTAATTGTAAAGGATATGCCGGTTGTCGTAGGGGTCAGCGGCAAACACTGTATAGTGAAGCTCCTTATCCGGGAGATAAACCACGATTTCCCCGTAGTCTTCCAGAGCATTCTCCTGAGAATAGGTTTCCTGAAGCTTTCCAAACATAGTGCCTGCATGCATCTGGTGGCCGTAAGCCACTGTGAGCAAATCCTCCATGGTAGTAGTGTTGTAAGCACTTTCCGTAAAGATGGCACCAGCCGGGCTTTCATTTCCATCGCTGTCATGGGTCAGGTAAAAACTGTCATCCCCAGCCCGCTGGACTATGGGAAAGTCAAACTCTGTTCCCGGGATTTGCAGCCAGGCGTAAATATCCGGATTCCCCTTTTGGAGAGCATTAAAATCAATTGGGCTGACGTAAGGCTCTTTCGCCTCTTCCTGCTGGGAGCTTTCAGGCTCCTGCGTAGGCTCTGCAGTGGGCACCGCCGTAGGGGAAGCGCTGGGCACTGGATCCGGTTCCGAGGGAGGGCTTCCTCGCAGAAGCAGCGCCCCGCACACCACGCAGAGCAGCCCCAATATGGCAATCACTCCGGCCAGGATACGTTTATTGTTCATAGCTTCCCGCACCTGGCTTTGAACAGCGCGAAAGTCTGGCGATTAAACTCCCGCCAGATTGCCGTTCCTAAAGATTTTTCTATGACCTCTCTGGCCTCTTGAAGTCGCGGGGGCCTTGTACTCTTATTGTGACAATCCGAACCAAGCATCTGAATTTCTCCTTTTCGAAGCATCTTCAGCGCCTTGCTCTTCGTTTTCCAATGCAGAAAGAACGAGGCGTTGCATTGAGTCCACACCCCCGCCTGTCGCAGTTGCTCCCCAAACTGCCGGAAAGACTGATAACGCTCCACATGGGCCAGAAGGACTTGCAGGTTTCTCCTGGTTTGGATCTCTAGCACTTCCTCCACCATCCGCTGGCTCCATGGAGCAAAAGGCATTTCCAAAAGCAGGATATTGGTGGATTCCAAGGTAAGCAGAGGCAATTCCTCGGTGTGGGACATACCATCAAAATAGTGTACCTCTGCACCTACCAAAAATGGAGGAAACTCCTGGGGCCATTTGCTCCACAGGTACCGTTCTGCTTGATCCCGGTATTCAAGAAACTGGGAAGGCCGTTGCTGAGCGGCATTAAAATGAGGTGTGGCAGCAACAAGAGTGACGCCTTGCTCTGCCAAAGCTTTTCCCAGCCAAATACTTTCCTTCAAGGAGGAACTCCCATCATCCAAACCGGGAAGTAAATGGGTATGTATATCGATCATGCGCTGGTTTTCTCTCTCTCCTTTTCGATCTCGTTCTTCTTTCCCTTTTTCTGTGCAGTGCTATCGCCATAACTGTAACCATAGCCGTACTGCTTATAGTATTTCTTGTAATATTTCTTGCGGCCCTTGGCTCCGGTGTCGGAGTCGGTCATGACAAATCCCAAAATCTTTGCGTCAACAAAACGCAGCTGACGCACCGCCTCCGCCAAAGAGCGCTTATTGCTGTAATTCTGCCGCACTACCAGAACCATGCCATCCACCAGTGTTGATGCCACCAGCGGATCGGAAACCGCCGTTACCGGAGGAAGATCCAATAGGATATAGCCGAAGTCCCTCTTCAGCACATCCATCGTAAGCTTCATCCGTTCCGATCCCAAAAGTTCGGAAGGATTCGGGGGAATTTCCCCTGCGGGAAGCACGTACAAATTA
>OLSM01001807.1_pt1 | contig 14983 bp, 13 predicted proteins | sample 1672721 | NCBI WGS metagenome assembly OLSM01 (sample SAMEA3136717, study PRJEB25190) | human gut metagenome | reverse complement strand
ATAGAGGACTGGAACCAGCCCCGATACTGGTCGCCCCCTTCCAAATATACATCGGCGGGGTACTTTAGGTAGGGTCGTTCTGCGGCCACGGCGGCCCAGGTAGAGCCGGAGTCGAACCACACATCCATGATGTCAGTCTCTTTGGTGAAGTGGGATTTACCGCACTTGGGGCATACGAAGCCCTCGGGCAGCAGGCCGGCGGCCTCGCGGTCAAACCAGACGTTGGAGCCGTGCTCCCGGAAAAGCTGGGCCACATGGGCGATGGTCTCAGGGGTAACGATGTCCGCTCCGCAGTCGTCACAATAGAAAATGGGGATGGGCACGCCCCACACCCGCTGGCGGGAGATGCACCAGTCGTTGCGCTCGGAGATCATGGCGATCATACGGTCCTTGCCCCAAGCGGGATGCCAGGAGATAGTGTCGCAGCTATTCACCGCTGCGTCCTTGATTGCGTCCACGGAACAGAACCACTGCTCGGTAGCCCGGTAGATAATGGGGTGCTTGCACCGCCAGCAGTGAGGGTAAGAGTGGGTGATGTTCTCCTTGGCCAGCAGGAAGCCCTCCGCCTCCAGGTCGGCCACCACCATGTCGTTGCCCTTGGCATAGAACTGGCCGTTGTACCGTTCGTCGGTCATGACGCCCTTGCCATTCACCGGCACGGGGGTTCCAATATGAGTCAGGCCCGCCTTGTCGTACTGCTGGCAGATGGCGAAGTCCTCGGCGCCAAAGCCGGGAGCGGTGTGGACGCAGCCGGAGCCGGCGTCCGAACCGGCGGAGCCAGCCGTTGTGCCACCGGCATCTTCCGAGCCCCAAAACACTGGCGGCCAGGACAGCACCAATCCGGCAGGGACGTCCAGCTACAGCGATACCAACGATGGCCCGGGCAACGGCGGTGCGGCCAATGACCCGCCGCCCACCGGCAGCACGCCCGCCCCAGCGGACACGGACTATGGCTCCGGAAACGACGGCGTGACGGATTACGGCGATCGGGATACCGGCAATGGACAGAATAGCGGCGGGGTTTCCGGCAATCTGCCGCCCACCGGCAGCGCCTCCATTCCCGCAGATACGGACTACGGGCCCGGAAACGACGGCGCCACGGACTACAGCGATGGGGATACCGATGACGGTCCGGACGAGGAAGGCGGTACGGACTACGACGGCGGCAACGACCGCGGGGATGATGACGGCGATGACGATGATGACGACGACGATGACGGCGAAGACAGCGATGATTAAATTTAAAAAATTTTTCCAAGAGACCCCGGTTTCTGAAACGCCCCTCCGTAATCTATGGGTGTAAGGCAAAACAAAAGCCACCTGAAATAAGATTGAGAGGAGTTATCAAAATGAAATTGAGAAGAAAAATTTTTGCAGCGGTCTCTTCCCTGGCGATTTTCACAGCAGCCCTTCTGACCGGCTGCGGCTCTCCGGAAACACCGGCAGCCGAAGGCGCTGCGCTGAAAGAAACGGGAACCCTGATGCTGAGCGTGAACCCTGAGATTCAAATCGATTACAACAAAGAGGGAAAAGTGATCGCCCTCGCCGGCCAGAATGAAGAGGGGAAGGGGATTGTAGAAGCCTACCCGGATTACATCGGCAAGAACTGCGACGTTGTCTTGAGAGATCTAGTTGAGAAAATCAACGAGGCCGGATACTTTGTAGAGGACATCGACGGGAACGAAAAGAATATTGTGTTGCAGTTGGAACCCGGATCGGTACTCCCAAGCGACCATTTCCTGGCGGATATGAGCGCCAGCACCCAGGCGGTGGTCAAAGAGATCAGCCTTTCTTCCGGGATTGTGACCATTGACGGCGACGATTATGACCCCGCATATGCGAAGGGCGGGGAGCTATCCCCCTACATCACCCTGGAAAAAGCGCAGGAGATTGCCCTGACCCAGGCCAACGTTCCGGCAGAAGACGCCGTGTTTGATGACAAGGAGTTCGACCACGACGACGGGACCCCGGTTTTTGAACTGGAGTTCACCGCCAATGGCAATGAATACGAATACGATGTACACGCGGCCACAGGGAAAGTGGTCAAAGCCGGGCATAAGGCGGTCGATGCGCAGGCCGGGCAGCAGCAGACGAGTTCCTCCGGGGATTACAACGATACGGATTATGGCCCGAACAATGATGGTGTGACGGATTACAACGATACGGACTACGGCCCGAACAACGACGGTGTGACGGACTACAACGACACGGACTATGGCCCGAACAATGACGGTGTGACGGACTACAACGACACGGACTATGGCCCGAACAACGACGGTGTGACAGATTACAACGATACAGACTACGGCCCGAACAACGATGGTGTGACGGATTACAACGACACGGACTACGGCCCGAACAACGACGGCGTGACGGATTACAACGACACGGATTATGGCCCGAACAACGACGGCGTGACGGACTACAATGACACAGATTACGGCCCGAACAACGACGGCGTGACGGATTACGGCCCGAACAACGATGGTGTGACGGACTACAATGACACAGATTACGGCCCGAATAACGATGGGGTCACAGATTACAACAACGGCGACACCAACTATGATGACGGCGGCAGCGACTACAGTGACAACGACGATGGGGATTCCGATTATGATAGCTAACCCGCCGGAGGCCATCCCTCTGCGGCACGAATACAAGCACCAGATCAACCTGCGGGAAGACCTGGTGCTTTCCCAAAGGCTGCGCAAATTGTTTCCCCATGACCCGCATGCAGGGGCGGACGGATGCTACCGGGTGACGAGCCTCTACTTTGATACCCCCTATGACAGCGCCCTGCGGGAGAAGCTCGACGGGGTGAACCGGAGGGAAAAATTCCGCCTGCGCTATTATGGGGCGGATCCCTCCTTTATCCGCTTGGAAAAAAAGTTTAAGCAGAACGGCCTGTGCGGAAAGCGCAGCGCCCGCATGACGGCGGAGCAGGTGCAAAGCCTTCTGGCCGGCGAATACGGGTTCCTGTTGGACTCCGGGGAACCGCTCTTCATAGAGTTTTACAGCAAACTACAGGGGAAGGGCCTGCGGCCGAAAACCATCGTCCGCTACGACCGCGAAGCGTTCCTTTATGCGCCCGGCAATGTGCGCATTACCCTGGACCGGGACATCTGTACCGGGCTGGGGAACGTGGATTTCCAAAACCCAGACACGTTTTACCTGCGGGCGCTGGAACAGAGCACGGTGTTGGAGGTCAAATACGATGCGTTTTTACCGGAGCTTGTCCGCATGGCGGTGCAGGTTCCCGGAAGGCAGGCGGCGGCCTGTTCCAAATACGCTGTATGCCGCAGGTTTGATTAAAGGAAAATCGGGAGGAACGGCTGAAATGACTTTTCAGGATATTTTCAAATCCAGCTTTCTGGAGAACATCGCCAGCATCTCCATGCTGGACATGGCGATCGCCCTTGTCTTGGCCTTTCTGTTGGGGCTGTTTATCTTTTTTGTCTATAAAAAGAGCTACAGCGGGGTGATGTATTCCGCCAGCTTCGGCGTGACACTGGTCGCCCTTTCGCTCATCACCACGCTGCTGATTATGACGGTCGTGAGCAATATTGTGCTGTCCCTCGGCATGGTGGGCGCCCTGTCCATTGTGCGCTTCCGCACGGCGATCAAGGAGCCCATGGACATCGCCTTTTTGTTCTGGTCGATTGCGGTGGGCATTGTGCTGGCGGCCGGCCTCATCCCTCTGGCGGTGTTCGGCAGCATCTTTATTGGGGCGGTGCTGGTCGCATTCTCCAAAAGGAAGACGGTGGATTCGCCGTATATCCTGGTGGCGCATTGCGAAAACAGCGAGATTGAGGAACAGGTGCGCATTTTTGTAAAGACGCAGGTCAAACGGCTGAACCTGAAAAGCAAAAGCGTGTGCGGCGGCTGCGTGGAGCTGAACTATGAAGTCCGCCTCAAGGATGACAACAGCGCCTTTGTCAATCAGCTGGAGGCCATGCCCGGCGTTTCCCGGGTGGTGCTTGTCTCCTACAACGGCGATTATATGGGATAAAGCGATGATAAAAAGTGCATGGATCGACCGGATCTGCATCGGCGCGGCAGCGTTGGCAGCCCTGCTTGCCATACTGCTGATGTTTGGCGAACCGTTGGGGCTCCCAAAGGCGAGTGCCTCGCCGGGGTATGCGTCCCGCCTGTTTAACAGCAGCAGGGTACATACCATCGATCTTCAGATCAATGACTGGGGCGCGTTTGTCGAAAACGCGGGAAAAGAGGAATACGTCCCCTGTACGGTGGAGATCGACGGGGAGGCGTTCCGGCAGGTGGGCCTGCGCGCCAAGGGGAACAATTCCCTGCGCCTGACGGAAGAGTACGGCCTGTCGCGGTACAGCCTCAAGCTGGAATTCGACCAATTCATTGACGGCGGGAATTACTACGGCCTTGACAAATTGTCACTGGACGCCTCCTTTCAGGACAACAGCTACCTGAAAACCTATATGGCCTATGATATGATGGCGTTTATGGGCGTCCCCACCCCGCTGTGCAGCTATGCGTGGGTGACGGTGAATGGGGAAGACTGGGGGCTGTTTCTGGCGGTGGAAGAACCGGAGGAAGCTTTCGCGCGCCGGAATTTTGGCAAGGATTTTGGGCAATTATACAAGCCGGACTATCGTTCCCTGAAGGAGGAGAACGCCGATGTAGCGCTCAAATACATCGACGGGGACCCGGACAGCTACCCCAACATCTTCGAGAACGCGAAGTTTAAAGCGTCGGAGGCCGACCGGGAACGGTTGGTCGAGGCGCTGCGGGTCTTATCGACCGGCGAAAATTTGGAATCGGCGGTCGATGTGGACGAGGTGCTGCGCTATTTTACCGTACAGGTTTTTGTGATGAACTGGGACAGCTATCTGGGACGCACCGGGCATAATTACTTTTTATATGAGGAGGACGGAATTCTCCGCATCCTTCCCTGGGACTATAACCTATCCTTTGGCACCTATGCCCTGGGGATGACCAATCCCATCAAGGACCCCAACGTGCTGATCAATTATCCCATCAACACCCCCGCAGAAGGGGAGGTTATGCGCAACCGGCCCCTGTATCACAACCTGATGAAGCATGACGAATATTTTGCCCGCTATCACAGGTACTTTGATGAATTCCTTTCGGGATATTTTGAGAATGGCCGGTTTGAAGCTGTCCTCCGGCAGACGGAAAAAAGGATCGCCCCCTATGTGGAACGGGACCCGACGGCGTTTTGCTCCTATGAAGATCACCAGCTGGCCGTGGATACGCTGGAACAGGTCTGCCTGCTCCGGGCGCAGAGTGCCCGGGGCCAGCTGGAAGGGAAAATCCCGGCGACCATCCGCGGGCGGCAGGAACAGCCGGAGGCCGGGGTGGACGCTTCTGCCGTATCATTGGCCGCCCTTGGCGATTTTGAGGATTTGGAGTGGGCAAAGGAGAAGCAGGACGCGGCGCTGGAAACGGTCCTACAAAAAGGGGCGTTGTAAAATAGCTGCCAGGCAATGTAAAAAACGGCATCCAGCGGGAAATACCCGCTTGGATGCCGTTTCTGCGAGATCGTTTAAGGGACGCCTTGTGAACGTTGCCTCTTAGCGTCCTTTGTGCGGTGCGCCCGGTTGTTTCATGGGGCAGGGCCCCTTTGGATGGCTGCTGGCAGGGCAACCTGCTCACCAGCCCGATAGATGCGCCCGCTGCATGGCGCCCATCACCTTCGCGCGCAGGTCGGGGAACTGCTGCTCCAGGTTGGCAAGAAGCGTGGCCGTGTCCTGCCGGCTGGTTGCGCCGTCCGCAGGGCAGGCGCTTTTGACCACGGGGAAGGCGTTCCGGCGCGCGGCGGCCCGGATGGACGCCTCTTCGGTAAAGATCAGGGGGCGGATCATCCAGAGGTCCTTGCGGGAGAGATACGTCTTTGGGGAAAAGCAGGAGAGCTTGCCGCCGTAGAAGAGGTTCATAAAAAAAGTCTGCACGGCGTCGTCGAAGTGATGCCCCAGCGCCAGCTTGTTGCAGCCCGCTTCCTTGGCCATGTTGTGCAGGATGCCGCGCCGCATGCGCGCGCAGAGGCTACAGGGGTTCTTCTCCTTGCGCTCCTCAAAGATGATCTCCCCCAGGCGCGTGCGGCGCAGATGGTATTCCACACCCAGGGAGGCGCACAGGGAGGCAATAGGGCTGTAATCCGTCTCCTGGCCGCCGAAGCAGGGGTCGGCCGTCAGCGCGACGACCTCAAAAGGCTGCGGGTAGTAGTCCCGCAGGCGGGCCATGCCGCGGAGCAGCGCCAGGGAGTCCTTCCCGCCGGAGACGCCGACCGCGATGCGGTCCCCGGATGATACCATTTCGTAGCGCTCCATGGCGGCGCGCATCTCCCCCATAATCTTTTGCATGTACAATCCCCCGTTTCGCCTCAGACCGCCCCCAGCCATATAACCTATATTATATAATGTATAAGAGCGTTCCAATGGATTCCGTGCTATTATACCGGAAACGCGGCGAAAAGAAAAGTGCCACCCGATTGACATTTCTTTAACAATTGAAATGACGGGGGAGTTTGCAGGAGATAATCGGCCAAAAATGCGAGAAAACGGAAGCTATCCACAAAGTAAATTAAAAATTTCGCATTTTGGTCTTGACACCGTGCGCCGCAGATGGTATATTAAGAACCGCACTTAGGAAGTGCCATGCCCTTTTGGGGATGGACGTCCCGCCAAGAGCCTATCCCTGAGCTGCCGGAAACCCTGCGGCGATTCAGGGATAGGCTCGGGAATCTTGAAAGAATATTGGAGGTAAACGCTATGTCCACGTATATGCCCAAGGCCGGCGAAGTCGACCGCAAGTGGTATGTGATTGACGCGGCAGGAAAGCCGCTGGGCCGTGTTGCTGCCCAGGCTGCGGTTCTTCTGCGCGGCAAGCATAAGCCGACCTATGCTCCCCATGTCGATTGCGGGGATCATGTCATCATCATCAACTGCGCAAAGGCAGTTCTCACCGGCAAGAAGCTGGAGAAGAAGTTCTATTACCGCCACACCGGTTATATCGGCCACCTGAAGGCGGTCCGCTATGACACCCTCATGGAACAGCGTCCGACCAAGGCGATGGAATTGGCCGTCAAGGGCATGATTCCGAGCACCACCATCGGCCGCGCTGCATTGACCAGACTGCGTTTGTTTGACGGCGCGGAGCACAAGCATGCCGCCCAGAAGCCCGCAGCCTGGGAGTTATAAGGGAGGGACTGAACTATGTACGAGAAAGCGCCTTATTTTTACGGAACTGGCAGAAGAAAGAGCTCCGTCGCCCGTGTGCGCCTGTACCAGGGCACCGGCAAGGTGACGATCAACGATCGTGACATCGACGATTATTTCGGCCTCGAGACCCTCAAGCTGATCGTGCGTCAGCCGCTGGTGCTTACCGAGACCAACGAGAAGTTCGACGTTGTCTGCCGTGTGGCAGGCGGCGGCGTAACGGGACAGGCCGGTGCAATCCGCCACGGCATTGCGCGCGCCCTGTTGCAGTACGATTCCGAGAACCTCCGCGCCTCTTTGAAGAAAGCCGGCTTCCTCACGCGCGACCCGAGAATGAAGGAACGCAAGAAGTACGGCCTCAAAGCCGCTCGTCGCGCTCCCCAGTTCAGCAAGCGCTAATCAGCACTTCAAACCGGTTCAAAAATGCTCAAAAACCCCGAAAAACTGCGGTTTTTCGGGGTTTTTCTATTTCACATCTTCTGTTGTGGCTTGTCTGATTCTGGCAGGATTTGAACTGTTCTGACCCTGTTTTTCTTGATTAAAAATGGGGCAACCGGCCCTTTTTGACCCCATTATGATTAAAAAATGGGGCAACCGGGAGCCAAAACCGAGCCGTTTTTGAGGTGCTTTTACCCTGTCCCTTGTCCCTCATTTACGAGCTTTTCGTTATGGTTTTTCTTTTGAAAGGGCTGTCCTGATTTGTCAGGATTTGACCAAACTAAATTCGGTTTATCTTTTCTTCACTCATGGTATCCAATCCCCTTAAGGCTGACAAATACTCGCACATTTGCGCTACACATCTTTGAACAGCTACAATGAAGGCAAAAAGGAGGACTGCACTATGAGGAAACAGAAATTCAAGGTATACCTTACCCCTGCTGAAAACAGCATTGTGATCCAGAGCCTCAATCGTCTGCGGAACACTCTGTTGCAGGAAAATCGGGACACCGGCTGCGTGGATGATCTTTTGCTCAAAGTCATGTGCGCCCCTGTCAAGAGAATTTGAAAACTACATATTGTTTCGTCTGAATCAAGCCGTTTATTCTTTTCATAGAATAGGCGGCTTTTTTTCATGCCCATTTTGCAGCATACATAGCTGTCCGTCTTGCCAACGGGCAGCTAAATCTATCAAAAAGGAGGACATGAAAATGCCGGAACAGAGAAGCCGCCCGAAGGAAGGCCGTGTTATCGCATTGGCCAACCAGAAAGGCGGAACAGGCAAAACCACCACAACGGTGAATCTGGGCATTGGTCTGGCCCGCCTGGGACAAAAAGTTCTGCTCATTGATGCAGACCCCCAGGGCGACCTCACCACTTGCCTGGGCTGGCAGGATCAGGACAGCTTGCAGACTACTATCGCCACCATCATGGAGAAGGTGATCCGCGATGAGCCGTTTTCTGTGGATGAGGGCATCCTGCACCACAAAGAAGGTGTTGACCTCATGCCAGCCAACATTGAGCTGTCGGCTATGGAAATGAGCTTGGTAAACGCCATGAGCCGGGAGTTCACGCTGCGAACCTATGTCAACGAAGTCAAGAAGAACTATGACACGGTTCTGATTGACTGTATGCCGTCCCTTGGTATGATTACGATCAATGCGTTGGCGGCGGCTGACAGCGTGATTATCCCGGTACAGGCCCACTATCTCCCGGCCAAAGGCATGACCCAGCTCATGCGAACCATCGGCAAGGTTAGGCGGCAGATCAACCCGTCCCTCAAAGTGGACGGCGTACTGCTGACCCTTGTGGACGGGCGCACCAATCTGGCCAAGCAGACGGCAGAAACCTTGCGGCAGAGCTACGGGAGTGTTTTGAAAATCTATCGTTCCGAGATTCCCGTTGCAATCAAAGCCGCAGAAATCAGCGCCGCTGGCAAGAGCATCTACGCCTATGATAATGGCAGCAAGGTAGCTCAGGCTTATGCGGAATTTTCAAAGGAGGTGCAGGCGGATGGCGAGAAACAACGCGCTAAACTTCAATCTGCCCTCAGTCGATGACCTCTTTTCCACCGAGGAAAGCCGTGCGGAGGCCAGATTGGAGAAAGTCGTCAACCTGAATCCCTCAGAGATCAGCGATTTCCCAGATCACCCTTTCAAAGTACGGATGGATGCAGCCATGCAGGAAATGGCGGAGAGTGTCAAGCAGTATGGCGTGTTGGTTCCTGCGCTGGTACGCCCCAAGCAAGGCGGCGGCTATGAAATGGTAGCCGGACACCGCAGGAAAATGGCGGCGGAGCTGGCGCAGCTCCCGGAAATCCCCTGTATTGTACGAAATCTCACCGATGATGAAGCCACAATCATCATGGTAGATTCTAACTTGCAACGGGAGCAGATTTTGCCCTCGGAAAAAGCGTTTGCCTACAAAATGAAGTTGGACGCGATGAAACGTCAGGGCCAGCGGACAGATTTAACTTCCGACCCAGTGGGTTGGAAGTTAAACGGGAAAGAATCTGCGGGTATTGTTGGAAAGGAAGGTGGGGATAGTCAAACACAGGTTAGACGATATATCCGCCTTACTCACCTTATCCCGGATATTCTGGAACTGGTGGATAATTCCGTTTTGCGAGAGCCGGAAGTGCTGCAAATCGCCATGCGTCCTGCGGTGGAACTGTCCTACCTGCGAAAAGAAGAACAGGCAGACCTGTTTGCTATCATGGAAGAAATGGACTGCACTCCATCCCATGCCCAGGCAATCAAAATGCGGCAGATGTCCGAAGCCAAGACCGGCGATGAGCGGCTTGCCAAAGATGCCCTTGTCGCCATTATGAAGGAGGAAAAGCCAAATCAAAAAGAACAAATCAAAATTCCGAAAGAGCGGATCAGCAAGTATTTTGCGCCGGGGACGCCCGCGCAGAAGATCGAGGATACCATCGTTCAGGCTCTGGAACTTTACCGCAGACGTCAACGCAGTTTAGAACGATAATCCCACTCACAAGGGAGAAGTGCGCCTATTTGTAGGAGAACGAAATTTTCCGTCCCCCCTCTCCACACCTCACCCCCCTACAAACAACCTAAACAACCCCAAAAAGAAGATATTGGGGCAGCCTGTTTCAAAAAGATACCGGCTGTATTGGTAAAAGGCCGACATGGAGAAAAAGCGGCGCACCACTTCTTTTTTAGACAGTAACCAACAATCATCAGCCGAACGGCAGCACATCAGGAAACGATGTGCTGTTTTTTTCGGCCAATTTTCAGGAGGTAACAAGATGAAAGCATTGAAAAAGCCTTTGTCCCTGCTCATGGCGCTCCTGATGTGCTTTGGAGTATTTGCCGGGACAGGCGTTACGGCTTTTGCCGCAGGCGAAACCATGACCACCTATATGGTGGATATTCCCCGTGCCAGCGATCCCAATAAAGCCGGATGGGGCCACTCTGACATGAGCTTTCTGGGTGGCTGGTCTGCGCAGGCCAATGACAGTTTTTCTGTTCATACACAGGACGCTTACAACGGCAAGGCCATCTATTGCATTGAGCCTGGTATCGGTGTGAAAACCGGCGACCAGTACACGGGCCGGGGCGAGGATTTCTGGGACAACTATCCGTCCCATCTGAACCCCACCATTCCGCCCAACACCATCAAGGAATATATCGGGCGGATTATGACCTACGGCTGGCAGGGCAACGCCGATACTTCGTGGAACAGCAACAATCCCGATGACGCCAATGAGATGGCGGGCTATATCGCTACCCAGCTTCTTGTTTGGGAAACGGTTGTCGGTGAGCGTGATAGCCAGTTTAACCATGTGGATGCCAATGCCCAGGGAAAAAACAACGTGGCGGAATATATCAGCAGCAGTCATCCGCTGCGCAGCCAGATTTTCAGCCAGTATTCCGCCATTGAGAGCGCCGTAAAGCGCCACACCATGCTGCCCAGCTTTTTCAGCGGTTCCCCGGATGCTGGAGCTTATGAACTGAAATGGGATGGCGAAAAGTATTCCGTCACTCTGACGGACACCAACAATGTGCTGGGTGATTACACCTTTACCAGCAGCACCACCGGCTTGAACTTTTCGGTGGACGGCAATCAGCTTGCCATCACATCCAATCAGCCTATCAAAGGTTCTGTGACGGTGAAAGCAGAGAAGATCACCGCCCAGCGCAGCGGCGTTGTGGTCTGGACGGACGGTGTAACCGGTGGTGGTACGCAGGACTTCGCCACCTATGGAGCTACCGTTTCCGATCAGATGGTGGGCTATCTCAATCTGGAAGTCAAAACCGGCAACATGAAGCTGATTAAGACTTCCGAGGATGGCAAAGTAGAGGGCATCTCCTTTACGATCACCGGCGAGGGATACAGCGCCACCAAGACAACTAATTCGGCAGGCGAAATTGACATCACCGACCTCAATCCCGGTGTTTATACCGTCACCGAGCAGTCCATTGACAAATACGAACCCCAGGCTACTCAGCGCGTGACCATCGTCAGCGGCCAGACGGCCACCGTGAACTTTAACAACGTGCTGAAGCGCGGCAGTCTGGAGGTCACAAAGACCAGCGAGGACGGTTTGGTGGAGGGAATGACCTTCCATCTCTATGGAACTTCTCTTTCCGGCCTGCCGGTGGATGAATACGCTGTGACCGACTCCAGCGGTGTGGCAAGGTTTGAAAACGTCCTCATCGGCTCCGACTTCGTGCTGGAGGAGGTTGATACGCCGATCCGCTATGTGGTGCCGGAGGCCCAGAGCGCCACGATTGCCTGGAACGAAGTCACAAACAAGAGCGTGAACAATGTGCTGAAAAAGTTCCGCGTCACCGTAACCAAGAGTGATGTGGAAACCGGCGCGCCCCAGGGCGACGGTTCTCTTGCCGGAGCCACCTATGGGCTTTACAAGGGCGACACCCTTATCGACAGCTATACCACCGATGAGAACGGTCAGTTCACCACGGATTATTATATCTGTGATTCCGACTGGACGATTCGTGAAATCAACCCCAGCGAGGGGTATCTGCTGGATTCCACTATTCACAAGGTAGGTGCGGAGCCGGAACTGTATGAGATCGAGCTGAACGACACCGCCAATGATGTGACTGAACAGGTTATCAAAGGCGAAATCGCCATCATCAAGCATACCGACGACGGAGAAACCCAGATCGAAACCCCGGAAGTCGGTGCGGAGTTCCAGATTTATCTCAAGGCGGCAGGCAGCTATGACGCTGCAAAGGAATCTGAGCGCGACGTTCTCACCTGTGACGAGAATGGCTTTGCACAGTCCAAAAAGCTGCCCTATGGAACCTATATTGTCCACCAGACAAAAGGCTGGGAAGGCCGAGAGCTGATGGACGATTTTGAAGTGTATATCGCTCAGGACGGCCAGACCTACCGCTATCTCATCAACAACGCCAACTTTGAGAGCTTCATCAAGGTGGTCAAAGTGGACGCGGAAACTGGTGTTACCATCCCCTATGCAGGAGCCGGGTTCCAGATTTATCGCCCCGATGGCAGCAAGGTGGAAATGACCTTCACCTATCCGACCCCGACCACGATTGATACGTTCTACACCAATTCTGAGGGCTACCTGGTAACACCCGAAAAGCTGGAGTATGGTTCCGGCTACTCTTTGGTTGAGGTACAGGCCCCCTATGGCTATGTGCTGGACAGCACACCGGTGTATTTTGATGTGACCGAGGACGCTTCCAGCGAGGAAGGCGGCGTGACGGTCATTGAAGTCACCAAACCCAATATGGCGCAGAAAGGCGTCATCAAGGTCAGCAAAACTGGCGAGGTGTTCTCCACCGTCACAGAATCCAACGGAGTATATCAGCCGGTGTATGACGTAACCGGCCTGTCTGGTGCGGTGTTTGAAATCACAGCGCTGGAGGACGTTTATACGCTGGATGGTACGCTGCGTTATTCTGCGGGCGAGGTGGTGGACACCATTACCACCGGCGAGGATGGCACGGCCCAGAGCCAGCCTCTCTATCTGGGCAAGTTCCAGGTGAAGGAAATCGAGTTCCCCCACGGCATGGTGGATACCGGTGAGAATGTCACCAATGTTGAGCTGGTGTATGCAGGCCAGGAGGTAGAGATCACCGAAACTTCCGCCAGCTTCTACAACCAGCGCCAGAAAGTACAGGTCACTCTGAATAAGCTGCTGGAGCAGGATGAAGCCTTCGGCATCGGTATGAATGGCGAGATTTCCGCCGTCACCTTTGGCCTGTATGCTCAGGAGGATATTACCGCAGCGGATGGTTCCGTAATTCCGGCAGATGGGCTTCTGGAAATCATTTCGGTGAATGAGAACGGTCAGGCTGCCTGTGCTACCGACCTGCCCTTCGGCAGCTTCTATCTGAAGGAACTGTCCACGGACAGCCATTATCTGCTGAACAGCGAAACCTTCCCGTTCACCTTTGAATACGGCGGGCCGTCCGTTGCTGTGGTGGAGATTACTGCAAACAATGGCGAGGCCATCACCAACGAGCTGATTCGCGGTGAAATCCACGGTCTCAAAACCGACGAGAACGGCACTGGTCTGGGTGGGGCTGTGATTGGCCTCTTTAGGAGTGATGAAACCGAGTTTACGGAAGAAAGTGCCCTTGCTACCACCACCTCTGCGGATGACGGCAGCTTCTCCTTCTCCGATGTGCCGTATGGAAATTGGGTGCTGAAAGAGCTGGAAAGCCCGGAAGGTTTTGTCCTCTCTGATGAGATCTTCTCCGTTACCATTGAGGAAGATGGACAGGTTGTGGAAATCTCTCTTGCCAATGAGCGGGTTTACGGCGACCTGCGCCTTACCAAAGTGGATAAGGATTACCCGGACAACAAGCTGACAGGAGCGACCTTTGAGGTTTACAAAGATGTAAACGGAGACGGCAAATTGGACGACGGCGACGAGCTTATTGGTTTGCTTACCGAAACCTCTACCGGTATTTACGAGATGAAGGAGCTTCTTTACGGAAAATACCTTGTAAGAGAAACCAAAGCACCGGAAGGCTTTGAGCTTGATAAGGGTGTGTACTCTGTTTTCATTGAAAAAGATGAAACCACCTACGAGGTAGAAAACAAAGCCGGCGTCGGCTTTATTAACACGGCAATGAAAGGAAACCTGAAAATCGTTAAGACTTCCTCTGACGGTAAGGTTGAAGGCTTCACTTTCAGAGTTACAGGAGTAAACGGTTATGACCGAAGCTTCACGACCGATAAGAACGGCGAAATCATTATCGAGGGACTTCGTATCGGCGATTACACCATTTCCGAAGTTCAGGATAGTGTTTCTGCTTCCTATGTGCTTCCTGCGGATAAGATTGCAACCGTAAAGGTCGGTTCTACTACCGTTGTGGAAATGCACAATGAGCTGAGAGATACACCAAAGACCGGAGACAACAGCAATGTCGGCTTGTGGACTGCACTTGCGGGACTTTCTGCCCTCGGCATTGTAGGCACAGCCATTATTGCGTACAGAAAAAAGAAGAAGGAGGACAATGAGTAATGGACGCTAAAACAATCGTAGCAGTTGTATTGGTCGCCTTTATTATCGGCGGCTTTATCTTCTTGCAGATTAAGAACAGAAAGAAATAAGGAACGCTTGTGTGGGCGGAGTGAAAACTTCGCCCACGGTTCTTTTACGGAGGTGCATTATGAATAAGCAAAAGACGGTTGACAGCAAGGTGCTTGCAATACTCAGAGAATGCCCCGAAACGAGGTATGACGATATGCAGCTAATCCTTTGCTATTACAACCGATACAGCTATATGAGAGTCGGCGATTTGTCGCTTGAAGATATAGTCAACAACTATAAAGGCTACGGCTTGCCGTGCTTTGAGACTATCCGC
>OLSM01001787.1_pt1 | contig 15116 bp, 8 predicted proteins | sample 1672721 | NCBI WGS metagenome assembly OLSM01 (sample SAMEA3136717, study PRJEB25190) | human gut metagenome | reverse complement strand
CAAACTTGCCGAGGATGGGAAGCCCCAACCTCTACAGGTGGGGGAGGATGTCACTCTTCATCTCTGGTGATAAACATCATTATAAATGCCAACAACAGCAATACGGAAGATATAAGGATTGCCCGTTCATGGAAGTATTTAATACACTGGTTTCCGATGATCGCCCCGCAGATAAAGCAAAGAATAATTCCGTAATAGAGAAGCCCTTTTTCAAGAGCTTCTCTTTTTTTTGTCTGGAAGAACGTGTAAATATTCTGTGTGCCGCTTCGCAAGTTTCCGATGCACATAGTAGTAGCGATACCATTTCCATGAATTTTACGAAAACTTTCTACCTGAATGCCACAGGCGAGGGAAGTTAAGCTATTTGCAAGAAGGTTATGACTTTGTGGGAGAAAGCTTACGATAGTAAGAATAATAGCCTCTGCCACAACAGAAATCTGCCGCCAATGCAAATGACTTCCTATTCCTGAATTTCGGACAATGTCTGCAAGTGCGATTCCAAAGGTAAAAGCAAGAACAGGGCAAAGGTAGCGGATAGCTGCAGGAATATTTCCTTCAGAAAGATGGACACCGAGAAGGAGCATATTTCCCGTCTGGGCATTTGCAAATACCTCGCCTCTGCCGATATAGGAATAGGCATCCATAAAGCCGCCGGATAGCGCAAGCAGGATACCAAGTTCTATGGATTCTGAAATTTGGACTTTTTTATTCAAACAAAAAACCTTCTTTCTATCTATAAGTGTGATTTACAAGTTCTATACACAATATCTTCAAAAAAATTGTGGATAGACGCAGTGCTTTGGGAAAATATTGTGGATAACTTTATAAAATTTGCATGATTTACAAAAAATAATTCAAAAGATGCCGTAATGATTATAGTGGGAATGAGACTGTTTGTCAATTAGAATATCTTTACTTTCAAATGGTAGAATGTTATCATAGTAGCTGTTGACCAAGGAAACATCTACATGATTTTTTCATTAAAAATATAGGAGGATTGCAATGGCAAAGAAAGCATTAATCGCTATGAGTGGTGGTGTTGATTCATCAGTAGCAGCATACCTTATGAAAGAGGCAGGATATGATTGTATTGGTGTGACAATGAAGCTTTATGATAATGAAGATATTGGAATGGCAAGGGAGAAAACCTGTTGTTCTTTAAGTGATATTGAGGATGCCAGAAGCGTGTGTGTTAAACTGGGAATCCCATATTATGTATTTAATTTTAAAGATGATTTTAAGGAAAAAGTTATTGATAATTTTATTTCCTGTTATCAGAATGGAATGACACCGAATCCCTGCATCGAGTGTAATCGTCATTTAAAATTTGAGCATTTATATAAGAGAGCGAAGGTATTACATTGTGATGTTATCGTAACGGGTCATTATGCAAAAATCACACACGATGAGCAGGGATATCATCTGTTAAAAGGTGTCGATGACAGCAAGGATCAGAGCTATGTACTGTATTCTCTTACACAGGAACAGCTTGCCAATACATGTTTCCCTTTGGGAGATTACAGCAAGACAGAAATTCGTAAGATTGCAGAAGAACAGGGATTTTTCAATGCCCATAAGCACGATAGTCAGGACATCTGCTTTATTCCAGATGGAGATTATATGTCATTTATCGAGAAAACAACGGGCAAAAAGAGCGAGCCGGGAGACTTCGTAAATCAGGAAGGCGAAGTAGTCGGTAGGCACAAGGGCTACTATGGCTATACTATCGGACAGAGAAAAGGTCTCGGCATATCCGCACCAAAGCCATACTATGTAACAGAAATCCGCCCGGAAGAGAATAAAGTCATCGTCGGAAGCAATGAAGACTTATTTAAGACTGATTTAATTGCAAATGACTTCAACTGGATAGAGAACTTAGCGGAGGACGAAGTCGCTAAGGCAAGAATCCGCTATCACCAGACAGAAAAAGAAGCAACCGCCAGGAAAAATTCAGATGGAACAGTAGACATTCATTTCTTAGAACCACAGCGTGCGATTACCAAAGGCCAGGCAGTAGTCCTGTATAGGGATAACCACGTAGTGGGGGGAGGAACAATCATAAAATAATTTTTGATTTGCCGCAGGCAAAGGAGACGCATCCCAAGAGAAAAGAAATCTGTGGTCGGATTGCCAGAAGAATTTAGAAAAGAGTCAGTAAAAAATTACCCCATTTTGTTCCGTTGTGCTAAACGTTCCATTTTGCCCAATAAAACAGAAACTTCGGAGAAACGAATCCGAAGTTTCTATGGTCAAAATTCCACAGCACAAAGTCACAAAATGGGGTGATTTTTTTACTGACTCTTCTTCTCGTATTCTTCTGGCAATCCGACCACAGATTTCTTCACTCTCGGGGAGCTGTGCTTTGGTTGGGGCAGAATCAGAATATTATGTTAGATAATTTTGAGATTTTTCAAAAGGTTATGGCTTTCCAGAAAATGAATACTAAAGATTGACATATAAGTGATTGCTATGATATCACAGCAATTTTACAATAATAAATTAAGTTGTCTTTTATCTATTTTGCAGAATTAAAGTAAGCAGGCGTTTTCAAAATTTTTAAGCCGGATTGCACAGAAAAAATTGAAAAAGAATGGGTTCACTATAAGATTGAATTTTATTCCTTTGCGCTGTGGAGTTCTGACTGTAACCTCACGAGATTGTTTTTGAGCAAGGTTGTTTTATCAGGCAGAATGGAACATTTAGCGCGACAGAACAAAATCAAACTTATAATGAACCCCTTCTTTTTAGATATCTAAGATAATCTGGCAACAGCCAAAGACAGCTCCCAACGAGAGAAGCCATCCTATATTTGTGGCCTTAGAGCAAGGATTGAATGCGAGTATGTAAGCGAACATTCAACCCGTAGTGATAGAGTCACAAATATAGGATGGCTTCTCTCGTTGGGAGCGTCTCCCCTGCCTGCGGCAACCCAGAGCTTAATAAGAAATTACCGTAGTATTCGCTGGCATATATTTCCAGATATAATATGCATCGGAGTCCATCAGACGCACACATCCATTAGATGCTGGTTTACCAATTGTAGCATCTGCATACACCGTGCTTGCAATTGGAAATTTATGATGATTCTGGCTGCTGCCGGATGGGTAACGGTGTACTCTGGTGTGGAAAGAGTTTCTTCCACAATAATGAGTTATGTATTCTTCATAAGTATTAACATAATACCAGCCATTTTCCTTCTGACCAATGCGGAAAGTTCCATGGGGAGAACGGGTATTATAGTTTCCGGAGGCGCAAGGGAACGATTTAATTAATTTCCAATTGTTCTTTCGACCCTGAAAAATGCTGACTTCCTGTGTATAATGACTGACCCAGATTAAATAGCTGGTTTTGCTGGAATACTTTTTAACATAAGCAAGTTTTTGAGCAGTAGAATATTTGGATGTTGTGTAGTTGCATTTGAAAGCGCGAAGACTTCCTGTAGTGAGGTAGTAGGTCTTTCCTTTATAGAGAATCTCGCTTCTCTTATATTTGGTATTACGTCCGATTAAATCAACGGTTACACCGCTGCTTAATGTTTTAACAACTTTTTTAGAAGTCCAGGAACGGTAAAGAGAAACTTTCTTGGTTGTCTTGCAGAAGTAAGTCATCGTTCTTATTGTTTTTAATGGTGAAAGTAAAGTGTTAGGGGTACAGCTTACAGTAGCTCCTGTTGAAGAAGTATAATTCTTTCCATTAATCGTTGTGTAAGGTTTTACCATAAAAGTAATACTTGAAGCGCCGCTTGTAATGGAAGTCTGATAAGTGGAGCGGGTGGTGTTTGCTAAAAGAGTGTAGCGGCTGCCCTTTTTTTTATATACACTGTAACCGCTTGCGTTATAAAGTGTGTTCCATTTTAAGTTGAGACGGCTATTGCTTGCGTAGACAGATAATCCAGTTACATTCTGTGAAATGGTTACGGGAATCGTAGCAGAGAGCTTTCTGGAAACCGTTTTTGCGTTAGGAGCGAATGCTTTTACAGTAAATGTGTAGGTCTGGCCTTCATTTAACTGATTAAATGTATAAGTTCCGGCTTTTTTAAACTTAACAGAACGTCCATCGGAACAAAAGAGTTTATATTTATTAGCTCCAGTGACGGCTTTCCATGTGATTTGTGCACTTTTATATCCTGGTGTAACAGTAAAATAAGGTGCTTTCAGTGAGACGGCTTCGGTTGAACTGGTTGTGCTCTGGCTTTTGACCGTTGTCTGACTTGCATTCAGAGAAACTGCCGGATAAGTGCAAAGCCCGAAGAATAAAAGGGCTGAAGCGACAGAAAGACAGAGTTTATTTGTTATTTTCATGAAAAATCTCCTCTCTCATAGTATTAATGGTTATTGATAATTTACTATCTGACTAATATAACAAATCCTGCTACCAGAAGTCAAGGAGATGGATTTACTATTTAATTCAAACAAAATTCAGCCAAAGCCCTCTGTTTCCATCCCCCGAATCTCTCCAACCATTATTTTAATTCAACTAAAAACAGCCAAAGACAGCCCCGGAAGAGAAACGCTATCCTATATTTGTGGCCTTAGAGCAAGGATTGAATGGGAGCCAGTAAGCGAACATTCAACCCGCAGTGATAGAGTCACAAATATAGGATAGCGTTTCTCTTCCGGGGCGTCTGTCTCTTAACGAATTAAACTAGCCAAAAATTCTGGGAGAATACTTTCTGGTACTTCCATTTCTCCCTGTCCTTTAAATAAGGAAATATGTGGTTTGTTCTGACCGTGGAAGTCTGTTCCGCCTGTTTTAAGAAGACCCCACTGTTTAGCAAGACCAGCAACATATTCCTGTTCAACAGGAGTGTAAGTGTTATAGTAAGCTTCAATTCCAACAAGGCCGGCTTCTTTTAATTCGCGGACCAGAGTTTCTTTTTGGGCGGAATCTAACTTTTTATAGAACATAAGGTGTGCAAGAACAGGGACACCGCCACTGTTTTTGATTAGTTCGATTGCTTCCTGCGGAGTAGGCATGATACGTTCCACATAGCAGCATCTTCCCTCTGCAAGATATTTATCAAATGCTTCTTGAACAGAAGAAACATATTTCTTTTTCATAAGAAGCTTTGCGATATGTGGGCGGGCGATTGTTTCGCCTGGCTTATCTGGTTTGATTTCGTCCATGGAAATCTTAAAGCCCTGTTCCTGAAGTTTCTCAATAATTTTTGCATTACGTCCGTCACGGCTTTCACGACAAACGGCAAGGCGTTCTAAGAGAGCCTTATTTTTTGTGTCGATGTTATAGCCAAGAACATGAATTTCTACTCCGTGATAGTCTGTAGAAATCTCTACACCAGAGATGGCAGTAAGTCGTTCTTTATGTTTGGCAGCAGCTTTCTGAAATTCTTCTGTGCCAGCAACTGTATCGTGATCGGTAAGAGCAATTACAACAGGATTTTTATCACCAGCAAGTTTTAGGGCATCATTTATAATTTCTGTTGGGGAAAATGTACCATCAGAAGCAGTAGAATGAATATGTAAATCAATATAAGTTTTCAAAATGTACTCCTTTCATGCAATAATCAATCAAGTATCTATAATATTCTATATCTAGTATCGCAGAATTAGTTAAAAAAATCAATGTCTATGACAATTATTTATATGAATTGAAAGAAAGTGATGGAAAATGTGTAATAATGCAATACTTGTTTGTAATAATTGCATAAAGGTGTTAGAATATCTTTATTGAGAATGAGAAGCTAAACAGGCAGACAGAACATGTAACGGAGGTTAATCTATAATGGAAGATATGATGAAAGCGTTGTTGGATGTGGTGAGAGCACAGCACACTGCAACAGAAGGAAGCGAAGAAAGACCATTTGATATTAATGATATTATTGATATGGCGCTGAATATTACCGGGAGACCAGAAGAACCAGAGGAACAGCAGGAACTTTCTGATACGATTCAGAAGCTGGCAGAATCTCTGGCACCAGATATTTTCCCACCGAAGACATTTGAGGAGATGGATGATTCCGAGCAGGCAGCTTCTGCAGTGAATATGATAGAGGAACGGTTAAGAAATGGTGGCAGAAGAAGAGAGACAGCAGCCCCACAGTCACAACAGGAAATGACTCCACAGCAGAATAGTTCACAGATGCAGAGTGAGTCACATGAGGAGAATCCTTTTGCACAGGTAATGGAGAATGAAAATGCGAATATTCAGCAACAGTCAGAAACTGCAGATGGATATGGAAATATGGCATCCACAGACAGTGGTGCGTCCGAAGATTATGGTAATGGCAGTTCTTACGATATGTTTGGACAAGACGATGTAAATCATCAGGAAGCGGCGAATCTTAATGATTTGATCTATAATAATTTTATGCAGATGATGGGATTAAATGATCCTAAGGTAGAATATCCATTTGACCGTTCTCAGATTCGATATGGAAGGGAAAAGACAGCGACGGAAATGCTTGCAGAAGATGAGGCCAACAAGGCAGAAGAGAGAGCATTAGAAGAGCAGAGAAGAAGGCCAGTTTCAGCCTGGGAACTTGCACAGTCAGCTGTGGATAAGGATGAGGAAGCACATCAGAAAGAGGAATATGAACCTAAAGAGATGAAGATGCCAGAAACCAAATCAGCTTCTCAGTTAGCCGCAGAAGCAATCGCGAAGGCCAAAGAAGAGAATCAGATGAAGCTTGAGGCAGAAAAGAGAGCAGAACGTCTTATGGAAGAGGCAAGAAAGCGCGGAAAAGATCCGATGGAATTTGCACTTCATCAGCAGGAAATTTTAAATTATATGGAAAAGAACAGTGATGAACTCGTTTCTTTTGAAGATTATGAAGATTTATCACCAGAGGAAAAATTAGAGATAGAGAAAGAACTTTATCGGGAAAAACAGATTGAAGCGGGAGTGGCTCCAGAAGATATCAGTGATGAGTTACCAGATGAGATTCTGGAACAGTCTGGAATTGCACCAGATCAGACAGCAGGAGAGCAGAATAGTCAGGAGTCTGCCGGACAGGGAGATGGAACAACAGCACAGCAAACCAGCCAATCACAGGGAATGCCGGCATTTTCAGATGATATGCTTCGTATGATTAGTCAGGAAGTAGTACAGGAAAATGCAGAGATGATTCTGGCTGAAGATGCCAATGCAGACTTAGGATTAATTAACGAGACGATTTTCGAAAACTTGAAAAATCTAATGAGTCAGACTGGCGGAGCTGTGACGCAGGAAGATATGGAATCTTTGATCGGAGAAGTTATTTCCAGAAATACGTCTTCTGACTCAGAAGAAAAACAAGAAACTTTGGCGCAGACGGAAACAGGTACTACAGCTGAAACGGCACCGATGGCATTTGAAGGCGAAAGTGCAGGCAGTGCTGTTGGAAGTGGAATGGCAGGAACGAGGGAACCAGCAGTGGAAAGTTCACAGTCAGAATCACAGAGCCAGCCAATGTCAGCGGTAGAACTTGCCAGGGCAGCACAGCAGGCAGCTAAGCCAGAGCCACAGGAAGCCAGAGAAACAAAGTCAGCAGTAGAACTTGCAAAAGAGGCACAAGAAAACGCAGTACAGAAGAAGGCTGAACCAATATCGGAGACAGAGGAAGAACTGAGCGAGGATGATTTAAACTTTGATGAATTAGATTTAGAAGAGGAGTCCGAAGAAAGTCAAAGTCCTTCCATTGAAGAATTAAAGGCACAGCTTAAGGCAGCAGAAGAAGCATTGGCAGCAGAGCAGTTAAAAGCGGCACAGAAAGCCGGGAAAGCAGAGGAAGAGAAGAAATCAGAAGAAATTCCGAAAGTGGAAGAAGCAACAGAACAGCCGATGGAAGAGAGTGCATCAACAGCCGGGGAACAGACAGCAACAGAAGAAAGTTCTGAGATAACCCCTGCGCCGACAGCAGAAGAAGTACAAGAACAGCCTGAGTATTCTGAAGTTTCAGAAAAAGAAGCGGAAGAATTTGAATATGTTGATCCGGGCGAATTAGTTCTTGGAGACCACACACAGGCAGAGATAGATGAAGCTTTGGATAATCTGGCATCTCTTGGCCTGGAGGGTGAAGTCTATGAGCGTGCAAAAAGAATGCTCTTACTGGAACTTGCTGGTTCAGAAGTAGCACTTGATGCATGGCTTGAAGAACAGGAAAATGGCAAGAAGAAAAAGGCAGCGGTATCCGCGTTAGATACAGAAGAAGATGCTCTTGATGATTTAGAGGATTTAGATGAAGATGACCTCGAGCGAGAATTAGAACTTGCTATGGATGAAGACTTTATTGAGGAAGATTTAGAAGAACCTGCAAATGAAGAAACTTTAGAAGAAAGCAGTCAGGACAAATCTGAAGAAACAGAAAAAGAGGCAGTTTCTGAGGAGGATTTAGAAGAAAACTCTGTAGAAAAAACGGAGGACGAATCTGATAAGACGGAAGGTGCCGAAGATGTATCAGAACAGCCAGAAAGTATTTTAAAAGAAGCTTCTGAGGAAGAAATAAGCAGTGAAGAGGAAAACTCTGAGGAAGAAGAGGGAGAGACCTCAGAGGCAGCTCAGGAAGAAGCAGCAAATAAGGAGTTCTCTGAGACAGAAGAAGAGGCAGCAAATAGAGAGTACTCTGAGACAGAAGAGAAAGAGACAGCAAATAGGGAGTGCTCTGAGACAGAGGAAAAAGAGATAGCAAATAAGGGCGTTTCTAAGAAAACAGAGAAAGAAGCAGAATACAAGGAAGCAGAATACATTTCTGAATCAGAAGACACAATTCAGGTAGAAAAAACAAGACCGGAAAAGGAAGAGAGGACATCTTCACAGACGAAGAAGCCTGCACACAGTGAGAGAACATCACATTCCAGAAAACACAAGAATATTGTAAAACGTAAGGAAAAAACAGCTCCAGAAAAAGAAGAAAGAGAATTTAGCGCAGTAGTTCTAACAGGAAAGAATGTCGAAGAAAAAGAATTCCAGGTAAGTGTCCGCAATCCATTTGTTCTCAAAAACTCTGCAAGCTTTATGGATAAATTTGAAGAGTATATTGTAGATACACAGGAAAACAGAAAGTTAAGCACAGGATTCAAACGTTTAGATGCAATGCTCCGCTATGGCCTTCATAAAGGAAGTTACTTTGTAGATGCTACACCTCAGTATTTAAAGAACGGATTTATGCAGCAGATAGCCGACCGGGCAGCAGAAAGCGGTGTAGATGTACTTTATATTTCAACAGAGCTTACCCGCTATGACCTTATGGTAGATACTATCTCTCGTCTCAGCTATGAAATGAATAAAAAAGATGAAGAAAAAGCAGTATCCTCTATGGCAATCATGACAGGAGAAAAAGGCGCAGATATTCGTTCTTTAAAAGATGAATTGAATTGGTACAGAGGACGGATCAGTGAACATCTTTTTGTACTTGATCAGGAAGCAGTGTCTGAATATGTAGAAAATATGGAGGATGCCTCCGCAGGAGATATATTAGCAGAACTTATTCGTTCCATCGTAACAGAGGGAGCACATAAGCCAGTGGTATTTATTGATAATATTGAAAATATACTCTCAGTAGAAGATTCTGAAGATATGAAACCGCTCATGGATGGGATCCGTAAACTTGCAAAAGAACTGGGAATTCCGATTATTATGTCCTACGGATATGCACCAGCAGAAAGTGAAAATGAGCTTGACCCAGATGAAATCGAATATCACAAATCATTAGGAAATATGTGTGATGTATATCTTGAACTCAAATATGCAGATATGATAACAGAGGATTACGAAGAATTAACAGAAGATGATATTCAGGAAATGGTAGAAAACGGTGAAATGCTTCTTATTAACGTACAACTTCATAAAAATAGAAGAACAATGAAAGCATCCTGTCAGATACAGGCAACACCGAAGTTTAATTATTACGAAGAATAGTGATTTGCCGTAGGCAAATAGACGAAACACCAAAGAGAAGATACCCTATATCTGTGACTTTAGTCGCGGCGGTTTGAATGCTCGCTTATGCGCTTGCATCCAAACCTTGCTCCGAGGCCACAGATATAGGGTATTATATGGCGCTATTCCGTAATCCCAATATAATCCGTTACAACCTTAATCTTCGCACTGATCTTCTGAAGCTCTTCTGTTGGTTTATAATCTTTCGTACCAAAGAGATATTCGTGTGCTTTTTTTACATTTGTCTGGGCTGTAATTGGAAAACCGTAATAGATGCCGTTATATCGTTCATCTTCAGATTTAAAAGGATAAGCCTGCGAATCTTCTATCTTACAACGTGCCATGGAAAGAGTCAGCTTTGTGAGAGCGTCATTAGAGAGGCTCGTTTTACACTGTGGAAGAACAGTACTGATTAACTTTCCAAGTTTTAGCGGCTGTTTTTTAGCTGTATTCATAATACCTTCAAGAACAAGTCGCTGATGGTTAGCTCTTGCGTGATCTCCGCCTTCCATGTAGCGGATACGAGAGTAGGCAACAGCCTGATTACCATCGAAGGTATAAGTTCCGGTTTTTTCAAACTTCGGAGAATTTCCACCATTAATATGATTCATATTACCAATATAATCATTTAAATTCTGTAATTCTTTTTCAGAATTAATGGTCAATGGAATACCTCCAAGCACATCAACAGCATCGGCTAGTGCTTTAAAGTTAACCGTGGCGAAATCTGTGATATTTAAATCCAGGTTACGGTTAATTGTGCGAAGAGCAAGTTCTGGTCCGCCATAAGAATATGCTGCATTAATCTTATCGTATTCGCCATCAATACTTACATAGGTATCACGGTAAATAGACATCAATTTTACCTTTTTGGTTGATTTATTGATGCTGGCAATGATGATACAGTCAGTACGGGAACCTTTATCTTTAATTTTATTATCCTGACTATCAACGCCAAAAAGAGCAATATTTTGATAATCTTTTATATTAGCATCCATATCATTTACAGTTACACTTGTTTTATCTAAAGGATATTTTTCTATTTTGGAAAATGCACCTTTTAATGAGAAACGGAATGCAAAAACCGCCCCGGCAATTAAAAGAATGATTAAAAGAAGGAAAGGAAAACATCCCCGTTTTTTCTTTTTTTTACGTTCATGATAAGTTAAAGCTCGTCCGCCAGAAGTCTGCCGCTTTTGAGACTTTGTATCAGGCTTGTTCTGGGAAGAGGACTTCTTTGTTGATGGTTTGCCGGAACTTTTTATGGAAGAACCAGAGGAATGATATCCTGTACCGGAAGAACTTCGAAGCAGGCCATCAGTATTCAATGTGGAATGTGTATGATGGTCGTGAGAAGTTTTGAAATTATTCTGAGAACTTCGTCTGCCGCCTGTGCTGGAATAGTTATATTTGTTTTCAATGTTATCTTTACTATATATTGAACCATATTTCATAAAATATGCCTCCATTCTGTCATAGGTACTTCTGGAAATTTAATAGGTTTATGGAATGTTTCGGAGAGTACATTCATTAGTTAAAAAATCTGTGTTAGTAAGCATTTTTATTGACAAATCCTTTAAATACAGTAAGAAATAGAATCTTAATATCAAAAGATAATGTCCAGTTTTCAATATAAAAAATGTCATGTTCAATTCGTCCCTCAATGGATGTGTCTCCACGGAAGCCGCAAACTTGTGCCCATCCTGTCATACCGGGACGTACCTGATGCTTTATCATATAACGAGGAATCTCCTCTTTAAATTTCTCAACGAAAAGAGGTCGTTCTGGCCGTGGACCAATGAGACTCATATCACCCTTTAATACATTAAATAACTGTGGCAGTTCGTCAAGACTGGTCTTACGGATAATTCTTCCCACGGGAGTGACCCGGGGATCGTTGTGTACTGTCCAGGCCTTTTGTTCCTTAGAGGCAGACTGTACTCCCATCGATCGGAACTTGTACATTTTAAAAGGTTTATTATGAAGACCGACTCGTTCCTGACAGAAAATAATTGGTCCTGGGGAACTCTTTTTAACGAGAACAGCAACAACAGCCATAATCGGTGAAAAGAGAATGATACAAACGATAGAACCAATAATGTCCACAAGACGTTTGATACATTTGTTTACAGTATTTGTAAGCGGAACATTACGGATGTTGATAACCGGAAGTCCGTTCAAATCCTCAGTAACTGGGTTAGTAGAAATAAATTTATAATAATCTGGAACAAACTTTGTATGCACACCAGACTTTTCGCAGATAGCAACCATATCTCCCAGTTTATAATACTCTTTCAAGCTGAGTGCGATTGCCACCTCATCCATAGAAGTGTTCTGAAGAAACTTTTCTACATCCTTTAACTTACCAATGCAAAAAGTATTGCGGTAAGAAAAGTCAGCCTTGAGATTATCATCGAAAATACCGTGAATGGTGTAGCCCCACTGTGGGTTTGACTTAATACGGTCGATGTAGGCTTCGGCTGCTGCACTGAAACCAATAACAACAACATGTTTAAGATTAAATCCCTTTCTGCGAGTTCTTTCTAATGCATAACGGATTGCCGCCCTTTCAGCAATGGTAAGAAGCATGGAAAGAACATAGAACATTAACTGAAGACTTCGTGAAACATGGGGAATCTTCATAAAGATTATATATATAAAGAAGAAAACCATTCCAATGGAATTCGCCTTAATGAGATTCGCATACTCTGAAGTCCTATTTTGAAATCTTTTTGGTTTATATAAATTAAACTTTGCATATAAAATAAGGTATACAGGAATCAGAACAAGAAGTATACCCTGATATTGCCACAACTGCCGCCAGTAACCAAAACGAGGGAAAATGTCTTTAAAAAGAGGGCATATATATCGAATATAGTAACTAAGACAAAAGGAACAATAAATAACCAGTGCATCAAGAACGACGTGGAACCGGTTAAGATATTTTTGATTCTCTTTAATCATAAAAGTGTACCTCCATCACCCAAAAGGGATATATATATGGAAAAAAGGGCGTAATATACCTCTTACTGGGATAATTTTCTAACTTATTATACAATAGAATAGGGCATTCCACAAGGTTATTTCTTTTCCTGCTTTTACGAAAAAAGTGTGAAAAAGCTGCAAAATCAGTAGAAATCCATAAATTTGCCATAAATACAACACAAATTTATCACACATCGTTGCTAAGATAAGGTTACAAACTTAGGAAAGGGGATAACATTATGAACGAATTTGAAAATGGATTCCATAATGAGAATTTAGAGAACAACAGGATAAATAACCAGGAAAACAACAGTCAGCAAGTAGCTATAGATGTAACACCGATTGAGGAATCGGTAACACAGGAGAATACAGAGAGTCATAGATATTCTTACAGAGAACAAGGTACAGGTGGCAGTTCCTATCAGTATGACAATGGAAATAATTCCAACGATACTTATAATAATTCTTATAGCAGCCACGGATGGAGAGATGAGAGTACTTATAATAATGAAAATTATTATGGGAATATCCCGCCGGAACCTGATAAGAGACGCAGACAGAGAAAGAATGGCAGTAAAAATAATAAGAACGGAATGGGTAAGAAAGCTGCCAAGTTAGTTGCATCTGCAGCAGTATTTGGTCTTGTAGCGGGAGCCTGCTTTGTAGGAGTGTCCGTAGCAAAAGATAAATTATATCCTTCTACAGCAGATCGAATTGAAACAACATCGGGAACAACAAGTGCAAAGAGCGAGACATCATCAAGCGGCTCAAGCAGCTCCAGCAGTAATGTAGCAAGTGTAGTTAATGAAGTGATGCCATCTGTTGTATCTATTACAAGCACAATTCAGTCTTCCAATTATTATGGCTTTGGTACACAGGAATCAGAAGGAGCAGGTTCAGGATTTATCGTTGCAAAGACAAAAGATAATCTTATGATTGCAACCAATAATCATGTTGTATCTGATGCCACTTCCCTCACCGTAGGATTTGTAGATGATACAACAGCAAAAGCTACAGTTGTAGGAACAGATTCCAGTGCAGACCTTGCAGTTATTTCTGTAAAGATAAAAGATATCAAAGACGCTACTGCATCAAAGATTAAAGTTGCAACACTTGGAAGTTCTGATGATTTAAAAGTAGGAGAAGAAGTAGTAGCAATCGGTAATGCATTGGGATATGGACAGTCCGTTACAACAGGTGTAGTCAGTGCAAAGAACAGAGAAGTATCTTTAACAGATGGAACAATGAACCTTCTTCAGACAGATGCCGCAATCAACCCTGGTAACAGTGGTGGTGTACTTATTAATATGGATGGTCAGGTTGTAGGTATCAACAATGCGAAGTTAGAAGATACATCCGTAGAAGGTATGGGATATGCGATTCCTATCACTACAGCTAAAACTATCTTAACAGATTTAATGAATGCCAACAGCGTAAGCACAAAAGATGCTGCATTCCTTGGAGTCGTAGGCCGTGACATTAATGAATCTTATTCCAGCGCACTTGGAATCCCTAGCGGAATCTATGTATCACAGGTAGTCAGCGGATCACCAGCAGAAAAAGCAGGAATCTCTGCAGGCGATGTCATTACCAAGTTTGAGGGTAACAACGTATCTACAATGTCCGGCTTAAAAGAAAAACTGGCACTGAAAAAAGCTAATACAAAAGTAAAAATCACATTTAAGAGAGCAAACCAGAGCGGAACATACGAGGAAAAGACCGTTACAGTAACTCTTGGTAAAAAGAGTGATTTCAGTGATGTAACAACAGATAACTCCAGCGATTCCAGCAATGATTCCAATAATAACTCCAATAATGGAAATAATAATGGAAACAGCAATGGCAACTCTGGTAATAGCAATGGAAATTCCGGAGACTATGGTTATGGCAATGGAAATTTTGGAAATGACAATGGCAATGGATATATAAATCCATATGAATATTTCTTCGGAAATAACTATTAATTTACCATTTAATTCGGAAGCTGTCTTTGGATGATTTTTAGATGAATTGAATTTAATCATAGTCCAAAACAGCAATCTACAAATCCCTCCCTTGATAGCAGGTGATAGCATAACCATGGTCAGTGCATTTTTGCAACGGCCAAAGACAGAAAAACTTTATATAATATTGTATAAAGTTTTTCGTCTGTTTTTCAAAAAAACACTTGACATCTCTTCATACCCATGATATCATACCAAAGTATGAACGCCGAAGACAGCAGGTGCCGTAAGGCATAAAGTGAGAACACCTGC
>OLSM01001784.1_pt1 | contig 15123 bp, 14 predicted proteins | sample 1672721 | NCBI WGS metagenome assembly OLSM01 (sample SAMEA3136717, study PRJEB25190) | human gut metagenome | reverse complement strand
TTACATGATCTTTTACTAAAATTGCTTGATCAATAAAATCCCATATAAATCCACCCTGATACATTTCAAATTCATCAATCAGTTTAATATAAGAATCAAATCCTCCTAAGGAGTTTCCCATATCATGCATATACTCGCAAAGAAGATATGGCTTCTTCGGATGGTTACTCAGATATTCCCTTATCTCATAAGGCTTTGCATACATACGACTTTCTACATCAGATATGGTATCCTCATACTGTCTTGTATAGAAGGAGCCTTCATAATGAACTAGTCTTCCATCCTGTCTCTCCTTAAAGTAAGTATTCATAGCCTTAATATCATCACCTGCATAGGATTCATTTCCAAGTGACCAGAAAAGAATAGATGTATGATTCTTAAACGTCTCATAATTTGTTCTGGCTCTATCTACTACAACCTCTCTCCACTGTGAAATGGATCCTGGGATATTGACTGACGGCTCAACCGCACCAAGCTTCTGCCATGAGCCATGACTCTCTAAGTTTGTCTCCGCCATCACATAGATTCCAGCATCATCACACATGTAATACCACGGAATTTGATCCGGATAATGGCAGGTTCTTACTGCATTGATGTTGTTTCTTGTCATACAGTTTATATCAGAAACCATATCCTCCAAGCCGATGCATCTTCCGGTTTTTGGATTCCACTCATGTCTGTTAACACCATTGATAATCAGTCGTTCTCCATTTAAAAGCATTACCTTGTTCTTGATTTCAATTCTTCTAAATCCAATTCTGTACGGAACAACTTCTATGATTTCTCCATCTGCTTTTAATAATTCGATGTAAGCCTTGTAAAGATATGGCGTATGATTATCCCACTTTTTAATGTCTTTGATATCGTCTGATATGCTGCCAACAAAGTCTCCATCTTTATCTTCTAATTCAATATTTCTTTCTAAGATAACCTGGTCATCCACATTTTTTAATATAATCCGTGCACACACATCCTGATTTTCTGTAGCAGATACACGAATATTTGTATTTAATGTTCCGCTCACATTATCCTCATTCAGCACCGGATTCAACCACATATCCTCCACATGTGCTTCCGGAAGTGCTCTAAGAGATACATTTCGGAAGATACCGAAGAAGCGGAAGAAATCCTGATCCTCTAAGAATGCTGCACTGCACATCTTGTGAATCTCAACTGCAAGCACATTATCCTTTTCCCTGATATATGGTGTCAGATCAAATTCTGATGGTGTAAAGCTGTCTTCTGCATAGCCTATAAATTCACCGTTCAACCATACATACATCGCCTGCTCCACACCTTCAAAGAACAGTCTAACTCTCTTACCACAAAGCTCCTTATCCAAGTCAAATTTTTTAATATAAGAACCAACCGGATTATACTCAGCTTCGCTGAACATTCCTGTTCCATCTCCTGCACTCTCTATACTGTAAGCACCCCTTCTGTAGGTCTTACCTTCCCAAGGATACAGGGTATTGATATAACGAATCTGATCATAACCGGCAAGCTCAATATGACCCGGAACCATAATCTTATCAAAATATGATGTATCATAATCCTCTTTATAAAAATCAGCCGGTCTGCTCATCGCATTTCTGCTAAAACAAAATTTCCACTGTCCATTTAATGACTGTATTAAGTTGTGTGAATTGCTGTTCAACGCTTCATAATTTGTGAAATAGTCATGATCGCTATGTGCTGCAATCTGATTCACTCTGAATATTTCCGGATTATCAATCCATCTGATATCTGCGTTCATTTTCATACCTCGCTTTCTAATTTTACATTTAGCCCCAAAAGTAAATATTCACTCTGGAGGCTATTTCTTTATTCCATACTTTCTTTTAACTGTTCGTTTGCACCTTCAATATTCATGAATGAAAGAATGATTGTGATAATCAAATCAAACGCAAATGGTAACCACAAGTACATAACATTCATCATACTGATACAGCTTGCTGACTGAACAGCTACATTATTAACATATCCGCTTGCATCCAGTAACCATCCTGAAAGTGCTACACCAATACCACCACCAAGCTTTGTACCAAAAGATGTACACGAAAACATAGACCCATCAATTCTCTTACCAGTCTTAAGATATGTATGCTCTGAACAGTTTGCGATAACTGCTCCAACATCACCTTGCCAAGGTCCTTCACCAAGAGATGTTAATACGGTAAACACTAACATAAGAGGAATGCTTCCTAAATATCCAGCTACAACAATTCCCAAACGACAGATTGTAGCAAATACATAGCTGTACTTATTAAGCTTGTACATTCCTCTTGCTTTTGCAACCAATGTAGGTGTGATAGCAAGTGCTATAATCAATGGAATATTAATTGCCCACGAGAATACACCGAAGAGTTTCTGATTAAAAAGCACATACGTCATAAAGTAAGTTCCAACGCTAAGCATAGCTGCTCTTAACTGCTGAAGAATATATACAACGCAAATCATGACAAAATATTTATTAGATATAAGTAGCTTAAATGTTTCTGCCAATGTAAGCTTACTGTCTTCTTCCTCTTTTCCATCTCTAAGCTCCGCATCAGAAAGTTCCTTAACCGAAAAGCATGACAATGTATTTGATATGATACCAACGATACAGTATATGATTGCTACAATTCTCCATGCTGCTGCCCCACCGCCAAATGATGCTACAAGTCCAAATGTGATGGACTGAATCAAAAGATTGGTACCAAATGAGAACATAAATCTAAATGAACCCATTTCAACACGCTCTTTCGCATTCTTTGTTACAAGCGATGTCAATGCTGCATAAGCAATATTATTTGCTGTGTAGAATACTGCGTTTAATAATGTGTATGCAATAAAGAACCATGCATACTGTGCAGTCTTGCCCAGACTGGTTGGAATAGCAAATACACCAAACAATGTTACAGCACATCCAAAGAATCCATAAAACATCCATGGTCTGGCTTTTCCCATCTTGCTCTTTGTTCTGTCAATCATAGAACCAAAGAAAATATCTGATACACCATCAAATAATTTCGATACAGCAATTAATGTACCGACAATACCTGCATTTAAGCCTATGGTGTCTGTCAAATAAATCATTACAAAAGATGTCAGAAATGCATATACAACATTTCCTGCAATATCGCCTGATCCATAACCCACTTTGTTATACCATTTTAGGTATTTCCTCTCTTCCATGTAAAAATTTCTCCTTTCATTTACCATAATGTTTTCTCAATTTCTTTATACATAGTATATATATAATTATTGTCAAAGACCATTTCATAAATTATTCAAAACATACACAAAACAACACTATCAACAAAAAAATGTATATATTTTTTTGTTTTTTATTATTTTTAACATACACTTTTTTGAACTTTCATTGAAATTCTATCAAATTTACATAAATATAGAGATATTTTTTATCATTTCAAATTAAAATAGACAGTATAGTTGTAAAATGGTAAAATTATATAGTAAATATAAGTGAATTTTTGCATCGATCTTTCATATTTTCGATTCATTCTATATGTAAGGAGCTATAATGTATACAAATAATGCATATCTAAACAATTCAACCATTGACCGAAAAGACAAATCCAAACCTCTTGTCATAACTATGTGTGGAACTTATAAATTATATACACGTCCCAAACTCCCCACATGGCGACCTCGTGGTAGACTAGATTTTCAATTACTCTATATTGCTGCTGGAAAAGCACATTTTCATTTTGATAACAATGATGAAGCAACTATTGTTCATGCTGGTCATATGGTTCTATATCGTCCAAAAGAACCACAAAAATACGAATATTACGCAAAAGATCAAACTGAAGTTTACTGGGTTCACTTTACTGGAAACAATGTCACGAACCTGCTTCGTTCTTATGGACTTACTAATAAAAAAGTTTTTCACTGTGGATCCGGTGCAGAATATCAAAATCTGTTTTGTTCTATGATAAAAGAATTGCAAATGTGCCAAGATGGTTATGAAGAAATGCTTGAAATATATTTACGACAGATTTTTATCAGACTTCAGCGACATTTTAAATCATCTCTCAATTCTGATAATTCACATGCTTTCGAAGAAATAGATAACGCAATCTCTTACTTTTGTGAACATTATAATGAACCAATTAATATTGATGATTATGCCAAAGAAAATCATTTTAGTACTAGTTGGTTTATCCGTAATTTTAAATTATACACTGGGATTACACCAAAACAGTATATTCTAAAAAAAAGAATATATAATGCAGAGGCATTACTTCAAAATACACAATATAATATCAATGAAATCGCACAGATTATTGGTTATGACAATCCTCTGTATTTTAGCCGTGTTTTTCAAAAGACAAAAGGAATATCGCCTTCTGAATATCGCAAAAACATATCACAACGTGTATTCAATTCTCCTTCTTTATAAATTATGTATAAAAAATAGAGATACTTTGTAATTAAAGTATCCCTATTTTTTATCATCTGTCCGATGATTTACTTTCATTTATAAAACTAGGATTTCTTGTATCAATTATTTTCTGTTCACTTTCAATAAGAAAAAAGCCTTTACTTCCATGGCTAATAATAAGTCTCTATTTTTCAATAACTATTGCAAAATTATATCTTGTTTAAGAAAATATTTTAATTTTAAAGATAAAAAATTCTTCATCCTGCAATGCTTTATATTCTATATTGTAATTATTCAGAATATTACTTACAATATATAAACCTAATCCATTACTATTTTCCTTATTTAAATCAAATTTAACATCAAATATTTTATCCATATTCGAAATTTTATTGTTACCGTATGAATTCTCTATATATAACCAATCATTAACTATCCCAATATTAATTACCCCATTTACATCAGTATATTTTACCGCATTACTAATCAAATTAGATAGAATAATCTTTAAAGCTGTTTTTCCTATATAAACATTCTCATCTAATATATAATTATTGACAGTTATTTTCTTTTGATTTGCTAATATTTCATACTTTTTTAATATGTCTTCTAATGTATCATTTATTTTCAAATATTCTTCATCATTATTCAAATTTTCTATAGAATGAACTGATAATATTTGAGAAATATTTTTTGTTAAACTATCAACGATTTCAATACATTCATTAATATAAATATCTCTTTCTTTATATTTTCCAATATTGTATTTCATGTTTTCCAGTATTATTTTAAGACTAGCAAGAGGAGTTTTAAGTTCATGGGATGCACCTTTAAAAAAGTCATATTTTAACTTTTCTAATTTTAAAATTTCTTTATTTTTAAATTCCAAATCGTCAATTGTTCTTAATAAAGTAGAATACAAATCATTAATTTGTTGTTTTAATTCTCCAACTTCATCATTAGAGCTAACTTTTAAACGCGTTTTTTTATCAAGTTTCATCATTTTATCAGTAACAATTTTTATTTCTTGTATATTATTTTTTATTGATTTTGCATAAATTAAAGAAATAATAGCAGAAAATAAAATTGATATTAATAAAGAATATGGTAAAAATTTAAGGCTTAAATCTTTCGCATCTTTTTGCATATCAGCTGTAGAAACAAATTGTAGATTTGTTTTTTTACCATCATTAAGCTTTATTTCTCTTTCTTCAATTATCAAAGAATTACTATCACTTTCTAAACTAACATTTATATTATCTTTGATTTGTATTGCATTCTTATTATTTTTTTCTTTTATAAATGCTTTTATTTCACTACTCTTAGAATAAAGCTCCAAAGTTTGTTCTATATATTTTATTTCTTTTCCATTCATATTGCTAGAAATTTCATTTGCCATATTATGAATCTTTTCTTTTCTCGTCTCCAAATATGTTTTAGGAAAGATAAAAAAAACTAATGAATGAACTAATATAATTATTATTCCAAGAACAGAAAATATTTGTATGAACATTTTTGGAAATATCTTTAATTTTTTCATTTTCTCTCCAATTTATATCCTACATTTCTTATAGTAGTTATACAGTCTAATTGTAATTTTTTTCTAAGTTCTTTTATATATACATCTATTACTCGATCATAAGGAATTTCTTCGCTATCTTTCCATACATAATCAATAATTTGCATTCTTGTTAACACTTGTCCATTATTATCCAATAAACATTTTAATACTTCTAGTTCTTTTGCATTTACATCTATTTCTTCACCATTTATTTTAGCTGTATAGCTATTAAAATTAACCGATAGATCCTTATATTCAAACTTCTCTAAATGTCCATAATTCTTCTTAATTAAAGCATCTATTCTAGCCTTTAAGACCGGCAATGAAAATGGCTTTTCTACATATCCGTCTACTAAATTAGTAAATGCATCAATTTTATATTCTTCATCACTAAATGCAGTCAAGATTAGAATTGGTAAATTGCTTTTCTTTCTAATTTCTTTCAACACTTCTAAACCATTTATAAAAGGTATCTGAATGTCTAAGATAACCAAATTTATATCGCTATTAAATTTTGACAAGGCTTCTCTTCCATCTTTAGCTTGAATAACAGTATATCCAAATTCTGAAAGATATTCACTTATTCCCTCTCTTATCATATTATCATCTTCAACAGTTAATATTTTCATATATACCTCCACTTAAGCCTATACACTTATATTATACAGCATATTATTTGATATTTAAAAGCAAAAAAATTTTTGGTGCTAAAAAGCACCGAAAATTTTAATTATTGTCAATTAATAATTCTTTTGGATTCCTTCTTAATATATTGAATGAAGAAATAATCAATGATACAAGAAGTACCAAACTCATAAATATAACTACATAAATTATGAATTTAGGTAATACATTTATATCTAAACTTGATAATGTCTTGTTAAATCCTTCAGCTTCTGCCCCACCACCTAATTGGCTAGATGCAGATTGTCTAGCTATTTGTTTAGCTATATCACCAGTAACCTTATTCAATATATTATTCCCAAGCTTATCAGCTGTATATTGAGCTAAGAAATAAGAACCAACGAATGCGGGGATTGATATAAATACCATCTCAATTAGGAATTGACCAAAAATTTCTAATTTTGATATACCTAATGATAGTAATACTGCTATTTCTTTCTTTCTAGCATTCATCCATAAGAATAATAATAATGAAACTACAACTCCTGCAAATATTAATGAGCCAACAAATAATTTATTTGAAATTGAGTAGATACCTGATATAGATTGTTGTAATGCAGGGTAATTTGATGAACTTTTAATCAAATTATATTCTCTCCAATTTATATCTAATTTCCCAAGACCTTTTATTACACTATCAAGATTCTTATCACCTTTTACAAAGAATGTTGCATCTTGGTATACAGCTGTATCTTCTGTATTACCATAAACTTTAGCAGCTGTATGAACATCAGTGATTAATGTATTTTCGTATAGTTCTTGTGCTGCACTTACTCCACCGCTATTATGCCCATCGAATAGACCTTTAATTTCTACTTCTACTATTTCATCTGCACCTTTCTCATTATCAGCATCAAATAAATTAGATTTTATTTTTATCTTATCTCCAACTTTAAGATTATTTTTTTCAGCTAAATCTTTATGCATTAAGATTTTATTTTTATCTCCATTTTCTAAATGCTTTCCTTCTACTAATTTATATGCTTCTGATACAAATTTTGTTTCTTTTGATGAGTCGTTAACTCCAGTTAACATAACTGTTCTTTTAAAATTCTTCGCTCTTTCAGGTGATTGATTCGCAAGAGTCTCTTGAGTTTCAATAATATCATAATCAACTAAATCTGCAACACTGTTTATTCTTTTTACATAGGAGTCTATACTATCTGTTTGAGATATCTTTTTAATATCTTCACCTTTTACATTTCCCCCACCTCTAGGTGTTCCTGGATTTACTTGTCTATTTATCTCCATAGAAAAACTATTTGTTATATTAGCAAATGTTTCTTTTGAAGCTCTGTCCGTAGCATCTTTAATAGATAAACTAATGAGACTTAAAGTTGACATAGATAAAATAACTAATATAATAATTAATGATTTTAAGCTTTTTCTAGTTACATAAGCAAATGCATTTTTTATCATTATTCAACCTCCAAATTCATTTTATTTACTTTTTTCAACTTTTTACCACTTAGTTCTAAAATGATATCCGCAGAATCTGCTACTTCCTTACTATGTGTTACAACTATTACACATTTATTTCTATCTTTAGCTAATGTCTTTAATATATTAATTATTTCTCCAGCAGTAACACTGTCTAGATTACCAGTAGGCTCATCAGCTAGTATTATTGGAGCATCTGATACCAATGCTCTAGCAATAGCTACTCTTTGTTGCTGTCCACCAGATAATTTCATAACATTTCTTTTTATTTGTTTTTTATCTAAACCTAGTTCAAACAAGATACTTTCATCTGCTGATTTATTTACTAATCTAATATTTTCAATTGGTGATAAATAATCTATTAAATTATAGTTTTGAAATACTAAAGATATATTATTTTTTCTATGATTACTATATCCTTTCTTTTGTATATCTTCATTCTTAAACAATATTTTTCCTGTTTGAGGTTTATCAAGTCCAGCAAGTAAGGAAAGAAGTGTAGATTTTCCTGTTCCTGACTTTCCTACTATCGCATAAAACTTCCCAAGTTCAAATTTTTGATTTACTCCTGACAAAACTTTTTCTTTAGAATTTGCATAACTATATGCTACATTCTTTATTTCTAATATATCCATTATTTTTTCCTAACTTATTTTTGATAATATTTCTTTAGGCTTCTTGATTAATATTAATGAAGAAGCAAATACAACTGATAAAACAATAATACTTATTAATATTAAATAACTTTGTCCAAGTGTTGTTATATTTAACATAAAACTACTATTATTTATTAAACTTCCACCGGAAATCATTGAGTCCTCTGAGTTAATGAATCCATCTACAATTACTTTTAGTAATACATTTCCTAAAAATAAGGAAGATATTATACTTGGTATCGATATGAATATTAACTCGAATATAAATTGCATTATAATTTGTATCTTAGATGTTCCAATAGATAAAAATATACCTATTTCATAAATTCTTTCTCTTAACCATAGAATCAAGATTAATGAAAGAACAACCATCCCACCTAACATAATAGAATAAGTCATTATTTTTATTATATGTTTTATTCCACTCACTGACTCTAAAGACTCTTCAAACGCCTTAGAATCTTTTTCAACAAAATACTTTGACTCATCAATTTTAAGCTCTTTCAATTTGTTTAAGGCTAAGTCTGTAGATTCTGCACTACCAGAATACATTAAGATTTTATTTGCGATTTTATTATTTTCTGATTTATTTAATATCTCTTGGCTTGTTGAATAATCTACAAACACCATATTTTCACTAAAATCAGAAGATAATCCTGTATATGTTTCCTGTTTTTTACCAGAAAAGCTCCCTATAATTTTAAATTTATGACTTTTTATTTTTCCACTTTTTTCAATATCTAGTAATTCAAGATCAACTTCATCACCTAATTTTAGATTGTTTTGTTTAGCAAATTCTTCATGAACAATAATTGAATTCTTATCATTTTCTTCTATATTTTTACCTTCTTTAATTGTAAATACTCCACTACTAAACAAAATATTTCTTTTAGTATTATTTGTAGCTTCGAGTGAAACAACATTCTTAAATTCGTCAGATAAATCTTCTCTATTTATTCTTTGTTCTCCGCTAACTACTTTAGCATCTTTTAGTTTCGCTAATCCATCATATTGAATTATTTTTTCTTCAATTTCTTTTAATTTTTCAATATCTTTAAATTGATTAACATTAAAATATTTACCATCTTTTTTTGTTATTGATATTGAAGAATTAGAACTTTCATATAAAGCCTTTTCTATTTCATTGCTTGATTTCATTATTGTTAAACAAGAATACAAGCAAGAAAGAACTATAGTTATTATGATAAAAATTATTAAAGTTCTATTTCTCTTTCTTGTAATATATGCTATAGCATTTTTTATCACTTTCCTAACTACTCCTCTCTATTTTCTTACTCCATAACTAATTGCATCCACTGGACAAGCATTTTTACATCGTCCACATCTGATACACTCAAGATGATTGCAATTCTCAACTGGATCTATATTCATTTGGCAAACTTTTTTACATTTTCCACAATTAATACATTTATCCTTATCCAATCTATATCTAAATATTGAAATAGGGTTAAAAATTGAGTAAATAGCTCCAAGTGGACATATATATTTACAAAAAGGTCTATATATAATTATAGAAAGTAACAAAGTAACTATTAGAATGATTCCTTTCCAATAATACAAGAAACCTATCGCACTTCTCATACTTTTATTTAATAAAACAAGTGGTAATCCTCCTTCCAGCATACCAATCGGACAAATAAGTTTACAAAAATACGGAGAACCCTGACCTAAAATATCAACCAAAAATAAAGGTAATATTATTACAAATACAAGTAATATTATGTATTTCAATTTTCTCAAATGTTTATCAAACTTAAATGTTTCAACTTTTTTAAAAAAGGGAATCTTGTGTAGCAAATCTTGAATCAATCCAAATGGACACAGCCATCCACAAACAAATCTTCCCACCAATGCTCCTATAAAAAACAAAATCCCAACTATATAATAACTAATCTTATATTTTGAATTTCCAATTACTGCCTGTAGTGATCCTATTGGACAAGAACCTTTTGCTCCCGGGCATGAATAACAATTCATACCCGGAACACAAATTTTCTTTAAATTCCCACCGTAGATTTTACCAGTCTTAAACCCTTCAAAGTAAGAATTAGTAATTAAAAACCAAATGGATTGAAATAAATGCCTAAAACGATCTCTTATTTTATATTTATCTTTTTTTGTACTACCATTTATAATATTTTTAATTCTATCCAATTCCAATACACTCCATACAAATTCTTATCGCCTTATCCAAGACAACTTTAGTTTCTCCATTACTATGACCATAGTAAATCATCGCCATACTAATAAAGATAATTAATAAAGACAAGGCACGGCTTTTTAAAAACTTATTAACCATATACCAATCACCGCTTTACTTTTATTTATTTTTTATTTTTTTCAATTCTTTTTCAATTACCTGCTTCCATTCCTTTGCACTCTTTGCCCCAGAATAAGTATCACCTACAATATTTCCATTACTATCAACAAAGAAAGTCTCTGGCATAGCCTGTATACCATTCAATCTACCATTAAAGTTTGTCTTATCTGGCATTAAGAAAGGATATGAAGCCTTTGTCTTTTCATGTATTAACTTTGACTTTTCAATTGCTTCCTTGTTTTTACCGTTATCATCAACAGTATCTGTAACAACTCCAACGATATTTACACCCTTGCTTTTCATTTCATTCTGAACCTCAACCAAATCAGGAATTTCCTTTACACAAGCTGTACACCAAGTTGCAAATACATTTACCATAGTAAGATCATACTTCTTAAAATCTTTACTTGTAAAATCCTTGCCATTTATGTCCTTTGTTGATAGTTTACGTAAATCTTTAACCGATTCCTTGTTAAATGCTTCTGTATTTTCTAAATCAGTTTTTTCTGATAGCACAAAACCATTTTTAGGACGTTCTTTTTTATCTATAATCTGAATCTCAGTTCTTTTTAATTCATCCAGAAGATTACTTTCAGCTCCGCTATTTGTGCTTAAATAGCAATCGTATTTTCCATCACTTGAAACTCCTATTTTAGTATGAGTATCACATTTTGTAATTTTAGATATTTTTTCTTTTGATGTATTTTTTTCGAATATACCAATAGTCCCAATTCTTTCAAGCTCATTTTTCCAATTTTTATATCCATCGCCCATCTTTTCTATAACTGCATTCTTTTGTTCTTCTGTCATTTTTTCAAATGTCAAAATAGCATACTTTAGTTCTTTATCTATAGGACTTTGATCATCTAACATCGCTATCTTTTTATCAGCTATATAATTTCTAAATTTGTCTGAGAGTTTAAATTTAAGCCCTAAATATTCATAAACATATTCTTTCTTTGCCTCCAATGTATAATCTGATGGCTTAAAAGTTTCATTTTTGCCATTTGCATTAATTGACATGCCTGCCTCTTCAGAACTTATGGATTGTCCTTCCTTAATTTTATTGTTTTCATTACTTTTTTGACACCCAACTGCGTTTAAGCTCAAACATAATGCAAATAATAGGCATGCTCCTCTTGATACTATTTTCTTCATAAATTATTTCTCCTTTATTTTTTACACAATAGTATTTTATAGCTACTTTCAATAACATTCTACACACCTTTTATGAAACGTTGATGAAATATAATTTTTTATTTTCCCAAACTATGGTATAATAATATAAATATTATGCTTAAAGTTGTTCTTACACAATTAGTATATGATCGATTAGTATATGAGCAAGCACAGTAAGTAAGTGTACGGACACTTACGAAAAAATTGATAAAAAAGAAGCAGCCCTCTGAAATCAATGTCATTAAGTTAAGATGATATAATAGGAATCGCTATATCAGAAATGATATGGCTCATATACAGGAAAAAGGATGGTTTTTTCTCATTCGCATAAAAGATGGACGTAATGGCATAAAAATGGGACTTGAGCTTCCGAGGAGAAATGAATTTGATCTTGACGTGTCATTGAAGCTTACCAGAAAACAGACAAATGATGTAAAGAAATTGCTTAAGGATAAAAATCATTATCGTTATATTGCAAGTTCAGCGACATTTGATTTTCTGCCTTCACACTCCAGAAAATCTGAACAGACACGGTTTTATGAGATAAATTTCAGAATTGTAAGGTTTGAAATAACACCGGGAAATTATGAAACAGTACTCACAAGTCTGGATGTGAATAAATATCCTCCGAAAGAATTGAAACGACTGTATGCGCTGCGTTGGGGAACAGAAACATCTTTCAGAGACTTGAAATATACGGTTGGAATGTTGAATTTTCATTCAAAAAAGGTGATGTGCATTCATCAGGAAATCTACGCACATTTAATCATATATAACTTTTCTGAAATGATTACCTCACACGTAGCCATTAGCAAAAAGAAAAGATTATATACATACAAAGCAAACTTTTCCATGGCAGTTCATGTGTGCAGATTATTCTTTTATGAAAAAGCGACATCACCCGGATTGGAAGCCATAATTTCAAAGAATCTGATTCCCATCAGACCGAACAGACATTATACACGGAAACGGTCAGAAAAGGGATTTTGTGGCTTCCTATATAGAGTAGCATAATAATTGGAAATTGAAAACCAATTTTAGACAGACTTAGATCTGTCTTATTGTGATACCTAAAGTTAAAAAGAAAGCGATTGAAGAAAATAATTTCTCAATCGCTCTTGCGGTATTATTCCATCCAAGTAACCATCTGCTAACTTATTTCTCTTTGTCTTAGTCCTTTTAATCCTCCCTTCTATTTGTTTCACTTCTTTTTCTATTTTCTCATCCTTTAAAATTACCTCTATCTTATCTAATAAATCTTCCAAAATATCCTGATTATTTTCACATAATATTTTATATGATTCTACAAATGCTTTTTCTATTACCGCCTCTGGTATTGCTTTTGATTCAGGACAAAATCTTTTTCCTTTTTTCGCAGATTTTACACATTGCCATATTACTTTTGAATATTTCGAACTGCTATGCCAAGTTCTTTTTGATAAATTTGACCCACAAAAATAACACTGCAACATACAGCTAAATGCATATTGTCTTCTGATTCTAACTCTATTCGATTCTGTTGATGTCTTTGCTCGTTTTACATTTCTTGATATTCGCAATTCCTGTGCTTTGTCAAAAACCTTTCGTGATACAATCGGTTCATGATGTCCTTCTACATAAAACTTATCTTCTTCTCCATTGTTAGGCAATCTTCTCTTTGATATAGGATCAACCGTATAAGTCTTTCCCTGTAGCATGTCTCCCATATATTTTTCATTTTTTATGATATTTAAAATTATCGAACATGTCCATTGACAATGATTATACGTGAGAATTCCTTCTTCATTCAATTCTCTTGCAATTACAGTTCCTCCAGCTCCTTGTAAATATCTATCGAAAATATGCCTTACAGTTTCTGCCTCTGATTCTACAATTTTCAATTCACCCGTTTCTTTATCACGATCATATCCAAAGCATCGACTAAATCCTACCAATTCACCTCTTTTCATTTTCATCTTAAGTCCTTTTTTAACGTATGCAGAAGTATTTTCCACTTCCTGTTGTGCAACAGAACTTAGGATTGTCATTAGAAATTCACCGTCTACCAGCGTATTGATCTTTTCAACTTCAAAATAAATAGCTACATTCTTTTCTCTTAACAAACGGACATATCTTAAAGTATCCAATGTATTTCTTGCAAACCTTGGAATACTCTTTGTAATGATCATATCAATTTTTCCATCCATACAATCTTCTATGAGTCGTTGAAAATCTTCTCTAGGTCTTACACTTGTTCCTGTAATAGCCTTATCAGCATAAATTCCAACAAATTCCTATTCTTCATTCTTCTGAATTAAATCAGTATAATATTTAATCATAGAATTATAACTTTTAATCTGATCTTCATCATCTGTACTAACTCGACAATATGCCGCCACCCTTAACCGTTCAATCCTTCTTTTAGAAGAACTATCAAATGGATCATTTGCCTTAATCAATTCTACTTCCATCTTTGTCCTCCTTGTATTCCTACCATAGTGTACATTTTAATTATATTGCAATACACTCGAATAGTCAAGCGGTAATATTGGATAGAATGCCATAATCTCTCATTAACCTTTTCTTTATCAACTGGTATTCCATTTCACTTATTAACTGTTTTGAAAGCAATTGTTTTAGCATTCCCAGTTGCATACTATACCTTAACAATTTTCTTCCTTCCATGTAGAACTCCCTTTCCTTTTAATATAAAATCCTGCAAGCAGCCTCTAGGAAAGGCCCACATTGGAATCGCACCATCTTCTCCAGACCGGACTTTTGCCGGAAGTATCATTATTAAAGGCAGCATCATCGCCACAAAGTTCCTACCTCTGCCTGTAATCCAATAGATCTCGCTCGTACCTTTACTTCAATACCCGATTCAGCATTT
>OLSM01001783.1_pt1 | contig 15131 bp, 9 predicted proteins | sample 1672721 | NCBI WGS metagenome assembly OLSM01 (sample SAMEA3136717, study PRJEB25190) | human gut metagenome | reverse complement strand
TCCTGGGCTTTGGCGGCGACAAGGTGCCCGACATCGACCTGAACTTCTCTGGAGAGTATCAGGCCAACGCCCATCGCTATACCTTTGAACTGTTTGGCAGCGACCATGTATTCCGGGCTGGCACCATCGGTACCGTGGCGGAAAAGACCGCATTTGGGTATGTCAAAAAATACTTGGCCGCCCGAGACCTTCATGTGACCAGAGCGGAAGAAAACCGTTTGACCCAAGGATGCACTGGAGTAAAGCGCACCACCGGCCAACATCCTGGGGGCATGGTGGTCATCCCCCAGGACCGGGAAATCTATGATTTCTGTCCTGTCCAGCACCCGGCTGACGACGTGGGTACGTCCATCATCACCACCCACTTAGAATATCACTCCATGGAGGACAACCTCTTAAAACTGGACATGCTGGGCCACGACGATCCCACCATGATTCGGATGATGGAGGATCTCACCGGTGTGAATGCCAGGGAAATTCCTTTGGACGATCCTGATACCATGTCCCTATTTACCTCCTCTGCGGCGTTGGGCTATGAGGACGACCCAATTCTGGGCCCTACCGGCGCTGTGGCCATCCCTGAGTTCAACACCAAGTTTACCCGGGGAATGCTCTGCGATACGATGCCAACCCAGTTCAATACCCTGATCCGTCTCTCCGGTTTCTCCCATGGTACAGACGTGTGGTTAGGAAACGCGCGCGACCTGATCCTGTCGGGAACGGCTACCGTTGATTCCACGGTGGGCTGTCGTGATGACATCATGCTCTATTTGATGGAGCAGGGCGTGGAACCCAAGATGGCGTTTGACATCATGGAGGCTGTCCGTAAGGGCAAAGTGAAAAAGGGCGGCTTTCAGCCCGGCTGGGAGGAGGCCATGCGAGCCTGTCATGTACCGGATTGGTATATACAGTCTCTGGCTAAGATTGGCTATTTGTTCCCCAAGGCCCACGCTGTGGCCTACGTCATGATGGCGTTTCGTATTGCCTGGTTTAAGGTTCACCGGCCCTTGCCTTTCTACGCCGCTTATTTTTCCATCCGGGCAAAAGCATTTGATGCGACAGTAATGTGTCAAGGGATGGACCATTTAAAGCGTAAAATGCAGGAGATTAAAGCCAAAGACAAGGACGCGACTGCGGTAGAAGAAGACATGTTGGTCACCATGGAGGTCTGTTACGAGTTCTATCTCCGGGGATTTACCTTTGCGGAGATCGATTTATACCAATCTCATGCCACCTTGTTCCACATGGACGAGGAAACACATAGCCTGCTGCCTCCCTTTGTAGCCCTGCCTGGGCTGGGAGAGACAGCCGCGATCTCTTTGGCGGAAAACCGTGAGGGAAAGCAGTTTATTTCTGAAGAGGAGGTCCTGGCGGCCTGCCCCAAGGTCTCCAAGTCGCATATGGAGCTGCTGCGGTCCGTTGGCGCCCTGGGCGATCTGCCTGAGACCAGCCAGATCAGCCTATTCTAGCGGCGGCTTCCCTCGGCACGCACAAAAATAGAGTTTTATATGGCAGAAAAAAGATGGTACAACTCATATAAGTTGTACCATCTTTCCAATTGTTGGGACATATACTGGATTGTGTTTTTATCCCCGGTGAAAGCGGAAGGGATGGGGGAAAGACATTAGGAAACATGCTTCTATTTGTAAAAACTGCAATCTGCTCAATCAGCCTTTTAGTCCATAGACTACCATAAAAAGGATTGAACAGACCAGGAGAATAGCGACAGCGTATACGGCAAACATAGAGTAACCACCTTTCAAAATCAAGACAAATGTCTGTGGGAGCGTTAACTTGAGCGGCCACAGGTACTGGACATGCCCTGGTCGGAAGGTAAAATTCTTTGTGTGGAAAAATAGTTGATCCTACCGGGGGATCTACCCGGTCTCGCGATCCGGCTTCGCGATCCTACTTATCCTTTGCATCAGATGGAATATTGTGTTACACTAACCTTGTTCATGAACCTCTTAGCTGTCTTCATCATACGGGAGGATGGTAGATGCGTCAACAATCAAAATTGCAAATGTGGTACGCATGGGCCTGATATTCGTGATAAAACTTATACGCGCAGGTGATAAACTATGATTTCGGTTAAGCTCAAAGCATTGAAAGATAAGAAGAAATTAACGAATCAACAATTATCAGATTTATCAGGCGTCCCACTCGGCACGATCAACCGCATTATGGCGGGGCAGACGGAAAATCCAAACTTTCAAACGGTCTGCGACTTGGTAAGAAGTATGGATGGATCTCTGGATGAGTTGGCCGGACTGACGTCTCCCTCCCAAGAAGAAAGTCAAATCATAGGCCGGGATTTGATTCGGGTCTATGAAGAAACCATTCGCAACAAGGACAAGTGGATGCATCACATTTTTGTCTGCTGCTGTGTATTAGTGTTGTTCATTATGGGTGTTGTGACATATGACCTGATGAATCCCATGATCGGTTTCTTCCAAAAGTAATTTTTGCAATACCATTGCGAATGACAGAGTGCGGCGTAAGAAATCATGTAAACGTAATAGTAAAACCCCCCCAGAATCCACTTCGTGTCCGGATTCTGGGGGGGTTTTATAAAAGCAGGAAATAAGGGATTAGAGGGTCAACACTCTGTGCAGGGCAACCGCCATCTCCGCACGTGAAATGCTGTTCTTAGGATTAAAATTCCCCTTGTCGTCGCCCTTGATAACGGAGGCCTGGGCCAGAGTCGCAACGGCAGATTTGGCGTAGCTGGAGATTTTCCCCTTGTCGCCAAAACGGTCCAGGGTAGATGTGGAGCCTGCCGCCAGGGTGTGATTGGTCTTTTCCATGGTCCGCTGGATCAGCACCATGGCGTCCTCGCGGGTCAACGATCCCTGAGGATCAAAGCGGTTGTTCGACCCCTGCGCGATGCCCAAGGCCTTGGCGGCTGCGATGGCCTCGTAATAGTAACTGTCAGACGGCACGTCTTTGAAGTTGGAGGTAGACGTGGAGGTGAAATTGAAGGCCCGATAGAGCATCAGGATAAAGTCGCCGCGGGAGATGGAACCGGCGGGGTTATAGTCGGTACTGGAGGTGCCGTTCACCACTTTATAGTCGTTTAAGAATTCTACAGACGGGGTGGCCCAAGCGTGGTTATCCATATCCTTAAACTTAGAGGATTTGGCGGGCGGCGCCACGGTAATGCTCACGGTTCCGTTAAACGTGTTGCCGCCGTTGTCCGTGCCGGTGTAGGCGATGGCAGCGATTCCGGTGTACCCGGCCTTTGGCAGGAAGGAAACGGTGCCGATACTTCCCGTGCCGGTGCCATTGGTGTAAGCGGTGGTGCTGTTTACTTTGCCGCCGAAAGAGGTGGGGCTTACATAGTTGTAGTACAGGGTTCCCGCTTTTTCATCGGGCAAGGTAAATTTCACGGACTTTAAGGCGTCGCCGCCCCGCTTGGCGCAGGCGGTGACAAAGTCACTGTTGGCAAAGTTGACAGCCTTAGCGCCGGTGGTATAGGTGATGGAGTTGGGGTCTTTTAGGCTCTCGAAGAGGATGCCGAGGGTGCCAGTGGCCTTTGTGCCCATGGTATTGTAGACAGTAAACTCGATTTCCACAGGGCCGGTAAAATCCTTCTTGGGCACAAAGGTAATGTCCTTTAAGAAGGGCTCTTTGACGTTGTAATAGTTGGCAGTGCCAGCGGATTTCTGTCCAGTCTCGCCATACTTGTAATATAGCGTGCCTTCCGATTCACTTCCTGTGGTTTTGAACGACACGTAATCCAGTCTATATTGGGTTTCTGTAAAGCAGTAGTCGTTAAAATCGTTGACCGATAAGGGGACTTTACTGTTGGCGGTGGTCTTATAGATAATATCACCATTTACCGTTGTCGCAGTGCTTCCGTTTGTCTTAAATTCCAGGGTGCCAGTGAACGACGTGTCCTTGGTGTTATAGCCGGTAAAGTCAATTTTCACAGTGTCTTTGTAGCCATCTTTTGCCACAAAGGTCAGATCGCTGAGGTACGGGTCCTTAGTCCGGTAATACTTTGTGTTGGTACTGGCCTTTTTCTCGTCAGAGGAGCCATAGTTGAGATACAGGGTGCCGCCGCTGGGAGAAACACTGTCGAATTTGATGTACTCGAAATCATAATCCGTCTTTTTTTCGCTGTAATTGGTAAAGTCACTCTTCGAGAGCTTTGCCTTACCGTTTTTATCGACCGTATAGGTGATGGTTTTGCTGGAAGACTTTTTGCCAATGTTAATTTCAACCTGGCCGGAAAAGCTCTTATCATTGGAACTGTTGCCATCAAAATCGAAATAGACTGTGTTGCTGTAGTCCTTCTTGGGGACAAAAGTCAGATCAGAAAGGTACGGGCTCTTACTGCGGTAATACTTGGTTTTCGTGCTGGCTTTTTCTTTATTATTGGGGCCGTACTTATAGTAGAGGGTTCCGCCTGTGTTAGAGACCTCATCAAATATAATGTATTCGTAGGTGCTGTTTCCAGTTTCCTCTTTGCAGTAACTGTTAAAGGCGGAATCGGTGAATTTTACGTTCTCATTTTCATCAGTGTCATAGACCACATCCCCACTGCTGCCGCTCACCTTAATCTCAATGTTGCCATCAAACTCACTACTGCCATAAAAAGCGGTATATTTTATATTTATGGTGCCGGTGGTGTCTGGGACAAAGGAGACATCATCCAAATAGTAAGAGGAGCTGGGGTAATACTTTCTGCTGCTGGTTACTTTATGACCATAGTCACCGTCGTCATAGTCATAGTAGAGCGTGCCTTTGCTGGAGGAGGGAAGCGTAAATTCCACATATTTCAGAGTTTCGTCTTTGTAATCAGAACAGACGCTTTTAAAGTCGCGGGCACGGAATTTAACCGGCTTGCCCTTGGTGCCTTTATATTCGATATCGTCAGGGGAGCTGGAAGAACTGGTTACGGTGACGTTGCACGTCAGCGTACCGCCTGTAACTGTGGCGCCGCTGCTGTCCTTGACAGTTGCGGTGATGGTCGCTCTGGTACTGCTACTGGACTCACCCTTTACCGTACATCTTGACCCATCCCCGCTATAGGAGACAGAGGCGATACTAGGGCGGTTGCTGCTCCAAGTAACCTTGCCACCGGTCGGTATATTCGATATGGACAGGGAACTGGTATTTCCCTTGGTGATACTCAGACTGCTTCTGCTGATGGAGGGAGCGGAAGTGGAGCTGACGTTTACAGTACAGTTGAGTGTTATATTTTGTCCACTGCTGGGCGTAACAGTCGCTGTTACTGTACTGGAAGCGCCTGCGGTTAATCCCTGCACCGTACAACCGCTTTCGTCGGAAGTAACGATCATCGCGGCACTATTAGCGACAGACCAACGCACAGTGGCGCTATCAGGAATATTTCTCAATGCAATCGAACTTTTCTCCCCAACTTTCAGGGAAATATTGGTTTTATCTAGTGAGGGAGCTGGACGTTTGACGCTAACGGTACAGCTATCCGATGCTACGCCATTAGGGAAGTAAGCTGTAATAGTTGTGCGCCCCTCTTTTTCCTTTGCAGTTATTTTGCCAGTAGAGTCTACATCAGCAACTTCAGGATCGGAGCTTTTCCATTTTAAATCATTTCTTGCGCTTTCAGGGGTAACCCTGGTAGATAGTGTGATAGATTTACCAAATTCCAGAGTTACTGGACTTTCGTTCGTTATTTCGATAGAGGGAGGGCCTTCAACAGTAACACGGCATGTATCAACTATGTCGGTGCCTACAATGGTTGCAGTAATAACGGCCGTACCCTCAGATTTAGCGACAACATTGCCATCCTCATCAACAGAGACAATGGAAGGACTTTTACTATCCCATTTGATATTTTTATTCGTGGCAGTATCGGGGCTTACTGTGGCCTCTAATGAATCAGTCTTACCTACTCGTAAAGTAATCGTATTTGGATTAATTGATATTCCTGTAGCAGGAATATCGTCTGCCGCCAACGCCGTTGGCATCAGACTAAAAACAAGGGCCATCGTGAGGAACAGGGACAGGAATCGGGAAATCTTTTTTGTGTACATAGCAATGCTCCTTCCAAATGCGCGGGGATTACAGGGCCAAAACAAGACACTTATAGGACGCCCCGCCGGTTTCTGCGCCACAGACAAAGGCCCCGTGATCTCACACGGGGGAGGCCTGGTGGGATGAATGACAGACAATTAGACGTTGCCTCCAGGGAGTTAGGTTCCCAGATTACAGCAAAAAATCCAATTTGTCTATTCCTATTGTAGAAAATGGGCGACCTTCTGTCAATAGCAATGGGATACTTCTCCTGCCCAACCGGCAAATTGTAACCGAATTGAAACACTAATTAACTACAAATTGGTAACGGAACACTGGGTGCGGTGCGCGGATCCGCAAAGTAGAGAGCGCCGCAGATTATTCTGCGGCGCTCTCTCAAAAGGAAGGAGTGGTATTTATGTCAAGCGCATCTCTATGTGAAAAGAGATGGCGCGGTAACGAGGTTACTTCCGCCGGAACTTGATGGCTGCAAAGAGGGCAAGGAGCATAAGCGCCATGCATGCAGATAGCAAAATTACTTGGGAAGTTTGTGAAGCAGAGGAGATTTCAGCATTTCCCATCGTAGCAATTTGCGGGGGACCGCCCTGCTGGCCTTGCTCCCACGGGTTAGCGGCGCTGTCTGCTTGGCCGGGGTCCTCCGTTTCTGCAGAGGCGGGGAGGGATTCGCCGCCGGCGTTAGGGGCGGACGGCGGATCAGAGGGTTCCGTCCCAGCGAGGGGCTGTAGTGTTTCGCCTGGGGCATCGGCGGAGAGTCCATCAGCGGAGGGGGTGGCCTCTGGTTCCGCGCCGGACGCCTCCTCATGGGGAGGGGAACTGCCGGTTTGCTCCTGCGGATCCGCTATTTCGTTCTGTCCAGGAAAACCGCCCATATTTCCCATTTGCGTGCCCATCACAGAGAGATCGAGGTAAGAGGCATCCACCAAAAGGTCCGGATTTTCCGACTGTCCGTCGGTGGTGGAGGGTATGGACCCGTCCAATTGGCCGGAGATACTCTCCGCCCGGAGGTGGACCGTTTGATAGAGCATCTGGGCGGCGGTATCATACTCCTCATAGGAGTAGAACGCGGTGGGATCTGTGGACACCAGCTCGTCGATCTGATCTCGAATGGTGTGATACAGCGTGTCGAAGCGGCCGCCTACCACATATTCCTCCACCAGCATTTTCAGGTAGGTATGGTACTGGTCCAGGTACTCCGGGTCCTCTAGGAGGGCTTTGAAAAATTGCCGGTCCTCCAAACTAACGCCGGAGAAAGGCGTGTCAATCGGAAAGTTAATCATCGAGGAGGCATCCCCCGATTGGAACCCGCCGAACGCCAAGTTATAGTCCCAGGGGATCAGATTAAGCTGACCGTTTTTTTCATAGAGATAATAGTTGTGGGCCATATTGCCCGTCAGACTGTCCAAATTAACCACAAAAGTCTGTACAGCCATATATCGCAGCATGTTGTCCACATCTAAGTAGGTCTCAAGATCTTCCCCTTGGCTGATTTTCTGTAAGGCGGTTACCACCCGTTTATGGTCGCTGTCGGTACTGTCAAACACCGAGGCGTCCCATATTTCGGCGTAACTGTCCAAGTCATCGTCAATGTAGTTGAGGGTGGTGCTGCCGCTTGCGCCCATTCCTCCGGGCCCGCCGCCCATCCCGCCCCGCTTGGATGGGGATTCCAGGGCGGATCTAGCAGCACCCTTTGCTGTCGGCTCATTTGAAGTCGTGTTCTGGGAAGCGTCGTTTTCGGGCTGATTGTTTTCAGGGGACGACGGTCCTTCTGCGTCACGGGCCTCTCCATGTTCTGCGGGGGCCCGGTCACCCGCGGCGTCGGGGAGATCAAACGGAGGCTGCCCATCCGTCTCGGGCATCTGACCGCCGCCGGCTTTTCCGCCGTCCATGTTCATATTTTCAGGTTTATAGAGCTGACCGTAATTGGTCCCATAGTTACGCATGGCAAAGGATTCTTCCACGGCTTCCAGGGCCAAATAAACGCCCCAGTACTCTCCGTTGACCGAGATATTCGCATATTGGTATAGACTGGCGTCGGCGCCTAAATAGGCGAACATGTCATAGGTTACCGCCTCTTTCATCATAGTTGCGTCGGCGTAGTTGTTGTTTAGTACCAATTTATCCAGGCCCTGACAGGTTTGGCCATCCGTATATTCATCAAATTGAATTTTAAAGCTGTAACGGTCAGAGTCGCTGGCGGCTACGGAAGTTAAACTGGTATTTCCCTTGGCTCGGATGCCCACATTGTAGTAAGTTACGCCATTAATCTCCACGTCACAGCAGTAGTAGGTCTCTGTGAGGGCGGTATCCAGAAGGTCCTGCCAATCCTCCTCGTCAATCAAAACATTGACTGTCATGGGCTCTTCCGTGGAAAATAGTGTAGCTTCATAGTCCTGTGTCATGCCAGCGTCCTCCCGCCCATGCAGCAGGACGGTCAGTACGCCGATGGCCGCTAAGGCCGCCAGAACCAAAAGAATGACGATTCGGTCAATGTGCTTACTTTTTATCATGGCATGCCCTCCATTTATGACATGTACTCCCCGTTATAGCTGACTAGAGCGGCGCTTTCCACGCCATCCAAGGAGGAGAGCTGGTTCATAAAGGAGGTGGAGGCGTCTTTCAGCTTGGTTTCAATGGAGAGCTCCACGCCGCTCCGTGTAACGGTTTTGGCTTTTACCTTCCAGAACTCTCCATTGGCTGCCAGCAGATCCATGGCTGCTGACTCACTGGTTTCATCCTGGCAGCGGAGCACCAGCATATAGGGGTCCTCCTTCCGCTTGCGGTTGGCCAATACCAACAGGAGCAGCCCAATGAAAACGGACCCCACCACCGCCAATGGGATCATGCCCGCGCCAATCACGATACCGGCGGCCAGGGACCAGAAGAGAAAAACAATTTCCATGGGTTCTTTGATCGCCGCCCGAAAACGGACGATGGAAAGGGCGCCTACCATACCCAAGGAGAGGATGACGTTGGAGGTGACCGCCATAATGACCAATGTGGTGACGGTGGTCATCCCCACAAGGGTGAGCGCCAGACCAGAGGAATACATGATTCCAGTCAGTGTTTTTTTATAGACCAAAAAGATGAACAGCCCCACAACCAGGGCGAAAATGAGCCCCAATAGGGTATCTAAAAGGGAAAATTCCGTAACGCTGTCTAAAAAACTGGATTTAAAAATGTCGTTAAAAGTCATGGTCTAGTTCCTCCTGGTGTCATTCATATTTTCGGCATTCGGCATACTTGGAACAAGCCCGCGCCCGGGCCACGCCTACCTGCAGCAGTCGGGCCACAGCTTCCGGCAAAAAGGCGTCATACTTGATTTCCAGAATCATGTGGCCGGGGGCCAGGATGGGGATCAGTGAGGAATCCGGTTGCAGAAAATCAATGGGGTCTAGGCTTGTGCGGATATCCATATCAAACGTGATGCGGACATTACCAGCAGAATAAAGATACGGTTCCCGAAGGTATGTAACCAGTGTGCGGGGGCGCAGCAGTTGACTCTTCCGCTTAAAGTCCAGTTCCTGGAGAAGGGGAGTTGCCGGTTCAGGCAGCCAATGGGCGTCTCCAGCTAAGAGCTGCCGACAGGCCTCCTGTGAGATTAGGCAGCTGGTCTTAAGGCACAGTCCGTTGATTTTTTGTTTTTTCTCCAGTGCGATCCGATTCATATCGCCGTTATAGTATCTGAGTCGGAATTTCTCCCGCCGACTAACGCCATTTCGTTTCTCTGTCAGCGCTTTGTCTTGGCAGTTATCAAAGTACAGACTGTAAATTTGGTATCGTCCGTCCGAGCCCACATGGGGATCGGGGTGGAGCAGGGATCGAAGCCGCTGCCGTAAGGCGAGGTATTCCACCGGCGTAATTTCATATTTTAGTTCGTGACGATAGGGTAGTTTGACATTCATCCGAAATAGCCTCCTTTCGTTTTTCCTGGTTGGCTGAGATCAGTCTAGAATGTTAAGCTTAATTTGAACTAAAGTTAAAGATCGGTAAATTGCATGTGATGGAAAATTTGGCGTAATTTACGATTTGTTCAAAACTTACGTTGGCTTGGCTTGTTCCTTTTCTCTTGAAAAGACACATAGGGGGATCACCTTCTCTTTGAAAGGTGATCCCCCTATGTGTCTTTCCTCACTTAAACTTTTTCCTTTGAATTAGTGGGCAAATAGAAACTTAGAACATATTTGTTTTTACCGGCCCCTTTGGCTGCGTATAACGCGTCATCAGCCTGCCGAAATAAGCTTTCAAAGTTTACATTTTGGCCGTCTACCAGGACGCCCCCTATGCTGCAGGTTACTTGGAGAGCGCAGTCATTAACGGTGAAGTGGCTGAGCGCAGCCTGTATGTCGCCGCATTTTCGTGCCAGCGTCTCATAATCAGAGGACCCCTTTACCAGAACCATAAATTCATCGCCTCCAAAGCGCCCGATTACATCGGTGGCGCGGAAGGTCTCAGACAGCAGGTCCGCAATGGTTCGAAGGAGAATATCCCCTGTGTAGTGTCCTGACCGGTCATTGACCAATTTGAAGTCGTCAATATCCAACATCACCAGCATACAGGTTACTGCGGGATTAAAAGCCTGTAGATAACGTTGGGCGGCGTCCTCGCAGGCCTTTTTGTTTAGAATCCCGGAAAGGGCATCCTGCGTGCTGAGTTGTTTGTACTTCATGCGGATTTCGTGATCTTGAATACGAAGACGCATGATGACCTGTGAAACTGGGATCGAAAAGACGACCCCGACGATGGACCCGAAAATATCGTACTGGCCAATACTGGGAGATTCCAGAATCACGACAGCAGCAATATAAATGACTTCAAATAGTAGAATTACGGAATATGTATAGCGAAAAGGAAGGATAAACAGTGCAGGTAATGCTACAAACAGCACTGGAACAAACGAGCTGGGGCCGGTTGGGGAGGGAAGTACGTCGATCAGGATGGCAAAACTGAACAGCGCCACCTCGAATAGAAGGCAGAGAACTGTAATGAATTGATTTCGAGGCGGCTCCACTCTTTGATACAGCGCGGCAATCCCATGAAGAATCAGCACAGCGGGAAGGAACAGAATGTGTTGTAGAGTTATGGTCCAGCCTTTGATAATAAAAGGCGTGATGCCATAGAAAAAGAGCAAAAGCACTGCGGTAACCAGACTGAGGGAGTGCATGAGATGGAGATTTTTTTCAGCGATCTCCTGTTCCGCTTGGCGGAAATAGCGCTTTTTCTTCGCAAAATCCTCCCGTATCACAGTAAGAAGTAAACCCATAGCATTCTCCCCGTCTATCTATGGATCGCACGTACCAAACCGAGATACAGTTCAGTTGGCGAGCCATCGCTTTCTTTAAGACTATACTACCATTCGGAATAAAAATCCACAGAATCTGCACGAAAAACTGTTTTTTCCGGAATAGAGTTTAGATAAAGTGAGTCGAATGCAGGAAAAACACGTTGAATGGTCACGTTTATCTAAGCATGAAAATCGCAGGGCTAACACACCATTTTGTGTTAGCCCTGCGATTCATTTTTGGTAAACTGAGATATTATTGCCCGGCTTTTTTGCGTGCGGCCATTTTTTTACGTTTGTTATTGTTCGCCACAATGAAAAGAATGACAACCCCAGCGATGAGTACGGCGGCAACGATAATCATCGTATTGCTTCCTCCGGGATCGCCGGCGGCGGTGTCGGTTTTCACATCCAGCCAAAGGGAATCCATCTGCTGCGTGGTTTCCGTGGAGAGGTTCATAAAGCTGGTGGCGCGGGACAGCGTCTCCTCATCCGGATAGGCGATGGGATTGTTGACAATTTCCGGATCCATGTACGCCTTTGCCGCGCTCAGGGGCGTAGAATATCCAAGGTACTCCATATTTTGACCGGAAATTTCGGGACTACAAAGGAAATTGATGTAGGCCTCGGCAGCCTCCTTGTTTTGGCAGCCCTTGGGGATGCACATGGCGTCAATGAATACGTTAAAGCCTTCCTCCGGGTAGCAAAACTTCAAATCCTCATTTTTTTGGGCCATCAGCAGATAATCACCGGCATAATAGGCGGCGACCCAGGCTTCGCCCCGCTCCATGGTGGCAAAAATCTGATCCATCACATAGGACTGCACCAAAGGCTTTTGTTCTTTCAGTTTATTGGCGGCGGCAGTCAGCTCGTCGGGGTTTTCAGTGTTCAAGTCATACCCGAGAAGAAGTTCAGAAATGGCAAAGGAATCACGAGGGTTATCAAACATGAGAATTTTTCCACTGTAATCCGGGTTCCACATGGTGTCCCAGCTGGTAACCTCCTCCGTCACATGCTTTGCATTGTAAATCAGCCCCACCGTACCCCAGGTGTAGGGGACGGAATACTGATTATCAGGGTCATAGGGCTGATCGCGAAAGGCCTGGTCCACATACTGGTAATTGGGAACATTCTCAAAATTGATGGGTTCCAGCATATCCTCCTGGATCAGCCGGGCGATCATATAGTCGGAAGGAATGATGACGTCATAAGTGGAGCCGCCGGTTTTGAGTTTGGTATACATACTCTCATTGCTGTCGTAGGTTATATAGTTCACCTTGATGCCGGTCGCCTCCGTAAACGCTTTGTTCACGTTGATCGATCCGTCGGTACCATCCGAAATATACATGCCCCAGTTATAGACATTGATGGTGGTTCCAGCCTCAACGGGCGCCGCTGAGGCAAAGGGGGATAGAATGCTGATAACCAAAGCCAGCATTAAGGTGGCAGGTAAAAAACGTTGTTTCATCGCGTGAAATCCTCCTTTTTATTTGTCCTGAAGTGGTGATTACGAGGCCGGAAAAAAGCGGTTTTTCCGCCGCCTCTCCTCTCGGCCCTGGAGCAAATTCATCACAATCATCATGAATAAGATCGCAAAGAAAATGACGGTGAACAAGGCATAAATTTTAGCGGGAAGGGGTTTTCGCGTGTAATTATAGATCTCCACGGGCAGGGTTACAAAGCTGGGGCCATAGACGAAATAGCTGATGACGAAGTCGTCCAGGGACATGGTGAAGGCCATGATGGCGCCGGAAACAATACCTGGGAGAATCTCAAAAATAGTCACCTTAAAAAAGGCCTGCATGGGCTTGCAGCCCAAGTCCAGGGCGGCGTCCCGAAGGGCGGGGTCCATCTGCCGCAGCTTGGGCAGAACGGAGAGGATCACATAGGGCAAATTGAAGGTAATATGGGCAATGAGTAAAGTGGCGAACCCCAATATATTGTCCGTTTTCATCATAGTGCCCGCGAAGGCGAAAAGCAGAGCCAGGGAGACGCCGGTGACAATATCGGGATTGGTCATGGGAATGTTGGTTGCGGTCATCACCAGGGAACGGACGCGGGGGGCCATAGACTGGATGCCGATGGCGGCCAGGGTACCCAGTACGGTGGCGATGATCGCGGAGAGCACCGCGATAATGAGGGAGTTTCGCAACAGAGGCAGCAGGGTTTCGTCGGCAAAAAGCTCCTGATAGTTATATAAGGTGAAGCCTTTTAATACCGCCAGGTCAGATCCCTGGGTAAAGGAACCTACAATGAGAAGCAGAATGGGGATATACAGGAAGGCGAAAACCACCACCGTAAAAATTCGATTGAACTGTTTCACAGGGTCATCACCTCGTCTTCCTCCTCTTCGGTGAAGTGGTTCATCACCCAGATACAGACAAAAATAATTACCATGAGCACCAGTGACATGGCCGCCCCAAGGTTGGGATTATAGGCGGTCTTAAACTGCGATTCAATGACGTCGCCGATGAGTGCCGTGCTGGTTCCGCCCAGTTTTTTGGAGATATAAAAGGTGGACACAGCGGGAACAAAGACCATGGTAAAGCCGGAGATCACCCCGGGTTTACTGAGGGGAAGCAGAACCCGGGTGAAAATTTGCCGGGTATCGCACCCCAGATCCTGGGCGGCCTCAATGAGCCGGGGATCAATCTTTACCAATACGGTGTACAGGGGCAAAATCATATAGGGCAGGTAGTTATACACCATACCCAAGACCACCGCGCCGTCGTTGCGAATGAGGGGAAGTGGGGCGATTCCCAGATGAGACAACAGGCTGTTAATGACCCCGGTGTCTTCCAATAAGGATACCAGGGCCATCGTGCGCAGCAGAAAGCTCATGCACATGGGGAGCATGATGAGCATCATGAGAAACTGCTGTCCCCGGGGGGACATGCGGGACATGGTGTACGCCACCGGATAGCCCAAAAGCAGACAGATTACCGCGGCGATCAGCGCCAGAGAAATGGAATTGAGAAAGATGGGCAGATAGCGCTTTACAGCCACCAGGTTTTCCAGGGTGAAAGAACCGCCTTGTCCGCCAATTGAGGCCGTAGTAAGGGCGAAATAGGCCACGACCGCCAGAGGCACCACGATAAAAATGACCATCCACACCAGATAGGGGGCGGCGCAGAGCTTATTCTTCATCCTCGGCGCCCTCCTCGCTCTCGGCGTCAGGGTCGCCAATCTCATCGTATTCGGCGGAATAGGAGCTGTAGTCGCCATACTGTCCCGAATAATCGCTCTTTTTCATGATATGAATATCTTCCGGGTTCAGCCGGATGCCGATATAGGCGCCGACAGGCTGAAAATCAGTGGTTTGGATGAGCCACTTAAACCCTTTGAAGTCAACGATGATGTCGTAATGCACGCCTTTAAATGTGGTGGAGGTGACGGTGCCGCATAGATGTCCTCCATCTGGCTCCACAATGTCGATATCCTCGGGACGGATGACCACATCCACCTGTTCCCGCAGGGCGAAACCCTGGTCGACACAGCGAAATTTATGACCGAAAAACTCCACAAGAAAATCCTCGTGCATAATGCCGTCAAAGATGTTCGATTCCCCAATAAAGTCTGCAACGAAGGCGTTTTTGGGTTCGTTATAAATGTCCTCAGGGGTTCCAATTTGCTGGATGCGTCCTTGATCCATCACCACGACGGTGTCACTCATGGCCAGCGCTTCTTCCTGGTCATGGGTGACGTAAACAAAGGTAATCCCCAACTGCTGCTGAATCCGTTTCAGCTCATTTTGCATATCTTTACGAAGACGAAGGTCCAGAGCGCCCAGGGGCTCGTCCAGCAGTAAAACCTGAGGCTGATTCACCAGCGC
>OLSM01001780.1_pt1 | contig 15146 bp, 14 predicted proteins | sample 1672721 | NCBI WGS metagenome assembly OLSM01 (sample SAMEA3136717, study PRJEB25190) | human gut metagenome | reverse complement strand
CCCGCCACTTCCTCGCAGGCACAGTAGCGGGCCAGTTGGGGCAGCAGCCGGGCTACGCCCGGCTTGCCCCGCTTGATCTCCACGCCCACGCCGCCGCACAGAAAATCAATGCGGCAGCGGGGCGCGAGTTTCTTTTCATGCTCCGCGGCAATCCCCGCGGCTGCCAGCGTTTCCCCCACCAGGCGGTGCAGGTCATATTCGCCCCGCTGGAGGGGGGCCCTGAGTACCGTCAGGGCCCGGTATACTTGCTCCATGTCCATCAATAGCCACCCGCCATGGCCTGCGTCAGCTGACCCATGGCTCCCGCCACCTGCGAGGTGCTGGGAGCTTCCATACTGATGACCATCTGCAAATTGCTGATGGCGCTTTGCAGCGTGGCATAATTGGCGGACGCGGGGTCCATGCTGTTCAGCTGGGCCTGGGCCTGCTGAATCAGTAGCTGTGCATCGGGAATCAGGGTGTTGGTTACCACATAGTTGTCCCCGGAAGATGTCCCGGGCCCGTGCACCGTGCACACCGTTCCGCCGGAGATCACATTGCCGTTACCGTCATACTTGATCGTGGCGGAGGACCCCAGGTACTGGGAAAGCACATCCTCATAGGAGGTGCCAATGAACTTGTACAGCGGGTGGCCGCTGGGGATCACAATGACGCCCCGGGTCACCACATTGGGACAGTAGGCCGAAGCCAGGTCCCCGGTTTCCGCGCAGACGGACTGATTCACATGCATCTGGCAGTAGGTGGTGGGTACCGTGCCCGAAGCCCACCAGTCGGTGACCACGCCATAGCCCTTGGCATCGTTGGCGCAGGCGTCGGTGGCCAGCTGGCCGCTGACGGCACAGGTGGTGGCCTTCACCAGCCCGTACTGGCTGGGATCGCCATCCAGGATGTCCCGGTTTTCCAGGCCCGTATGAATTTTCTTCATATAGGCCTGCCACAGGGGCGCTGCGGCGCTGGAACCCGTGGAGCTGGAGGCCAGGGCCTTGTAGTTATCATGTCCCACCCACAGCGCGGAGGAATAATACCCCGTCATGCCGGCAAAGAACACGCCCTTCTGGTCGGAGTTGGTGCCGGTCTTGCCTGCCACGGTCTGGCCGGAAATCTTGGCGGAGGTACCCGTGCCGCTGGAAACGGCATCCTTGAGAATGTCCACGGTCAGCCACGCGGTGGATTCGGAGAACACCCGGCGCCGGGTCTGGTTGGCATGGCCGTCCCAGACCACGTTCCCCTCCGAGTCGGAAATGCCCAGCACGGAGATGGGTGCCTGATACACGCCGCCATTGGCCAGGACGCCATAGCACACAGCCATTTCCAGGGGCGTAATGCCGCTGGAGCCAAGGGTTACGCCAAAGGGCGTCGCGTCGATATGGTCGGGGTCCACGCCCATGCGCAGCAGGAAGTCCACGGAGCGGTCCACGCCCACCAGGGTCATTTCCGCCTGCGCAGCGGCGGTGTTATGGCTTTGCCGCAGCGCCTTGCGCAGGGTTTCCGGGCCCGCATAGCCGCCACCGCCGTAGTTCCTGGGCCAGCTGTCCTTGCCGTCGGAATCCTTCCAGCCGGAAATGGGCAAAGGCATGTTGTACACAATGCTCGCCGGGGAAGCGCCCAGCTCAATGGCCGGGGCATACACGCCAATGGGCTTGATGGAGGAGCCCACGGGCATTTGCATATCCGTGGCACGGTTGAGCGTCTTGCGCACGGTGGGACGGGTGCGGCTACCCACAATGGCCTTCAGTTCGCCCGTGCGGTAATCCAGCACCACCGCCGCAGCCTGGGGTTGGACGATTTCCGTATAGGTGCCGTCGGCATTCTTGCTCTTGTACACCTTGTCGGCAGGATCTTGCAGGCGGGGATAGTTGGTCCAATTTTCCAGGGTGTCCTCCACCGTCTCCTGGATGGTGGTGTCGATGGCCAGCTTCACCCGGTAGCCGCCGGTGCGCAGCTTTTGCTCCATGGCGCTCCGGTTCTCGGAGGTATCCTCCAGGCCTTCCATGCGCAGGAAAATATCCACTACTTCTTCCACCGCATACTCCACATAGTGGGCATATTGGTACATGCCCGTGCCCTCGCTGGGGTCCTCCTCCAGCACAGTGGCAGTGGAGGGGTCCAGAGCCTCCTGATACTGCTCGTAGGTAATAAACTGATTTTCATACATGCACCGGAGCACGTAGTCCGTACGGTTGTTGGTAATGGCTACGTAGTCCACACCCTCCTTGGAGCGGGTGTAGAAATTCCGGCGGGGATTATAGTAATAGGGGCTATTATTGGTGCCCGCCAGCATGGCGCACTCCCGCAGGGTAAGCTCGCCCAGGCTCTTGCCAAAATACCCCTGGGCAGCCACCTGCACACCGTAATAGTTTTCGCCCAGGTAAATGGTGTTCAGGTAGCACTCCAAAATCTCATCCTTGGTATAGCGGGTTTCCAGCTGGAGCGCCAGATAGGCCTCCTGGATCTTCCGCTTATAGCTCAGCTCATTGGACAGAATGGTATTCTTGATCAGCTGCTGGGTAATGGTGGAGCCGCCCTGGGTGGAGGAGGAAGTCAGGTTGGACACAAAGGCGCCCACAATACGCTTCAGGTCCACACCGTTATGGGTGTAAAAGCGGGAGTCCTCCACCGCGATAAACGCTTCCTGCAAATACTTGGGCATGGCGGCCAGGCTGACGTTGACGCGGTTCTCGATGCCCTTGTATTCCGTAATCAGGTTGCCGTTGCTGTCATAAATAAAGGAGGTCTGCGCCTGATCGTCCAGCACGGTCAGGTCCAGGGTGGGGGCTGTTTCCACATAGCCCTTGGCAATGCCCACCACGATGCCCACCCCCGCCAGGCCCACCAGCACCACCAGCAGCGCCAGAATGCGGACCACATTCACCGCCACACAAATGGCAAAGTTGGGTTTCTTGGTGGCTGGCTTGAAGATGCTGTGGGGATGAGGCTTGGGGGGCTTCACATCCAGCGCGTCCAGATCGTCCGCCCATTCCTCCTCGCCGTCATCCTCCGGCGCATCCCAGTGATCTGCTGGGGCCTCCTGGGCCTGCTCCGGGGGAAGATAGCCATCCTGCGGAGCGTAGGCATCCTCCGGGGGATAGGCATCCGCGGGGGGATAGGCATCCTCCGGCGGGTACGCCTCCTGGGGAGGATATGCGTCCTCCGGGGGATAAGCGTCCTGAGCCGGGCGGAAAGCCCGCGTCGGCTCCTGCTCCTCCCGGGAAGGAAATCTGCGCTGATAAGCCAATGGATCGCCTCCTTAAAATGCTGAAAAAAAACGTCACCGGCCGGGCAGGCATATTAGCCGCCCGCCAAGCATATTACTACACGCACCATTATAGCACACCCCCGCAAGCGGGGAAAGAGAGAAGCCGTTCCCCCTTGCTTATGCAACGAAGGAGGGGTCCCATTGACTGCATGCGCGCCGGAAAAAAAACGTGCGTCCTGGGGGCGCAAGCTGCTCATCCTGCTGGCCGTGGCACTGCTGCTGCTCTGGTTCATGCAGCAAAACCTGAATCAGGTAGTGCTTTCCATGGCCTATGCCAATGCCCAGGCCCTGACGGTGAGCGTGCTCAACCAGGCGGTGCAGGAGGTGTTGGCCACCGGCGTAAGCTATGACGACATGATGATCGTGCAAAAGGATGACGCCGGCCGCGTCTCTCTGCTCCAGGCCAATACCACGCTGATGAATTCCCTGGCCTCGGAAACGGCCCTGCATGCCCAGGCAGCACTCTCCAGCCTGGAGAACCAGTTTGTTTCCATTCCCCTGGGCGCCGCGCTGGGCGTCACTATTCTGGCCGGTTCCGGACCGCGCATCCGGGTGCAGATCCTGCCCGTGGGCGCCGTATCCGCTCTGTTTTCCACAGAGTTTCAATCCGCGGGCATCAACCAGACGCGGCACAAAATTCTGCTCACCCTGGAAGCCACCGTTCGCCTGGTCATTCCCAACGGCGTGGAGGAAGTGGCCGTCAGTTCCCAGATGGCCGTAGCCGAAAGCATTATTGTGGGGTTGGTTCCCGACTCCTTTGTGGACGTGAACAACGATTCGGAAATGCTTAACCTGATCCCCTGAAAAAGCAATGGGAAGCGGGCTGAACGCGCCGCTTCCCAGGGATTACTTACATGCCCTCTGCCAAATGGTCCGTCTTCTGGCTGCTCTCGGCAGCCTTTTCCTCTTCCAGGGTGGGATTGCGCAGCTTGCTGCACCGGTCGATGCTGTGCTCCGTTTTCACCCAGTGCTGCTGCTGGCGGCGCTTGGCCAAGCCGATGAGCTGGCTGAGCGCCGCGATGACCGTGTTGACCATCACGCTCCAGATCATCAGCGGCACAGTGCGCAGCCGGAAGGAGATGCCGTTGTCCATATAGTCGGCCACGTAGAACAGCATAAAATAGCTGTAGACAAAAATGCCCAATCCGCCCAGATAGGAGCCAAGCGTCACCTCACCCGGCTCATAAACAAAGCCCGGCAGCAGGAGCACCAAGGAAATGGCAAGCTGAATCAGCGCAATAAGATAGGTGGACAGGCTGTACATATACGTGATAAGGCTCAAGGCTTCCCCCAGGCCAATCTTCCCCGTAAACAGGCCCTTGAACACCTTTCCCGTATTGCGCAGCGCCACAAACCAATGTCCCTGTGCCCAGCGGATCTTTTGCCGCAGGCTGGCACAGACCCGGGTGGGCTTTTCGTCGTACACCCGGGTATTGTGGTTCCATAAAATGCGCCGACCGTCCAGGGTGGCCTCCACCTGAATTTCAAAGTCCTCCGTCAGGGACATGGTGGTCCAGCCGCCGCGCTTAGCCAGGTAGGATGTGGTCATGGCAAAACCTGTTCCGCCAATGGAGCAGTTCAGCCCCAGGCGATATTTGGCTTCCTGAAAAAAGCGGTTGGTAATGGTATAGCTGGTATAATAGAACCATGCCACCACGCCGGCCTTGTTCTTGCTGCCCAGATAGCATTGGATAAAATCGGGCTTCTGCTTATCCAGATACTGGCTGTTCACCTCGCGGAACATATCCACATCGATAAGATTGTCCGCGTCAAAAATCATCATCAGGTCGTAGCGCTGCGCATAGTCGTCCAGCTGCTCCAGTGCCTTTTTCAGGGCAATGGGCTTTCCGGTGGGTGCATCCGGGGATTCCTTATGGGTTTCAATCACCTTTGCGCCCAGGGAACGCGCACGCTGCGCCGTGCCGTCCGTGCAATTATCGGCAATGACATAAAAATCATAAAGTTCACGGGGATAATCCATCCGCTGAAGGTTTTCGATAATATCGCCAATAACCTTTTCCTCGTTATGCGCCGGCACCAGCACCAGGAAGCGGCTCTGGGGCGCATGATCGGCATAATCCTTCGTCCGTCGCCGAAAGCCCAAAACTGTCAGCACCATCTGATATACAAGCATGAACATCAGCCAGCCGCTCAGCAGCGCTGAGATTGCCTGTAATATAGATTGCAGAACCTGCAACAGAAGTTCCTCCTTCAAACCAGCTTCGCTGCCCCACCAGCTTATGCTATAACACAGCATTTTGATTAAACTACAATTTGTCGGCTTTGTCAAGGTATGTCCGATAGTGCCGGGAAAGAAAAAGCGCTTCTTCCCGCGCGTCTTGGGAAAAAACAGCAAAGGGGCGCGGCGGAAAGCAGCATTTTCCACCGCGCCCGTATGCGCCGGACTTATTTGCGCAGGGTAATGACCACGTGGCGATTGGGTTCCTCGCCCTCGCTGTGGGTATCCACCTGATCGTTGGATTGCAGCGCGCTGTGCAGAATGCGCCGCTCGTAGGGGTTCATGGGCTCCAGGCTGACCTTCCGACCGGTCTTGATGGCCCGGTTCGCCATCCGGTTGGCCAGGCGTGCCAGCGCCTCTTCCCGCTTGGCCCGGTAATTTTCCGTATCCAGGGTCACGCGGGTATATCCTTCCTGGCCACGATTGACCTTCAGGCTGGTCAAATACTGCAAGGCGTCCAGGGTTTCACCCCGGCGGCCAATCAGAATGCCCAGGGTGTCCCCGGTCATGTTGGCATACACATTGCCATCCTTATCCGTGCCCACTGCCACGTCAACTTCCACGCCCATCAGGTGTGTCAGTTCCTTGAGGAAGGCCAGGGCCCGGCCAGGCGCGCTGTCCTCCTCCACCGCATCGGCGGGAATCATGGTGACTTCGGGTTTTTCCAGGGGCTGCACCGGCGCCTTGGGGGCGGGTTTTGCCTTGGGCTTCTCCGCCTCGGCGCCCTTGTCCTGGCGGGGTGCAGGCTTGGCCTTGGGCTTGTCCTGCTTGGGCGCGGGCTTGGCCTTCACAGTTTCAGCCTTGGGGGCCTCCTGCTTGGGTTCCGGCTTGCTCTCCTGGGCGGGGACGGCCTTGGGAACCGGTTTGGGAGCATCCACCTTGGCTTCCTGCTTGGGCTGCACCTTTTCCCGCTGGGGGGCAGGCTTGGCCTTGGGTTCGTCGGTCAATCCCGCCAGGGGATCAACCTCCTCTTCCTTCAGGGTTAGGCGTACCTTGGCCTGCCGGGAGCCGAACAGGCCAAACAGGCCCTTGCTGCCCTCCTCAAGTACGTCGATGGTCACGTCGCTGATGGATGCGCCGAGTTTCTCCAGCCCGGCAGAAATGGCTTCCTCGATGGTCTTTGCGCTGGATTCGTAGCTCTTCATTTTACCGTGCCCTCCCCGATGGCGGCTTCCCGCTTTTCCTTGTTGTCCAGGTACCAGTTAATGCCTATGTTCTGCACCGCGGCGATGATGTTGCCCATCACCCAGTACAGGGAGAAGGCCGCATTGTAGCTAGAGCAGACGAACAGGGAGAACAGCGGGAAGAACCACTTCATGAAGTTTCCCGTACCCGCGGCCTGCTGGTTTTCCGTGCCGGTGGGCTGGGTGGGCTGCAGCACCGTCATCAGGTACTGCGTCACTGCGGCCAGGATAGGCAGGATGAAGAAGCCATTGTACATGGTCTTCAGGTCCACCTGGGTCAAAAGCAGGTTAAAGCTCCATCCGGGCACGTTGGAGGTGGCGGTAACGTACTCGGGCATCTTTTCCATATAGGCATAGATGGCCTGGATGGTGCCCTGGAGGTTGCCGGCAAAGTCGTAGGTGATCTCCGCGGGCAGCGTCACGCCCTGGGCAATCAGCGCATTGTAAGCATTCTGCCAGATGTCCGCGGGGATCAGCTGCAGGCTGTTCAGGTCAGGCCAGGCCGCTGCGAAGGGGCTGTCGGGCATCCACAGGTTTTTCACCCACAGCCAGCCTTCCATGGTGGGCGTCTGCCCCTGGAGGATGGTAAACACCTGGCTCACCATCTGCTCATTGGCAATGATGCGCAGCGCCGTCCACATGGCAAACAGAATGGGCAGCGTCAGCAGCATGGGCAGGCAGCTGGACAGGGGGTTGATCTTTTCCTTTTTGTAAAGCTCGGACATTTTCCGGTTGAGCTTTTCCTTGTCATTGGCGTACTTTTTTTGCAGCGCGGCGAGCTGGGGTTGCAGCTTGGTGGTTTTGCGCATGCTCACCCGGCTCTTGTAGTCGAAGGGGAACAGCACAATGCGCAGCAGCAGGGTAAAAACGACGATGGACCAGCCGTAGTTGCCGATGACGGTGTTAATACCGTCCAGGATGCCCTTGAGGAACTCGTTCATGCGGGTTCATTCCCTCCTAAAGGTTACAAGTGGATCTTCGGGCACAGGATCATAGCCGCCCTTGCTGAAAGGATTGCAGCGCAATACACGCCAGGCCGCCATCAGCCCCCCCTTGAGCGCGCCATAGCGGGTGATGGCCGTCACCGCGTAGGACGAGCAGGTGGGGATATAGCGGCAGCACGGCGGCTTGCGCGGACTGATTTGCCGCCGGTAAAACCGGATGCAGGCCAACAGAAAACGCTTCATTGCGCACGATTCCCTTCCTTGAGCACCCCTTGCTTGCGAATGAGATATCGCATGCTTTTTTCCAGGGATTGGAAGGTGGCTTCCGCGGCGGAAGGTCTGGCTACGAACACGTACAGGCCGTTTTTCACATCCCCCAAATAGGGCCGAAAGCATTCCCGCAGGCGGCGCTTGGTACGGTTGCGTACCACGGCGTTGCCCACCTTTTTGCTGACGGAAAAACCCACCCGCAGCCCCTTGCCCTTGGCATAGAGCATGACCAGGTCCTTACAGGCAGCGCTCTTTCCGCGACGGTACACGTACTGGAACTGCCCGTTTTTTTGCAGCCGATAGCGTCTTTCCATGGTGCCAATCCTCTCATGGGGTCGTGCTTGATCCCCTGCCGAATTCCCGGTGTTGGGGGACGGACCGTCCCCATAATGTAGGAAAAGCCCGACCCTACGGACGGGCGGGCTCTATCCACAAACGATGATGCAGGGCCGCGATCTGAAGGTAAATCAGACCGTCAGCACCTTGCGGCCGCGGCGGCGGCGGGCAGCCAGCACCCGGCGGCCGTTCTTGGTGGACATACGGGCGCGGAAGCCGTGCACCTTGGCTCTCTGACGCGTTTTGGGCTGGAAAGTACGCTTCATGGGGAACAACTCCTTTGATCGCCCATTATGTAAGTTGCGGGTTCTGTCCCATCGGGGGACAGTCCCCCCTCCGTACTACAAAACAGCCTTTACAGTATACCCGTGCCGGCACGGATTGTCAAGGGGCGAACCGGCAAAAAGCGCCCTATTTGACGAATTTTCCCCCCTCGCTCATGGAACCATGCCCGCGCATTCCAGGGGCCACAGGCGCAGCCACACCTTCCCCAGCAGCGTTTCCACCGGCAGTGTGCCGATGCTCTGCCGGCGGCTGTCCAGCGCCGTAAGGCGCTCATCCCCCAGGACGAACACCTCTCCCGCAGGCACCAGGGTTTCGTCCGCAATGTCCATGTTGCCCACCGCCAGGCAGGAGACATAGTCCTCCGCCAACGGCTGGCCATTCACCGTGACCTGGCCGGTGGTCCTGTCCAGGGACACACGGTCCCCCGGCAAGCCGATGATCCGCCGCACCAGCATGCCGCCCTCGGGGCTCTCCACCGTGGAGACAACCACATCCCCCCGGGCGGGAGCATAATTCCAGCTGCTGTACAGCACAAGGGTGCCCGCCTCCAGGGTAGGAGCCATGGCGTCGTCCGTAATCCACAAGGGCTGCGCCACCGTAACGGCAGCGGCAAACACCAGCGCGGCACAGATCACCACCGTGGTGAACAATCCCAGCAGCGCCCTGCGGCGGCGATGCCGCCGGGCAAAGCGCTCTCTTGCCTGGGCAATGGCTTGCGTACTGGGACGATCCATCAGCCTTGTCACGGGTTTTCCTCCGTTTTCTCCGCCGTTTCCATGGCGGACATGAATTTGTTCAGCCGCTGCATCTCTCCCCGCAGCCGGCCGCTGACCTCCCGGGTTTCCCGCTCCATGGCGGCCTTTTGGGTGCGGGCCTGTTCCAGCAGGGATTCCGCCTGCTGCCGGGCCTGGGCCAGGATTTCCTTTGCCTGGGCATCGGCCTCCTCCGCCGCCTCCTGGCAGCGCGCCAGATATGCATCCGCCGCCGCCTGGGTCCTGGCAGCAATCTGCTCCGCCGCCACCATGGCCTCGGCAAAGTTTCCAGGGGGGAGCGTGTGCGCATCCGCCGGCAGTGCGCGCTCCTCCGTCGTTTCCGGCTGCGGCAAGCCATAGGCCGATTCACTGGGCGCATAGGGTTGCCGCCCGGCATCCTCCTGCACTCCTCCTTGCCGTAGGGCGGTCAGCTCCCCGTGCAGGGCATCGCACTCCATATTTAACTCATGGTTGCTCAGGGCCAGCTTGGCATTGGCTTCCTCCAGCTGGCGGCAGTTGGCCCGCAGGCGGTCATTCTCCTCCGTGACCTCCTGGAGCAGTCCCAGGAGCTCCAGCTTATGCATGCGCATCAGGCGCTTTACTTCTTCATCCATGCCCGGCATCCTCCGCGGTTGATTGGTTTCAGTATAGCAAAAAGGGCGTATCCATGCAAGGCAGAAGAAGGTCGAAGAACTCCGAATATGCAAGAAAGCCCATATTCTTCGGGATACATGTATCTTCCCTGTCTTTCCCTTTACTTTTTCCCTTTGCCCTTGTATAATGAAGCAACCCCTTTTTCCGGGCGCTTCGCAGGGAGCTTTGGCCCTTGACGGTTTTGGGTGCCCGGTGTAAAGAGGAATCTGTATACGTAGGGTATCCCGGTGCGGGAACCTGAACGGAGGTTTCAACCATGGAACGGAAAAAATTAGGGGACTTTGTACTGCTGGCTTTGTTTGTGGCGTTGATCGTGCTGCTGGGCTTTACGCCCCTGGGGCTGATTCCCCTGGGCTTCATCAACGTAACCATCCTGTGCGTGCCGGTGATTGTTGGTGCGCTGTACATGGGCTGGAAAAACGGGTTGCTGCTGGGCCTGGCCTTTGGCTTGACCAGCTTTATCTCCGCACTGATGAAGCCATCCACCCTGGTGAGCACGCTCATGGGCGCTTCTCCCGTGCTGGTGGCACTGATGAGCATTCTGCCCCGGCTGCTGGTGCCCATGGTCTCCTATGGCGTATATACGCGCCTGCGCAGCAAGCAAGAGAACCTGGCCGTTGGGGTAGCGGCGGTATGCGGTTCCTTGACCAATACGATATTTTATCTGGGGCTCATGCTCCTGTTTTATGTATTGTGCGGCATTGATACCGCTTCTGTGCTCAGCCTGATCGGCGGGACGGCGCTGATTGCCGGCACCTGTGAGGCCATTGCGGCGGCAGTGCTGTGTACGCCCATTTTGATGGCGCTGCGCCGGATCAAGGGCCGGAACTGAAACATGGCTTTGGCAAGGGGATTCCCCCTGCCGGTATACTTCCCTCTTCCCGCGGGCGGAGGGACCATTGGGAGGCAGATCCATGATTTTCACCCTGGACATTGGCAACACCAACATCAAAACGGCCCTTTTCGACGGAGAGCGCATGGTGAAATACTGGCGGGTCTCCACCAGCTCCACCTATACCTCTGACGAATACGGCATTCTCCTGTGCAATCTGTTCGCCCATGAAGGTGTCTCCCCCGCGGATGTGGAAGGCATCGCCATTTCCAGCGTGGTGCCCACCATCAATTTCACCATTGAGCATATGTGTCAGAACTATTTCCACCAGCAGCCCATGATCGTTGCCCCGGGCATCAAGACGGGTATCAACATCAAATACGAAAACCCCCGGGAGCTGGGCAGCGACCGCATCGCCAATGCCGTAGCCGCGTACACGGAGTACGGCGGGCCCTGCATCTATATTGACTTTGGCACAGCGACCACCTTTGGCGTGGTGGACGAAGAAGGGTCGTTCCTGGGTGGCTGCATCTGTCCGGGGATCAAGGTAGCCTCGGAGGCATTGGTCTCCGGCACCGCCAAGCTCCCCCGTTTCGCCATTGCCAAGCCGGAGAATGTTATTGGCCGCACCACCCTAACCAACCTGCAATCGGGTATGTATTACGGCTATGTGGGTTTGGTAAGCCACATTGTCCACAAGATCAAGCAGGAACTGGGGCGGCCGGACGCCATTGTGGTGGCCACCGGTGGCATGGCAGTGCTCATCAGCGAGGAATCCAAGGTGATTGATAAGCTGGACGGCCTTTTGACACTTAAGGGGCTGCGGCTGATCTACGAACGCAACCATGGGGAAGGAAGGGACGGAAAATGAAGGAGATCGTCATCGGTTTTTTAGGCTGTGGCAACGTGGGCGGCGGTGTGTGGGAGCTGCTCCAGGGATTCGCGCCGGAGATTGCCCACCGGGATCAGCTGTCCATTCGCGTGAAAAAAGTGCTGGTACGGGATGTGAACAAGGCCCGCAGCTGTTCCGTTTCTCCGTCGCTGTTAACCACCGACCCGGAAGAGGTGCTCTGCGATCCGGAAATCTCCCTGGTGGCGGAGTTCATGGGTGGCGAACAGCCTGCCACGGAATACATGCTCCGGGCGCTGCAAAACGGGAAGACCGTTGTTACCGCCAACAAAGTGGCGGTGGCCCTGAACTGGCACAAGCTGCAGGCCGCTGCCCAGGCCAACCACGTGGGGCTATACTATGAAGCCAGCGTTTGCGGTGCGATTCCCATCATCAATGCGCTGATGAACCCGCTCCAGGCCAACCGCATTACCAAGCTCATGGGCATTATCAACGGCACCACCAACTACATTCTCAGCCGCATGTCCGCCCAGGGCGAGAGCTATGACACCGTGCTGAAGGACGCGCAGAAGCTGGGCTTGGCGGAGCCAGACCCTTCCAGCGACGTGGAAGGATTGGATGCCGCCTACAAGCTGTCCATCATGGCTTCCCTGGCCTTCCATGCCCGGGTACCCTTTAAGGCGGTGTACCGCGAAGGCATCACGCGGATTACGGCCATGGACATTGCCTGTGGCAAGGAAATGGGCTATGTGCTCAAGCTCCTGGCCATTGCCAAGCGGGATGGCAACACCATTGAGGTACGGGTGCATCCCACTTTCCTGCCGCAGAATCATCCCCTGTCCTCGGTGAACGGCTCCTTTAACGCGGTCTATCTCCATGGCCACGCCTGTCAGGAGATGATGCTCCAAGGCCGTGGAGCCGGCGATATGCCCACTGCCAGCGCCGTTGTTGGGGACATTCTCCACGCGGCCATGGTGGATGTGCACGTGCATCCCACCTTTGCCAATCAGGCCGAACCTGCCAAGGAACTTACCTTCACCAACAACTGGACCACCAAGTATTACATTCGCGTATCTGCCACGGATGCTCCCGGCGTACTGTCCGCAGTGGCTGGTTGCTTTGCCAAGGAGAATGTCTCCATCGCTTCCATGATGCAAAAGGGTTCCGTGGAGGATGGCCGTGTTCCCCTGGTCTTTATTACCCACGCCGCGTCGGAGCAGTCCATGCAGGCCGCCCTGGCGAGCATGAATCCCGACGTGTGCCGTTTGGAAAGCATGATCCGGGTGGAAGATTAAATCGCCTGCATCTCCTTTTCTTAGCGGCATGCATCAGCTATTTCTCCGCATCGCCATGCGCACATCACGCGCAGGCGACGTACCATGTATTTTACAGAAATATACTTCGGGGGCTGCCTCCTTCGGGAAGCAGCCCCCTTGTTTGATACATCGGTTATGTCTTTGCAGGGCATCCGTCACGCTTATTCCGCAATTTCCAGCTTGGCGAAAATCCACTGTCCATCATCCCACCGGAAGCCATAGCGCTCAACGCGCACCGTGTCTCCCACCCGTACTTCCAGATCAACGGTGAACCAGGTATAGGTTTCACCATCCACCACCACTGTCTCCGTGGGGAAGTATTCCATCAAGGACGTCTCAAAGGCAGTGCGCGCCGCAGCATCCATGGCGTCTAAACGCTGCTTGATTTGTGTCTGGACAGCCTGCGCTTCCGCAGACATTTCTGCTTCCGCCTGCGTGACCATTTTGCTTTCCTGGGACGTGATGCCCAGCACTGTCAGGAATGTCAAAAGCTGATCCTGGGGCTTAAGCTGCGTAATGATATTGTATTCCTCCACCGTCAGGATCTTATCAAAATTCACAATGGTAATTTGAGAATTTATCTCCTCTGTTTCGATGGACGCAATCGCCGTGAGCATGGTATCCGCAATGGGCTGCTGATCCTCCACCTTAACGCCATGGATCACCTGATCCACAGGCATCTGCTCAAATACTGGTTCCGGTGTAGCGGTAGGCTCAGGCGTGGCAGTAGCCGCGGGGCGGGCAGCCTCCTGCTCTTCTTCGTCCTGCTCCGGCTGCATTGTGGGTGCCTGGGTGGGGGCTTCCGTGGGTGTTGCCGTGGGTGCCTGGGTGGGTACTTCCGTGGGCGTTACCGTGGGCGCCTGGGTGGGGGCTTCCGTGGGTGTCGCCGTGGGTGCCTGGGTGGGGGCTTCCGTGGGCGTTGCCGTGGGCGCCGGTTCAGTATAGCCACAAAGTTCGCACTTACCATTCACCAACTGGTGCGCTTCCACATTGGTCACATTGCGGGTAGTCACGCGCTTTCTGCCACACTCCGCGCATATATGATCCGTTTTTTCCAGATAGGAATGCTGATGTTTCGTTTCGTTCAAGGATGTATAAACGGAGTCCTCCGGTTCACGCACCTTGCTATCGATTTGCTCATGCGGGCAGACATAGCCGCAGTAGTTGCAGAATCCATCGGTAAATGTATGTGCAAACAGCTGCTTCTCTACTTCCACTGTTTCAATGTCTTCTCCATACCCGCAGTCAGGGCACCACCAGTCTTTGAAGACGCGCCCGGTATAAAGATGTCCCGCAGCGCCTTGATTCTCAAACTCTTTGTCATAATATTGAGTCTGGTATTCCTTATTGGGATGGGCGCAATACGTTTCATCCAACTCATAACCGCAATACATGCATTTGGGATAGTTCGGCATAGCAGAATGTTTTGCCCATACGGTTACTTTTTCTGTACCTTTTTCACTGCAGTAACTTGCCCCACAATCCGGGCAGTCGTACCAGATGATAGGATATCCGGTCCAGGTATGGCCTTTTTCATCAACACTGTCGATGGTTTCATCGTACAAGTCGTAGAACAAGGTGGCATTTTCATGCTTGCATCCGCTATTATAGCCGCATAATGTGCAAATTCCATCCTCGACGTTGCGATGGAATTCTCGACGCGGAGCGCTTTCCACACGCGTGACATTCAATTCTGCATGGCAGTTCCAGCACACGTCATACTCCTCAATGATATCTATGCAGGTGTGCCCAACCTCATCAATATCATAGAATTTACGGTCCACCACGCGGCTTGTATGATAAGAAGAAACATGCGGGCACAGGTCTGTCCCCGTGCTCAAGTCTGTGCCAGTACCCATGCCCGATCCATAGGCAACGAGTCCCACCGGACACAACATACTAATTAGCAGCACCACACAACAAATCAGCGAAAACCTTTTCATCCATTTCATCTCCCTATAGGCATTTTATTATGTTTGATAAATTCCCCCGTTTTATTGTGGCAAGGCAAGTTACCAATAATATGATTCTATATATTGAGTTAACTCGCCTCCTTTGTCTTTTATGTAATCACAGAATCAAATCATATGTAATAGTATCATTGTTTTTCTGACGCAGCAACAAATTTACTTAACTCGCATGCTTTTTACTGTTTTTCTTCTTTATTATTTATTATGCCTGTGTTCTACTCTTTCTATATTTATTATAAATTATATATATTAAAGTGC
>OLSM01001777.1_pt1 | contig 15155 bp, 11 predicted proteins | sample 1672721 | NCBI WGS metagenome assembly OLSM01 (sample SAMEA3136717, study PRJEB25190) | human gut metagenome | reverse complement strand
CCCAGCCGAATCATTTCGTCAATACAGCGCCTCGCGCCGGCAATGACATCCTCTTCCAGTTCAATCTCTTCTCCGGCGGAACCCTGCACGCAGTGGTAGATGTCCATCAGGGTGGTGATCTTCATGTTGCTGCACATCAGGTTATCACTGAGGGGATAGAACTGCTTCTCCGGACAGTCGAACTGTAAATGTTCGGCAATGCTGGTCTCCGTGCCGATGATGAACTCCTTGGCGTCTGACTCCATGGCGTATTTCATAATACCCGTGGTAGATCCCACGTAATCGGCCCGGTCCGCCACCTCCGGAATACACTCGGGATGAACCAACAGTAGGGCGTTGGGATGGGCCGCACGGGCGGCGTCCACCTCGGTGACCGTGACAATGGCGTGACGGGGACAGCCTCCATGGAGATAGCGAATGTTCTTTTCCGGGAGCTGCTTGGCCACATATTGGGCCAAGTTCTGGTCGGGAATAAACAAAATATCCTTGGCCTCCATCTTCCGGCAGATTTCCACTGCGGAGGAGGAGGTAACGCACACGTCGCAAATGGTTTTCAGCTCCGATGTGGTATTGATGTAGCAGACCACCGCATAGCCGGGAAACTGTTCCTTAACCTGGGAAATCATGGCCCGGTCCATTTGGTCGGCCATGGGACAGCCGGCGGTGGGATTGGGCAGCCAGACCCGCTTTTCAGGGGAGAGGACCTTGCAGGTCTCCGCCATAAAGCGAACGCCGCACATGATAACATTTTTCTGGGGCGCGTTGCTGGCTTGCACGCTGAGACCGTAGGAGTCCCCCACATAGTCCGCGATTTCCAAAATTTCATGCCCCTGATAGCTATGTGCTAGGATACAAATATCTTTCTCTTTTTTCAGCCGGAGAATCTCCTGCTGCACTTCTTGGATCGTCATACAAACCTCCTGTGCGCCCGTGAGCGCAGTACATAAATGGGAACCTCCCATACAGGAGGTTATCTGGACCCGTTGACAGGGCACTGCCGCTGATTGGCGCAGCGGCGTTTACGATTCGTTCTCTTCTTGGCCGGTGATTTTCTCCCAAGGGCTGAGGGGGGCCAACAGACCGTGTTCCCGCAGCGCTTCCTCGATCCGGTCCAGCCGTTCCTCACTGGCGGCTTCCACCAGATGGTAGTGATACCCGCCGGTGGCATTGCTGAGCAGGCTGGATTTTCCCGCCAGCAGGGCCCCTGTATATTCATGGACGTCCTGACGGGAACTGATGTTCATTTCCGCCGTGACCCGTCCGTACAGCTTGTGACTGATGCTGACGTTTTGCACCCGTCCGCCCAAGTCCACAATCAGGTTTAACTCGTCGCTGACCTGCTCGTCGGTATGCCGCACTTTAAATTCACGGGAACAAGCGGCGGAATCTTCCGCTTGTAGCAGATAGCCGCGATAGGTGGATAGAATTCCGGGGTGGGCGACCCGGATCACAGCCATATCCTGTACAATAACCTGGCGGCTCACATGAAAGCGCTGGGCCAACTCTTTGGCGGACACGGGAGCGTCAGACTGTTGCAGAAGCTCCAGAATCTTTTTTCTTCGTTCTGTTACGTTCAAAGGCTCCCTCTTTTCTGTTACAAATTTGGGTGGAATCTCAATCAATGGGATGCAGGTTCTTCATTGAGATGTCCATAATGGGGGAGGAGTGGGTGAGGGCGCCGCTGGAGATGAAATCCACACCCAAGCGGGCCAACTGTGGCAGCGTCTCCGCGGTCACATTTCCCGAGCACTCGGTCTGGGCCCGGCCGCCGATCATGGCCAGGGCCTCTTTCATCGTATCAAGGGACATATTATCCAGCATAATGATGTCCGCGCCAGCCTCCACGGCTTCCCGGACCTGGGCCAAGGTTTCGGTTTCCACTTCAATCTTCCGGACAAAGGGCGCGTAAGCCCGGGCGGCGGCCACAGCCTGCCGGATGCCCCCGGCGGCGCCGATATGGTTGTCCTTCAGCATCACCCCGTCGGAAAGGTTATATCGGTGGTTTTTCCCTCCGCCCACGGTGACGGCGTATTTTTCAAAAATTCGATTGTTGGGGGTGGTTTTGCGGGTATCCAGCAGGGAGGTGCCGGTCCCCTCCAAAACCTGTGCCATTTTCCGCGTGTGGGTGGCGATGCCGCTCATCCGCTGGAGATAGTTCAGCGCCACCCGTTCGCCGGAAAGAAGGACCCGAATATCCCCTGTGATGGTGGCCATCAGCTGACCGGGGGTCACAAGATCGCCATCCTTGCAGGTCATCTCCACTTGGGTGGCGGCATCCAGCAGGTGAAAGACCCGAGCAAACACGCCCAACCCGGCTATGACGCCGTTTGACTTGGCGATGAGCTGAACCTGCCCCCGCTGGGGGCGAGGCATGACGGCGTTGGTGGACACGTCTTCACTGGTGATGTCCTCCCGCAGGGCCTGCAAAATCAACTCGTCCGCCTGGAGGAGCATGGTGATTTCATTCATGGTTCTTTCGCATCCTTTCGATCTCCCCCAGGACCAGGGAGTGGTAATGGGCAAAGAGGGCGTCCTGATCCGCATAACGGGTTACATCCACATGTTCGGTGGCGCATCCGCCCTTATGAAGTTGCCCGAAAACAATGTCCAAGGCGGCCCGCTGGGCAAAAACCAGGGATTCCAGCAGAGAGTTGCTGGCGAGCCGGTTCGCGCCGTGGACGCCGTTGCAGCTGGTCTCGCCACAGGCATACAGCCCCTTCATGGAGGTCTGGCTGGCCAAATTGACGCGGATGCCGCCCATGAAATAATGCTGGGCGGGAACCACGGGGATGGGCTCCTCCAATACGTTGATCCCCTCCTCCAGACAGCGCTGGTAGATGTTGGGGAAGTGCCCTAAGATCGCATCCTCTCCCAAGGGACGCATATCCTCCCAGACATGGTCGGTGCCGTCTTTTTCCATCTGAGCCAGAATCGCCCGTGTCACCACGTCCCGGGGTTGGAGCTCGTCGGTAAAGCGCTGCATATTTTGATCTAGCAGCAGCGCGCCCTCCCCCCGCACCGATTCAGAGATGAGAAATCGTCTGCCGGGACGCTTTGAGTAGAGGGTGGTGGGATGAATCTGAATGTAATCCAGATGTTCCACCTCCACATGGTTTTCCAGGGCAATGGCCAGGGCGTCCCCAGTGATATGGGGAAAGTTGGTGGAGTTGGTGTAAAGGCCGCCCAAGCCGCCACAGCACAGCACCACCACCGGGGCGGTAATCAGTTCCGGTTTTCCCCTCTCTTCCGACACCACCAAGCCGCCGACTTTGTTGTCTCGAGAGATCACATCCAGCATAGTGACTTGCTCCCGGATGGTGACATTTTTCAGGCGGCGGACGTGATCCAGCAGGGTAGAGGTGATCTCTCGTCCGGTGATGTCGGCGTGGAACAGAATCCGGGGTTGGGAGTGGCCGCCTTCCCGTGTAAAAGCGGGGCTGCCGTCCGGCTCCGTTTCAAAGCGGACCCCCAGGTCCAGCAGCTCCCGAATCACCGTGTTGGAGGAGCGGATCATCACATCCACGGATTTTTTATCATTTTCATAATGGCCGGCCCGCATGGTGTCTTCAAAAAAGGCGTCGTAGTCCTCTTCTCCCCGGAGTACGCAGATGCCTCCCTGGGCCAAAAAGGAATCTGACTCGTCCGCTTTCTGCTTGGTAATCATGAGAACTTTCAAGCGGGCAGGAAGGTTCAAAGCACAGTAAAGTCCGGCGGCGCCGGTGCCGACAATCAACACGTCATAGTCAAAATTCATCGTGTCATCTCACTATCTTTCGTATTTACCGTATGAATCTCCTTGGATTTCAAACGGGAACGGGGCCGACAGATGGTCAAGACAGGTGTCAAGATAGCCGTTGCTGATAAAACAGCACGAAGTCTGGCAGACGGCATCACAAGAGTTCGCTTACCCGATCTGGACCCGGTAAGGCATATGTTGGGAGCCGCTCCATACTCCGCGCGTAGATCTCCTAATTGCTATCGTTTCAACCTGTATTGGTGAAAAAGGGCTTCTTACCCTTACGCTCTCTATCGAGAGGCAGCGCGCGTTTGCGCTGGATTGGGGACATTATATCATAGGTTTTTGCGGTTGACAAGACATCTATCTAGAATGGTGTCAAATATGCAAAATATACATAAAAAAGCAAAAATAAAGGGAGAGGAACTGGTTTAAATGCATATAGGATGAAGAGATAGGGCGGTGTTTTTGCAATAGCGTAAGGAAAAAGTAAATGCTGTTATACCGGTACATTTGTAAAAAGAATGAGAGAATTACCCCTCTGAAATGGTCGAGACCCAGCGGGTTTTGTCAGGTTTTCTCCTTGTCACCAGTGGCTTTTTGGAGTACAATATAATCTCAACGGTTTTTTACAGGTGCATTTTTTTCACATTCATTTGAGAGAGAGAAAGGTATGGTGAGCGACATGCTGGATCCCAGGGACCATCCTCGCTTCTGCGCCGCCCGTCGCCGGGCCATCGCGCTGGAGTTTTCGGGTCTAAATCCCCAACAGCAGGAGGGTGTACTTGCTACGGAGGGACCGCTGCTCCTTCTGGCGGGGGCGGGCAGCGGAAAGACCACCGTTCTCATAAACCGAATTGCTAACATTTTGCGGTTTGGCCGCGGCTCTGATTCGGCGGAAATACCCGATTGGATCACGGAAGAGGACCTTACCTTTCTGGAGAACTATCAAGGCAGTAAAGAAAGTGAGCCGGGGGATGTGCTGAGGGCCGAAGAGCTCTGCGCCTTAGACCCAGCCCGGCCTTGGGAAGTAATTGCGATTACCTTTACCAATAAGGCGGCGGGGGAACTGAAGCAGCGGCTGGAAAACCAGATTGGCCTGCCGGCGCTGGATGTGTGGGCCGCTACCTTCCATTCCGCCTGCGTGCGTATTCTGCGGCGGAATATTGAGCGGTTGGGTCTGCCATCCTCCTTTACCATCTACGACTCGGACGACTCGGTGCGGGTTATGAAGGAGTGCCTGAAGGTTCTCAATTTGGACGATAAAACCTTTCCGCCGCGAACGGTATTGGGTTATATTTCCCGGGCCAAGGACGAGATGCTGTTGGCCGAGGACTACGCCGCCCGCTGTAAGGCCCAGGGCGACTATCGACTCATGAAGGTCGCCAATCTCTATTTGGAATATGAGCGCCGCCTTTGGAGCGCCGGCGCACTGGATTTTGACGATATAATCTTACATACGGTCCGCATTCTGCAGCAGTTTTCCGATGTACGGGAGTACTACCAGAGAAAATTCCGCTACGTTCTCATCGACGAATACCAGGATACCAACCACCTGCAGTACTTGCTGGCGACGCTGCTGGCCGGCGGCCGAAAAAACTTTTGCGTGGTGGGCGACGACGACCAGTCCATCTATCGCTTTCGTGGAGCCACCATTGAAAATATCCTGTCCTTTGAAAGCGAGTATCAGGGCGCTCGTGTGATCCGATTGGAGCAGAATTACCGCTCCACCGGCCACATTTTGGAGGCCGCCAACGCCGTCATCCGCAACAACGGGGGACGAAAGGGGAAAAACCTCTGGACCGACCACGGCATGGGAGACCAGGTCCAGGTATACAACGCCCAAAATGAACAGGATGAGGCCCTCCACGTGGCGGCCCAAATTCTGCGCAGTTACGGCAGCGGCCGCCAGTGGAAGGACCACGCCATTCTCTATCGCATGAACGCCCAGTCCAACCAGTTGGAAATGGCGCTGAAACGCAACAGCATCCCCTACCGGGTGATCGGGGGCTTCCGCTTCTTTGAGCGGGCGGAAGTCAAGGACATGCTGGCCTATCTCTGCGTCATCCATAACCCCCTGGACGACCTGCGCCTCACCCGGATTATCAACAATCCGCCCCGGGGCATCGGCGCGAAAACCCTGGAAACGGCCCAGACGCTGGCGGCCCAGGAGGGCATCAGCCTCTGGGAAGTGGTTTCCCAGGCGGATCAGTACCCGATCTTAGCCAAAAGCGCCCCCAAATTTCAGAAGTTCAGCCGGATGCTCCAAACGCTGTCCCAGATGGCGGAGGAAATTTCTCTGCCTGCCTTGTACGATCAGCTGCTGGCGGAATCCGGCTACCTGGTGATGCTGGAAGAGAAGCAGACCGTGGAGAACAAGAGCCGCCGAGAGAACGTCACCGAGCTGAAGTCCTCCATCACCGGCTATCTGGAAAACGCCGAGGACCCCACTCTGGGGGGCTTTTTGGACGAAGTGGCTCTCTATACCGACTTGGACAGCCAGGAGGATTCGGACAACTGCGTCACCATGATGACCATGCACGCCGCCAAGGGTCTGGAATTTCCCGTCGTCTTTGCCGTGGGAATGGAGGAGGGACTGTTTCCCGGGTTCCGGGCCATCGGCGAGCAGGAGGAGCTGGAGGAGGAGCGCCGCCTGTGCTATGTGGCCATGACCAGAGCCAAAGAGCAGCTCCACTTATCCTGCGCCGCCCAGCGGATGCTCTTTGGCCGTACCGCCGCCTACATGCCCTCCCGGTTTCTGCGGGAGATTCCGGAGGAGTACCTGGCTGTGAGCGGCCGCAACTACGCCGCGGAAAACCACGACTCCTTTGAGAGCCAGTGGACCCGGCCAACCCGGGAGGCGGAAGGGTTTGCTGCCTCGCAAACTGCATCGGGTCCTGGGGATCAGTTCTATTACACGGAAAAGCCGGCCAAGCGCAGAGTGGCTTCTTACCGGAGTCCTGCGCCGAAGTCCGCGCCCCTGCCCGATTTCTCCAAGGGGGATATGGTCCGGCATACCGCTTTTGGGGAGGGGATGATCCTCTCCGTACAACCCATGGGCGGGGATGCGCTCTTGGAGGTGGCATTTGATAATGTGGGAACCAAACGCCTGATGCTCAAAGCCGCTGCCCAACACATGAAAAAACAGTAAAAACGATTACCGTCCAAAACCGAAGGTAATGGGGGAGCAAGACCAGGACCCGGGAGCATCGAAAGGCGCTCCCGGGTCCTGGTCTTGGGTTATAGAATAGTCCCACGCCGTACCGCGGCCGGAAAAAGGGCCGTAAAGGTGATCTCACCACTGTGGTAGCGGGCGTAAAGTCTACCGTGATGTCGGGAAACAATGGCCTTGGCGGTAGAAAGTCCAATGCCGTACCCGCCGGTGGCCCTGGACCGTGAGGAGTCAGCTCGATAGAAGCGGTCGAAAAACCGTGGAATTTGAGCGGAGTCCAATTCTTTACAGGGATTGGAGATGGTGAGAAGCAAGTTGTTCCCCTTGTTTGTGAGGGATAGGACGATCGTCCCGCCGGGATCACAGTACTTGACGGCGTTATCCAGGAGTATGGTAAAAAGGCGGAACAGATTATCAGGTACGCCGTGCATTGTGAGCTTGGGAGTGATTTGCCCGGAGAGCCGTTTACCGGCAGCTTCGGCCATGGACTGAAACGCCTCAACATTGGCCTCCGCAATTTCACTGAGGGAAAAGGTGGACACGGCTTCCACTGGTATGGACTCCTCCGTGCGGGCCAGCTCAATGAGACTTTTGATGAGCTTGTCCAGCCGAAGAATCTGTGATTGGGCGCTGGAAAACCACTTATTGCCGCCGTACATCTCCTCCAGCAGGCCCACGTTGGCCGATAACACGGCCAGCGGCGTTTTCAGTTCGTGGGAGGCGTCCGTAACGAATTGCCGTTGTCGTTCCAGATTTTCCACAAAGGGGCGGATCACTTTTTTAGAAAGGAAAAATAGGAGCACAAACATAATGGATACGCAGAGAATAGAGACAATGAGGGTTACTCGCAGCAGATTGTAAAAGGATTGAAGCTGTTGAAAGTAGTCCAAGACAATGATGGTGGCGCCCCCGTCAGACTCTGAAAAAACATGGTATCGATAGTAGTCAGAATAGCCGGAAGTTGTTCCCTCCTCGAGAATGTCCCCAATCCGATCGATGATGGACTGCCGGTCCATGGCGGCGATGTGTTCGGTGTCAACGTGGGCGACCTCTCTATTTTTTGTCAGACGGACGATACAGTAGCGGGTTTCAAAGGGCGTCTCCCGGGTGATCTGTAAACCGCCTTTCTGCGCCGGGTCCATGGATTCGTCGGGACCATCCGGTGCGGGGACCTCCCCCTCGTTTTGGTGAAGAAGCTGAATCATTTTGTCGGCTCGTCCGGTAATTCCTGTATAGGTGCTCCCTGCAATGGCGGCGCAAATGATGGTTAAGGTACCGATGAGGGAAACCATGGCGATTAAAATGAATTTCCGGCGAAGCGTGCGTATCATGGGGTTCCCTCCAATTGATAGCCCCGGCCCCGGAGAAAAGAGATCTTTCGATCGGCGCCCACGGCCTCCAATTTTCGGCGGAGATAGGAGACATAGGCCCACACGACATTGATTTCCGCCTGGCTTTCGTACCCCCAGATTCGTTCCATGAATTGTTCGGTGGAAATGAACCGTCCCTGCTGGCGAAACAGCAGTTCCAGCATTTGAAATTCCTTATTCCCCAGGCGAACGCAATGGTCGCCGCAGGACAGCTCAAAGGTGGGCCGATCTAAGGTGAGATTGCCCGCTGTGAGCAAGCTGGGGGTATAGGCGCTGCCCCGCCGGGTCAGGGCCCGCACGCGGGCCAAAAATTCTCCCACCGCGAAGGGCTTGGGCAGGTAGTCGTCCGCCCCGTTGTCCAGGCCGTTGATCCGGTCGCCGACTTGGCTTTTGGCCGTGAGCAGTAAAATGGGGGTGGTGATGCCCAGCTCCCGCAGCAGTTGCAGGACCTCTAACCCGTCCCGTTTGGGCATCATGATATCCAGAACAATACAGTCATACAGCTCAGAGAGTCCATAGTCCAGGGCATCCTGGCCGTCGTGGACCACATCTACAGAGTAGTGATCCCGCTTCAGCAGGGCCTCTAGGGCGCTGGTCATATCCTGTTCATCGTCGGCAATTAAAATTCTCATTGAGTGAACGCCTCCTCTTTGCCAGAGTCCATGACAAGGTCCCGGATGGTCTGAAGAGAGAGGTCTGTAGACGCGATTTCATGGGCGCAGCGCGTTAGCTCCTCGATAATGAGGGCCTGATTGGCAAGTGTTTTCTTGTATTTTAGTTGGTGCTCAATGCTGGCCCAACAGTCCATGGCAATGGTACGAATTTGCAGTTCCAGCCAAACCGGTTCCGCTGGCGCTTCCGCTAAGAAACGGAGGGGGAGAGATAGAATCATGTGGTAGCTTTGATAGCCGTTTGGCTTTGGGTGGCGGATGTAGTCCTTTTCCTGAAGAATGGTTACCCCGGGAATTCCACGGATCAATTCCGCCACAATGTCAATATCGTCCACAAAGGGGCAGATGATCCGGACGCCCGCCGCATCATATACGTTGTGAAGCGCATGACCCACCGTCAGGGGGAGTCCCTGTCGTTGCAATTTTTCCTGCATGCTGCGGGCGCTTTTGATGCGGCAGATTAAGGATGAAACGGGGTCGCGTTTCCCACGGCTGATTTGGTAGCGGCGGATCATATCCAGGCAAGAGAGGAATTCTGAGAGAATCCCCTCCAACAAAATTAGGGAGTCACCATAAAAATCTTGCTCTGCGGCAGTGTAGTCAGGAAGAAATCTGTCCATCTGTAAAACCTCCTAGGGTACGGCTATAACCCATAGCCGGTTATTTTCTCTTCGGCGCCGATGTGAAACTGTCTCACGTCTCCAGATATTCGGTAAGATCAAGGGCGCATTGCATGCCGCCGTTTTCCATGAGGGTAAAAATGAGATTGACCTCTTCTACGTCATTTTTTACCGTGACGCGACCGCGGTTTTCCGATCCGGTGCTGGCGTCGGTGATAGCGCCTGTTACAAACTGGAGGGAGAGGCTGCCCAACCGCCTTTCGTTTTCATCCAACAGCGTGAAGGTCAGATCGCTCTCCCGAGGAACATTTGCTACCCGCAGGGCGCCGTCCTCACTTAATAAATAGGTGTTTTGATTGTTTTTGTTGGAAATCTGGACGGTGTTCTCACCAAGAGGCCGCCCGTTTTCCTGAAAAAAGGTTGAGACAATGGTCAGTGTCTCAGATACGGACTGCGCATCATCCGCAGAATTTATCTCGGCTGAACAGGCGGAGATCCCCATCAGTATCAACAGAATCAGAGGGATGAGAGTGCAATAAATCAGGTTTCGCTTCATGATAGACGCCTCCTATGATGCAAATTGGGGCTAATATTAATTTTCCTGTTGCACTAATCATAACGGCTCAACTCAAAATGAAGTTAAAAATTCGTGAAATAATTTCACTGATTATTTAAAAAGATAAGACGGACTGTCAAACGCTGACAGTCCGTCTTATCTATCTGTTGTGGCATGGTTGCGTGACGTCCGGAAGGAAAAGCTTTTCCTTCTCCCCAATGCCAGTGATATTGCTTTTTAACAGGCCAAATGAAACGCGGAGACCGCTTTTGGGGTATGCTTCACGTCGTTTTATGACAACGCAGCTTCTGAATTACTATGTTTGCATAAGCGTTTTCGCATGTAGTATCGATCAAATCCGTCTTCCAGAATTCGATCGTATATCTCATACCCGCGCCTCAAATAAATCGCTTGTGCTTTGGTGTATTTCACATGGGTATACAAGCGGCACTCTGATTTGCCAGCGCGTTGAATAAAATTTTCACAGTGGGCGATCAGAGCTTGCCCGGCGCCCCGGTTTGAAAAACTAGGAAATACGGCCAAAACATCTAACCACATAAAATCCCCCACGCCGTCTTTGACCAAGGCAAACCCTGCGATGGCGTCACCGTAGGGTATCACGAACGTGTGGTGGCGGCGTACGCCCTCGTAATAATCCTCCAGCATGGGGCCGGGGGTTCTGCCAATCAGTAAGATATACTCTCGAAACGACGCCACACAGCAGCTGTAAATGTCGGGAACGTCCTCAATGGTAGCTCTGCGAATTTCCATGATGCATCTCCTATACTATGGACGGAAGATCCCCTGCTTCTTCATTTATATCTTTACTGTAGTCTCGTGAAGAAGGGGCGTCAAGAGAAAAGGAGAAAAATGCACAAGATTTTGTATGTATTTAAGAAATAAAACTGAATAGCCAGGAGCATGGCCAAACCAGTAACAGAGAGGGTAAAAGGTTTACGGCGCTAATTTCTTTGATTTGCGCGATGCTCAGACCCAAGACTAAGGTAAGAAGTCCTCCCACCGCGACAAAATCATTTAGCATCGCCGGCGTTGTCACTGACATAATAAACTGGGCGGCGTAGAAGCAGGCGCTCAGGATTATAAATTGAGGCAATACAATGAAATTCATTGCTCTGCCTAATGTGGTGGCAAAAATGGTGGCGGCGAAGATATCCATCACCGCCTTGGAAAGCAAGATCGTCATGTCACCGGACATGCCCTCGTTGATCGCGCCGAAAATGTTGGTTCCACTTGCGCAAAACGTTACGGCGACGATCAGGTAAAAACGCATGTACTCGTCATAGTCACCATGGATTTGAAAGCGCAGTTTCGTTAACACGGTATGAAATAGGGATTTCACCTTCCAATCCAGATTGATGAGTTCTCCTATTAAAGCGCCTAAAATTAAGGCGAGGATCACCGCCGGCAGAGAATGCAATTTAAGCAGTGATGTGATACCGATTGCAATCGCGGCAATCCCAAAAATGACGTTCATCGGCCCTTTGATTCTCACGGGCACCCGCTCTTTCAGAATGCTGCCGAGATTTGTGCCAAATAAAACACAGCAGCAATCGATGATAACTCCCTTTGGAATCATACTGTTTACCTCCCAACTTTTTCAGATTGGAACTTGTCCAAAAAGTATGACATTTTAACATATGCGTTTCCCATATGCAATAGTGAAATGGTCGTAAGCCGTGAAATTTTCTGCGCTTTGTAAATGTAAAGGGAGGGGATAGACGATCACCAGTTGGATACGATAAGTACTGTGAATAAGGGGGAGGAGTTATCATGAGAAAAGTTGTCTTATACATCGCCATGAGCTTGGATGGATACCTTGCAGACAAACACGGCGGCGTCGCATGGCTCGCCGGAGATGGGAGCGATCCAGAAAATCCAGGGAGCTATCCCGGGTTTATGGACACAATTGACACGGTAATTTTAGGCTATCAGACGTATCATCAAATTGTAACGGAGCTGTTTCCCGATTCCTGGGTGTACAGTGGGAAGAAGAGCTATGTTCTGACCCATAAAGCGCCTGCTTCCACGGACGATATTATCTTTACGGACGGGGATATCCAGGAGCTAATCAGTGAGCTGAAAAGCCAGAGCGGAAAAGATATTTGGCTGTGTGGCGGCGCCAGCGTCGTCAATCAGTTTTTAGCGCTGGGACTCATTGATGTGTTCTGCATTTCGATCATTCCCACCATTCTAGGGAATGGTATCCGGTTGTTTTCCAAACACCCGGAGGAGACGGATTTGCAGCTAATCTCAACCCGTTCGTATAATGGCATCACAGATTTGGTGTTTCGGCGACGAAATAGGTGCGTAACTGGAACTGGATACGAAAGTAATTGACATAGACGACTCCCAAAGAGAACCTTTTGGAGTCGTCTATATGTATTAATCGCAGGAAAGGACAGGGCGAGGAATTGTTTCCGTCCTTTCACCAGGTATCAGGATTAACTGCATAGGACGCTGTATCCGTTGCGCTGCCAGGGATACAGCAAATTTTTGTTACTAGTTTCCGGAGTGGAATTTACAGGAGTCTTTAGTTCCGGAATTAGCCGGGGTAGAGGAGTCTATTCTAGATTTTGCACCTATCCTTCAGGGGGCGTTTGAACTGCGCTTGCCCCTTCTTTGGCATACGCGGTAGAACTATGCGTAGACCCGTTTGGAGCTTTGGAGCAAATGTTTGCGCGCTCGAAAGAGAACGTGTGCCAGATTGTAACGGCAATGACATCATTCGTTTACAATCATTACTCTCAATGGCCAAAGGGTCTGCCGTGGCGGCAGATGCTTACACATCGGGGGTGACTACGCCGGTGTACGAAACATCCCAAAATGTCATTCATAATACAGGGAAAATGTCTGCAATTTATTATGAAAACATCGCTAAATTTATAAATTCATCCTTGGAGGCATTTGCAGTTTGGAGAAACGGAATCTTTAATTCTGCCTACCAAACAATTTCAGGCTTTGGGACTACTGTTTCGTCTGGTTTACAATCAATCGGGGGAACAATGGCTTTTTTGGGGTAGTCTTGGCGAAAAGGTTGTAACAGGGGGACGAGCTGACCATCGACACCATCGACGTGACGGTAGACTGTTCCGTAGAGTCCGGCGTCGGGCGGACTCTCTCGGTGGACCCCAGAACCTTTTCCTATGGCACGGTCATGGAGTACTACCACGACGCAACCCGACTGGCCAAACTGTATTTCTCCAACGCCAAGCGGACGGGAAAGTACTTATTCACCCTGCACGGCATCTCCGCGGTTGGGCTGCTTGACAAGCTCTCCCACCCCGGGGGCATCTACACGGGCCAGACGGCGGGCGTAATCCTGGCGGATCTGTTTGGGGACGTGTCCCCCTATACGGTGGCGGCGGATGTGGCGGAGCTGAAGCTATACGGCTGGCTGCCCTACGCCACCCGGCGGGAAAATCTGCACCAGCTCTTGTTTGCCTTGGGGGCGGCGCTGCTGAAAAACTCGGCCGGCAATCCCCATGTGGCGTTTCTCACGGATGGGGAGGGCACGCCCCTGCCCGACGACCGGATCTTCTCCGGCGGGCAGGTCTCCTATCGCACCTTGGCCACCGGGGTTGATGTGACGGAACACACCTTCGTCGCCCTGGCCGGGGACCAGGCGGTTACCCTGTTTGACAATACGGACGGGTCCGGGACGGTGATGGGGGAGACGGTGATCTTTGACGGCCCCCATCACGATCTGACGGCCACCAGCGGGCTGAAAATCCTATCCTCCGGGGTCAACTACGCCATGCTGACCGGCGTGGGAACCTTAAAGGGGAAGAAGTACACCCACCAAACCAAGATTATTTCCGAGCGCGTGGAGGAGGTGGCGGGGGAAGAAAACCTGGTGACGGTGACCGACGCCACATTAATATCCGTGTCCAACTCCCGGACTGCGGCAAAACGGCTGCTGTCTTTCTACTCCGCCCGGCGGGAAGTTACCATGGATATCAAGTCCCAGGGGGAGCGGCCTGGGGATATTCTGACCTTCTCCGATCCCTTCGACGAGACGACAAAGGGTCTGCTGCAATCCCTGGAATTCCCCATGGCCCGGATGCTCCGGGCATCGGCCACGGTGATAACAGACTACATCCCCAAGTGGTTCGGGAACAAATACAACGCCTACGACGTGATTACCACAAACAAGACCTACACGGTCCCGGCGGGTGTGGAAGATATCATGGTGCTGCTAATCGGCGGCGGGCGGGGCGGATGGAGCGGTCTGCAAGGGCTGGAATCGGACCCAAGCACGGCCTCGACCCTCAGCAAGGTGACGCAAGTCACGGATTACACCGAAACCAGTTCAGGCTACGGCACGGTAAAAGGCGGGGCCGGGGGCGAACCCGGCGCGGGCGGCCAGGGCGGCAAGGTACATCGGGTGGAACTGAGCGTCACCCCCAAACAGAGCTTTTCCGTCACCATCGGCACGGGCGGGGCCGGGGGCGTATTTAGCGCGACCGGCAGCATACAGGGCTCCGCAGGCACGGCAACCAAGTTCGGAACGCTGAGTTCTGAGAGCGGCGTGGTGATGGATGCGGGGTATGCGGACGTGATTACCGGGGCGGTCTACGCCACCGCGGGAAAGACCGGCATCCCCGGTGGCAAGGGTTCCGGCGGGATGGAGAATGGCCAGACAAATGAGGAAAAACAGAGCGTGGTGGACGGCCCGCCTGTCACTGGCCCGGATGGGAAAGTGTACACAGTGGGGGTGGCCCCTACGCTGGATGACGCGTCCTGGTCTGGGGAAGCGAGAATTTCCGTAGGCGGTAGATATGCGGCGATCGCGAAATGTTCGGCGCAGATCGGCTCCAGCGGCGGCGCGGCGGTGGGAGCCAACGGCCAGCCGGGTGGAAAGCCTTCGGTGGACGCCTGGAAGGGAACCGCCGTAGATGACTATGTGGCGGCGTCCGCTTACGGCGGAGACGGCGGTAACGGCGGCAACGCCACCGCCCCGGCCAAAGTCGCCGGCAACTACGGGGCAGGCGGGACCGGCGGCAACGGCG
>OLSM01001775.1_pt1 | contig 15155 bp, 10 predicted proteins | sample 1672721 | NCBI WGS metagenome assembly OLSM01 (sample SAMEA3136717, study PRJEB25190) | human gut metagenome | reverse complement strand
TGTCCCGCGCGGCGGCCATGAGAATGCCCATGACCTCGCGGCCGGTGGCTTGGTCGAGCGCGCCGGTCGGCTCGTCGGCGAAGACGACCGCCGGCTGTACGGCAAGCGCGCGGGCGATGGCGATGCGCTGCATCTGCCCGCCACTCATCTCGCCGGGCCGCTGCGAGGCCAGCTGCCGCAAACCCAGCCGTTCCAGCCACAGCATCGCCGCATCAGTGGCGGAACGGTAGTCGGCGCCGTCCAGCATCATCGGCAACGCGATGTTCTCCACCGCCGGCAACTCGGGCAACAGCTGTCCGGATTGGAACACGAAGCCGAACGCACCGCGGCGCAGTTTGGTCCGGTCCGCGTCGCTCATCGCGGTCAGATTCGCGCCTTGGAAGGTCACCGTGCCCGATGTCGGGCGGATGATGCCGGCGAGCGCGTGCAGCAGCGTCGACTTGCCGGAACCGGACGGTCCCATCACGGCGACCGTCTCGCCGGGGGCCAAGTCGAAGTTCACGTGATTGAGCGCTAGCGTATGCACGGCGGGCATGGCGTGGCCGGTTCCGCCGGCCGCATACGGATGGGGGCCGCCGGTTCCGGCGCCTCGCGGCATCACGCCGGTGACACTGTGGTCCGCCTGCACACGGGCCATGCCTGCGGTGTAGTCCATGACCAGGTCACGGGCCTCGATCACCGGTGTCCACGACTGAGACCGGGCGCGGGACTGAGATTGCGATGTTGCTGTGTTCATGCCTCCGAGATTACGCAGGCGGCACGCGACCGGCCATCGGGCGGCGGTATGAGCCTTGCGGCGAACCGGTTCTCCCCTCATCCGGAAGGATTAGGGGAAGAGAGTGGTGGCACTACCCTGAGCGCCCACAGGGCGTCCGTGATTGCAGGGCCCGAAGGTCTGTCGCGAAGCGAGACTAAGGCCCCCAGTCGCTCGTCTGCGGTACAGCTCGGCTGTCGTGAATATATATTGCATTATATCATGCAGTACTATGCGTAATATAATGCATATTTTATTGTGATTAAGGTGGTGACTTACATGGACATCAAGGAACGTGCGGAGGCGTTACGAGAGATCTCCACGCCGGGCTCTCGCATCGGGTTGACCGAGTTGTCCCGTTCGAACGCATGGCGAAAGGCGCTGGAGCAGCGGGGATTGCTGGAAATCGTCGACCGCGCCGACACAGCCGGCTATCTGGTGTCCGTGGACTCTCTCAACGAGATGCTGGATGTCATCAATGCGCTGGAATCCGAGGTCGAACGTCTCACCATACAGCAGATGTTCACCGCCCGAGGCGATAAGGAACAATGGGAGACCGGCTCCGAACTGTCACAGTCGGCGCAGGAAAGCCTGAAGCGGCGCAAGGAGAAGATTCACGCGTTCCTTGATGGCGGTCGCTGATGGCCGCCGACTACGCATTATTGGAGCAAGCCATTGCCATCATCTCGTCCGTCCGCGGTCTGTATATGGATCCGGATGCACTTGCGGATGATGTGATTCTTCTGGCATATGTCTGGCCCGACGAAGGCGAATTCAAGATGGCGGTGGCCAGAGTTCACCGAGCCCTGACACAGCTCGTGGAGGGCAACGTGGAAGGAAGCCCTCTCAAGTACGGTTTCAGCGGGTGGCGTTCCTTCCACTTCCAACATCGACGAGGCCAACAGTCGCGCGCCGGCATGCGCATCGTGTATGTGCCCCTCGACACGGGAATTCGCGTCAAAGGATTCGGAAACCGCCACCTTCCATCCGACATCTACCAGCGTTTGGCGCAACTGCAGTAACCGTCATGAACACCGTGCGGCAGCGGCCAGCGCGTGCAGGCGCTCGGCGAAGCGCGGCCAGTCTGTGCGCATCGCGGTCAAGAGCTTGCGGTCGGGCACTTCGTCGATCGGCACCCATTCGATTTCCATGCTCTCGTCATCGTTCGCCCGCGGCACGACCCGGTGACCGGGCTTCTCGAACGCGAAGACCGTGGTGTACGCCCATGGCCCGTGATCCTCACGGTAGGACCCGACCACCTCGATGTCTTCGGGCGTGATGTTCGCCTCCTCGTAGCTCTCGCGCAGCGCACCCTCGATCGGGCTTTCGCCGTCGGCCGTCGCGCCGCCGGGAATGCCCCATGTGCCGCCTTCCGCGCTCCACGCGGCGCGATGCTGCATCACCACGCTGGTCACTTCGCCGCTCTTGGGGTCACGCCGCGCGAGCAGCACGCCGGAGGCACCGTTCAATCCCCAGTGCTTGCGCCCGCATGCGCAGTCGATCCAGCCGTCGCCGGGCTGATGCACGTTCTCCTTGGGCGGCACGACTCCGCTGCCTCCGGTCTTGTCTTCGGGCGCCGATTCCCCGCGGGCCACGTTCCACAGGTCGGTCCAGTCCACGCCGAGCTTGCCGACGAGTCGGCGAAGCAGCGGCAGACTGATGCCGATGATGCCGTGCGGGTCGCCGTCGATGCCGTCGATGAACGCGCCGCCGAAACCTTCCAGCGTAAACGATCCCGCGACTTCCAGCGGCTCGCCGGTGGCGATGTATCGTTCGATGTCGCGGTCGCTGAACTCGCCGAACCGCACGACGGCATGACTCGCGCCGCGCTCGACGCGCCCGGACGCGAAGTCGATCACGCAGTGCCCGGTCCACAGCTCGCCGGTGGCGCCGCTCATGCGGTGCAGTCGCTCACGCGCCACCTCGACGCTGTGCGGTTTGCCGTAGCATTCGCCGTCAAGCAGGAACATCGAATCACAGCCGACGATCAGCGGGCCGCTGCTCGCCCGAGTGAGCCCCGGCTGCATGGCAATCACATTGGATATCGGCTCGGTGACGGTCGGCATGTCCACGCCGGAGAAGTCACGGGTCATCGCGATCGGCGCCTTCGAATAGTCAAGCGGAGCGCCACTCTGGCGAGGTATGTCCGCGACGTTCATCTCGCCGCGAAGCTCCGCGGCCTGCAACGGGTACGCGATCACGCGCTCGCCCGTCGCGCTCGCGGCCGCGTCGGCGACATCGCGGTACGCCTGATGCACGGCCTGCGCTTTGGCCTCGGCCAAAATCATCACGCGCTGTTCGACGTTCAGCTGGTCAACGGTGACGCCGCGCTCGGCGGCGGCCTTTTCCAGCGCAGCCGGCTCATCGACATGGGACACGCGGATGGTCGGGCAGATGCCGGCCGCATACAGCACATCCCGGCGCGGCTGGGACTTCGACGCCAGAATCATCGGAATGGACATGATCGTCACCTTTCTTTTGCCGCCGCACCAGCTGCCGCATCACCCAACCGGCAACTTCGCGCTCCCCTCATCTCCGGCCCGAAGAGCGGGCGAGGAGGCACGTGCGGTATTCCTACTTACGCTCGACCTGCACGCCGACCGTGTCGATGGGCAGGTGCAGCACCTTCCAATGGCCGGAAGCCAGCTGTTCCGCCGCGACCTCATCGATGTCCGCCACGGCGTCGCCGTGATGCAGCACCAGCACGCACGGGCCGGCGCCGGACACCATGGCGGCGAAACCACGGGAACGGAACGCCTGAATCAGGTCCCATGACGGCTGCATGAGCCCCTTGCGATACGGCTGGTGCAGGCGATCCTGCGTGGCAGCGTACAGCAGCGCGTTCGGCTCTTCGCCGGACGCGAGCGCGCGCGGGTTCATCGCCGCGGCCATCAGCGCCACGCGCGACACGTTAAACACCGCGTCGCGATAGGCGACCTCGCCGGGCAGCGCCTCGCGCGCCTTCTCGGTGGACAGTTCGTAGTCGGGCACGAACACGGCCGCCGTGACGCCCGGATCGACCGCGTACTTGACCGTGTGGAAACCGCCGTGCAGCGGGTCTCCACCGGGGATCGGCACCGAGCCGACACCTTCGGCCGTGTCGAAGTTCCATGAGACGGTCATGCCGCCGTACACCGCCGGCGCCACGTTGTCGGGATGGCCTTCGATGGCGGCCGCCAGCTCGAAGATGGAATCGCGGTTGAGCCGGTCCTCCTGCGCGAACGCGGCAGCGGCGGCGATGCCCGCCACGATGGCTTCGGCGGACGACCCCATGCCGCGCGCCTGCGGGATGTTGTTGTGCGCTTCGAGGATGAACCCGACCTTGCCCAGGCCGAAGGTCTGGCATGCCTTGCGGAACGTGGAGACGACCAGATGGGTCTCGTCGCGCGGCAGCGTGTCCTCGCCCTCGCCATAGATCAGCACTTGCGCGGCGCGATTGGACGGGTCACGGCTGAGCGTGAAGGTGAGTTCGTCATGATAATCGAGGGCGAGGCCGACCGTGTCGAAGCCGGAGCCCAGATTGGCGCTTGTAGCCGGCACGCGGACCTTGACCTGTGTACAGATTGGTTCCATGATTCCTTGATTCAGCGATTCCGCCCCCGCTGACGGGGAGGGGAGCAAACGATAGTGAGATCGGGGTGGTTTCGCGGAAACACCGCGAAACCACCCCCAGTCGGCTTTGCCGACAGCCCCCGACAGCGGGGCAGGCAATCGTATGACTAGTCGAGCACGCGCAGGATGGACGGCTCTCCGGTGACGAAGTCCAGCGTGCGGACGGCTTCGACGGTCTCACGCAGCGTGACCTCGTCGGTCAGATGCGTGACGATGCGCAGCTGTTGGATCTCGCCGTCATAACCAGGATCGGTCATCGTCGGCTTGAGATCCTGATTGACACCGTTGATCGACACGCCGTGGTCGGCGAACTCCTTGGCGATGGCGGAGAGCACGCCCGGCTTGTCGTGGATGAGGAACCGCACGGCGAACGCGGCGCGGCTGGCGCTGATCGGCGCCTTGGGCAGCTCGTGGTACATGGGGATGGATGGGCCGGTGCAGCCTTGAGCGATGTGGCGGGCTTCGGTGACCACGTCGCCGACGACGGCGGAAGCGGTCGGAGCGCCGCCCGCACCGCGGCCGTAGAACATGAGGTCGTCGGCCGCCTCGGCCTTGACGAACACGGCGTTGAATGAGCCGTGCACGGATGCCAGCGGGTGCGATTCGGGAATCAGCGCCGGGTAGACGCGCGCCGACACACCGGCCTCGCCGTTCTCCACGACGGCGAGCAGCTTGATGACCTTGTGCTCGGCGGCGGCCGCGGCGATGTCGTCGGCGGTGATCTTCGTGATGCCCTCGACGCTCACGTCATCGATCGTCACGTTGGTGTGGAAGCCGAGCGTGGCCATAATCGCGGCCTTGTTGGCCGCATCGTAGCCTTCGATGTCGCCGGTCGGATCGGCTTCGGCGTATCCCTTGGCCTGGGCGTCCTTGAGCACGTCATCGAACTGCAGGCCCTTGGTGGTCATCTCGTCGAGAATGTAGTTGGTGGTGCCGTTGACGATGCCCAGCATGCTGGTCACCTTGTCGCCCGCCAGGGATTCGCGCAGCGGCAGCAGGAACGGGATGGCGCCACCAACGGCCGCTTCGAAGTAGATGTCGACGCCCTTGGCCTCGGCCGCGGTGTAGATTTCCGGGCCGTACTTGGCAAGCAGCGCCTTGTTGGCGGTGACCACGGAGGCTCCCGACTCGATCGCGGCCATCACGAACGTACGGGCCACTGTGGTGCCGCCGATCAGCTCGACGACGATGTCGGCGTTGGTGGCGACCTTCATCGTGTCGGTCGTCAGCAGAGACTTGTCGATCCAGGGGAAGTCCACCTCATCGGGATCCAGGCAGGCCACGCCGACCAGCTCGATCGGACGCCCGATGCGGGCAGCGAGTTCGTCCTTCTGCTCCACCAGCAGACGTGCGGTCTGTGATCCGACGGTTCCCGCTCCCAACAGTCCAACGCGGATGGGGTTGTCATTCAGCTGTGCCACGGATTTCCTTCCTTCAGCGGTGTTTGGCGCGCCCGGCCGCCACTCACCGATAGAGGGTCGCCGGGCCGGCGTCACTGTGTACCATCCTACGGAATGAATCCGACACGCCGCCCGTCAACGCCCCGGAGGCCGGATCCAGCTCCCAATGGCCTCGTTTCCCTTGGCTTTCCACTATGTAGCAGCGCTAACGACACGCCGCAGTAAAGTAGATTTACAAATTAACGCCGTAAACAGAGAAATCGTGAAACACCAGCTTCCCGTAAGGCTGAGCCCTTATACACCCGCCATGTTTCCTGCCTATTTAGCAAATAATCTTAACGAAACACGGGCCTCATATCGTAAAAGTCACGTACCATTGTTCATTGAAGCGGCGTTGCTGACATACTCGCGAGCGTCCGATCCAATGGTGGGATGGTACGTGAACGAGAATTTTGGCGGAAGAAAGCGCCGTCCGTATCCTCAGAGGGAGGTTGGAATGAAAGCATATATCCAGCGCCTTGGTCGCGCTCTTATGCTGCCCGTTGCGTGTCTGCCTGCTGCAGCACTCTTCCTGGGCATCGGTTATTGGATCGACCCGAGCGGTTGGGGTGGCAGTAACGTCGTCGCTGCCTACCTGTGCAAGACCGGCGGCGCGATCCTCGACAATCTGGGCCTGCTGTTCGCCGTTGGTGTCGCCATCGGCATGGCTCGCGACAAGGACGGCGCCTCGGCACTGTCCGCACTGGTCGGTTTCCTGACCGTCACCACGATCATGGGCTCCGCGTCCATGTTCCTTGGCTTCGACGCCACCAAGGTCGACACCGAGCACCCGGCATTCGCCGCTGGCGCCATCGGCAACAAGAACGTGTTCTTCGGCATCCTGGTCGGCTGCGTGGCAGGTGCGCTATACAACAAGTTCGGCAAGACAAAACTGCCGGACTTCCTGGCGTTCTTCTCCGGCCGCCGTTGCGTGCCGATTCTGACCGCTGCGGTCATGTCCATCATCTCGCTGCTGTTGCTGTTCATCTGGCCGGCCGTCTACGGTGCGCTGGTCTGGTTCGGCGAGTCCATCATGGGCCTCGGCGCCGTCGGTGCCGGCATTTACGCCTTCTTCAACCGTCTGCTTATCCCGACCGGTCTGCACCACGCACTGAACAACGTGTTCTGGTTCAACCTTGCCAACATCAATGACATCGGCAAGTTCTGGGGCAGCGCCGACCCGGCCAGTGGCGCGGTCATCGCCACCGGCGGCTTCCACCCGTTCGGCGTGTACGTCACCGGCATCTACCAGGCCGGCTTCTTCCCGATCATGATGTTCGGCCTGCCGGCCGGTGCACTCGCGATCTACAAGAACGCCAAGCCCGAGAACAAGAAGGCCACCGGATCCCTGATGCTCGCCGGTGCGCTCGCCGCGTTCCTCACCGGTGTCACCGAGCCGCTGGAGTTCTCCTTCATGTTCGCCGCCTTCCCGCTGTACGTGGTGCACGCGCTGCTCACCGCCATCTCGGTGTTCATCGCCGCTTCGTTCCAGTGGATCGCAGGCTTCAACTTCTCCGCAGGCTTCATCGACTGGTTCCTGTCGCTGAAGGTTCCCGCAGCTCATATGCCGTGGATGCTTATCGTTCAGGGCCTCGTCTTCGCGGTCATCTACTACTTCGTGTTCGACTTCATGATCAAGAAGTTCAACATGAAGACCCCGGGCCGTGGCGATGACGATAACGACGATGCCTCCTCCGCAGCGTTCGACACCGCGACCTCGTCCACCGGTGACAAGTACGCCGACCTCGCCGGCAAGCTGTACGCCGCTCTGGGCGGTCACGACAACATCACCGAAATCGAGAACTGCATCACCCGTCTGCGCATGGGCGTCGTGGATTCCTCGAAGGTCGACGTCGACGCCATCCGCAAGACCGGCGTCCCCGGTGTCAAGGTGATCGACAAGAAGAACGTCCAGATCATCGTCGGCACGCAGGTGCAGGCCGTGGCTGACGCTCTGTCCGCCCTGTACGGCAAGCCCGTCATCGGTGGTGGTTCCCCAAAAGCGTGACGGCAGCCCCCGCTGCCGCTGCCCCCGCCCCCAAGGTGAAAGCCGCTGACAACGCGGTGCTCGCCCCTGTGGACGGTGCCATCAAGCCGATCACGGAAGTGCCCGACGAGACCTTCGCCGCCAAGATCCTTGGCGACGGATTCGCCGTGGTTCCCACGTCGGGTCGTGTGGTCGCCCCGGTGGCCGGCAAGATTACCACGGTCGCCCAGGCCAAGCATGCAGTGGGCATCACCACTCCCGCCGGAGTGGAAGTGCTCGTGCACATCGGCGTGGATACTGTACAGCTCGCCGGATCCCCGTTCACGATGATGGTCAGCGAAGGCCAGCAGGTGAACGCCGGAGACACGCTGGTCGACGTGGACTGGAATGTGGTCAAGTCCGCTGGAAAGCCCACCGACGTGATCGTCGTGTTCACCAACCCGGCCAAGATCGATAAGCTGTCGATCACCGCCAAGGGTGCGGTGGCTACTGGCGCTCCGATTGGCACCATCGTCACCAAGTGATTCGGTAGACACAACCACAACAAACAATAAGGAGTCCTCCCTGATAGCCGGGGAGGACTCCTTTTTCGAGTTCTACTGCTTTTTGCTTTTATATCTTGCCGCTGGCGCTGAATGGTCAGCCCTGATCCAGATCCAGCAGGTCGTCAATGGTCTGGCGACGGATCATCACATGTGCGCCGGCTTCACTCACGGCGACCACGGCAGGAATCAGCGCCTGATTGTAGTTGCTCGCCATCGTGCGGCCGTATGCGCCCGTCACCGGCACGGCGAGGATGTCGCCGCGCCTGAGGTCGGCCGGAAGCCTGTCCTCGTGCACGATGATGTCGCCGGACTCGCAATGCATGCCGACTACGCGCACCAGCATCGACTCGTCCGACCCGCGACGGTTGGCCAGCCGGACCGTGTAGTCGGCGCCGTACAGCGCTGGACGAATATTGTCGCTCATGCCGCCGTCCACCGACACGTACACGCGCTCATCGATGGGATTGCCGGTCTTGTCTTTGGCGTCGGACAGATGCACCGGCTTGATCGTGCCCACACGATACAGGGTCACGCCGGCCGGGGCGACGATCCATCGTCCTGGCTCGAAGCTGATGGCCGGCGCGGGCACACCGAGCGCACGGTTGATGGCACCGACCGCTTCGGCGAGACGACGCAGCTCGACGCGCACGTCCATCGAATCCTCGCCGTCGGTATATGCCACGGAGTAGCCGCCGCCCAAGTCGACCTCGGGCAGCGTATAGGCGTCGGTGGCGTAGAAGGTCTTGCGCAGCAGCATCATGCGCTTGGCGGCCTGGATGAAGGCGTCTGCGTCATGGATGTTGGAACCGATATGAGAGTGAATGCCGACGAGTTCCAACTCGTCGGACCGTGTGAGGATATCCTTGAGCACGGCCAGTGCCGGCCCATCCGCCACGGTTTCCATCGCGGCGGCAAGCGCCTTGTCCTTTTCGGGGATCTCCTCGTGGCTCAGGTCATACGGGTACTTCATGTCGTAGTGCAGTTCGCGCTCGGGCTTCGCATTCCCGTCACCGGCATCACCATCGCGTTCGGCGATGTGCGCGTTCGTAACAGCCGGCGTCACGCCTGCTGGATCAGCCGTGAGTTCGTCCAGTACGCTGAGTGCCGCGGCATCGGCGCCGGCCGGCAGCAGCGGCACGCCGAACTTCTGATCCTCATGCGCGGTGGAGATGTATTCGTGGCCACCGGCGTGAATGCCGGCGGTCACGCGCAGCATCACGCGGGCACGCTTGCCGAGTCGTCGCGCGATGGCGGCGATGCGGGCCGGCTCATCCGGCTCGTCCACGACGATTTTCGCAAAGCCCTGCTCGATGGCGAGTTCGATTTCCGCGTCGGACTTGTTGTTGCCATGCAGCACCAGACGGCGGCCGGGGACGCCTGCGGCGAGCGCGATGCGCATCTCCCCCATCGAGCATGTGTCGACGAGCATGCCTGCATCGGTCACCAACCGCACGACTTCTTTGGAGAGGAATGCCTTACCGGCGAAACTCACGTGCGTGGTGGAGTTGGTGAAGGCGTCGGCCGCCGCGCGCACGAAATATCTGGCACGGGCGGAAACTTCGTCAGTGTCGATCAGATACAGCGGAGATCCGAACTCGTCAAGCAGCGACTCGGCGGTGCGCCCGTGGAACGTCAGGGCGCCTTCGGCATTCACTGCCGTCGCCACCGGCCAGATGGGGGTGATACCTTGCATTCCGTCCACACGCACAGCAGATCCAGTCATTGCTCCTCTTTCGCTCAGGGCTTGCCGCTTTTCCTATTACTGTGCCATTGTGCCAGAACCGGCACCGTGATACCACTTCCCAACCATAAGGCGGAGGCTCGGTCGGAGAGTATCTGAATGAGAACCGCCACCAGTCGCGCTACGCGCGACCAGGGGCAGCCTAGGTCACATCTTGTCGGGGGCGGTGACGCCGAGCAGGTCGAGACCGGAGGCGATGACCGTGCGCACGGCGTCGTTGAGCTTGAGGCGTGCGGCGGCACGTGCCGGTTCGGGGTTCTTGGCGATGCGCAGTGCCTCGCGAGCGGCGTCATCCAGACGCTCTTCGGGGTCGGTCAGCGCCATCGGAACCACGCGCTCGACGTTGTACCACTTGTGGTAGGCACCGGCCAGGTCCTCCAGATAGTGCGCCACCTTGTGCGGGGCACGCTGGTCGCCGGCCAGAGCCAAAGTCGCCGGCCACTGGGCGAGCGCGGCGAGCACCTCGCCGTCCGCCTCGGTGTCAAGCAGGCTCAGGTCAGCGCCTTCGGTACCGATGCCCGCAGCGGCCGCGTTGCGGTCCACATTGCAGGAACGCGCGTGCGCATACTGCACGTAGTACACCGGGTTCTCATTGGAATGCGAAGTCAGCAGATCCAGATCGATATCCACCGACGTGTTGTAGTCGGTACGGGCCAGCGAGTAACGGGCCGCATCCACGCCAACGGCCTCAACCAGATCGTCGATGGTGACGACGTTGCCAGCGCGCTTAGACATGCGCACGGGCTTGCCGTTCTTCATCACATTGACCAGCTGGCCGATGAGAATCTGCATGTTCACGCCCGGCTCGTCGCCGAAGGCGGCGCACATGGCCATCATACGACCGATATAGCCATGATGGTCGGCGCCGAGCATGTAAATCGCCACGTCGGCCGGATCCACAACGCGGTGACGCTTGTTCCAGTAGTAGGCGATGTCGGCAGCGAAGTAGGCGAAGTCACCGTTCGACTTGATGATGACGCGGTCCTTGTCATCGCCATGCTTGGTGGATTCAAACCAGGTGGCTCCATCCTTCTCGAAGATGTCGCCGCGACTGCGCAGCTCCTCAATCGCGCGGTCGACTTCTCCGTCCTTGTATAGGTTGTTCTCGTGGAACCACACGTCGAAGCGGACTCGGAATTCCTTCATCGAGCGCTGAATCTCGTCGAACATCATCGGCACGGCACGCTTGCGGAACTCCTCGCGCTGCTCGGAATCGCCCTCGCCGAGCGGGTTGCCGTCCTTGTCGAGGCCGCCGTCGACGCGCGGCAGGCTCAGCACATCCACGCCATCGGCCTCCGCCTCGGCGATCACGCGGTCGGCGATCTCGTTGATGTACTTGCCCTTGTATCCGTCAATGGGCGTCTCCTCGCCGTGCGCGGCGGCGACCAGGGACTTTGCGAAACGGTTGATCTGCTCGCCGTGATCGTTGAAGTAGTATTCGCGCACAACCTTGGCGCCGTTGGCCTCCAGCACGCGGGCCATCGAGTCGCCGACGGCGGCCCAACGGGTGCCGCCGATGTGAATCGGGCCGGTCGGGTTGGCGGAGACGAACTCCAGGTTGAGCGTCTTGCCGCCGAGGTGCGCGTTCTTGCCGTAGCCTGCGCCATCGGCCAACACCTTGTCGACCACCGCGGCGGCGGAGGCGGAATCCAGCGTGATGTTGATGAAGCCGGGCCCCGCCACCTCGACGGTCGAGATGCCGTCGGCGGCGGTCAGCCGCTCGGCGAACAGCTCGGCCAAATCGCGCGGCTTCATGCCGGCCTTCTTGGCCAGCTGCATGGCGGCGTTGGAGGCCCAATCGCCGTGCGCGCGATCCTTCGGGCGCATCACGGCGAATTTGGCGGTTTCAGGAATCAAATCGTCGGTCAGGGTACCGGCTTTTCCGGCGGCGACCAGATCGTGGGCAATGGTTTCAATCAGTTCACTAAGCGCTTCAGGACTCATTCTCCCTAGTGTACCGGGCACTTTGACAGCGAACGTCCGGTTCATGCACCGACGCGGGATCGGCCGGCGTCACGCCTGGGAGCGATCGTCATCGTCCGGCGACGAGAACGGTTCGGGAAGCCCGTGATATGACGAACAAGCCTGCTGCAACGGCGTGATGTTCTCGCCGAGCAGTCCGCTGACGCCGTGGCGCAGCAGGCCGTTCGCGGCATCGTATGAATCCACCGAGTCGACATATACGGGAATTCTGCGCAGCCGCGCATTCCGCAGCAGTCTTGATGTGACGTCCCGCGTGCGGAACACGACGAAGTCCATGGCCTCGCCGCGCATTCCACGGAACATGGGATGCTTTCGCTGCTTTCCGCCGCGCTTCGCCGTCACTTCGCGGCGCACGGTCTCGACCCGCGCGGCCCCGTCCATGAACCGCGCTTCGCTCGTGCCGTCATCGTCCCATTGCGTCAGATCGGGCCTGCCGCTGGCGCACAGGCCTACATGCCACTGCGGACGCATGCTCTTGAAGACCATCACCGCATACGGGTTGGCCGACATCACCATCAGATTGCCGGCGTATTTGGAATCCTCGACCACACGCACCACGGCATCGGCCACTTTCCGGGCATACCGCGCGTCCGTCTTGATGTCCAGCAGCAAGCCGAACCGCCGCTGCCCCGGACGTGACATGGAAGCGTCGTCCAACGCCTGACGCAGCGTGGGAACCGAATACCGCATGCCGCGTTGCTGCATGATCATGCGCTGCAATGCGGACAACGGCATACTGTTCACCAGCACGTTGCGACCGCCCGCGTCCAGACGCCCGGTTCTGCGGTCATGGAACACCACGGGTATGCCGTCTTTGGTCAGCCGCACGTCGATTTCGGCGAAATCGGCGCCGTTCTGCTTTGCGGCGCGAATGGAAGCCAGCGAGTTCTCGGGAGCATGCCGGGTGTCGCCACGATGCGCGATGACGATCGGGCGGTGCTGTGGCGACGCCAGTCCGATCGCATCGAACACCCAGCCGACCACATGCGTCGTGCCCATCACCAATCCGGCAAGCATGGCGATACATGCCAGTACGGAAACCACCGCCACAACGGATTCGGACAGCCGTCCTCGTCCTTCGCGCCCGTGCATCTCACACCCCGCTTCCATATTTCGCCGCGCGACATAGTCGCGCCAACGCCATTGGTGCAGGTCATCATAGGCCGCGCAGCTGTGTTCGGGGCATTCGAGGGTAAGAATCAGGGTGATCCGCGTCACTCCTTCACCACCGCATCACATATGCGGTGGATTGGCCGGAGATGATTTGGAAGACACGTTTGATGACTCTATATAGCGTGTCACGTGTGAACCGCCCCAGTCGCTTTGCGACAGCCCCGCCAGCGGGAGCGTTGGTCGTACTCCCGCTGACAGGGGGCTGTCGAGCGGAGCGAGATTGGGGGGCTCCCAAAGCGTCCGTAAGTGCGCGCCGAAACGACAAGTGCGCGAACATATGGACGCAAAAGGCCCGATTTGCGTCCGTAAGTGCGCACGGTCGTCGTTTCGGCGCGCACTTACGGACGCAAATCACCTTCATATACGCCGCATCCGACGGAACCATCAGCATCGGCGCAACATGGTTATGCAGTACGACTCACAGCAGTGAGCCTCCATCATGCATCTGGTGGAGGCTCACTGCTACGGCTTTGGTTGAAGGCGGGTTACTGTTCGGATTCCCCGCGAACCGTCACAGAACTGCGATGGCGTCGATCTCGACGAGGGCGCCCTTGGGGATGTCGTTGCCGCCGATGGCAACGCGGGCGGGCTTGACGGAGCCGATGAACACGTCGGCGTAACGGGCATCGACTTCCTTGAAGTCTTCGACGTTCTTCATGTAGATCGTCGCGCGCACGACGTGCTCGATGCCGGTGCCGGCCGTGTCGAGAATCTGCTTGATGTTCTTCAGCGCCTGGGCGGTCTGCTCACCGGCGGTGTCTCCGGCCAGTTCGCCGGTCGTGGGGTCGATGCCCAGCTGACCGGACACGAACACGAACCCGTTGGCCTTTACCGCCTGGCTGTACGCGCCCAGCGCCACAGGCGCCTCCGACGTGGCGACCGCTTCCATCTTCTCGCTCATGACTCCTCATTCCCCGCGGGTATCCGCGATTATTGTCTGCGTTGCGACGCGCTTGTGCACGCTTACCGTGTAATAAATATACCTATGCCGCCCATCCGGTGATGCGTACATGTACGCACAATGGACAGGCGGCATGAAAAATCGGGGTCATCGTCGAAGGAGTAGGCGACGATGACCCCGATATTCACTCGTTCACGCCGATCCGACGCGATGATGCGACCGGATCAGATGGTGCGCCAGGCGATACCGCTGGGCGCCAGTTCGATGCGCTCGATGCGACCGTCGCCGCGCTCCACATACGTGGACTGCGCGCGATCCGTGTTGTTGACAACGCAGTAGCAACCCGACTTGTCGAACACCGCGACCTCGCACTCGGGGTTCGACGAGCTGTATGCCGCATACTTGCCCTCGTTGTGGGAGGCCCAGAACAGGGCACGCTCCAGCAGACGGGCGTTCGCGGCCGAGTAGGGCAGACCGGAGACGTATACGCCACGGCCCTTGCCGTACTCGTTGACCGCGAGCTGCACCTGACCGCCGTCGGCGCGCAGCAGCGTCACGTCCTCGTTGACCGGGAACGTGTCCGCGATCGGCTCGCCGAAGTCGATGCCGCCAAGCTCGCCGATCGCCTGACCGCCGCCGCAGCCCGACAGGGGCTTGCGGTATCCGGCATCGAGGAAGCCCTGCAGCACACCTTCGCCCAGATGCACGTCGGCGGTGATGAAGTGCTCCGGCGTGACGGCCGGGAAGTACTTGTCCACCGACAGCGTCTGGTGACGCTCCTCGTCCACACCCAGCACATCGGCCAGCTGGAAGAAACGACCCTGGAACTGCTGGGCGCTCGGCTGGCCCACGCCAATCAGGGCGCCGCCGCCGTGCACCCAGGCACGCAGCGTCGCCGCAAGGCGCGGCTCCTCGGCCCACACCGAGCCACCGGAGAACGCGGTGTCGACCGGGCCACCGGTCACGATCACGTCGATGTCGTCGGCGACGCCATGCTCCAGCACGTCATCGAAGCTGATG